>ERZ1669249.53-NODE-53-length-75777-cov-5.563020_pt1 | contig 75777 bp, 80 predicted proteins | sample MGYA00579293_ERZ1669249 | MGnify/ENA primary metagenome ERZ1669249 (study PRJEB41166, sample SAMN08046057) | hot springs metagenome | biome: hot spring; feature: neutral hot spring; material: thermophilic sediment; isolation source: thermophilic sediment from... | reverse complement strand
GTTTGTACGTAAAAGGAAAAGGAGCTCTTGGAGGCGAGGTCAATCCTTTAACAGGCTCCTTCACATTCACGAGTGGTCCAAGCTATTTGGTAGAAAACGGCGAGCCTGTTAAACTGGTGAAAGGGGTGATGCTGTCAGGCATTATCTTAGATACTTTGAAGAGAGTTGACGCGGTTGGAAAAGACCTTGTCGTGAAAACAAGCGTTTTCGGCGGGTGCGGTAAGAGTGGTCAAATGGTTAGAGTCGGGGACGGGGGTCCTCATGTGAGGGTTAGAGGTTTCGTGCTAGGTGGTTAGGAATGGATGTTGAGTTTCTCCTAAATATGGGTAGGACTAAAGGACTTGAGGGTGTAGAGATATACAAGGTTGAAACAGATTCTCTCGCCCTTACAATCTCCAATGATAAGGTGAAAGAAGCATCGGCCTCTAAAACATTTTCAATGGGCGTTAGGGGATATATAGGTAAGAAAGTGGCAGGCGTAAGCATTAACGATGAAAATCTAAATGCCGAAGTAGCGTTCGAGAAGCTTTCCTCACTGATTAAAACAAGCATAGAGGATCCAAACTGGGTTGGTTTCCCGCCACCGCGTAAAGGATTTGTAAACATCGCATGCAGGGATGAGAGAATAATCCATGCAGATTATGCTGAAGTAATGGAGGCGATTAAAGAGTTAATGGAGATAATGAAGGATGAGGCGGTTGGAAACGGGGCTGAGAGAGCATCCGTCGTTGAAGGAATGGTTAGACTAGGGGCTCAGAAAATAACTGTTGCAAATTCTGAAGGTGTTCACACACAAGACGAGTGCACTGTTTCCGGCATCTTCATAGTTTTGAAAACAGTTACCGGGACAGGAGAGTCAGATAAGTCCTTCTGGATTGTAAACAGGAGGTTTGATTTTGCAGAGCTAGAATCCCTTGGAAGAAATACAGCTAGATTATCATTAATGTTCGCGGGTGCTAAGAAGATTGAGAGCGGTGAATATGATTTAATACTAACACCGGAGGCGTTCGCAGGGATACTAGTATCCGCTCTTATCCCCGCTTTCTCAGCATTAAACATTCTGGAGGGCAGGAGCCCTCTTAAGGGTAAGTTAGAGTCCATGGTGCTTCATGAAAAAGTAAACATCCTGGACGACCCCGGCATGCCGTTTGAAATCGGTAGCAGAGGGTTTGACGACGAGGGCATGCCCACCAGCTCAAAGGTTTTGGTCAGGAGAGGCGTGTTAAAAGAAATCTTGCACAACTACTACACCTCGGCGCGGATGAAGCATGAGACTTTAGGTAACGGTTTCAGGAGAAACCCGTCTTCTCCAACAACACCTTACCCTACAAACTTCCATGTTCAGCCTGGTGAAAGCAGGTTGGAGGATTTACAGCAAGAGTTAAAGAAGGGTCTAATAGTTTACGAGACAATTGGCCAGTGGATGAGCAACCCCTACAATGGAAATGTGAAAGCGACAGCAACCCATGCACTACTTGTAGAGAACGGGGAGATTAAAGGCCCTGTTAAAGGCGTGTTGATAACAGGAAATATTTACGAGTGGCTTGGAAGCAGGTTGAAAGGTATTGGAAGGGAAGTCTTCACATCGGAGGGTGTTGCAACGCCTGGGTTATGGGTTGAAAAAGTCAGGGTTGCAGGAGAGTAATTTTAATCTAGATGAATAATTTTTAACGCTTCTAACGATGATATTTTAACGCTTCCTGATCCTGTTTCAATGATTAACTCGCCTAGTTCTGATATCGACGAGGCATTTCCAACAATCTCAGCATCTTTCGTTACAACTCTGACTCTCCTACCAAGGGTTGACAGCTTTTCAAGATATTCGAGTCGTAGAAGCTCTGGCTTTTCAACAAGCTTCTCCATCCTAGATATCCACCCCGTCAACTTGCTGAATAACCGGTTCCTAGGCACTTGGGTTCCTGCAATCTCCTTCAGGGTTGTTGCAGTCTCTAATGGAGGATCATTGTTAATGTTGATGCCTAATCCAATGTATCCTATTATATCGGAGCCGGAGGTCTCTGCCTCCACCAAGATCCCTGCGAGTTTCTTATCGTTCACTACTATGTCATTAGGCCACTTGATCAACGCGTTGATCTTAAATTGTTCTCTTAAAATCCGTGAGAGAAGAACAGGAACTGCTATTGGGAGGAACTGTGCTAATTGAGCCTGCATCCGCATTTTATAAGTAACCCACAAGCCTCCGAGACTCCCAATCCATGTTTTGCCGTGACGGCCCTTGCCGTAAACCTGGTATTCAGCCACAGTGATACTCCATGGAGGATATTTCTTAGCCATACTCATTGTTGAACCAGCAATTACCCTGTGAACATAGTTCCACCCCCAAGGCTGTATCGCTCTGAGATTGTCGCCCCTGTAGAACATCACGGAGTCTTTTTCCTCCTTAAGCAGGAAGTATTTCCTGAGAACTGAGATAAAACCTTCATATTCTTCTCTCGTCAAACCCAGCTCTTTTTCAACGATTGTTAGAGTTATCTTTTCATTTTCCGAGAGCAATCTTAACAGCTCCAGCATTAATGAAAACTCCTCAGCCTCTCTCCCCATTTCTCATCCTCACTTTTTATCTCTAAGGGGTTGAATATTTAATAAATTAGGCATCTCGGGGAAATAAGTTCTAAGGAACTGATACAGGTTGATAACGGGCGCACCATGTTTCTCCTCGGCTAGATCTACAATTCTCTTCTTCCAAAGAGCTGATAGAAGCTCGAAATAAATGTTTCTCGCTCTCTCCATTTCAAGTGATGCTATAAACTCTTTAGGCGTGTAATAGTAAGCAAGCCTATAGGGGTTTTCAACAAACTCTAACCTTCTAATATCTCTGCTTACAACAGGGCATTTCATGCTCAGACCGTGTTCAACCACAGCGTAAACGTGTCGGTTAACATTGTCAACGTAATACTTGACCTGCTTGGGGACGAAAGGGTAGCTTCTACATATTAATGGCTTCGCAACATCATGTATTAAGCAGAGATTGTTTTTTAGAAAGGTGCATTTACCATCCACTAGTTCCATGACGTAGCTGAATGCTAGGTTGAGTCCGCTGATTTCATCGTACATTTTGTACCCCGGGGAGCTTTTGTACTTAAGATTGTATGTGTTTGCCAGAAAGCGTAAAGCAATGTCCTCATGGGGGAGTAGGGAAACGGGTGATAGAGTGCAGCATAGTCCGCAGGATGAGCAGGCAAACCTTAAATTCTCCATTTAAATCATACCACCCTGTTCATCAAGCTGTCGCGTAGTATCCGGGTAGCCTCTCCTTGTGTAGCATGATTATTCTTTCCACGCCTTTTATTTCCTCGATAAAATCGGCTACTGGAGGCGGAACCAGTTTCCTCCAGTCAGGGTTTCCATTAACCATCAAATGCCTTATATAGGAGCCGCTAAAAATGGTTCTATCCTCGAGAGGAGGTATTATAACATCATATCCCTCCTCCCTGAACAACTGCTGGATAATAGGGTTTAAAGTGATTACATGCGTGAAGGGGGGACTGTAGAGCTTCACGTTGTGAACAGCAGCCCGGTTAACCTCCATCGTTGGCAGGGTGACGGTTATAATCCTCGACAAGTCAAGTCCAGCCCATTTAAGCGACTCGCGTATCATAACCAATCTCTCACCACATGTGAAAGGGTTTTCGGGAGTGTGGCTTTGACTAGCCATCCCCACCATCACAATGACCTCGTCGAACTTCTCGTAGCAGTATTTCACCGCTTTCAAATGACCATAGTGGAATGGCTGAAATCTCGCGATCATCAGGCATCTTTTCATAAGTACCCCTTTAAAAGTTAAGTTTAAGATGGTTATAATAAATTCTTGCTTAACCAAGGTGGATTAGATGGATTATGACGAGCTTTTATCGCTCGCCATAGCCTCACTAGCGATAGGATTCGTGTTTGCATCAAGCCAACTGTATCGTTTAAACATTGTTTCTTTCTCTTCAGTGTTTTCAATAGCCGTGTTATCTGTGATCAGCCACGAGATAGCTCACAGGCAAGTAGCTAGAGTAATGAATTGCTACAGCAGGTATGTTTTACACCCTATAGGGTTGTTGATAACTCTTGTCAGCTCACTACCGTTCGTGCCCATAAAGTTCATCATGCCAGGTGTTACAGTAATAATGCCTAGGACATACGACTACTTAGAGCTCAAAAGGATAGAAGGTGTTACTTCGTTAGCAGGGCCTGTGACGAACATAGTTCTAGCCATGTTAGGATTCATGCTAATAAACTTATACCCGGGCTTGCCGGCCTCTTATTCGAGTTATGTTTACTATCTAGTATATGTAAATGCGTGGATAGCGCTTTTCAACCTGCTTCCAATTCCTCCGCTAGACGGGTCTAAAGTATTTAGGTGGAATCCTATGCTCTACCTGTTATCTATGGTTGCTTCAGTAGGATTGTTCTTAACGACAATAATTTATTGAGTCCTACCTAGTTTTTGATAATATTTTTCAATCTTCTCAACAATCTCCTTAATTCTTTCATGCTCCATGCTTGTCATACACTGTTCCACTAACTCACTGCGCATTTTCTTGTACTGGTCTAGAGGAATTTGCCCTCGCGACAAAAGCTCATCAACCTTTGAAATACAATCCTGCTCGAACCCTTTAATCGAGGCTGTTAGAATGTAGACGTCCTCGTATTTAGGGTCAGCCTTCTTTATTGTAACAAGCCCAGTAAGCTCCGCCTTCACGACGAAATCCTTCACCAATGGTAATTCGTGTTTCTCGAAAACAAAGCAACGATAATACTTGAAGGCTTTGAGCACTCTCTCAGCAATTTTTAACGCTTCACTCATTTCTCATCACCTAATCTTGTTCTCGTGACATTTAATTTAACACCTTCAGCGAATATTCTAACCAGCCACGTGTACACAGGGTCTCCCGCAACACGGGTTAACACTCCACTATTATATCTCGCCTTGTAAACGAGTACTCCCTTGTGATTGAAAACATTCACGTACCCTTTCACCCTGTTTAAATAATTTTTCACGAACCATCCGTATATTGCGAAATCACCGTGTTCTAGTCTTATTTTGATAAGTTTTGCATACCCTCTAACATAAGTTGGCACACCTTGTTTTTCCTCGGCAACGACGTCTCCTGAAGGTTTCACGAGGCCCTTACCCTTCTTATAAATTAATAGAATGCTTGAGGAAATATGCTTACTGCTACGGCTTCGCGAGTTTTCTATTAGAAAGTCTCCTATAATGTTGACGCTCAATTCTACTTACCTCTCACGTACAGCACTGAGTTCTCAACAAGCGAGACATCTAAACTCGGCGCAGTTGCGATCATCACCAGAGGGATCTGGGAAAGCTGTCTGTTAACTCTGACTTCAACATCTTTGAAAACGATTTGTTTCACTCCGTCATACTCCACGGTTTTGACAAGCCTGCCGTTTTCCCCGTAGAACTCTAGTTTAACACGGTATTCCTCTGGAAGAAACGTAAGGGTTATGAAGACCATTTCCAAACAGTATCACCGTTACATAGTCATGCTCTTGTGCTCTATTGAATCCATATGTTGAAACAAGGTCTTTAATGCTTCATCGTATTCCCTCTTTGTTAAACCCAGAGTAGACTCAATTGAAGATTCTAATGCTTTAGAAACAATGGGCTCCAGCTCCACATCATATTTTTCCCTTGCGATGTACGCACGGAAAATAACCATCAAGGGTAGCCCCTCTTCCAGCAAGTCAACCTCCCTGTCTAGAGTGATTTCTCTACCCGACTTCTTCCCGAGGTAAAGCCTAATACAGGGTCTTTTACCGGAGACCCCAGGTATTAACACGCTCTTGGACACGGGCGAGATATCCAAGATATCGATCCACACGTCCCCGTTGCCAATGTTCTTGTCTTCCACCGCGGATACTACTTCCTCAAGTATCAGGTTCTGGACTCGCTGCCTATACTCTTGATTAAACATTAACTTTAACAGTTCCTTCAGGTAGGTCAAGCCTTTTGAGGCATACAAAGTATACTCTCGACCCACGCGTCTATATGGGGGCTTTCTATCAATCATTATGGTTTTGCACAGCCTCCCTATATCGTCGTTAGCGTATAAAGCGTGATCCATCATTAACTTGTACATGAACACGTCTGTTAGCTCAAGATATGGGTACGGGTTCCCGGTTGAAATCATTGTAACCCGCTCAGACAGGTTGTACCTGGACTCCATTTTAGCGAGAATATCGTTTAGAACACGGTCGAAAGCCCTGTTAACGCTATGATAGTAAACATGCTCGTACATACCGGCTTTGGCAACCATGTACTCCCGGAATTCACCCCAAGCGGTCCTATCTAGTACAAAGATATAGTTGCCCCCCGCTACAAGAGGGTAGGTGTTTACGTATAGTCTCTCATGATGGATGTAGCCATACTCGCTTGCCCCCGTGTAATAGCTGTCCCTTTTGAGAAAATCGACGATATCGGTTGGGTAAAGGCTATCTTTTATTATCCAGCGGTAAACATTCAGTATTTTGCTACCCGGTTCCCTCTCCCGCAGAAGCTCAAGCAAGATTTCCGTGAGGTGGGGGAAGTCATGGATTTTTTCAAGCTTCAATAAGGTATCTTCCAGGAGTTGTTCTATTAGTCTAACCCCGATCCTCTCGTGATTTCTTAGCTCGGGCGGGATTTTTCCACTCCTCCATAAAACCATTTCCTCAAACGCGTGGCCAAACGCTGCGTGCCCTACGTCGTGAAGCAACCCTGCAAGCCTGGTTGCCTCGACTAAGCTTCTAGCCGGAAATCCCTCCAGCGCAGATTCCCCGTAAAGGGCTATGATCTTATCCGTATAGTCCTGGGCTACGATACCGCTTAAATGCATGACTCCTAAGCTGTGTTGAAACCTTGAGTGCATTGCACCAGGATATACTAAGTGCGCGGTTTGCAGCTGGAGGATGTATCGGAGCCTTTGAAGCAGGATACTGTTGACTACAGGTTCTTCAACCTCTTTATTGAATGTGACATAGTTGTATATGGGGTCGCTAACGATTTTCCAGGTAAACATTAATGGAAAATACTTGCTCGAGTGGATTAGACTCAACCACGTCACCGTTCTTAAAATACGGGGTAAGATATTGAGAAGTAGCCTTTAAAAAGATAATTAGTTCAAGACAGCTTTATTTTGCAACCCAGCCCTCCGGTACCCTGGAAGCCCTGTTTTCCTTCCTAAGATCGTGTAGTCTCGCTCTCACAGTATTATAGTTCAGCCCGGTCATTTGAGCGATCTGTTTAGGACTTAAAGGCGTCTTAGAATTCTTCAATGCTTCATATACTTTTTCCTTAATGTTTTTGGATTCTCCGACCATTTGATCCAAACCCCTTGATCTGATCATACATAGTAACTTTAAAAACGGTGGGATAGAGGAGAATGGTTACTTAGAGTACTCGTATACCCTTGCTTCAAACAAATCTCTCTGACTACCTCTGGGCAGGGTCTCGAGAACGTGTACTTCAACTCTTCTACCGGTCAAACTGGATAGGTAACCTTGGATCATTCCTATTGTGAATTCGGGCAGTGCCCTTGTTTGCTCCAAGTTTTTCAATATTAAAGATTCTAAATTACGATATATTTCAATACTGAAGACTACCCCGTTCTTATAAGTTACCTTGGCGTTGCCAAAACCCATTGAAGAATAGACGCCTTCGAAAAACCTGAGGGCGTTTTCATACTGATGCTCAATATTCAGGTGTTCAGCAGACTCACCTAGAAACTCCTTATACAATCCTGTCCCGAAAGCTACTCCCGTGTTTCTCATCAATGCTAGCATTAAAGCATCAGGGTGTTTGCCGTAGACGTATTTATACACTTCCCCCAGAAAAGGTTTTGGGAGAATGATCGACTCTAACCCTATGAATTCGGCAACCGAGTTCGGTATGAACAGGAAGTTTTCCCTGGAATCGTAAACGCTGACTTCGCTCACTATTTTGCCAAGCTCTTTTCTCATGCTTTTTGAAAGCTCCTCGCCGCATGCCCTATCACAGTTTTCAACCAGCAGGAACAAGTCTCCATACTCTCCTTTAACTATGGTGGGCGTTGTGATATTAACAATATTAATGCCTGCCTTGCTCACAACCTCAGTCACTTTCGCGACAACGCCAACCTCGTTTTTAAGTTTCAGATATAGGAGAATACCGTCCTCCGTTGTGATCCTGAAGGCTGTGGGAATGATCACCTTTACGAAATCATTATTTCCTTTCCCTAGCCTCACTATATTCGCCAGAATTCCCATAATCCCCCTGTGGTTAATCGATTTGAAAAGGTTTTAAAACGATCTGACTCAAAGGTGATGGAAGATCAATGAACATACTCTAGTGGGAAAACAGCCCTCTCATCCCCGTAAATGTTGAAGGGCACGCTGTCAAGCCAGTCTCCGTACGCGGTATTGGCGTAGTGTTTAAACACTATTTTAACCCCATTGTACAAGTTGACTCCCTCTATTCGGGTTGTGAGAAGTCCAGCCCAGAGGAAGGCAACGGTGACGCGTTCAAGCTTGGAAGAGGGGTCTGTGATGGTGTATGGAGGGGCGAAGGTGTCGTCGTAGTCTCTGTGCGAGAGCACAACATTTCTCCAAACAACGGCTTCTTGGTTCCACATGTTGCTGTCAGTACTATTGATTTTGAATATCAAAAGAGTGGTGCCATTCCCGTAATAATAGCTTACAATCGGCCTCATTGTTATGTTTCCTTGAGTAGTGTTTAAGAATGATAGGCGCTTCAGCATCACGCTGTAAAGGGTTAAATAGGTTTCACTCGGGTTAACAATGTAGTGTGCTTTAATTCCGTTCAAATCTACATATGCATTTACGTACACGGGGAGGTATATTCCATCATCGCTCCAGAATCCGGTGTAAAATCTTGCTGAATACCCGATTTCAACATATCTGATCATCCTCCTGTATCCAGCTGTCGCAGAGTATATGTCCAGTGTTGCATTCAGCCTAAGCGTAGCCTTGGATTCCGAGAAATTACCGTAAGATGCCACTTCTATTCTGTAGAATCCCCCTATCGAGCTTGTGTAGATAACATATCCGTAGCTTGCCATCATATCTCTCCAATTATTGAGCGTTATCTCAGCAATCCTTGCGGCCCTGAAAAAGTATGAATACGCTGCTTGTTGTAGCGAGAACGTGTAGTTGCTCATTGACCAGTTGAACCCTGGTGAAGTATAGTTTGAGTCGCACTTTCCTATGCACCTGAAATCATCATAATTGTACAAGGTCCACAGGGTCGCGGTACATTTTCTTCTATCGGTGCTTGGTCCAGGACACCCGTCAACGATGGTGCATGTCCTGGTCCAGCTACCGTATTCTTTAACCACATCGCTGTAGAGATTCCAGTAAGTGCTTTCGAAACCTTTCGACGCGTTTTGTGAGGCGGCTGAGAGAGCGCTGAGGAGGATGCTGTCCAACTGGTCTGTAATATATGTCCACTCTCCTGAGCTACCTGTTTCAAGAACTGTGAGGGAAGTATATGTGATTGTTGACGTGGTGTAGATTATTGTTGTAACCGTGAGCGATGCCACAAGGACTAGGGCTATTATGATTGGGAGCTGAGCCTTCATTTGTAACCAACCCTTATGGAGTATGTTAAAATAGTACCCATGATCGTTCCTTTCGAGTACACGAAAGACCTAATATAGAGCTGCTCTTCGGGAATGGTTAACGGGGATATCTCGTACGTGTCTTCCGAGACAACCTGATTGCTAACTAAGTCAACTTCTCTAATAGACACGTAGCAGTAGACAGCACCTGTAGTGTTTATGATCGTGTGGGCTAGGTCTCTCGCAGTCCAGTAAGGTCTTTGCCTGAGGATGTTCGGTATGTCGTATACTACCTCGTAAGACCTGGAGACGCCGGTGTGAGAATATATCTGTGTGAACAATACCAACACTGCTATGGCTATGATGGTGAAAGCTATGGAAGCAGAAATTACTTGAACCTGCCCCCTCATTTCCTCCACACCTTTATCTCTATTAAGTAATCAAACATCCCAATTCTTATGTTGGAGTATCTTGTTGTAGCCTGAGGCGGAGGTGTTTCCCCGAAAACCCATTCATTAGGATATATGGGTATGAAAACGCTTCTAGTGTTGTCAAAGAGAGAGACCAGCAGCAAATTGTATAATGGTGTGGTTAAGCTATTGACATATGTGTAATTTCCTCGTATAAAATCGCCCTGCCCTCTAATGTACTCCCTTTTCACGTCAACTCTCATACTCAATATTTTATACGCTACGTGTGTTGTGTTCCAATTGACTGAAGAACCGTAGTAGGATATCGTGGTAATGTTGTATGGCCTCCTTGAGATGGTTCCCCCCGCTGAAAACTCTATCCATTCTGTGACGTTGTAAGTGCTTGTTAGATACTGGCCGAAACTGGGCGCCGTGTAGTAGTATATCGTTGCGTTGTGGAGTGTTTTATTAATGCCTGGTACTGTAACAGGGGTCAAGTTATTCCTGGGCGTTATCACAGTCAACCCGTCTATATTTACTGGGTCACCAGTAAGCATTCCAGGCGCGATCCAAGTGGCTATGAAACGGTTATTTTTGGACTCCTGAACCACTATTATTACTCCAGGGTCTTTGACGGTTAGGTTGTAAAGTGCCACTTTAAACCGGTATAAACCACCAGGAGTTGTACCATCGTAGATTAAGGGGACTACTAACGCGTTCCTACCATTCTTGTCGACTAAGAAAATAGTTGTAGAGAGATTATAGATTGATGCAACGCCAATACTTGAGTATGGAGTCACATTAATCTCTTGTATTGGAGTATAGATTTTCGCGTAAACTCCATAGCCTCCTTGCATGAACGGGTTTAAGTAACTTGTTAAGGTGGAGTTTAAGGCTTCACTAACCTCTATCACCCCCTGGGTATAATTCCCTATGCTGAACCCGTAGAGTAATACGTACTTCAAAGCTTCTTCAAACGAGTAGGAAATAGTCTCAAGCCCTGTAGCAATTCTCGGAACATAGTAGGTTGTGGACAACATGTTGTAAAGAGGGATGAATGAGAGGATTATCAATATGGCAAGTAGATACTCTATGATCTCCTTCACGCTCTCCTCCCCCTGACGACCATTGATAACGCGTAATGGGAGTCCGGTATCACAATGATGAACAAGTCGACCAGGAGCTCGCTGGAAAACACTATTCTGTCAACATATTCAACTATCTTCACCTGAGGAGGGGTCGGAATACTTAGGGACTCAGATAAGTAACTGGGCTTGGCCAAAGGCTCCGGGTCAACGAACGGTCTTACACGGATCCATTCGTATATTCCTGTCAAGTTGGCACTGCCCTGTCCGGTTGACTCATACACCATTAACCCTACAAAGAATGTGAAATTAGCGGCTAACTTATATGTGAAGTTGTACGGGTTATAGGTGGAGGGGGTTGTATTATAGTAGTTCGGGTTCAAGATGAAGTAGTAGAGTTTTTGATTAAAGTACCCTATGCTGGTTATGTTGTAGCCAGCTCTTAGATTTGTGTCAGTGATTGCTTGTGTCTTAATATGATATTCCACGCCCTGTTGGCCCGTGGTAAATATCAACCCGCCGTCGATTATGAGAGGTTGTTGAAGATATGGTCGAAACATCAGCACCATTCCTCCGGAGACAAGGCTGGGGTACTCGATCCTGTCTATTAACTCCCCGTTATAGTAGAAGAGAAATTCCACCGGATACATCTCGCCTAGTATCGGGTATGTTGTGAGGTCGAAAACAGCTATTCCAGATTCATCGACCGTGGAGCTCTGGGCGTAAACTGCTTGCTTCTCAACCCTAGTGGTGTTGGTTTCATTATCGTAGACCAGTACGTCCTTGTAATCGACGATGGTAATTTCCCAGCCCGGGGAAAGACCAATGATGTAGAACTTTTTAGCGTCAAAATATATATTGGTATTGTTATTGTATCTACACGATATGAGATCGTCAAACCATAATTCACTGGAACCTAATATTTCGCTTGGCGAGTGTGCGAAGGGACCCACGTACTCAGGCTGGTAGACATCTAGGGTGCCCCTTCCATAGTACTCAAGTATTGTTGATCCATTATCAGGATTTATCACCTGAAATGAGTACTCTGAATTCGCAACTCCAGGCGATTTAACCGATACATAAATGATTACCCAATTCGGAAAGACTATATTGGACACCGAGGTAGAGTTTAACACCGTAAAATCTGTGAGAGCGGGTAATGAGTTTTTGCTATACAACAGTTTTAGAACATTTCCGCTAGAATCAAATTGTAATCCAAGGTAGAAGCCTCTTGTACGATCTAAATCCTCAGAAATTAAAACTCCTTTGATAACGCTTGTGTTATCAATCCTTACCTTATACAGGATTTGATAGTATTCTTGACCTGGTGGATATCTTATTAACGGAGGGTTTTCCCTGATGGCTATTGCGTAGTATCCTTTCCCGGGGACGTAGGATAGGCTTGTCGCGTTTAGAAATGTATCGTTTCCCATAGAGGAGATGCTCCAGGTTCCATATATTACTGTGTAGTTATCGAGGGATAATGATGGGTCCACGATGACGGGTCTGAGTGTTTTATTAAATACTTGTGCAGTATCGCCCACGTTGACCAGTCCGAGCAAGTACTCAGCATCCTTGCTGGCATTATTGTAAGGCCTTCCCAGCGCTTCCAATAAAACTCCCTGGTATTGGTCGAGCATTATAAACCTGTTATAGTAAAGGATGACGAAGCCTTTATTTTTAATGTCGAGCAAGGCGTTTAACAACCCGTTTGGAAGCAAATTGTAAGAATACGAATGCAATGGTCTCACGTTCCACAGTGGCGACCGTGACAGCAAGTCTTGCAGGGAGTTGTAACGTGTGAAGCTATCGTAGAACAGGAATATCCCGGGATCGCTTCTCTCAGCAGCATATGGGTTCCCCCAGTACATGTAGATTGTCTTATTCTCCAATGGTTGAATGCTTGGTATTTGAACCCAGACCCTCGCGTAATTAGGCTCCCAACTATCTATCCAATACTTAAGGGTTGAAACCCCGTCGGAGTCTGCAAAGCGGACATCACTCCGGGATGGAGTGTAAACTGTTTCCTGATAGGTGCAGTTTAGCCTTGAAGGATCAAACTCTATTTTAACCAAGTAGTTTGAAAGAGTAGTGTTAGCTCTCTCCTTGACATATACCGGGGAGCGGCAGAACCACAGGATCCCGCTCTCCACATAGCCTTCTGCGGGGTCAAAACCTTGTGTAACTCTTTCAACTATGAGCTCGCCTTTAGCAAATCTTAAAGGAGCTACTAGATCTGTTGGCTGAAATAAGAGGGAGATACTGTAGACTTTTTTATCCGCTGTGGAGGCTATCACGTAGAATGCTTGCGGATTATAATCCCCCCTCTCTCTTAGCCTGGGGAACTCTGAAGCTAGGACTTCTCCTCGACCAATATAAACGTTATAGCCTTTTTCACTTGATATTTCTACAGGTATGTTCAAGCTAATGCTGGATTGATTGGAGTTGGCCAGGTATGTCGAGGAGTAGAGGGATCTGATGCTTGCTGCTATCTTATCGGATATGTATTGCAGTATAGCTGTGTAATTATTGATCATGGTTATCTCGGACATGGACAATCCATACATAAAGAGGCCTACTAATAAGGCTACTATGAAACCCGTTCCAATAGCGTGGAGTAATGAAGGAGTCGGCATTCAGTTCACCTCTATTTCAAGGTTGTACACGGTTATTATGTAAACAAGGGGCGTCCCTGGAGGGATGGTCGACAGGTTTCTAGGCGTTAATGTTAACGTCTTCTCCAGTATCATGTCTGTGAAGGTTATTGACATGTTTAACGCGTATCCGGAAAACGTGAGTGGGCTACCTGTCATTGACATTCTCACAACGCCTCTCGGCCTATCCTTGTACTCAAGCCTAACGGTTAAATTGTAGTAGGATATCCTGTAGAAAAACGTTACACCGGTTAAACCCCTGGTGACCTCGCTTTCTACTAGAAGCCTGCAAGTATCCAGGTATAATCTGGTCTCACCCTGACTATAAGTCTCCAATACTCTTGGAATGAGCCGGGGATCGGCTACAACGTGCTGGTTTCCTCCGTATATGGTTGCATTAGGCCTTGAAAATCCTCTTACTCCTGAGATCAGCCCTGTACACTCGAAGTAGTGCGCCGGTATCTGGCTATTGTTGAAGAAGATGCTGATGGATCCTACCTTACCGTAACCTGTTGACTGCTGGTACATGGGAATTGAGATCTCGTAGGATCCTCCCATCATTGGAATGACTAAGGAGTTTCCGATTGACAAGAAAGCCTGCCTGTAATACATATATTCAGTAGTGGTGTTAAACCCCGCCATGCTTACGAATGTGTAAAAACTTAAAACTCCGAGCAAAGCTAGTAAAACAGATGTGATCAAAACAGTTGAGAAAGTCTCGGAGACGGACTTCATTCCAATACCTGATAAATAGTTAGTAGCTACCTGGTTTAAATATTTTTTACGACACCAGCACCGCTATTTTCTTATACACGATTCTGACAGTGAGAGACCCTGTTACAGGATCTATTGTGTGATTTGGCGGTAAGATATCTTTGAGAGTAATTACTGTTTGATTAAGAATTAATGTAAGGTTTTGAACAGATGAAAACTCTGAAACGCTGGCATAATAAGGTTCGTATTTCAGCCTTATTGAGCCGGTTCCCATCACGGTTGGGGGCTCCGATATGTTGTAAAATCCCCCGAAATCGGCTATGAGTATCTCCAAGTAGTAGTTCGATGGCCCTATTTTATACATGGAATAGTAGATTCTTGCGGTATCAAGCTCGATCATTGTCCATCCGTTATAGTAGTATTCGCGCACGAGGGCGAGTTGCTCGATCTCGTTCACAACAGTCTGGTTTTTCCCATAGACAATAGACCCTCTTACATCTTCCAGAACATTTCTGCGAATACCCCCGGTTAACGCGTAGAATTCGGTCTTATTGAAAGCTTGTATTAATGAATTATTACTCAGCTCCAGCCTAATAGTGAGATTCACAGGTATCTTCTTGAAACCTAAGGCTACAAGGGAGCTGGGATGCCGAGTGTAAACGGTTTGACCATTAAGGATTTCAGGAATGCTAAAGGCTATTTCGCGGAAAAGAGATTTCACATACCCGTACTCCACGGAAGCTGTTGTAGCATCAACACTAAAGGTTGAGAAGAAGAATATTGATAAAGAAATCAGTACAACAGTCATGAAAAGGATCATTATTACTAATGGCTCGCTGACACTTTTCACTTTGAAAGCCTCCTCACAAGAAACCGGTGAAAACTTTTGAGAACATGAAGAACAGCATCGTGACCAGGGTGAGAATCAAGGCGTGTTTAAACCCGGCTGCTACGCTCCCAGACCCAACTTTGCCGGCGACAAGGCCCATTAGATAAGTATTCAGAACAATGCTTGGGAGAACTGTGGAGGCCGCGGCCTTGAACTGGCCGGATGCTAAAGGTATTCTCCCCATGTAGACAGCCATGAATACTATGGTGAAAGCAGTTAACACTGCACCTAGGTACGGAACTATCATGAGCGTCCTCATGGAACGTTTCTTCTCAGCTTCTATTGCTTCAATGCTTTCCGCGAACCATGCAAGGTTCTCGAGAACGTCTACAGTGCCCCCGCCTACCTCGATCGAGTCGGTCAGGATGAACAGGAGTACCTTGGCCCTCCATGGTTTGATCTTCTTGAATAATTCTTCGATAATTTTCCTTAGTGGAACTCCTAGTGTGAGCTCTAGAGATATTTTCTTCAAGTACTTGGAGAACACGCCGTAGTCCCTGCTTGATAACTCGATTATGCTTTTTTCAGGTGGAAGACCTGTTTTCCTGACCTCAACAAGGTCTCTTATGAATCTTGTGATTCCATTATTGATGGTGTACTCTCTCGCGACGTATTCAGCATAGATCAGTGAAGGTATTATGCTAATTATCAGTGTCATTGACAATGCTATAGAGGACTCCACAAAGGTTAGGTTTGGAGGAACATCGGCTAACTTCATAGGTAGTATTAGGATGTCGTGAACGGCTGTTACGACAGGGTTATTTTTGAATGCCGGATTCCCGTAGAGCACTATCCCCAGTAACGATAGGACCGCGGCAGATGGAAGTGTGACCCCGAAGAACACGTAGTAAGGTCTCCAATCCATCCAGGCCTCCTTATACTGCATCACATCCCCTAAATAGATGATTGCTATGCTTATGAAGGGCATTAGAATGTAAAGGAGTAGGGTCATAGTTCCAGTGTCTATGCCAAAGGCTATGACCCCGCTATAGCTAGCTGTAACGAAGTATAGGACTGTGAAGCTGATCATAGTTAACAGCACTATTGCCAAGTACGATTCCAACAGTCCACCGAGCCTGTCAGCAATTATTTTCATGCTGACCAGCAGGTCGTTGAATAATGCCCTAGCCCTCTTGTTTAAATAATCTATAACATCGCCTCCAGCCTTTACCGTTGAAATATACCCTGATAGCGTCTCTCTAACTCTAGCGCTGGGGTTTCTATCAGAAAGCATTGCGAAGGCTGTAAGCGGATCCTTGCCTAGAATCTTATTTAATAGTACAAATCTTTGAGCTAGCTCACTGGTTTTCTGAAAAATAACACTGCCTTTTAGTATTCTTTCAAAAGCGATATATGGGGATAGACCGCTCATCACCATGATGCTGAGATAACTAATGGTGTAAGGAAATTCCTCATCAATCGCCGAGGCTCTTGAACCTGAAACGAGGGAGGGTATCAAGATCATTACTATGTATGTAAGAGGTGGTATGGCGAGGACAAGTGGGAGGAAAACTGGAAAACCTAGGAAGAAACTTAACACGCCCAAAGTAGCGGCTACTCCAGCCGAAAGCGCAAGGACAAATAATATGAGCGATGCGTAAACTTCTACGTGGATGTGTATGTTAGACCTTCGTAACTGTTTCGCAACACTCGGCGAGGCCCTTAAAACTTCATCTGCATAATCCCCGAAACACCTGTAAATGAAATCCCAGAATTTCATTGACACACCAATAGAAATAATTAACCTGCTATGTTAATAAATTTTTATAGTAAACCTGTAGATAAAAATAAAGTAGGTCACAGTTATGAATCAAGAAAAAGCGAGAAAGAGATTCTCTCTGTCATCGATTTTAACCATCAGGAAAAAGCCTAAGGAAATTGTTGAAAAAGAAGAGAAGAAACTAAGCATTGAAAGAGTAATGCCTGTCGAAGAACCGTTGAGAATTGTTGAAAGAGACCCTAGCTGGAGGGTTTTAGAGTCATACTACGTCTATAAGCCATTTGTGAAGATAACTATAGCGGAAACCCCAACGGGTCCCATGTATTTCGTTGAGGAGCAAGGATTAACCCCGGAGGACAAGTCTATTCTGTCAAAGCTGGCTGAGATATTAATGGACGAGATACACCCGCCATCTAAACCAGAGGATGTAAGGGATTTGAGAGCTTACGTGTTCAAGGAGGTTGAGAGAATTGCGGAGAAATACAGAGATAAGCTTGGGCTGGTTGGAGCAAGAAGAATTAAAGTATTCTACTATGTTGAGAGGAACCTCCTAGGCTATGGAGCGATTGACCCATTCCTGAGAGACCCTAATATCGAGGATTTATCATGCAATGGAGTTAACGTTCCAATTTTCATATGGCATAGGAGATACGAGAGTATTCCGACAAATGTATCGTTCATGGATGAGGAGTATCTCAACGAGCTTATTATGAAGCTCGCTCACATGGCTGGCAAGCACATTAGCATAGCATACCCGGTTCTGGATGCTATGTTACCTGAGAAACACCGTGTTGCTGCTACTTATGGGCACGAGGTCTCTGTGAAGGGTCCATCCTTCACTATTCGTAAATTCAGGGAGAAACCTTTTAGCGTTATCGAGCTGATCGAACAGGGGAACCTTGACAGCCTAACCTCCGCCTACATATGGCTCTTACTTGAGCACGGCAAGACCTTCATGGTAGCCGGCGGCACTGGAACCGGAAAAACAACATTGTTAAACGCTCTCTCAATGTTCATCAAGCCCGGGATGAAAATAGTCACTATAGAGGATACTCCTGAGCTCAACCTTCCACACGTTAACTGGGTTCAGCTAACCGGTAGGGAAGTTTACATTGCAGGTGCTCAGTCGCTGGGAACCAGCGTGAAGCTTTACGACTTAGTCAAGCTAAGCTTAAGGTACAGGCCCGATTACATTATCGTTGGAGAGGTTCGCGGTGACGAGGCTTTTGTCCTGTTCCAAGCCATGGCCACAGGGCACAGCGGTGCGTCAACCATACATGCTGAGACATTAGACTACGCTGTTAAACGCTTAACGAGCCCGCCAATGAACATCCCGCCCGCCTACATGAGGTTGATGAATGTTTTCATGCATGTTCAAAGAGTTATAACAAGAGTTGAGAAGGGAGTAGTAAAGGTTAGGCGTAGAATAACGATTGTCCAGGAAGTGGAGGACTTTGAGAAGTACATCAAAATCTCAACTTGGGACCCGAGAACAGACTCGCACATTGTGAACCTTGAAAGAAGTATTCACTTACAAGATATAGCAATGAAGAGAGGGCTTGACGTGGGTGATTTAATAGAAGAGATAAAGCGTAGAAGTACGGTTTTAGACTGGATGCTTGTTAAAGGGATAAAAGACGCCTGGGACGTGTCAAGAATAATCTTCGACTACTACTATGAACCCAAAGCCGTTTACGAGAAGGCCAAGTCCGAGCTAGAGGAGCTTTTAAAGAAGGAGACCGTTGAGACCTCCGTCGAGTAATTACTCCTCAACCCTCGTTTTTAGGTGAATGTTCAATTTCAAGTCGTAGTTATCTCTTAGCAAGGGAAGATCATTCTTTATGGTTTCAGCAAACTCTTCTTCTAAGCATTTTCCAAATATTCCTTTTTTCCTTAAAGTTATGAGAACTGTTAATTCGTTCCCAACGAGCTCGTAGACAAGGTCGACAATCCTACAGCCATAGGCTTCCGCGGTCTCGTTCGCTATTTGGCGAAACTCCTTCTTGAATTGCTGGAGTTTTTCAGAGTCTACCGCGGTTTTTTCAACAGGAATCGTAGCTTGAGGTTTCTCAACGGGTTTCCCAGGTGGGGTAGCCTGCTTCACCTCTTCCTTTTGAACCGGAACAGTTTCCCTGTTATCTTTGACTTCAAAAACTCTAAGAACAATACCGGGTTGGGAGAGAGTTTTGATTAGAATGTCAAGCGATCTCTCGCCGGAAACTCTCTCGCCGGTGTAGGAGTCTATGAAGAGTGTAGAGGAGACTTTACCATTTTCTACCAATATGGTTACACGTCCATTCTCAATAATTCCCGTCAACAGGTAAGTCCCTTGGTTGTTCTTGACTAAAAAATCCTTGAAGCTTTGTAAACCCCCTGAGAAAGTCTCAACGTACTTGGCTTTTAATAGTAATTCAGCCTCAAAAGTAACGTCGCCGAGCAAGTGAAGCTTGTCCCTTGCAACGGGGATATCCTCGGTAGTCAAACTACACTCCTCTAAAACCAAACTAAATTGCTTAAACCATATATAAAATACACTAGGAATTTATTAAATACTCTATGGCGGGATTAACATGAAAAATCTGCTTATCACGCATACAGACATGGACGGTGCGGCATCTGCAGGGCTATACTTATACTCTACCGGTATTTCAGAGTATAAAGTATTGTACACTGAGCCCTACATGATGAATGAAGCGCTTAAAAGAGTTGTTGCGGATCCGCCCAAGAAGATAGCGGTTTTCGACATTGGCGTAAACCCTGGCGTTTTCAGCCGCGTTTTGGAGATCATTACAAGCTTGACGGCTAAAGGGGTAGAGATTGAATGGTTCGACCACCACGTTTGGGAGGACGAATGGGCGGAGAGTTTGAGACAGCACGGGGTTAACCTTTTCATAGATAGGGAGACTTGCGGTGTTGGGGTAGTGGCTAAGTATGCCTTAAGCGGGAAGCATGATGCTGATTTGGATTTTCTGGAAAACCTTGTTAATGGTGTATGCGGTGGAGACTTATGGAGATTTGATCATTGGCTCTCCCCGTTTTACATAAGGCTTGTGAGAAGAAGGGATCCCGTGTCCTGGAAAAACATTGTGGTTAAAACCATTTCCAGCGGGATTTATTGGGACAAGGTGTTCGAAGAGAAGGTTTTAGAAGAGTTTGAAACAGAACTGCAAGAGTTGAGCGAGTTATCGGTTAACATGGCCTTCGAAGTGTTTGAGGCAAATGGCTTCAAGATCGGGGTTGTTCAGGTTAAAGAAGATGTTGAAAACAGCTTCCTAGCTTCGCTGGCGTTGTCAAGGGCCGGGCTAGACGTAGCTGTGATAGTGTCTCGCGACGGTAAGCTCAGCCTGAGGAGCAGGGACGTTAATGTAAGGGATCTCGCAGTAGCTCTTAATGGTGGAGGGCATTTGAGAGCTTCTGGGGCAAAGATCCAAGTACCTTTCACTGTTAAAATGTTGACAGCTATTTCCAGGAAATTCCTTGTAGAATACGTGGCAGACTTGATAAGGGAAAACGCATCTTACCTCAAACGGCTTGGCGATTAGGCTAGCAAGTCTTAGGGAGCAATATTATTTCCCCGTCTCTTTCTTTAAATCCCACGGAAAATCCATAGTAATAGTGGAAAGAAACTATTGACGAGATTAAAGCATCAACGAGATGTTTATTCTTAAGGGTTGATAAAACCGGTTTCAAACCGAAGGACTGGAAGAGATCGACGTGGGATTCGCACTTGCTTGATTTCAAGGCGCTGGTAGGGTGTGTTTCAATCACCACGATATTTTCATTCTCTAAGATTTCCTTAAGCAACCTTGCTCTCTCACCTAGCTCACGCATATGTTTAAAAGTCGTTGGAAGAACCTTGAACCCCGCTCGCATCAGTGACCTGTCAACCCGCCTGAAAGGCTCTCCAGTGAAAGTTAGCGGTGCGTCAACGGCCACTACAACCGGCTTGTAGAGCAATATTTTCGATAGTATTTCATCATCGCTAAGTACCAGTATCAGCTCTTTCAAGATTTTAGAAGAATTTATTACTGCTAAACCCGTGGGATTGGATTTCTTAGCTGAAAGATCGAGCCCTGCAAAATTCACCATTTAACTTTATGCCCTCTATCGAAACCTATTACTCTCACATATTCTTCCACAACGGTTTCGACAAGGCTCATCCATCTGGGTAGTTCCCTAGGCGACTTAGGATATTCTGTTGAATGTAGATTTATCAAGCGATTCATGTAATTCCTCACTATTCTTAACTGGTTTAACAAGCTGGGTTTTCCAAGTAGCTTTATCATAGCGGTGACAGCGTGCAGTATTTTCTCTCCTAGCTCTCCCTTAACTCCTAGATCATAGACAGAGGATCCATCAACAATTCTATTCTTCAATATCCATTCGAAATCATCATTGCTAAGTCTTTGAAGATACATTCTTAAAATATCGAGTCCTGCCTGCTTAGAACCATAAGCCTCCATGTACTTAATATTCGCCTCCCAAGTATTCTCCTCGTCAACCCTACCAGCCTCCAAAGCATTGCCGATATACGTGGAAACTATGTAAGCAGCTTCAAGGCTGGAACCAATCCCGCCTCCGTGTATAGGGTTAACCGTGTATGCAGCATCTCCTACCACACCAACATTTCTCCATACAAGGGTGGGAATGGGTCTTCTAGTTGGTACAATACCTCCTCCCGCATGGATTAGCTCGCCTTTAAAACGAGGTTTTAAGTACCTCTCGTAGTTATGTCTTGGGTTATAAACCCCGTTCCAAACAACCCCTAATCCAACGTTTAGAACGAAACCGTCCCCGGACTTGGGAAATAGCCACCAGTATCCTCCTGGAGCGATTTCCGCGTTCAAATATATCAGGGCGTATTTAGAATCCTCTCCTGTAACGGGTTCAACACTCCTGATAACTTCTCTGTACGCGATGTTGAAGTCTGTCATGAACGGTTTATCCGAGATAGGCCATGTATCTGGAAGTTTTGATCGCAGGGCGGGTCGGGAGCCGCTAGCATCTATGAAGGCATCAGCTTTAAGCTCGACCATCGGACCATCTACCTTTTTAACTTTGACCCCTTCCACCTTGTCGTTCTTAACCTCAACGTCTGTTAAAACATGAGAGTCGTAAAGCTCCGCACCTTTGTTGAGAGCTTCATCGAGAAGCCATTGCCCAAACCTAACCCTATTTACACTAACTCCTTCTCCAGGAACGATTAAACCATGTTTCTCGCTAGGGCTATAGATTTTCACACCCTGGTACTTGTAATCAATTACCTTGCTGGGGATTGCGAGGCTTATTTTCTCAAAGTGGTGAACGCCTATTGCGTCCCCGCATGTTTTATCGCCTATTTTTCCAGCCGGCTTACTCTCTATAACCGCTACCTTAAACCCTTTCGATGCTAGGACGAGTGCGGATTCTAATCCAGCCACGCCCGCTCCAACGACTACAACATCGTACTTCAAGGTAAATCCCTGTTATCAATAATTAAGTGTTACGGTTAAAAACTTGGATTACCGTTATGGAAGGGTTTTCAACAACATTCCTTCGACAATTATGGGCTGTGTTTGCGAGAGCAGGTTTATAGCGGTCTCAAGCCTTGAGGCGCTGTTGCTGTAAAGGGTTATCAATGGATCTCCCTTGTTAACCCTGTATCCGACTTTTGCGTGCAGGTAAACCCCTGCCCCCTTGTCATATGGGGCGCCACAAGCTCTCGCAAGAGTTGTTATCGCTGCATTGTCCAGATGTGTTACAGCTCCTTCAAGCGGAGATTTTAAAGTATACGAGTGCTTCCCAATGGGGATGTCCTCAGGCTTAACGTTAGGGTCTCCGCCTTGTGCCTCTATAATCTGCTTAAACTTCTCATAGGCTTTTCCGGAGAGAAAAATCTCCCTGGCAACTTCTTCCCCGCTCCCAGGTGGGATCCTCCCGCTCAACTCTAAGACGAGTCCAGCTAACAGTAAACCCTTGTCCACTAGGCTACGGCTTCCCTTGCCCGTGATCAGTGCGGATAAGGCCTCCCTTGCTTCCAAGGCTGGACCAGTTGTCAAACCTATTGGTTGCCCACCGTAAGTTACTGCTACTTTAACAGCTACATTCATTTTGCTGGCTTGCCTTATGAATATTCCAGCCATCTCATCCGCTTTCGACAACTCCTGGACTTTCGCACCCCTACCTGTAGGAACGTCTATAACAAGCCTCTCAATACCCATGGCAAGCTTCTTAGATAGTATGCTAGCCACCATTTGGTATATGGGGTCGATCGCGAGGCGTCTCTCAATGTTTACGAAAATGTCGTCGGCAGGCGCTAGGTTGAGCTTTCCGCCCCAGGCTAACACTCCCTTTGTCTTCTTAACAATGTCCTTGATCTCCTCAATCGTCAAGTCAACTCTTGCTAAGACTTCTACAGTGTCTGCCGTCCCTGCGGGGCTTGTTATAGCTCTGCTACTTGTCTTCGGGATTAAAAGTCCTGATGCTGCAACGATCGGAACCGTTAGGAGGGCTACTTTACTATTGCCTGGAACACCACCAACACTGTGAACATCGTTAGCCGGCTCCTCAAAAACAATCCGGGCCCCGGTCTCAACCATCGCCTTAATTAAATATGTTAACTCCTCTTCTGTAGGCTCGTAAAACGATTGGCTTACAAGAAAGGCCGCGATCTCTGCTTCCCCGTAAACTCCTTCAACCACGTCTTTGACGATTTCCCTGTAATCCGATTCCTCAAGCCTCTCACCCTTTAGCCTCTTTTTAAGCGCTGGAAAACTTGGAGGTATGCTTAAGGGTTTAATGCCCACGGCCTCGTCTTGTTTCAAGCCTAAGGCGTTTGCAAGCTCATTTGTGACTATTAGTGAGCCTGGGTTAACCATAGTCTTAGTCGTTATCACTACTCCTGTCTTCTGTTTATCTCCATGAATGATCATGAGTATGTTGCCCGGAGTTAATCCTAGCTCTCGAGCATCGGCCTCATTTAATACAACAATGGGTTTTCCAAAGTTGAGATCTAAAACGCTAACACGGTACTCCTTTAACTGATGCTCCAAACTTCCCACCATCTTGGGCGGAAAGAGTGCGATTTAAATATATTCAACCTGGTTTAAAAACTTCTCCCCGTATTATAATCTCCTTGGATTGAGACATGAAGCTAATCGCTTCTGAAGAGGGTATTTACCTACTGTTCAAACCCTTGGTGAAAGCTGAAGCCATTGTCATTCACGAGGATCAAGTAGTTGCCGCAGGAGCCTACGAGAAATTGTCTAGCTTGCCAGGTATAAGCGAGGAGATAGTTTTCAAAAAACCATTAGGGCCGGGTTTTGTGGATTCACATTTACATCTTGATTCTCTAGGCTTCGAGGTCTTGGTTAAGGAGTTACACGGCGGAAACATTTCCTCAATACTTGAGGAGTTGAAGCATTGGGGGAGGAAAATCGGTGAATGGGTGGTTTCCGGTAGGCTTAACCCTGTCAACCTAGAAGAGGGGAGATTGCCTCTCAGGAGCGAGATTGACAGATTCATCGATAGTAAACCAGTCCTTATTATCCATCAGTCAGGTCATGTGGGAGTGCTTAACACGCTTGGGGTTGAGAGAGCTTTAAGCATCCTGGGTAGCGTGGAGGGGCTGGACGTGGAGAGCGGGACCATATATGAATCTAGCCTTTGGAAGTTATTAACGTACATTCGCTCAAAGGCTGGTGAATCTGAACTAATCGATGCGTTCTCAAAAGGTTTTGAAGTTTTAGAAAATAATGGAGTATCAGCAATTGGATTGGCTGGGATAAGGTTAAATGAGCTTGAGGCTTTAATAAACTTCTACAGGCGGGAAAAAGTTGCTGTGAGAACTTATGCTTACATACTGGTCGAGGAATTAATAAGTCGTCGCGAGGAGTTGAAGAGTGTTTTAAAGCTTGAACATCCGCGGAAGCTTAGTATTAGAGGGATTAAAATCTTGATAGACGGGGCGCTGGGGCCGAGGACGGCATTTCTCAGCGACGACTATGCTGATACTCCAGGATTTAGAGGCGTATGCAACGTATCCGTGGAGACGGTTGAACATGCATTAAGGTTCTCAGAGAAGCAGGGTCTTCAATTAGCGATGCATGCGATAGGGGATGCTGCCCTGGACATTGCGCTGGAGGCTTTGAGATCCTCGGTAAACCCTGCAGTACATAGGATTGAGCATGCTAGCCTTGTAAGGGATGATCAATTAGACCTTATAAAAGTTTTAAAACCGGTTATTGTGGTACAGCCAAGGTTCATACTGAGTGATAAGTGGATGTTGTCGAGAGTGGGAGCGGCGAGGATCAAGTGGGTTTACAGATTCAAAACGTTAAGTAAGGTAGCGAGACTAGCTCTATCAACAGATTCTCCCGTTGAACCTGTCGCACCTTTTGAAACAGTGTATGCTGCCGTTTCAAGAGGTTTAAGAAACGGCGTAGAATATGGTTATGATCACTCCAGCGAGGCACTAACGGTTTTGGAAGCACTGGACTCCTACACTCGCGGAGGAGCCTACGCGTTAAGGGATGAAAGACTTGGCTGTCTCCTCCCGGGATGCTATCCGGATGTTGTTGAATACTCCGACGATCCGTTGAAGACGAGGAATATTGATGAGCTTAGAAACATTAGCGTAAAGCTTATCTCTTCTCTTTTTTACTAGGATACTCTTTCTCAACCTTTTCTTTAACATGCTCCAGCAGTTTCTCAGAGTATTCACGAATACTGGGTTCCAGGTCTCTCAAGCCGGTTTCTATGATTTTCTTCTTCCTAGGTTCGCGAGCTACGGACATGTTTGATCAATAAAATAATTATGATTATCCTCTAAAAAATAGCTCATCAACCATAAGTTACTTCAACCACTCTGCCACCTGACTTCTTAACTTTCTCTATAAGTTTTTCCTCGATCTTTGAAAGCATTTGCTTAAGCCTCTCCACGTTCAAGGCTTCAGCGTAAACCCTGATTTTCGGCTCTGTTCCACTCTTCCTTAAAAGCATCCATGACCCGTCTTCGTATTCCAGCCTAACTCCATCAATTGTTACAATGTTTTCTGGGTCGCCTAGCAGGACTTTTACTTCTTCTATTAATGAATTGTAGACTACTTCCCGGATACCTGCGGGCGAAACAACATAGCTCCTTCTTTCCCATGGGTAATCCGGGATGTTCTCTTTCTCAAGCAACTCCGAGATTCTTGATACATTTTCCTTCATCAAGGCACTTGTGAGCAAGGCTACTTGGAGTATTCCGTCAACCCACGGGCCCCACGAGGTGTATATGAGCTTCCAGGGTTCTCCAGCCATCACTACTTGTGACGTTCCAGTCTCCTTTACCTTTTCATGAGTTTTACCCAGCACATACCTTTCAACGGTTCCCCCCTCTTTTTCAACAACCTCGTCAAGAGCCCTGCCTGTATCTATCGACACGATCACCTTGCCCTTCCTGTCCTCCAGCGCTTTTTTTGCGAAAAACGCTAAAATCCTATCCTGTTTCACGAACCCGTCGACAGGGTCTACCACGGCCAACCTGTCAGCATCTCCGTCGTGCGCGAAGATCGCGGAGGGGTTCAACCCTTTGAACAGCGTAGCATAACTTTCTAAGACGTCTTTCCTCGGCTCCGGCGTTCTATAGGGGAAAAACCCGTCGGGATTGCAATTAATAGTAAGGGGTTTTCCACCAAGACTTCTGATAATTTTCGGGGAAACGTCATAAGAGGCCCCGTTAGCACAGTCTATTATGAAAGTTTTCACATCCCTGCCGGTGGTTGAACCTACGAATTCGATCAAGTCTTCCACATATTCCTCCACTATGGTTCTTACATAATCGGCGCTCCCGGCAAACCGCCATTCCACAGGCTTCAACTCCTTTAATATATTGCTTTCTATTTCAGCCTCCTCCTTCCTGGTAAACTCGTATCCTTCCTGGTCATAGAACTTGAACCCATTGTACTCGGGAGGGTTGTGGCTAGCTGTTACACTAACGCCTATTCCCCTGTATTTCTTAGCCGAGTAGGCTGCTATAGGGGTTGGAGCTAAGCCTATTATCCGCGTCTTTCGCCCAGAAGCCATTATTCCCGCCGCGAAAGCATAGGTGAGTAACTGGCTTGTGGCTCGCGTATCATGAACTATGAAGAAGTCTTCCCCAAAACCTAACGATCCCATGGTCAACCCTAGCTTGTAAGCTAAGATTCCGTCTAACTTATCCGGATACTGTAACCTGATTCCTGCAGTACCGAACAGTTTCATGCTACATTCACAATTTTAAAATAGTGTTCATGCAAGGATAAAACCATGAATTTTCTAGAATCACGCGATAACTCCCCGGGGGTAAAATACGATCCTTCCGTGCGTGAGGGGTGGGGGTAATATTTATAAGGAATCAAGGGTTAATTTTTCATGGAAAGGGGAGGGGGGATTTATGCTTACTTTGAAAAAAGTCATAGGTAGGCATGTTTATGGTGAAGCTTACCAATGTGATCCCGCAGTTCTTAGTGATGAAAAAGTTTTGGAAAAGATTGTCAGGAATGCGGCTACTGAAGGTAATTTAACACTTTTAGACGTTAAGCACTGGAAAATAAACCCTGGGGTCAGCATCGTGGGCATAATATTGGAGAGCCATATATCTATACACACATGGCCTGAGTACGAGTTTGCAACTATAGATGTTTATACGTGTGGCTCGTCAGCCGACCCTGTCAAAGCCTTCAAATATATTATAAAAGAGTTGAGAGCTAAGAAGTATTCGATGAGGATTTCGTCCAGGGATTATGAGGAAATGTGATGAGAAAGGATCTCTGCATCGTGGGCGCTGGCCCAGCTGGATTGCTTACGGCGTTGCATGTTAAGGAGAGAGATGTTGTTTTATTAGAAGAACATGACCAAGTAGGGGTTCCTAAGCACTGTGCAGGACTAGTGGGGCTTGAAACGAAGCAGATTATTGAAAAAGAATTATCCCCAAGACTCATCGATAACATGTATAACGAAATCGAATTCAATATTTATGGAGTTGGGAGACTTGTTTTCCATTTTAAACAACCTCTTGTCTTCCATGTCAACAGACCAATGCTAGAGTGGAAGTTGCTTGATAAGGTATCTTCCCGAATAGAGTTCTTGAACAAGGTGAAGGCGAAACCGGGAGTAACTCCAAGAGAAATAACATTTAGGAACTCCGTAGTGAAATGTCAAGAGATAATAGCCAGTGATGGCGTACTAAGTATCTTCAAGCAGAAGTATCTTAAAGTAAAACCTTGTTTTTTAATTGGTTTCCAGGGATTGTTTAAAACAGATTATTTTAATAAAAATCGAATCATAGTTAGTTACATTAATAATAATAGCTTGCTATTTCATTGGGTAATACCATTTGAAAATGATTTGGTTTTATCAGGCTATATTTCTAAAAAGCCACTACCAATAAGCATTAACGAGAAACTGTTAGCTTTAAACGGTTTAAAACCCAGGGGTGTTACCGAGTTTTTCGGTGGCCTCATACCGTGTAGCCGCCCTCTAACCACTCCGGTACTCGGAAATCACCTGTACTTTCTGGGAGACTCAGTACCCTTGGTTAAGCCATATACTGGGGGTGGGCTACACTATATCTTCAAGTTAGCTCCCGCTCTAGCTCAGGCGCTGGATAAAAATGATCCTCGGATTTACGTGAAAGCTTATTTGTCCCATAGCTACTTAAAGCTGGAAGCAGAGCACGTGTTCACGGGATTCTTCAGTAAAACCCGATACTGGTTACCTGTTCCTATTATCAAATTCGTCGAGAAGACTGGGCTACTTAGTAGGGAGGATTATGATAATCACTACAGACTATTTTTCAAAACCTTACCGTTCACGCCTATTCTTCCTTTATTCCTTCTCGGTATGAGGAAAACGCTTTCTTGAAGATTTCGATAAAGTATTCAAGCGATTTCATCATTCCACTTGTCAACTCTAAACCATAGTCCAGAGAGAAGGGAGTCACACCTGCAATCATAACGCTCTCCACACCGTATTCTTTCCTCAAGAGTTCCAGAATCGTTTTCAAAGTTACGTTATGGGTTGTAACCAGTATTTCCCCGTTGTCTATTGCCGATTCATCCGCCACTATAATAGACCCTGGAGGGGTTTCACGCCCGAGAACAGCATCAATAATCAATAAGGCTTTAGGCTTCTTATCGCTTATTTCCGGTAGACATGACTCGATTCCGTATTCGCACTTAACACATTCTATTCCCATAGATTTCAATAAGTCGCATGCTACAAGCCCGAAGGCATCATCCGTTTTTAAAGGTGTTCCAAGTCCTAGAATTAATGGGTTACGGTTTAAAAAAGATATTAACGAATCAAGCAGTTCATCCTTAATGGTCATCAACCTATTTTGGGGCATTACTTGCCCGTTTAAGCAGGTCCTCCCAGACCTTGTCAACATATTCTTGAAGCTCTTTAAGCTTCTCTTTGTTTTCAGGCTTCATTAAATGCCTGAACCTTCCTTGAACTTCCACGAACTTCTCTATGGGCTGTTTCAGAGACGGGTTTCTCGCAATTACTAGGCTTCTGTCAGTCAGCATGTAACCGACTTCAGGCGTCCACTCCCACAGCGGGAAGTAGCATGTGTCGACAGCTCTTCTCAAGACTTCAATGCTTATTGCGTTGTCATGCCTCCATCCTCTATCACAGCTGCTTAATGAGTGTATGAACGCCGGACCATTGGCTTCCAGCCCTTTCCTCACCTTCTTCATGAAGTCCATCCAGTGAGCTGGAGTGGCTGTTGCAACGTAAGGTATTCTGTGAGCAACCATGATGTCTGCGATCGGTTTCTTGCTCTCCGGCTTCCCGGGTATTACCTCGCCAGCCGGCGAAGTAGTGGTTGCAGCGTACTTCGGTGTGCCACCGCTTCTCTGAATACCAGTATTCATGTACGCTTCGTTGTCGTATAAGATGTAGAGTACGTCGTGGCCTCTCTCAGCCATCCCGCTTAAGGCTTGGAAGCCAATGTCGAATGTCCCTCCATCGCCGGCGAAAACCACGACATCAACATGCTCGTACGGCAGCCTCCCTGTTTTCTTCAATGCTTTAATAGCCGACTCCACTCCGGAGGCTGTTGAGGCAGCGTTTTCGAACGCGTTGTGAATCCATGGAACCGCCCACGATGTGTACGGGAATATTGTAGTGGCTACTTCGAGACATCCTGTGGCGTTGACAACGATCGTCGGTCCTCTGAAAGCGAAGCTTGCGAGCTTGACAACTATAGGTGCAGCACACCCTGCGCACAACCTGTGACCTGGCAGAAGCGCGCTCCTCTTCTGTTCTGCTACTTGTCTCAGGTTGAAGTTTAACGGGATTTCCCCTTTCCAGCCCGGCTCGAACATCCATATCTTATATGCTGGTTCGCCTTTCTTAACAGGGAATTCAGGAATGGTTTTCACCACCATTTACCCCCTCACCCCCAGGTATCTTATTTTCTCTTTCACGCGACCTGTTTTCACATCTTCCTTTACCTGCTCGATCATCTTTACCACGAGCTCAGGAGTTAAGTCCCTGCCTCCTAAACCATACACGTAGTCAACGGTTAATGGGTGCGAGCCAAGATCGTACAAGCTGCTAACCACATCCTGGTATAAGGCTCCGAAGCTTCCTGGACCTATGCCTTTATCCATTATTGCCACAGCTTTCACACCCCTGAGAAGGCTTCTAACTTCCTCGTATGGGAAAGGCCTGAACATCCTAATCCTTACCAATCCCAGCTTCTCTCCTCTCTCCCTGTACTTCTTCACAACGCTTCTCACGGTTCCAGCTCCGCTTCCCATGGCTACGACTACGATATCTGCGTCTTCAACGCCGTAGGCATCTATAACACCATCTCCATATCTTCTTCCTGTCAACTCGAACCATTTCTCATTGACCTCTCTCACAACTCCTGGGACATTTTTCATTGCTTCAACCTGTTGAACCTTGTGTTCGAAGTAGTAGTCGTAGAGGTCCAGGGATCCGAAAGTTAGCGGGCGCGCCGGGTTCAACATGTGTGGGACCTGCTCCTCGTAGTAATCAACTCCAAGCTTTGCCACCTTCCTGTAGCCGCCGAGAAACTCTGCGACAGCATTGTCTGGGAGTACTCTAATGTTCTCGAGAGTGTGGCTGAGGAAGAATCCGTCAAGGTTTACCGCTACCGGGAGTAGCACTCTCTCATCCTCGGCTATTCTGAAGGCTTGAATAGTTGTGTCATATGTTTCCTGCACGTTCTCGGTGAAAAGCTGGACCCAGCCGGCGTCCCTCATCAAGTATGCATCGCTGTGGTCGTTGTGAATATTGATTGGAGCTGAGAGAGCTCTGTTCGCAACAGCCATTACGATGGGGAGCCTCAGCGCTGAAGCAATATACACTATTTCAACCATTAAGGCAAGACCCTGTGAAGACGTGGCGGTGAAAGCCCTGGCTCCTGCCGCGGCCGCGCCCACGCACGCGCTCATGGCAGAGTGCTCGGATTCAACCGGCACGAACTCCGTGTGGACGAGACCGTCAGCAACGAACTCTGAGAACTTCTCCACAATGATTGTCTGCGGGGTGATCGGGTATGCTGAGACCACGTCTACCAGGCTCTGCTTCACAGCGTACGCTATGGCCTCATTACCGTTCACATTGAGGATTTCCTGAGTATGAAGTGGGTACTTGACCTCGAGCTTGCTCACCGGCTCACACCTCCTCGAACTCGGGTATCATGGATATTGCTTTCACAGGACATTCGTGAGCACATATTCCACACCCCTTGCAGTAGTCGTAGTTGACCTGGATTTTCTCCCCATCCCATATAATGGCCATATCTGGGCAGAAGAGCCAGCATAGCATGCACTTAGTGCATTTATTGTGGTCTACAACTGGTTTAAGCGCTCTCCAATCACCTGTTTTAACATCCGTGGACAATCTGTATGCTATCCCGCCTAGGGGGAGTTCCTTCCAACCTCTCTGACTGCTCATCACCTTACACCTCAACCGCGGATTCGTAAGCTTTCTTTATTAGCTCAAGGTTTTTATCAGCCACCGGGCCTTTGAATCTTTCCCTTATCGCTTTTTCAACACTACTCCATGATACAATGTTGTCTAGCTTCAACAAGCCTCCGATCATAGCTGTGTTCGTGATGTTTACCTTTAATATTTCAAGAGCTAGCTTAGAGGCGGGGGTTATGATTGCCCGGTACTCTCCTTTCCGAATTTGGAGCTTCTCTAGGAAGGATTCCGGTGTTCCAACGTAGTTAGATATTATGACTCCATTCTTCTTCAAACCCTGTACGATGCCAGGGGATAGCAGGGTGTAGTCGAGAACGATCACTATGTCTGGGTTGTACACCATGTTGTGTATTTCTATGGGTTCATCACTTATTCGAGTGAACGATAGCATAGGGGCTCCCGAGCGCTCTGGACCGAACGCGGGGAAGCTTTGAACGTATTTGCCCTCGTAGGAAGCAGCCATTGCTACAATGTTACTAGCTGTCCATGCTCCTTGTCCTCCCCTTCCATGCCATCTTATTTCAACCATCATTTACGAATACACCTCTCGTGATGATAAATGTTGTTAAAGGTAAATAATGTTAACTGATCCATATTTTTCGAAGATTTTTATACCGCTATATACATTCCATATCAACCGATATACTCAAGGTGAACGTATTGGCATACGCTTTATCCCTGATTTCAAAAGAAAACAAGAAGTACAGAGTTAACGTGGTAGTTGACAGATGCAAGGAGTGCGGTATTTGCATTAGCGTTTGCCCCGTAAAGGTTCTATCTAAATCCACCATTCTCAACAAGAACGGTTACCGACCCCCAGACCCGGTTAATATTGAGAAATGCATTGGATGCCGGCTTTGCGAATACAATTGCCCAGACTTCGCAATATTCGTCGAGGTGGTGGGGAAGTGAAAAAGGTGTTTGCCTCAGGAAATATAGCTGTTGCAGAGGGGGCGATGACAGCAGGTCTTAAATTCTACGCTGGCTACCCTATAACCCCTAGCTCGGATTTAATGGAGTACCTTGCTGAGGAGCTCCCCCGGCGGGGAGGAGTCGTTATTCAAATGGAGGATGAGATTGCCTCCATAAACGCTATAATAGGCGCTTCCAACGCTGGCGCAAAAGCTATGACAGCAACCTCTGGTCCCGGCCTATCGTTGATGGCTGAGGGGATAGGGTTAGCGGTTATAACCGAGACCCCTATTGTGATAGCCCATGTTATGAGAGCGGGGCCAAGCACAGGGGTCCCCACCAAGACTACTCAATCAGACATTTACATGGTTAGATGGCTTGCACACGGCGATTACATTATTCCTTCATTTGCACCTTGGAGCGTTCAAGAAGCATTCGACCTTACAATAAAGGCGTTCAACACGTCGGAAAAGCTTAGAACACCTGTTTTCATACTCTCCGACGCCATCCTTGCCCATGTATGGGAGCCGCTGGTTGTAAAGGAGCCAGGAGAGGTTGAAATAATCGATAGGAAACCGCCGAAGAGCAGAGAAGGCTACATGCCATACCTTCCAGACGAGGATTTGGTTCCACCTATGGCTCCTTTCGGCAAGGGGTACAAGGTCCTGGTCGAGTCCTTAATCCACGATGAGAAAGGATACTATGCTCCAAACAATGAAAAGTACAGGGAGCTTGTCACCAGGTTAAACGTGAAAATAATCAGAAACCTCGACTGGTTGTTCGAATATGAAGGATTTTTCCTCGAGGATGCTGAAACGGTTTTCGTAGCCTACGGCTCGGTTGCAAGAACGGTTTTCGCTCTCACTAAACAGTTGAGAAATGGCGGCATTAAGGCAGGCTTCTTCCGACCTAAAACCCTGTGGCCGCTTCATGAAAAGGTTATGAGGGAGACCATAAAAGGGAGAAAGATAATAGTGGTGGAGAATAATCTTGGAAAGCTAGCCATGGATGTTCAGAGAATCATGTGTGATAGGGATGTTTATCAAGCCCCTGTACTCAACCTGGAATCCCCTACTCTTAAAGAGGTGAAGGAGGCGGTGATGCAATGGCTCTAGCCCCCATGATTCATCCACTCGACAGGCATTTAAGAACCGATAGAATCCCAACCCTGTACTGCCCTGGATGCGGGCTGGGAATAGGTCTAGGGGCTTTGCTCCGCGGGCTTCAGAAGAGAATTGATGAAGGATTGATTTCCCCAGACAGTGTTCTCTGGGTTGGAGGTATTGGATGCTCAGCTCGATTAACCTTCTACGTTAACTATGACTCGGCTCATGTTCTCCATGGAAGGGCAATCCCCTTCGCGGTCGGAGCCAAGCTTGCTAATCCCGAGCTGACAGTCATAGTGGTTGGCGGGGATGGAGACATTGCCGGTATAGGCGGGAACCATTTAATGCATGCTGCACGCAGAAATATAGACATAATCACAGTAATGTTCACCAATTTCGTATACGCTATGACGGGGGGGCAAGTCGCTCCTACAACACCTCTTGGCGTGAGAACCACTACGACGCCGCACGGGAACCCGGAGCCCCCGCTGGATGTTGTGAGGGTTGTATCCTCTCTCAACGCTAACTACGTAGCGAGAGCCAGCATCACCACTCCCCATTACATTGAGCAGTACTTTTACAAGGTATTGGGTATGCGAGGGTTCAGGTTTATAGAAGTGGTGAGCACGTGTCCCGAGGTTTATGGGAGACACATAGGGTTGAGAGACCCTGTTGAAATGTATAATGAGCTGAAAAAGAGAGTGATATATAAGCCTAGACCAACGCTTGAGGAAGCTGTTATCAACTGGGAGAAAGGAATCGTGATAGGAGAGTATATCGTTAGGGATAACCCTGGCTTCATTGATTTCCTGAAAGGTGGCGGTAGATGAAGAGGGAAATCTTGGTTGTAGGTAGGGGCGGGCAAGGAGTTCTATTACTGGGGAGGATTGTTGGATTAGCAGCAAGCAAGTATGCTAACCTCTACGCTGTCTCAACAGAATCCTATGCTAGTGAGACAAGAGGAGGCGAGAGCCGGGCTGAAATAATAGTGGCGAGTGACATGAGCGAGATAGATTACTTGAAAGTGCAGAAGCCCGACATAGCTGTCTTCATGTACCCGTTCAGGCTTGACTATTACTTTAAAATACTACGCCCTGAAACCATAATCTTTATTGACAACCTGATGGTTCCTGCGGAGAAATTCTCCACATACAACGTTAAATCCCACCCTTACAGCAGTATAGCGGAATCCATAGGGTCGCAAAGAGTTACAAACATGGTGATACTGGGGCATATGTTAAAGGTTACAGGGTTGATGGAGATTAAGCATGTTGAAGAGGCTTTGAAAGAGATTGTCCCGGAGAGATGGCTTGAGCTGAACATCAAGGCTCTTGAGAAAGGTTACTCTCTCCCGCCCTAAAGTCTTAGCCTTATAGAATGTAGAGTTTTTTAATCCCGTAGTTAAAGCTTATTAGCACTTAGCAACATGCGTTAAATCCTGGGGCCGGTAGCTCAGCTGGAAGAGCGCTGCCCTCGCACGGCAGAGGTCCCGGGTTCGAATCCCGGCCGGTCCATTCTAATCTAGAACATCGATAGACCCGTCCTTCATTATGAGGATTTTGATTTCTCTGTTTGTCACCCTGTTCTTCTGCCCTGCTTTATACCTTAGCATATCGTAAATCAACGTAAAGTTCGCTCTCAGCTTTACATTAACCTCATCGGCTTTTCTCAGGATAATTCCAGGGATATCTACGAGATGGGTTCCCGGTTCCACGATGACCACGGCCGCGGAGTTTAACTCCTGATACAGTTTTAAAGTTTCCCTAGCAAGTCTAATTTTCTCCAAAGCAGCCTTCTCTAGCATGGAGACGTTGCTTCGTGAAGAACCGAGGATTTCCGCTATCTGCGCCTGGGTATAACCCTTAGACCTCAACTCTAAGACTCGGTATTGCTTCTCGGTTAAGAGACCGTATTTTTTCCTGGCCAATTAAACCCCCTTCAAAATATTAAATACTCATAAGGACGACGCCGATCACCGCCAGTATTATTCCGATAAATTGTGTTAAAGACAGATTCTCATGGAGGATTAAAATGGATAATGCTAAAGTAATCACAGGGTAGACAGCGGTTATCGTTATAACAATGCTGGCCTTACCCTGCTCCAGTGCTTTAACCATGAACAAGTATCCGAGCGTTCCAAAGAAACCTGCTATAAGTGGGTAGTGTATGTGTCTAAGAGGGCTAGTGTTGAAATCGTTCTTCATGGTCAGGGTTAGAATTGTTGCTGTCGCGAAAGACCCGATCGTGCTGAGATAGTATGTTGTTACGGTATTGTAGAAGTTGTTTGAGAACTTTAAAATTATTCCCCACACGCCCCATAGAAGAAGGGAAATAATCGAGTAGATAAGCCAGGCCTGCATCGCAACCCCTTCCTAAGCATATGGTTGAATCTTCTTCCTAGAGTCCTCTGGTATTACTGGGAACCATTCGTTAAAACCGGATATTATCGCGAAGTAAGTGTTCAGGGTTCTCGCCACAAGCCTCATGAAGTAGGGCTTACCGTACAGGGTTATCTCCTCGTTGAAAAGGACGAGTAGTATGCTTAAGGCCTGGGGTTCTATCATGTTGGGTTGAACAGTTATTTGACAATCTATACACACGCTCAGGGCTTTTCCAAGAATGTTAGAGATAATTTTCAACCGATCAGTCTGCCTCAGCTTTTCAAGCTCCCTTTTGTGATCGGGGGATATACCTATTCCCAATATGATTAAGACTCGGTCAGGCTTGTCGGCAGGGTTAAGTATTTTAAAGTTGACGCTTGGTTGACCGGGCGTGAAAACATCCAACCCCCACGATATCTTAGCCTCCGGAGGCGCTTCAAGCTTCCTAATAGTGAATGATTCCTCGACTAGCCATTTGCTAATCAACTCATAAACATTGCTGGACAATTTAAGCCACCATTTCAGGATCTATTTACGTTAAACAAATTAAAAAGCAATATCAATTACTCATATCTCAACGCTACTGCCGGGGGTATTTTCATGGCCCTGTAAGCTGGGAACGCTGCGCCGGCGATTCCGACGAAAATCGTTAGAATAGTTGTTCGTAGGAATAAGATCGGGGAGAGGTCGGGAGATGCCTCGATCCTAACTGAGACGGCTCCTCCGGTTATGGTTAAACCGTAGTTTGATAAGAGCTGAGCTCCTAGGACGCCGAGAGCGCTTCCGATCACCACGCCTATAATACTCATTAGAACACCCTCCATGATGATTAAAAGAAGCACTTGCCAGTCTTTGAAACCTATGGCCTTCATAACCCCTATTTCTCTCGTTCTCTCGATAACGCTCGTAATCATTGTTGAAGCGGTTCCAGCTATTGCAACAGCGAATGCTGAGAGTGTGGCTGCGAACGTTATAAAATCAACGGTGTTTATGATGCTCATAGCTATTCGAGCCAGGGCGAGAAACGAGATAACATCAACGTTCCCTCCGTAAAATTCCCGGATTTTAGCAGTTATATGGTCGACTTGAGAAGGATCCTCGGCTAACAATAAGATACCGGCCCAATCCTTGATCCCCAGGATTTTCTGAATAGTTTCAATAGGGGTGAAGATTGTTTGATCAGGGTTCAGAAAAGCCGCTCCCCCATACTTGTCCAAAACCGCTGTGACAGCTACGTTCAACCTTTTTATCTGTAACCTACCTCCTTCCCCGACTTGGTAAACTGTTACCGAAATAACGTCACCGACTCCATACTGCCTAGCGCCAGTGTTGTCAAAGGCTATGGAGTAGCCTATCATTGCCTTACCAATATCTGTCTCCAGCGGCGGGGAACCTTCCTTCACCTGCAAGCTCACTATTGCTTTCAGAAGAAAGGTTGAATCTACGCCATATATGAAAACAGTTTTTCTCTCTCCCCCTACAGTTATCTCTCCCTGGGTAGAGTAGAAAGGTGTTGCATCCACGACTCCTTCAATCGATTTAAGTAGCTCTAAGTCGTCCTGAGTGAGCTTGTAGTTCTGTCCAGGCATTACAACGATCATGTTTTGACCAAGACCTAGTATGCTCTGGATAATGTAGTTTCCATAACCGCTTGTGACGCTTGTGATTGTTATGAGAGCTAACGGCCCTATAGCTATCCCAATTATTGTTAATACGGCTCTCACTTTTCTCTCGGAGAGGGTTTTAGTGCTCAACTGAACCATGTCCAGTAAACGCATCAGCGCTCAACCATGGTTATTTTATATTTGCTTAGTAGGCGGTAGATCAGCACGAACACCCCTATTAAGAAGAGGCTCACAGCAACTATTATGACAATATAGGGAACCTGAGCTGGGGATGGAGTCGTTGTCGCCGTGGGAGAGGGCTGTATTACTGCTACCCGTATCTCCTTAGCAATGGTGTATTCGACATTGAAGCTATCCCTGTACGAGACTATGACTGTGCATGTCTCACTTGTTAAGCCGATATTCCTGATTTCAAGCCTGAACGGGGATTGGGAGCCAGGGTCTAAATCACCCATCAGGGTTTTTGCCTCCTTATCCCCGTATTTCAAGAATACTATAACGCTCCTAGCTTGTGATATGCCAACGTTGTATAGTAAACCATTAACGGCTAGCACCCCGTCTGAATACTTAGCATTGGTTTCATCAGCGATCTGGACTTCTATGAAAGGTTTGATCACCGCTGCCACGGTGTTGTTTACCATTCTGACATATCCTGAGGAGTCTTTGTAAATTAGGGTAGCTGTGAAAGCTGCCGATGAGGGGCTGGCGGAGACTCCTGCGCCTAAACTTATGGATACAGGGGTGTAAACCACTTCGTACCTTACCACCTGCTTGGAGTGGCCGGGTAGAACTGGAACGTACTTAATATTCCCCTGGGGCATAGCGTTACCTGTTAAAGGTACTAGGGCAACGTAAACCTCGTAAGCGCTGTAGCTCGAGGGGTTGTTGATTTCAAGCTCGAACAGGCCTGTTCCATTATTGAAAACGATTAGCGGGGTTGTAACATTTACTTCAAGAAGGACCGGGCTTCCTCGTATGATGAGAGGTATTCTTACGGGTTGGCGGTATATGGAGCCCCAGTGATCCACGAACTCTATTGTACCGTTGATTTGCAACCTATCGTTAACAAGTCCTTCAACATTAAGATTGAGCAGGAATGCTATAATATCTCCTTTAGTATACGAGGATGATTGGCCCGGTAGACTAATACCCTGGGGAATGTTGCCGGTAAAGTATTGAATCAATTGTGCGAGCTCTGGCGTGCCTGGAACCCCCCCGGACAGTACCATCGGAGTCGCGGTTGTTGAGGCCTCCCCGGTAGTAGCATCAGTAATCCCTGGAGGCAGGTCGAGCCTTAAAATCGGGTTTGTTATAGTGGGAATGTACTCATTTCGGAAGACTAGGAAGTACCTGACGCCTTTGGATGGTGGTGAAGGTTCTCCTGATAACCACCCATAGCTGATAAGATTGAAAGCTGATGAAGCATCCTGAACGAGTAGTTCAACAGGAAAAGACACAGTTTTCCTCACCCCTCCTCCCGCCGTCTGTAAGTAGTAATCGATCACTATTGTTCCACTGTAGGCTCCAGGGGTTAGGTTCCCAGATATGTCTAATGGGATGCTGTAAGATAGTGTTTGAAGGCTTTGAACAGGTCCTGGAACATAAATTCTTTGAGAGTATCCCTGGGAGACCCTGACTCCTTCAGGCGTTCTCATCTCTATCCATATGGAATACACGGGATATGCTTCCAGGTTCACAATTGAAAAGTAGTATAGTGCTTTTTCAGACCCCGGATAGGCTGGGTAGTTATTCAACCACCTATACTCAGCGAGGATGACACCATCCCCTGCGGGATAGCTTGGCAGCATCACCGATATGGTATGAGACTGCATGAAAAACACTTCGGTGTTGAAAGCGTTAACATAGTAGCTTACGTTTACAACGAACTCTTTCACACCGGGTAAAGAATTGGATAGATCAGCGTAAAAGACAACGCTACATATTCCGCCCGGATTCAAGCTCGGGGAGCAGAATAACCTGGTGTTTAACATAGATACATCATTGTTAACCGGTTCGAGAGAAACTACAACATCGCTTACGCTAAATAGCCCTATGTTCTGAAGAATGATGGTGAATGGTGCGCGTGAGTTCCCGGGGTAAATATACATGGGTGCTCCATCACCCCAGTAGTAATCCAGTATTCTTAACTCAGGGGTGAACTGGCTTAATTGGCCGGGGTCGCTAACTATGACTTCTATGCTGAAGACGAGTGTGACAAGGCTTGTTGAACCATCTCTGTTAACTATGAACCCACGTATTGTGATTTCCGCTTGATACCTGCCTGGCCTGGCTGTCGAGGATATGGCAATCCCTGAGAAGGCTATTTCTGAAACCGAGTAAGCGTTGACAACTGCGTTGTAAACCGTCACTGTTTGAGGGTAAAACACGCTTGGAAGATTCAGCGTTGCAGTCACATCTCTCAGGCTAAAAGACTCGAGGTTAAGGATTGAAGCAACGAGCGTATTACCCGTGGATGAGGGATAGGCGTTGACCGAGGCCCATTCGACTCTCGACACGTTGATCAAAAGCTCTCTTGTAGTTATCGGCAAATATAATGTAATATTAATTGAAGTCGGGAACGTTGCCCCATCTCTTGAAACCTGCGCGTTTAACGTGAGGAACAAGAGAACACTGTCAGAGCTTTCTTCGATTGAAACACTATTAATTAAAAACGTATATGTGTCAAGATAGTTTAAGACAGCGTTCAACTCGCCGATTTTAGCCCGGCTCCCGTTTTGGAAAAACCCGTTTACTATTTCGGCACGGTAGAAAACAATGTTTATAATCCCGGGTTCATAGGATTGAAGAGCTACGTAGATGTTCGTGCCGTTCAACCCGCTCAAAACCGCGTCAGCTGTAAACCCATAATCCAGGATCTGCACGTTCACGCTAGGCGGCTCAGACACCTCCACCGTTGCTTGAAGAATTGTGCTGGACGAGTACCTGACACCGTCGGTTGTTGTAAGGGTAGCATTCAGGGTTATGGATAACAAGTATTCCCCGGGTTGGGCGTTAGGGCTTATCGTTAGTCCCTGGACATAAATAGTTGCCGACTCGCCCGGCTGAATCCCCGCTAAGCTTACATTGGCTGAAGACGGAGTTATGAACTCGGGGAATGCAATAGAAGCGTCTAACACTAATATGCTTGTGCTTCCATTATTCCTGATTTTTACTGCTAATCCGATATTGCTAGCACCGGGATAGGCGTAAGGGGTGAAGTAGGCGCTTTCAGCAACGATTTCCAAGGGAGGAAGTCTAGCGATTTCAACGGTTAAAGGCAGCAACGTGTACTGGACACCTGCCTCCGCAGTGTAGTATGTGATGTTAAGCACCATCTCGTAGAAGCCTGGCTGTGCATTCCTGTCGACCTCCAAGCTGTAGACGTATCTCGCGATTTCCCCAGTGCTTATCCGGGTGAGTGGCTTATCCTCACCATCATATGCTATTGAACATTTGCTTGGTATTGTGAACACTTCAGGTGTTTCGGTGAGACACGCTACTGGTGATGTAGCATTGGAGGCTCCATTGTATCTCGCCTCTACGACGAGCTGAGCCCCTCTGCTTCCCGGGTACACTGGAGTGTTCGCTGATGATTTGAAAGATACGCTTTCAACCACCCATTCTTGCGAGTCCCCAACTAGTACGAGTGTGCTTAAAATTGAAGTCAAGATTAGGAAAGCAAGTTGAATGGAAATTGAAGCTTTCTTCATGGATTATCACCCTTGAATCGTGTACAAAATACACTTCTCCTTCTCCGGCTCATTAACTGATATGATTGAGCCGTCTCTTATAATAAAAATCTTGTTTGTGCAGTTAGCGATCTCGGGATCGTGTGTTACAATGCAGACAGCTATCCCCGTCTCGTTTAGTTTTATGAAGGTTTCGATGACGAGCTTAGCACTCTTCCTGTCAAGATTCCCAGTGGGCTCATCGGCCAGTATTATTTCAGGGTTGCCGACCAGTGCTCGAGCTATGGCTACCCTTTGCTGTTGCCCACCGCTAAGCTGGTTGGGTCTCTTGCGTAGCCACGTTTCATCACCCCCTGCTAGCTTTAAAGCCTCAATAACTTTTTTCACTCTTAGACTTCTGGGAACTCCTCTAGCAATCAATGGTAGTTCGATATTTTCCAGCACCGTGAGCCTGTTTATAAGGTTGAACTGCTGGAAGACAAATCCTATCTTCCTATTTCTTATCTCGGCGATTTCATCACTAGTGAGCCTTGTTACGTCAACGCCTTCAACTAGGATACTTCCCTCAGTAGGTTTATCCAAGAGCCCGATCATGTTTAGCAGGGTGGTTTTCCCCGACCCGCTTGGACCCATGATTGAGAGTAGGTCGCCTCTATTGATGTTCATGCTGACTCGTTTGAGAGCAACGGTTTCAATGTTTCCAACCCGGTAAATCTTTGTAACGTTGACAAGCCGGATTATCTCTTTCATGGCGTATCAACTGCTTGTTGAGATATATGTAGTGATAGGTTTTAAAATATGTTTTGAAATATAAGTTTCAGGTAGAGTTGAAGTGAGGAAGATTCGTCTCAAGAGGTATCTGAGCCTTAAAATCTTGGAAATACTTTCAACAGGGGACAGGCATGGTTATGCATTGGCGAAGGAGATTTTCACCACAATTGGGTTGAAACCGAATACTAGTTTGCTCTACCCTCTCCTCCGTATTCTGGAGAAGGAGGGTCTGATCTCATCGAGAAAAGAGACCCATGGCTCTCGCTTGAAAAAGGTTTACACGATTACTGAAAAAGGATTGGAGTACTTGGAAGCCAACAAGCCAGTGGTTGATGAAGTTCGGGTTTTTGAGAGGAGAATGAAGGAGCTGAAGGAGCTCGGGATTCCTGAATTATTAATGACTCTGAAAAGTATTTACGAAAACATCGATAAGCTTGGTGAAAAGGAGAAGCGTTTTCTAAAAGACCTTGTCCACTCGTTTCACTTCCAGTTAAGAACCATGATGGGGGATTATTATTGAGCGAAATAATAGTTGTTGAAAACCTTGTTAAAAAATTCAAGGATGTGATAGCAGTTAACGATGTCTCATTCGTTGTTAATAGGGGAGAAATATTTGGTTTGCTGGGCCCAAACGGTGCTGGTAAAACAACCACAATCCATGTAATAGCAACGCTTTTGAAGCCTACGTCTGGAAGGGTTCTTGTTGACGGGATTAACGTTTCAGAAAAGCCTCAGCTTGTCAGGAAGAAGATAGGGATAGTGTTTCAGGATCCCAGCCTTGACAACCAGCTTACAGCGTATGACAACATGTACATACATGGAAAACTCTACGGCATTGAGAAAAGGGTTTTAGAGAGAAAGATTAACGAGCTTTTCGAGCTGGTAGAGTTGAGCGAGTTCAAGAATAAACAGGTGAGGTATTTCAGCGGCGGAATGAGGAGAAGGCTTGAAATAGCTAGGAGCTTGCTGCACGAGCCTGAACTCCTAATACTGGATGAACCGACAATTGGACTGGATCCTCAGTCAAGAAACAAGGTGTGGGAGTATCTCAGGAAAGTACGCAGGGAATACGATATGACAATTTTGCTGACAACGCACTATATGGACGAGGCCGAGGAGCTCGCTGGCAGAATTGCCATAATGGATCACGGTAGAATCGTAGCGATGGGGTCTTCGGAGGAGTTGAAGTCTATGCTCGGCCGAGACCTAATCCTGTTAAGGTTCACTGGTAACCCTGAAACCCTGTGCAATAAGCTAAGTTTCGCCAAGGATTGCAAGCTAACCAGCGATGGAAGAATGGAAGTTCTAGTGGAGAATGCCTCAAGAAGTATTCCAGAAATTTTTGATGTTGCAAACAACAACGGCATCAAAATACTCGAAATAAACTATAGGAGGCCAACTCTCAACGACGTCTTCCTCCACTTGACAGGGCGGGAGCTAAGGGATCACTTGGAAGAAGCGGTTCCCCCGCCCCCGAGAAGAGGCTTCAGGTGGTGATGAGAAATGAGCAGGGAGATTAACGCCTTCACCGCAATAATTTACCGGCAGTTGAAGAGATGGATTAGCTCGAGGTCAAGAGTTGTTTCCATAATTATTCAACCTTTCCTCTGGCTGTTCTTCATCGGTGTGGGCTTCGGCAGTGTTTTCAGCGGAAACACGCCTGTTCAGTTTGACAACATCCCTATACCGATAAACTCCACACAGATTATTCAAACATACTTCAACAAGCTGTTCGGAGGAGTTGATTATGTAACATTCATAGTTAGCGGGCTAGTGGTGACAACGGCCTTCATAGGGAGCTTTATCTCAGGAATAAGCGTGATATGGGATAAACAATTCGGCTTTCTAAAAGAAAGCCTAGTCGCCCCGGCGTCCAGGAAGATCATAATCCTGGGTAGAATAGTAGGTGATTCCATTGTCAACACTATTCAAGCACTACTGGTTGTAGCAGTGGCACTGCCTTTTGCGAACGGCTTGAAACTGGAAAACATCCCTATAGGTTTGCTCTACATTTTCATAACAGCTCTCGCTTTCACGGGGCTTGGAACAGCTCTCTCATTAAAGTTCAGCAGTATGGAGGGTTTTCAAATGATAGTTAACTTATTAACAATGCCCCTTATGTTCCTGAGTGGAGTATTTTACCCGTTGGCACAGATGCCTGAGTGGATGCAGTCAGCCTCTAAGCTCAACCCGTTAACATACTCCGTACACGGAGTGCGATACTGGCTTGCAGGAGCTAACGTTGGCTTCGAATACATGAATTGGCATCTCGACCTAGCCATAATTACTGTTTTTGCAATAGTACTGCTAGCGGTTGCTGCGGAAATGTTTGAGAAGGCTACCATTGAGGATTAGAATTGAAAAACTTTAAGGATATAACACTCCCACGAGCAGTAAGCCTAGGAATCTCTTCCCCGAAATATATTTAACTTTAACACCTCTTTCTTTAAGCCTCTTATCAAACTCCACGGGATCAACCTCTTCTGGGTTGACCTCGTCGGAAGCTATGATGAAATTAACGTTTAATCCGAAGCTAGGAATCCATGTCCAGTATTCGCCTGTCAACGCAAAGTTTTCCCTTAAATTATTTAAAACATACTTGTATTCGTTAGGGTAGAAGTAACTGCTCCCTGCTTGAGTAACTATTACACCGTTCTTCCTCATTATCTTCTTCACTTGAGAATAGAATTCACTGCTGTAAAGCGCCTTAGCTGGTTCACCAGCATACGGGTCCGTTAAATCCATTATAACCACGTCGAAGTGTTCCAGCGGGGCTTTTTTAACATATTCAAACCCGTCCATCACGACAACCTTGCTCCTGGAATCGTTGAAGCTTCCCCTGTGCATGTATTCTAAGTATTTTTTAGAGAACTCGACGACTTTCTCGTCAATATCCACCATGACGGCTTCCTCCACGGTATTGTGTTTTAAAACCTCCCTCAGCGTTGCCCCTTCTCCTCCACCGATAATTAATACTTTCCTAGGGCAAGGGTGAATGGTCATGGCTGGTTGCACGAGCAATTCATGGTAGAGATGCTCATCAGTCTCAGTGCTCTGAACGTAGTTGTCTATGATTAAAGATTTTCCAAACCCTTCAAGCTCCACGAAAGCTATCTCCTGGTATGGGGTTTTTTCAAGAGCCAGGACTCGCTTAACCTTGAACAAGCATTTCAGGCTTTTCCCAGCCGGTTCTATAAGGTAGAATCCCTCCTCACTCATTAAACCTCACCAGTTAGCTCCAGGAACTCTTTTACGAGCTTGTCACCGTTGCTTGTTCCAATCCTGCTGGCCCCTGCCCCAATTAATGCGAGAGCATCCAGCGCATGCCTTATACCTCCTGAAGCCTTGACCCTGACCCTACCTTGAGAGGCCCTGTATAGGAGTGCCACATCATGTACTGTTGCACCGCCTCCTAGAAAACCAGTGTTTGTTTTAACGTAATCCGCACCTGCTTGCGCGACAAGTTCTACAGCCTTTATCTTCTCAGCGTCATCTAAAAACGTGGTTTCTATTATTACTTTAACTGATTCAACGCCTTTTTTCCTCGCCTCTGAAACCACCGCTGACATGTCTTCTAAGACCCTCGAGTATTCCTTGCTCTTGAAAAGAGAAATATTCATTACCATGTCGATTTCAGAAGCCCCTGATGAAACCGCTTCAACCGCTTCGAAAACCTTTACCCTTGTAGACGTATTGCCAAGCGGGAAGCCTACTACAACACCGTACTTAATAGTTCTACCGGCTATCTCAAGGGCCTTATTAAGAAGGGAAAGAGGTAGCATCAACAGTTTAAAACCGTATTCTCTAACATCGCTGACGTACTTCTCAAGGGTCTTATAGTCAGCGTCAGGCTTCAGCAAGGTGTGATCAATCATTGAGGCGAATTCTCGAGGGGTTAAGGATGCGATTTTTCCACTGTAAAATCCCTTCATCTCATACCCCTGTTTATTTAAACAATACGAGTTTTTAACCATCACTAGCGGATTAGAGATAGTAAGGGATTATTGACGGTTGTAAAAAAAACTAGTGATGTGAAGTCTTTACTTTCTCCGCGTACTTCTCAGGAGTCAATAATGAATCATACTCTGAGGGATTCTCAACTCTGATTTTGAAGACCCATCCTTCACCGTAGGGGTCTTTATTTACAAATTCAGGGTTGCTAACTAACTTCTCGTTAACTTCGACAACCTCCCCGGTGAGAGGAGAATAGTAAGAGCTTGATGCCTTGATCGAGTCTACAACCCCTATTTCCTCTCCTTTCCTCACAATTCGACCTACTTCCGGAAGCTCTATTGAAACAATGTCCTTGAGTTCTTTTTGAGCATAATCGGTTAGTCCAACAATCGCCACGCCAGTCTCAAGCTTCGCCCACTCATCCGTTTCCGTGTATCTCCGGTCTTTCTTCACAACATATTTCTTGGATTTTAACTCTATAATTATATCCTCGCTCAAAACCCATCCCTTCAATCCTTTAATACTCATACTCGTTAAAAAGGCTCTGCGTGTAGCATGATTTTCAATAAGCGTACCTCATCCTCACGGGTAATCTTAAACCCGTATTGAACCTCCATAAAGTTCTTCCTGAACTCCGTAACCATCTTAGCAACTTCCTTGGGATCTCTCTTGTCTATGACAACCATCCTCATTAGTTTGGCAATCTCCTTCATCTCCTCCTTCTTCATACCCCACCTGGTTATCTCCTGTGTTCCTATTCTCAAGCCGCTTGGATCCTTAACATCCTCCGGCTTATCATATGGGAGCATGTTTTTATTAACGATAATGTTGGCTTCTTCAAGCATCTTCGCTATTTTAGTGCCTCTTCCAAGCTCGGCCACGTCGACTATTACTTGATGGCTTGTGGTGTAGCCTTTGCTCTCCATTACTACTTTGAATCCTTCAGCAGCTAATTGCGCAGCCAATTCCTTAGCATTAGCAACTATTTGCCTAGCATATTCCTCACCCCAAAGCTTCATCTCGATCCCGGTTACCGCCATCGCGGCTAGCCTGTGGAGATGGTGGTTAGAGACGAACATTGGGAACACGACCTTACCCATCTCCTTATAGTCTTCCTCCAATCTAGTCGCGAACAACCCGCCCTGAGGTCCTGGGAAGGTTTTATGCGTGGAGGAAGTGATCACGTCGGCGCCAAGCTTCAGCGGGTTCTCCCACGCTTTTCCAACCACCAATCCTAGGACATGGGCGACATCGTGGATTACCTTAGCCCCGACGGCGTGAGCGGCTTCAGCAATCTCCTTGGTTGGATGCGGGAATATGTACAGTGAACCGCCTAGTGTGACTATCTTCGGCTTAACCTCCTCGATCATTTTAACAGCCTTGTCAACATCAATATTCCACTCCTCGAGACTGAAGGGAAGCTCAATCTGCTCAATACCTAGCGCACCAAGTGTTCCGAACCTCGTATGGCTTACGTGAGCTCCTGCTTGAACAGGGGCAACACAAGCCTTGTCCCCGGGTTTTGTGAATGTCCTGAAAGCAGTTGCGTTTGCTGTTGTTCCGCTTATAGGTCTCAGGTCAACGTATTTGGTTTCGAGAAGATCGCCCATTATCTCCATAGCTTTTACTTCAAGCGCGTCCACGTACTGGAGACCCTGGTAGAATCTCTTGTAGGGTTTTCCTTCCGCGTATCGGTGCATCATGTCGTTCATGTAGGCTAGCATTGCGAGAGGAGACATCACGTTTTCACTTGCGATCATGTTTAAGCAGTGCCTTTTCCTCCACACTGTGTGGTTAACCGTTAAATCAACAACCTCCTTCAGCAGAGGGTAGTGTTGTAGAAGGGTGTTCAAACCTATTTCCTCTCCTAATTCATAAGTCATGAGTCACACACCAAGAAAAAATAATGATTTAGATATTAATAAAACATTAAGATGATGCTTTACTTCTTAATGAACGGGAAGTCAACGATTTTAGCACTATGCTTCTTATCCCTCACTAACACTTCTAACTCCTCTCCAAACACAGCGTATCTTGAGTCTACATATGCCATCGCTATAGGCCTGTTTAAGATCGGAGAGAACGTCCCGCTGGTAACCCATCCTACCTGAACATCGTCAGAGTAAACCAGCATTCCAGTCCTTGGCACCAGCCTCCCCGCTTCCTTACCGAACTTCAACCCAACTCTAACCCATCTAACCCCTTCCCTCTTACAGGCTCTCAACGCCTCCTCGCCGACAAACCCCTTCTTCTCCCAAGTTATCGCGCCAAGCCCGTAGCGCAGGGATAGTGCGCACGGGAATTTCAACGGGTCTTCACCGTATTCATGGTCTCCCAGGACAAACCCCATTTCAATCCTTAAAGTATCTCTCGCGATTAATCCAGCAGGCTTTGCACCATTAGCGAGGAGCTTCTCCACTATGTTTTTAACTTCCTGGTGACCACCCCATATCTCAAACCCGTCCTCTCCCGTCCACCCGCTCCTGCTCACTAAGAGGGTTTTCACCTCCCCAATGCTTTCCCCCATTCTAAACTCAAGGGTTTTCAGGTCTGTAGCCCATTTAGCGCCGAGCTTCTCCATTAACTCTGCAGCCCTCGGCCCCTGGACGGCGAGCATTGAAGTCTCCAATGTGATATCTGTAAGCTCAACCCTGAACTTCTTCTCCGCGATAACGCTTCTAATGTAGTTCACCATTTTCTCCCTTGTAAGCGCGTTGGTAACCAGGTACCATTCCTCATCACTCACCTTGTAGAGCATTTCATCGTCTTTAACCCTGGCCCACTGGTTTAGTGCGAGAGTGGGCCCGCTCATCCAGTAGGGTTTCGTCTTCGAAACGTCTTTAGTGTATAAGTACTGTGCTAAAGGTAAGACGTCAGGCCCCCGCAACAGTATCCTGCCCATGTGGGATACGTCGAAAAACCCCACATCATTTCTCACGTTAACGTGTTCTTCAATAGCGTTGGTGAATCTATAGGGGACTTCCCAATCACCGAATAACCCTGTTTCAGCACCCAGTTTTTCAACATAGTATTCAAGCAAAGCTATCTTAGGCAATCTCATCGCCAAGAATATATTAAACCTAACTAGAAAATAAACCCTATTGCTCTGGGTTTAAATATAAGGAGCTATAGATTAATATCTGGTGTAGTTATGTCTACACATCCATGGATGCCCAATTCTTCCAGTGATACGGTCAGGAAAATGCTGGAGAGGATAGGTGTTCCCAGTATTGAGGAATTGTTTAAGGATATCCCTCCTGAGGCCCGGGTAAGTTTAGAGAAATGGATAAGCCTCGAAATAGGTAAGGGACGCACGCTATCTGAACTGGAGGCTAAGAAAATCATTGAGGAAAGGCTGTCGAAAAACAGAATATTTAACCCACCGCCCTACATGGGGGGAGGCGTCTACCCTCACTATGTTCCGCCCCTGGTTAAGTACATATTGTCAAGGGGCGAGTTCTTAACAGCCTATACTCCATACCAAGCGGAGATTTCGCAGGGCTTGATGCAGGCGATTTTCGAGTACCAGAGCTTGATGGCTGAGCTATTTCAAATGGAGCTTGTAAACGCATCAATGTATGACTGGGCTTCGGCGGCTGCCGAGGCACTGTTGATGAGTGTGAGAGTGAAGAGAGGGCGGAGAAAAGTAGTGGTTCCCTACAACGTCAACCCGTTCCACTTCAAAGTAATACAGACGTACTTATGGCCGCATGGTGTAAGGATTGAAAGGGTGCGGTACGATGGCGAGAAGGGTTCAGTTGACCTTGAGGATTTGAAGGCTAAAGTCGACTCTGAAACAGCAGGCGTGTATTTACAGTACCCGAACTTCTTCGGGGTGATAGAAAACGCGAAAGCGGTTGGCGAGGTTGCTCGGGAAAAAGGCGCGCTCTACATTACTGGAGTCTACCCCGTTAGCCTGGGTTTGTTGAAGGCTCCAGGCGAGGTAGGGGCTGATATCGCAGTGGGTGATGGTCAACCATTCGGTCTTGGATTAAACTACGGGGGACCATACCTTGGCATTTTCGCAGTGAGGTATGATCAGAACCTTATAAGGCAGATGCCTGGAAGAATCATCGGGTTAACGACGACGCAGGATGGAAGCCAGAAAGCGTTCGCTATGATTCTTCAAGCACGCGAGCAACATATAAAGAGGGAGAAGGCTACATCCAACATCTGCACTAACGAAGCACTCGCCGCTATTGGAGTAGCAGTCTACTTATCGTTGCTTGGAAAAACTGGTTTGAGAAAACTCGCCGAGCTCAACTATTACAGAGCGCACTATGCTGCTTCAAGATTCAGTGAGATAGGATTGAACAGGATATTCAGCGGCGAGTTCTTCAACGAGTTTGCCGTGTCGCTAAGCCGGGGCGGTATAAGTTACGGAAAGGTTCACAGGAAGCTTCTCGAGAAGGGTGTTCACGGAGGCCTTTACATAGGAGATCTCTACCCGGAGCTTGGCGAAGCCTCGTTATGGGCTTTCACCGAGCTACACTTCAAGAGCGATATCGATAAGCTCGCGGATCTTCTCAAGGATATTCTTGGAGGAGGTGGGTGAAATGTTCAGGCAGGCTAAATGGTCTGAGCCACTTATCTTCGAGCTAAGCGTTAAGGGCAGGAGAGGGTTCCTAGTTCCAGACCCCGAGGAGGAGATTAAGGATAAGGTTGGTCCGATAGTTCTTAGCGAAGATATGAAGAGAACAATCGATCCCGAGCTTCCTGAACTGAGCGAAGTAGATGTAATGAGGCATTTCACAAGGCTAACAGAGATGGCGTACGGAGTTGACAATGGACCAGTCCCTCTCGGATCATGCACTATGAAATACAATCCGAGAATAGCCTGGGAGGTAGCAAGCGATCAGAGGATTGCCGGGCTACACCCATTACAGGATGAGGAGACGGTGCAGGGATTACTAGAGATGATTTACGAGATGCAGAAATGGCTTGCTAACATTACGGGCATGGACTACTGCAGTCTCCACCCTGCTGCGGGAGCGCACGGCGAGCTGGCGGGAATATTGTTGATCAGGAAATACCATGAGCTGAAGGGCCAGATAGACAAGAAGACGGAGATAATAGTGCCTGACTCTGCCCATGGGACAAACCCTGCGAGCGCGGCCATGGGAGGGTTTAAAGTGGTTGAAATCCCCTCTAACCCGGATGGTAATGTAGACCTGGAGGCTTTGAAGAGCGCGGTTGGCGAATCCACAGCAGGCTTGATGATTACGAACCCGAGCACCCTTGGCTTATTCGAGGAGAACATTATCGAAATAGCGCGGATTATTCACAGCGTCGACGGGTTACTATACTATGATGGGGCGAACTTGAACGGGATAATGGGTTACGCTAGACCAGGTGATATGGGATTCGACATTGCTCACTTAAACGTTCATAAGACGTTTGGAGCACCGCACGGAGGCGGCGGACCCGGGGCTGGGCCGGTCTGTATTAAAGACAGGGTTGTTGACGCTGAGAGGAATATAAGACTGAGCGATCTACTCCCAGGTTACTATGTTGTCTACGACGAGAAGGCTGGAAAATACAGGTTGAAAGGTCCCGGCGAGAACAGCATAGGGTTCTTGAAAGCATTCTTCGGAAACATCACCCCGTTAATCTGGGGATACACATACATTTTGATGATGGGTGCTGAAGGATTGAGAAAGGTTACAGAGCTCGCAGTGTTGAACACGAATTACTTCATGAAGTTAATGGAGAACGTGAAAGGATATGACATTCCTTATGGGAAGGGCAGGTTCAGGAAGCATGAAGTAGTATTGAGTGCTCAACCCATGACGGAGGAGGTGGGCGTCACAGCGGAAGACGTGGCTAAGGGCTTGCTGGATTCAGGCTTCTATGCCCCCACTATCTACTTCCCGCTAATAGTTAAGGAGGCTTTGATGACAGAGTTCACTGAGACAGAGACTATTGAGAACATTGAGAAATATGCTGAAAGATTGAAGGAAATCAGCAAGATAGCGTATGAAGACCCTAAGACGCCGAAGACCTGGCCTGTCAATACTTCTGTAGGAAGAATAGACCTGATAAAAGCAAACCACCCATCCACAGTCACACCTACTTGGAGAATACACGTGAAGAGGGTGAAGGGAGAGATTAAATGAAATATGACGTGGTAATCATCGGATCTGGGACTGGAGGCTATCCCGGAGCAGTATACCTGGCTCAACACGGGTTTAAAGTAGCTGTGGTTGAGGAGAAGCTAATAGGCGGCGAATGCACGAACTGGGGCTGTGTTCCCAGTAAAGCATTGTATCAAGTAGCTGAAGCAGTTAAGACAGTTGAAAAAGTGAAGGGGCAAGCCAGTTATAGATGGGGAGATGTGGTCAACTGGGCTAAAAGCATTGTGGAAGAAACCAGGGAAGGTATCAAGTACCTATTAGAGGCAAGCGGCGTCGAGGTTTTAAATGGGAAAGGTGTTTTGAAAACCCCCCGGCAAGTTATCGTCTACGAAGACGGGTCTAAGAGGGAATTGGAAACAGATAAAATCGTGTTAGCGCTCGGCACCGATCCTTCTCAACTCCCACATGTAAAATTCGACGGGGAGGGAATCCTCAGCAATAGGGAAGCACTCTTCATGAGTGAAAAACCCTCAAGCATCCTAATCATAGGGGGTGGAGTAATAGGGGTTGAAATGGCCAATGTTTTCTCCAAGAACGGTGTAGAGGTGACTGTTGTCGAGATAATGGACCACATACTCCCGTTTACAGATAAGGATGTCGCACAAGCCCTGAAGACCTATCTCGCAGGCAATGGGGTCAGAATAAGAGAGAAAACTAGTGTCGAGGCGGTTGAAAAATCCGGTGACAAGTACACCGTAAAGCTATCCAACGGTGAGAGTTTGACCGTGGATAAGATTCTGATAGCTACTGGAAGAGTCCCCAAGACTAAGGGAATAGGCCTAGAGGAAACGGGTGTTTCACTGGATAAGAAGGGATACGTGATCGTTAATGATGAATGTAGGACTAGCGTTGAAAATATCTATGCAACTGGAGACGTAGCAGGCGGGCCGCAATTAGCTCACAAGGCAATACTTGAAAGCGTTGCTGTGGCAAAGAAAATAGCGGGAAGGGAAAGCTTCAAGCTTGACTACCGCCTTGTCCCAATAACTATTTTCACCGGGCTCGAGGTCGCTAGCATCGGTTATACTGAGAAGGAGCTGTCGGCGATGGGGATTAAATATGTTAAAGTAAGACTACCCATCTACTACCTAGCGGCCGTGAAAATAAAAGGCGGGAGAAACGCTTTCGTGAAAATACTTCTAGACGAGAAGGGTGAGAAAGTGTTCGGTATTCAAGTTGTCTCCCCGAACGCTTCCGAAGTGATATCAGCATACCTCCCCATGTATCTAGGGAAACTATCCATGAATGAGGCTTCTTCAATCCCGTATCCGCATCTCACAGTGTCCGAGTCCCTTCGAGACATAGCTGAATACTTGCTGGGAGAACCCGTTCACTTCATCAAAAAGTAAGGTTTTTTAAAATCTATTTCTCAATCATTAACGGTGAACTCATTGCTAGGTTATCTAGACATCGCAGACAAGCTGTTGAGCAAGTGCGAGAAGGGAAACTACTGCTTCTGGGTTCCAACTGGACTTATACAACCTTACGAGGCTAATGGGGTTTACGGGTTTGACTGTTTCTTCTATAAGTTTCTGAAAAACCCGGTGATGGGTGATAGGCTGATATTATCGTTTAAGCTTCCTTTTACGGCGTTGAGCGATATCTCGTTGACGCATTCGCGAGGATTCCCCGTCGTTCCTGATGATTCCAAACTATGTAGTAAAAGCGAGATAGAGAACTATCTCATAAACACTAATAGGGAATTTCTTGATAAGATAGGGCAGGCCTCTGAGAAGAGAAAGGTTGAAGGACAGAGTAAGGGAATATTGAAGAGACTCATATTTTTTGGCGGGAAATCCAGCGAGGCCGACATACTATACTATCGTCTTCTAACGCAGTATAGGTTTATGAATGAGCTTTCATCACTGCTGGGATATCGCAACGAAACCCTGAATGCCGAGGTTAAAAAGGCTTTCATCCTCTACCTTTATGAATCAAAAACATCCTCCATGTATGCTTTAATGGATGGGCAGGAACTAAAGCTCTTGAACCATTCAAAACTACTCGATTTCGAGAAAATAGGGGATATGCTAGGGTTTTTACGATAAAATTAATATTCTAATCGTTTATTACCTATTGTTGGTGGATTTAATGTCTTGGAGGGAGGAAATACTCTTTCTGGTGAAAGAACTTACCCAAGTCCCAGGTCCAAGCGGCTATGAACACAGGGTGAGGGACAAGGTTGTTGACCTGGTGAAACCATATGCGGATAAGCTGTGGGTTGATGCATGGGGAAACGTGATCGCTGTTAAGAAGGGGAAGAGCAGTGGCGCGAGACTGATGCTTGCGGCTCACATGGATGAGATAGGGTTGTTCGTATCCCATATTGAGGACGACGGATTCTTGAGGGCAATACCGATCGGAGGGGTTCTAGAGAGAACACTCCTTTATCAGAGAGTGATCGTTGTGACCAGGAACGGTAGGATGATCCGCGGCGTAATAGGGTTGAAACCTCCCCACGTCATAAAGCCTGAGGAGGCGCAGAAAGTCCCCGAGCTTAGAGAGCTCTTCATAGACATAGGTGCTTCTTCTAAGGAAGAGGTTGAGAAGCTTGGTGTGAGAAACGGCGATATCGTTGTGTTTGACAGGGATGTTTCCGAGCTATCCGGTAACAGGGTTACAGGCAAGGCGTTCGACGATAGGGTTGGGGTTGCAGTGTTGATTAAAGCCATGGAATTGATGAGTCGGCCCAATATTGACGCATACTTTGTGTTCACTGTGCAGGAAGAAGTAGGGTTGAAGGGTGCTAGGACATCGGCCTACGGTATAACACCCGATGTTGCGTTAGCCGTGGATGTCACCATCGCTAGCGACGTACCCGGCGTGGCGAAAAGTGAGTGGTTTACGAGGCTTGGAAAAGGACCCGCTATCAAAATCGTTGATGGCAGGAATGCATCCGGTTTAATAGCTCACCCCATGGTTGTCGACTTCTTGGTCAGCCTTGCCGAGAAGCATAAGATACCTTACCAGCTCGACGTTGTCCCAGGGGGCACCACCGACGCTTCCATCATAGCGTTGAACAAGGAGGGCGTGCCGGCTGGGACGATATCCATCCCCTCCAGATACATTCACAGCCCGGTGGAAGTATTGGATCTGGAAGACGTTTACAACGCGTCGAAGCTGGCAGCGGCCTTTGCTTCCGAGGCAACCGAGGAATGGGTTAGAAGCTTAAAAGGCCTGGTAATCAAATAGCTTTTCTTCAAACCCCATTCTACTGGTAAAGTTTTTATATCGGGTTGGTTAAAAAGAATTTGTTTTCTAGATGGCTTACGAGATGAATAGAAAGTGCTACCGATAAACATTGTTGGCGTATTAATAGCCGGCGCGGTAGCCTTCCTATTAGCATGGATAGATGGAGCCAATAATGCCGGCAATAGTCTGGGAACCCTGATAGGGGCTAAAGCCCTTCCTCTTAGAAGAGCCCTTATCGTAGCAGGGGTTGCAGAACTGGTTGGAGGAGTTTTATACGGGAGCTTCATATCTGAGACGATTTTGAGGAAAGTGGTTAATCCGGTTGATTTCAATCCTCTTTCCTACGCGGTCGGGTTAACCGTTGCGATGTTTATCACTTTCCTACTAATTTTCAGCGTAACGAGGAGGAGAATACCTTTCAGTATCACTCAGACATTAATAGGTGCTTTAACAGGTTTCTCACTAGGCAACACGGGGGGTAGGGGTACTAATTTAGCGCTTCTCTCAGGACTTCTGGCTCTATGGATTGTCCTGCCTATTCTAGGAATAATAGCTGGGCTTCTCTCCTACAAGCTTTACGAGTTTTTCATCGGGTTCAGGAAACCCTGGATGATTATTCTTTTAGTATTGACTTATCTCAACATTTTCATTGCTTCATCAATACTGCTACTACTACCGTCTGCGGGCTTGGAATACTACTGGTATGCAGTGATAGTGGTTTTAATAATTCTCAACGCTCTCCCGATATATTCACTGATCAAGACTATTAGATCTTCAAGCACGTTCGAGATGGATTCTGGAAGAGTATTCCCTCCCGAAGCCCTAGTCCTGTCATCAGGAATGATGGCTTTCACACATGGGGCTCATGACGTTGCTAATTCTGCAGCACCGTTTACCGGGGTCATTGCAGCATTGTCCTTGAACTCTATCCCTGAGGATGGCTTGACAGTGAATCCGCTTATCCTTTTGATATGCTCTGGAGGATTGTCAGCAGGGATTGTAACATGGGGGTTGAGGGTTGCCCGGACTATTGGAGAGGAGATAACCGTTTTAAACAATGACTCCGCATTCATTGCTAACTTCTCGGCTTCTCTAACCACGCTCTTCCTTACCAGAATGGGCTTACCGAGCTCAATGACGGGATTGGTTATAGGGAGTATTACAGGAGTCGGGTTAGCGAAGGGTATTGGGAACGTGAACTTGAAGCTGGTTGCCAGGATAATGGGGTACTGGTATCTCGGCTTCGCATTAGCCTTAGCCGCGGGATTCGCCACTGGGTTGGCGTTAACAATTTTATGAGAAAACCACAGTATTTCTAATGGAGGTTTAGTTGGGAGAAAAAGTATTGAAAATCTTGAAGGAAATATTTGTTAAACCGTCTGAAAAAGCCTTTGAACTCTCGTCGAAATACAGGGTTCTACCATACATGGCTGAGAGATATATTAGGATGCTAGGTGAGGAAGGAGCTGTTGAAATGTTGAAATCGTTTGAAAAACCAGTTAAACCTGTAATACGTGTCAACTCTATCCTGATCGATCCCGATGAGCTGAAATCCTTCCTGGAGGCTAAAGGCTTCAGGCTTGAGAGAATATCATGGTGTGATAGTGCCTTCAAAATTCTGGAAACCCCTGAGTATCCTAGTCCAGGCGCAACTCTAGAGTATTTGAAGGGGTATTACTACTTGCATAGGGATTCCTCAAGCCTCCTGCCAGTACTCCTCTTAACCCACGAGTATGGTGGGGATGTCCTGGATGCTTGCGCAGCACCAGGCGGGAAGACAACTTTCCTGGCAGAGAGGGTTTACGGGAAGGGATTGGTTTACGCTAACGATCTTGTTTTGAGAAGATTGAAAAGCCTGATCGGGCATCTCGCTAGAATGCGTTTTGAGAATGTTGTGGTAACGTGGAGTGATGCGAGAAAAATTTCCAAGGTGTTCAACAGGAGATTTGAAAGAATCCTCCTAGACGCGCCGTGTAGTGGGGAGGGAAGGATATCGGTTGACCCTGGGAGAAGGTTTCGCACAAGCATTTACGAGCTTGCGTTGATGGTTAAGAGGGAGATTGAACTGCTCGACTCACTTATCGATATGCTGGATGACGAGGGAGTTATAGCTTACTCTACATGCAGTATTGCGCCGGAGGAGAACGAGTATGTTGTCTCTAAAATACTTGATAGGAGAGGGGATGTGGAAGTGATCCCTCCGCCTGTTAATCTCTTAGAGTACTCCCCCTGGATTAAACATTACGGCACCTTAGCGTTCCACGAAGAGCTTGGTAAATGCGTGAGGCTTTGGCCACATGTTCACGGAACCTTCGGGTTTACAACCTGCTTGCTGAGAAAAACCAGGTGGTGAGGTTTCTGACCTCCGCGTTGAAAGTGTTCCCTGCCCCGGCTAAATGGTTAAGCAGGTTGAAGGCTCTTACGAAAAGGTTGTGGATGATTGATCTCGACGAATTTTTATGCGGGCACAATTACGCAACGTGTTTCGACAGAGAGTGCCTCTTATGGAGTACCTCCCGCGAGTTGGTCGAGGCTCGCATCATTTACGAGGGCTCCTGGATAGGGCTTTTCCATGGAAAAAGACTGCTACCTTCGACAGCCCTTGTAGAAAAGATTTTCGAAAAGAATTATCTTAGAGCAGCCATAGTGGTCTCTAGTAAGGCTTCAGAGCTCTTCCTCTATGGGAGAGACGTGTTCGAATCAAGCATTGTGATGAAATACGGGCCCGTGGACAGCATTGTAGCCGTCCTCGAACCTGAGGAAAAATCTGTAATTGGGTTCGCATCCTATGATGCATCCTGCAGGTGTTTCAGAAACCTTTACGATCTGGGGATTTTCCTCAGACTCCTTGGCTAGGAATTCAGAAAAACGCATAGCGGTTTTCCACCAACTTTTTCAACGCATATGAGAGCAGGAAAAGACCAATGAAGCTACCTAGGGAGACTAGAATTATAAGCAGGTAGGCAGTCTCTATCGAAGTCCCGTAGGCGGAGGCTATGAAAGATATTTCCTCAGGATTATTGAAAGCGTAAAGAGCGTAGGTTAGCATCATCACGAAGATAACCATCGGCAACGGCATTGTAGCGTATGCAAGCATTAACCCGGTTGCCCTCCTTCTCCTCAAGCCTCCCATCGCAAGGATTATTGGGAATGCTAGGATTATTGCTGAGACAGCAAACTCCATCCGGTAAGTGCCTCCAAGTAGAAGGAAAATGATCATGCCCCACAGGTATGATCGGTAAGCTCTGCGAACATCCTTAATCCTGTCAGTAAACTCATAAACACTCATCCTGCAGTACTTCAGAAACAGCTTCAAATCCTCCAGCAATGACTTAGGCACGAAGTCTTGGCTAAAGGACTCTACTTTTGAAAGAATTTCGAAGCTTTTCTGTCTTAAGCTTTTAGCGTATTCAACGTTGTCTCTAACCATGTATCGAATACTGTACTCCACTGCCTCCTTGGCCTGGCTGAAATCCTTCTCTAGTTTTTCCAGGTTTCTTAGCTTTTTGTTCTTAACGAGCCTGTCGAGATTTTCTGAGACCTCTCTTAAGTAGCTCGTAGAATCCATATTGTCCACGAAAAAAGAAATAGGTGGAGTGGTAAAAAACTATTTCTTTGGTTTGAACAGCTTTGCGAAGCAGTAAACCACTAGTATTATAATGAATAGCCACGAGCCGATCAGGAATGCAAGTGCATCAGGATCCATATTCCCACCCTTACTCTGCTCTTACAATTACCTGGTTTTTCGCTAGCTCTTCTCTGTACTTCCTGGAGATAGCGAGGTAGGTTTCAACGGCTCCTAATACGAGGATTATGATGATCGCTATCCTAGCCTGAACGATTAATGGGTCTGCTTGTGCGAAGACTCCTTGGTTATAGTAATCTATGGTTGTCCCAACCAGTAGAATGAGGATGTAGATAGGCGTTAACACCATTAAGACGTATTTGAAGAATGCTGGAACCTTCATCAAAGCCCCCTCATGCAACTCCTTCCACAGATTATCCGGCTTAAACAGCCAAACAGCCACTATCACGTCGAACAAGCCAAGGACTACGAGCAGGTATGACCCTACCCAGTTGTCTAGTTCAGCGAAGTAAGTGAGCGAAGGGTCGAGGGCTACCGGTAATCCCAGCATTAAGTATATTAGGAACACTACTACTGCTCCAATCCTCCTATTAATCTTCAGATCCTCCTCTAGAAGGGCTGTCAGGTAGTTGTACATTGCAATCGCTGATGTCCAGCCCGCGAAGAACAGCAGGAGGAACCATATAGTGCCGAAGAATCTTCCAACCTCCCCCATAGAGGTGAAAACGTTCGGCAGGGCCATGAAGGCTAAGCCGAGTGAACCGCTTTTAACGACCTCAGGCCCTAAGTAAGCGTAAGCTATTGGAATGGCGATGCTACCTCCAATTATAACCTCTGCCAACTCGTTCAACGAGGCTGTTGTCAAAGCTGAGAGTGCAATATCGTCGCCTTTTCTAATATAGGATGCATAGTTCTGTATGATACCCATACCAAGGCTGAGCGTGAAGAATATCTGTCCCGCTGCAGCTAGGGATATCACCCAGAAGTTCCTAGATAAAGTCTCAAAGTCAGGTTTCCAAATATAGTTGAGGCCTGTGAAAGAGCTCCAGTCAGGTCGGACGGGGCTTCCAATCGTTATTGACCTGATGGCTAGCAATACAGCGAAGACATATAGCAAGGGCATCATCACCTTGTTGAAGGCTTCAATGCCTTTTGAAACCCCTCTGAAGGCTGCTATAAACAATAGGATCATTGGAATAAGCCATGTAGCCATGACCATTGGGAAGTTTTTAACATGGTCAAAGAAGAAGTTAACCGTGTCGGCACCATAGTATGCTCCTGTTGCACTGTATATTGAGTATGCGGCTGTCCAGCCAATCACGTGGATGTAGTATGAGTTAAGTAGCGTGGTGACGGAGAATGCTAACATGCCTCCGATAATAGCGAATATTAACGCCTTCCTCGGCTTAACGCTTTCCCTAGCCATAACGTAGAACATGGGGCCCAGGGTTCCATGGCCGTATTTTCCACCGTACCTACCAGTTGCCCACTCAACCCACATTAGTGGAATACCGAGCAGTAGGAGAGCGATGAAGTATGGTATCATAAATGCTCCGCCGCCGTTGGCTGCCAGCAATCTTGGGAATCTCCAGAAGTTGCCTAACCCTACAGCGTTGCCAGCCATTGAGAGGATTAGACCTATTTTTGTAGCCCAGGCTTCTCTCTCTTTAAGGGAGCTCACGTATTACCCCTCCCAAATATATAACCGTATATTATTTTACGTTTAACAATAAAAATTTAACTTTATCAGACCATACATTTCAATAGGGTTAAGGGGAGCAAGCGTGAAAGCATATACTGTTTCAACGAAGATGGGTTTGAAGTTCAACATTATCATTGAAGGGAAGGAAGGCAATACCGTCCTGATGAAGGATGCTGATACGGGAGAGGTTTTCAGGCTGAAACTGCTGAGAAACCATGGCGACAGGTATGTGGTGGATTTGAACGGGGTTGAGTACAGTATTGTATTATCAGAAAGGCTGCTTATAGATGGGGAACCGGTATGTGTCGCCTCCGTCAAGGAGGCTCCAGGGGGAGGAAAGGTGGGCAAGGAGGGTAAGATGGTGCAGAAGGCAGTTGCAGAGAACGTGGTTCAAGCCCCAATATCGGGCAAGATTCTCGAATTGAAGGTTAAAGTAGGCGACCAGGTGGCTGAGAACACGGTTGTAGCCTTAATGGAGTCTATGAAGATGATTGTGGAGGTTAAAACAAACATAAAGGGTGTTGTGGAGAACGTGTATGTGACGCCTGGGCAGGCTGTTAAAAAAGGAGATCCTATTATCAAACTGAGGAAGTCATAGCGGAATGTTTGAGTGCTTCCTGGGCAGGTACATCGCGTGCTCCTCTCTCTTATCCTTTAAAATCTGCAGATACTTATACAGGACCCGCCTAGTCTCAGCTGGGTCGATAACGTCGTCCACGTAGCCTAGTTCCGCAGCCCTGTAGGGGTTTGCGAAAACCTCCCTGTACTCTCTCAGTTTCTGCTCAACGACTTGTTGCGGGTTAGGGGACGAATCAATCTCCTTCCTGTAGAGGATTCTAACAGCCCCCTCCGGGCCCATGACGGCTATCTCGGCCGTGGGCCAGGCTAAGTTCACGTCGCTGCCCAGTGACTGACTCCCCATCGCTATGTACGCTCCTCCGTATGCCTTCCGCATGATTAAAGTTATTTTGGGAACGGTTGCCTCGCTGTAGGCATGAAGGATTTTAGCGCCGTGCCTTATTATCCCGCCATGCTCCTGGTCGACACCGGGCATGAAGCCCGGCGTGTCAACCAGTGTGAGGATTGGAATGTTGAAAGAGTCGCAGAACCTTACGAAGCGGGCTATCTTGTTCGAGGAGTCAATATCTATGACCCCTGCGTTCACAGCAGGCTGGTTTGCAACCACTCCAATAGTGTATCCTCCAAGCCTCGCGAAGCCGACTACTGCGCTGGGGGCGTATAGCTCGTGTACCTCGAGAAAGTCGCCATCATCCACTATGCTCTTGATCACATCGCGGACGTCGAAAGGCTTGGTAGGGTCTGTCGGAACCACCTCGTAGAGCTCATCATTCCTTCTGTCAACCGGGTCGTCCGATGGAATGTAGGGAGGATCCTCCGAGTTGTTGTTAGGTAGGAAGGATAAGAGCTTTCTGACAAGCATGAAAGCTGTTTCCTCATCGCTAGCGACGAAGTGGGCGACACCGCTTATGCTTCCATGCTTATCAGCACCTCCAAGCTCTTCGAAGCTCACGTCAACCCCTGTGGCGGCTTTCACAACTTCTGGCCCCGTGATAAACATGTATGAGGACTTCACCATTATTACGAAGTCCATTAGCGCTGGGCTGTAGGATGCGGCGCCGGCGCATGGTCCAAGTATTACCGCTATCTGTGGGATGACTCCGCTAGCGTTGACATTAGCGTGGAAAATCCTACCACACCCGTTTAACGATGCAACGCCCTCTTGTATTCTAGCTCCTCCTGAATCGTACAGACCTATTACTGGAAAGCCGTTTTGAACGGCTTGCTCAATGGTCTTAGCGATCTTGAGCCCGTGGGCTTCTCCTATACTTCCTCCAAGCACTGTGAAATCCTGGGCGTACACGTAAACGTTTCTCCCGTCAATTCTTCCAAACCCGGTTACAACGCCGTCGCCGTAATAAATGCTTTTATCAAGGCCAAAATACCTTGACCTATGGGTTACCATCCACTGTATTTCCGTGAAGGAGTCCGGGTCCAAGAGCTTTTCCAACCTATCCCTGACCCAGAGCTTCCCCTTCTTCCTCTGGGCTTCAATCTTATCCTGTCCACCGCCTATTATGGATTTCTCCCTGAACTCTCGAACCCGTTTCAACAATTCCTCATGGTTATTATTTGACAAGCTACTTCACCCGCCGTAGAACTGAGACGGCGGCTATCGTGCTGATACCTCCTATGTTGTGTGTGAGAGCTGTCTCCGGGTTGCTCGCCTTGAACCCTGGAAAATCTCCTCTCAACTGCATCGCGGCCTCCGCGATCTGGTATATCCCGGTTGCACCTACAGGGTGGCCCCTCGCCTTCAAACCCCCGCTGAAGTTCACCTCGGGCTTGTCTCCCTTACCAAATCTTCCCTCTTTCCACAGCTTAGGCGCTTCACCCTTAGGTGCGAATCCAAGGTCTTCGAGTGCTGTGAACCCTGTTATGTGGAAAGCGTCATGTAATTCCACGTAATCGATCATCCCGGCCTCCACGCCTGCCATTTCTAACGCTGCCCTGGAAGCTTTAACAGTGGAATCCAATGTCATCAAATCATTTCTCGACGCCAAGTCAACGCTATCTGTAGCTAACGCCACACCGGCTACTTCAACAAGCACATCCTTCCCCAACCGTTTCGCTATCTCCCTCGCCCTCTCTTCTCCTCTTACAAGAAGTACTACAGCAGCACCGTCTCCGATTGGAGCCGCGTGGAATAACCTCACAGGCTCAGCTATCATAGGACTTTCAAGTATTTCCTTCAAACTCGTCTTTTTAGGGAGCTGGGCGTAGGGATTATATGACGCGTACTCGTGCATTCTCAGAGGCCAGTATGAAAGATCCTCCTCAGTGTAGCCAAACTTCTCCATGTAAAGCCTGGCGAGCATCGCGTTTAAGCCTGTAAATGTTGCACCGTAAAATACTTCGAAATCAGCGTCCGCAGCCTGGGCTAATGCCCTAGTAACCACCGGGGTATTAGCCTCAGTCAGCTTCTCAACGCCTCCGACAGCAACCACGTCAGCCAGACCGCTCTTAACAAGGGAAAACCCAGCGTAGAACGCGGCTCCCCCGCTACCGCAAGCTGCCTCAACCTTGAAAGCGGGGATCCCCCTAAGTCCTGCGTGATCGGCTAGGAGGGCTCCGAGACTATCCTGTTGCATGAGAACGCTGGATGTCATGTTCCCAACAACTAGTGCCCTGGGCTTCAAACCACCAGCATCAGAGACTGCTCTATCAAGAGCTTCCTTAAATAAGCTTGCAGCAGACCTATTGTAGAACCTGCCGATTTTAGTCACTCCAACTCCGGCTATGAATACTTTCTCCATGAACAACCCTCGACTGAATCAGCTAGATCCATTAATTCGCTCTGAAAGTTAAAAACCTTGAGAAAGAGCTGAATCCCTAGGGGTGGAGTTTCTTCATCGATCCGAACTGGAGTCTTCGGTCATCTTCACTAAATAATCATTGGTCAGAGGGGGTTAAAACTTTCCCTGAGTTTCAAGCTTGAAGAATGTTTAAAAAACTATGATGATACAAGTGAGTAAGCATTAAACTAGTATTTTACCAGGTTAACGTTTGAGAGCTGGTCCAAGGCTACGACAAGTGGTTCGATGACTTCCGAGACCTCAACCTGAACCTCTTTGCTTATATGATCAGCTATTTGTTCAACAGTCCTCTCTCCGTCGCAGAGAAGCCACACATAGTAAGCTAGCGGTGACAGCTCGTATACTTCTTCCTGGGACAGGGCTACGTAGAACTTCTCATCCTCTTCGCCTAGAAACTCTCCCTGCCTCGACGGCTTCCAGAGTTTGATCTCCTGGAATCTTGCCACAGTCTTCTCATGGTCATGCTCGTGTTCATGAGGGTGTTGCTCATTCTCCATGATTACTCCTCTCTTCGCCTGAACCCTCCTCTACGAGGTCCCCTAAAGCCCCCGGTTCTCCTGAAGCCTTGTGGACGAGAGCCTTCTGGCGCGGTGGGCATTTCCTCAGGTATTTCCTCGGCTTGTGGGACTTCCGAGTCTTCAATCTTCTTAACTTCTGTCGTCCTGCCGATGTTCAGCTGGACTTTACCCCTGAACTCGGTGGTCCATCCTCCCTTTATCTCTACAGCCTCTCCCTCGGTTAGCTGGCCTGCCTTCTCGCCCCACGCTGTGACCTCAACTCTTCCTGTTGAATCGCCTATGACAGCGTTGCTTATAGTCCTCGGCCCTTTCTTAGTCTGGATCACGTGCGGAGGCTCTGAGGATATAACCCTAGCCTTTACGCTTACGTTCTCCATTCCGGGCTTAAGATCTTTTATATTTGTAGAAGGGTTTTCACCCTGGTTTGATTCGGAACTTACATACATTACGGATTCGACTCCATTGATTATGTTACGCTTAAACATACAGTTAACCAGCCTTTTAAATATTTTGAAACCACGAGGGCTCGCAGACTTTCTCGCTGAGTAATTCGTAAACCAAGCCAAGGCACTCCTCCAGACGGTAGCTACACATGTATAGGTGGGAAACGTCTCCAATTTTATCAGTGCTTCCGAATCCTAGAACAGGCTTCAAGGCTGTGGACAAGGCCTTCGCAGCTTCAACCTCACAGTCTACTCCACGCTTGGAGGGAATTGTATAAAAGCCTGCGACACGCGCTCTTACGGAGTCCAGGAGGTAGTCAATGTGCCAGTGCCTTCTACCATTGCGAAGCAGGTGCCTGAAAACCCTGTTCTTCACCCCTCCCGGGCCTTTGGCTGAGCCGACGTAGAAGTAAATACCCCTAGGTATTTTGAAAAACGACGACCTCGTTCTCACCTCTAGGTTATCCTCGATGATTAAGGCTAGCACGTAGCAGCCGGGTGAGTCGAGAACATCTTCTTCAATGCTCATTCTACTTTAACCATCTATGAGTGAATATTTTAGACAAGTCCGTGTCGACCTCTACGGCGAATACCTCCATCATTGGCTTCACAACACCGGTTAGCAAGTGCCCGGTGAAAACGCCTTTACCACTTCCTACTACCACGTGAAGATGTAGGCTTAACTCGCCATCAGGCTTCAACAAGTAGTTTCCCTGTAGAGACCCGACTTCAAGGATTTCATTGGTTGCCGCCTTCTGCTTGAAAACACCGTAAGTCTTACTCTCAGGGTTGTAGACACCTATTTCAGCATACTCGAGACCCCCTATCCCTGTTAAAAACCCGTTCCTAAGGTTGAACTGCTTCAACCGCTCCAGTATTGCCCCGGGTATTGTTTCCCCCTCAGAGATCTTGAAAGCCTGAACGCGCATTCCTAACTACCTGATAGTGTTGATTAATTGGCTTGTTAAAATCTCTTCTCTCCGAGAATAATATATTAGGCTGGCTTAACCATAAAACAGTTAGCAATGGTGAAGCATTTGCCTAACCCGGGTATTCAGACCTTGCTTGAAAAGACAGCAAGGTTCAGGAGCGAGCTTGAGAAGCCTTTCGTAGGCAGGAGTGAGGAGGCAACGGTTTTAACACTAGCACTGATTACTGGGGAGCACGTTCTCCTCATAGGGGAGCCTGGCACAGCGAAGTCCGCGCTTGCCAGGAGGGCGGCTGAGCTGATCAATGCCAGGTTCTTCAAGTATTTGCTTACACGCTTCACAGAGCCCGACGAGCTGTTCGGTCCTTTGGATATCAATGAGCTTAGGAATGGTAGGTATGTGAGAATAACTAAGGGGAAGCTACCGGAGGCTGAGATAGCCTTCATAGATGAAATATTCAACGCTAACTCCGCAATCCTTAACATGATGCTGTCAATAATGAATGAGAGAATAGTGTACGATGGCTACTCCGAGATAAGGGTTCCTCTATGGACCATGATCTCCGCCACAAACCGTGTTCCCGATGAAACAGAGCTTCAAGCCCTCTACGACCGCTTCCTCCTCAGACATTTCGTGAGACCTGTTGAGGAGAATAAGTGGGGAGAGCTTCTCGATGCTGTTTGGAGGATTGAATCAGGCCTCTACCTTCACGGGGAGCCTGTTCTTAGCATAGAGGATTTGGCGAAAATCAACGGGTTGATCTACCAGGTTGATGTATCACCTGTCAAGGAGAAGCTGATAAAGCTCTACGGCGTTTTCGAGGACCAGGGGATCCACGTAACGGATAGGCGTAAGGGAAAAGCCCTTAAAATCATAGCGGCCAACGCCTTGCTAAGGCAGTCGATGAAGGCCAGCGAAGACGACCTCTTCATGCTGAAGTACGTGATACCTCGCGATACTGAGGAAGTCGAGAAGGCTTACGTCATCCTGCTCGACGAGATAGAGGCAAGGGAGAAGCATTTGAAGGAGCTCTCGGAGATAGAGGCGAATGTTAGGGAAGCGAAAACCTACATCTCCAATACTCCAGAGCTCGATCCAAGGCTCCTGGATTATTTAAGGAGTTTTGAAACCGTTAAAGAAAAGGTTAAAAAACTCGCATCAGAAGCCGGCGATGACGAGGTAAGGAAGAGAGCGGCTGACGTGCTGGCAGAGGTGAACGATGTCATTGATTTGATCAAGAAAAAGCTAATCATGTAGCTGATGGAAATGGAGAATGAGACTCGCGGTGTGTTAAAAGGTATTGATTATCAAAACCCTCTAACGGTTTACAGAGGGGAGAAGATTAGAAGGATTATAGACTTTCTCGGGGGTAAGGGAGGGGAAATCCCCTTAGAACTGGCGATCGACACCTTCTATGTTTTCTACCTCCCGTTCCCGGTGGTAAGCGAGGACGCGGACCCGTCCAGCAGGAACTACCAAGTTGTAAAATACTTGATGAAATCTCCGAGCCTCCATATCATCAAGGGTAAGACGCTTATTGATCCCTTTATGAGCGGCTTGGCCGCGAGTATTTTCCTCGCAGAGTATGAGTCGCTGGAGGAGGTTCAAAGGTCGAAGCATCCTCAAATCACGGAGCCCGGCGGAGAGTCCGTGGAGGCCTCGGAAGTTAGGAGAATAGTTGAGAAGGCTATTGTGAACACAATGATGGACATAGAGCATGTGAGAAGGTTGAAGTCGGTAATAGAGGGGCTGGAGCCGGGGAGCATCAGCCAGTTATCGTTCGAGGAATACGGGCCCGAGCTTCTCAGACTGGCCAGGAACACGGATGTGAGGAGGATTCTTGAGCTGATACAGGGTTTAAAACCCTGGGAGCTCGGCTTGAAAAAGAAGAGTGAGAGGCATAAGCACGGGGAAATAGGCGGTTATGAGCTGGGCAGAGATATAGAGAGGCTCACACCTTCCTCCAGGATTCTCCCCGATGAGCTCTTCTACCTCAGGTTCCTTACATCCAGGCTTCTCCTTTACGAGAAGAGGGTTGAGGAGAGCCTCGGCCCGATATACGTGTTGCTTGACAAATGCTTGCACGGTGACACCCTGGTTGAGATGTCAACTGGCAGGTTGAAGACGCTGAGGGAGATACGTGTAGGGGATGAAGTGTTTTCAGCACAGGTCATCGGTAACGGAGCCCCGCGTGTTTCAACCGCGGAGGTTGCCGAAGTCGTCATAGATGTTAAGCCGGTGTACGGGTTGAAAACGGAAGCAGGGGTTTTGAAGGTTAGCGGAAACCACATTATCCCTGTCGCTGAGAATGCTTCAACTGTTTTGAAACAGGCTTCCGAGATCCGCCCGGGAGAACTTCTCTACGCTTACGACCAGAGGAGTGACGGTTTCAAGCCAGTTAGGGTTCTCGAGAAGGCGATGCTGAACGTGGAGAAAGTATACGATTTAAGACTGGTGAAAGACCACTTTTTCACGGCGAACAGCATTTTAGTACACAACAGCGGGAGCATGGATGGGGTTAAGATAACATGGGCCAAAGCTGTTGCACTAGGTCTCTACATAAGAGCGGTCAGGGAGCACCGCGAATTCTACATCAGGTTTTTTGACAGCCAACCGTACCCTTTGATAAGGGTCGGCAGGAGGCCTAAGGCGAGAGAGGTAGTCGAGTTAATGAACTATATTGCGAGGGTGAAGGGGAGCGGTGGAACAGATATTTCAAGAGCGCTCATAACAGCCTCAACAGACATTAGAACCGGCGCATCAGGCGAAGCATCCGATATCGTCCTCATAACCGACGGGGTTGACAGGATTGCCGAGCAACACGTGTCTTATAATTTGAAGAGAGTTGGTGCCAGCTTGTACTCCGTAATGATAATGGGCGAGAATCCGAGCCTTAAAAAAGTCTCCGCTAAATACTTCTCCGTCGCTAAATTGGGACGCTCAAGCGCGTTGAAGATTATAGAGATAAGATGATCACTGGTTTGTCGCAGCTATCAATGTCAGAACCGAGAGTGAGAGAATCTTCTCGAACCCCTCGCTAGAGCCGAGGCTGCTTTCCAGCTGGTTCACGAGGTCAATTAACTCATCTGCTTCAAGCCGAGTATACAAGTCTGTTAAAACCACTGCTAAAGCATTTCCAATCGTCGCCGCTTCCCCGCTTCCACCTGCTAGAATAGCCTGCTTCAACCTGTACATACCCAGGAAAAGCTCTTCGACAAGCGCTCCAGGCACTTCAACCTCCCACAGCCTGAGCTCTACCTTGCTGAAGACTGCTGAGGCTATCTCGGGATAGTAAGTGAGCGGTGAAACTATTTCAAGGAACCTGTTGACTATTCCCAAAATCTTCGCGTAAACCTTCTCATCCTCTAGGACGCTGTAAACAGACAAATATTCGGATAACTCTTGGGCCAGGTTCTTAACTTCCTCCTCCGCCAGGTTTAAAACGCTCAGAGATGTTGACGCCGAGTATGCCTCCCAGTAGCTCAATTAAACCCCGTTGGTAAAATCCCCTTGACAAACCATTTAAAACAAAGGTCTCAGCGAGGGAGGGTTTTTAAGCTTTGCTCTCCTAATCCTCCTTGAAAATGCTTAGTGTTCTAACAGGTACTTCACAATTTTTCAGCACGCAGATTATTTCAGCCCAGATGCTAACCGCTATTTCCTCGGGGGTAGCGCTCTTAATATCCAGCCCAGCTGGCATGTGGATGAACATTTTATGCTTTTCCACGTCAACCCCTTCCTGGCGGAGTCTTTCAGCCATCCACTTCGCCCTGTGCCTGCTGCATAAAACCCATACATGCCTCCCAGGATTGGTCTGAAGAATCTTCTTCAAGGACTGATAGTCTGTTTCAACTTCTCCGTACGCGATAACCACTACGTCGCCGGGGCCTAACCGGGTCTTTTCAAACTCTGCAAGGAAGTCCCCCGCGAAAACCCGCTCTGCGAACGGGTATCTCGTAGGGTTCGCCAGGTTCTCGTTCCTATCCATTACGATGGTTCGGAAACCCAGTAAGCTTCCCAGCTCCGCGAGGGGTTTGCCAACGTTTCCAGCCCCTATAATGAGCACCCTTGGCTGAGGCTTCACCACGTTTATGAATACTTCTACAACACCTCCGCACAGCATCCCTGTTGGCTGGGCATCACTTGGAACGTTCTCCCTTCTCAAGGCGAGCTTGATCTTCCTGGGCTCGCCTTTCTCGATCGCTTCTAGAGCATTCCTGATTATGATAGCCTCCAGCTCCCCGCCCCCTATCGTGCCTATCTTCTCCCCGCTCACCGTTACAGCCATCATGGCCCCTATTTCACGGGGGCCGCTTCCTTCCTTACTTATTAGGGTCGCTATTGCAACAGGGTTACCCTTGTTCAACTCCTCGATAATCCTACCGTATAATTCTTCAGGCCTCAAGCCCCTCCTCCTCAACTATCTTGATGTTTTTGAAAAGTAAAATCCTCCTGATAACCCTATAGTCGGTGTCTGTCAACTCCTTTGCGAGCTTAATGATAACGCTGAATCCTCCAACCCCTACTACGGGGGTTCCTTCGAAGAAGTATGTTGGAGAATATCCTTTCGACACCAGTATCGGGTTGATATCGTCGAGGATGTCGCGAATATCATGCTGGGACCATGCTTCCTGAATAATAATCCTGTTTTTAGACAGCCTCCCTATCATTATAGGTCACTCTTTCAAAAGAGTATTTAACGAGACATGTTAATAATTGTAACCGGTTAACGGGGGTTTAAGATTTGAGCTTCAACCTAATGATAACGCATGAGCCAGGGCTCGACAACTACAGGTTTGTGATAGGGAGTCTTCGATCCCTTATCAAGGATTACCAGGTGATTGACAAGGGTCCCTGCGTCATCCTGATCAAAGTGCCGGATCCTTACCAAGCTGTTGAAAATCTGAGGAACCTGGTCAAGGAAGCCCCAATGGTATACAGGGTAATACCTATTGACATGATTGTTGACCCGTACGTTGAGGATGTTGCGGAGAAGGCGGGCGAGCTGGCTATGGCCAGGATTCCCCAGGATAAGACGTACAGGGTTACTCTGCACGGCCGCTTATATTGGAGGGAGACCAGGATGCCGGCTCACAGCATGGATGCTGTAAGAGTTATCGCTGAGAAGATTGACCGCCAGGTATCCCTCTCCAACCCGGACTACGTTGTGTACGTCCGAAGCGTTAAACTATATCATAGGAGGCGGTACGCTACCATAACTGTAACGGCTCCCGATAAAATAATCGTGAGCAAGTCCGACAAGCCTTAACCACTACCTTACTCTTCCAACAGGGAAGACGTATACTGGCTTATATCCTTCGGGAAGCCTCAATACTTTGGAGACCTGGTCATCATCGAATGCGCCAACAGCAACGGTTCCCAAACCCATCTCAACCGATGCGAGATAGATGTTCTGGCCGATATGCCCAGCCTCGTTTAAAATGTACCGCCACCCTCTCTCTCCGTAGTAGCCTGTGGTTCTTTCAGCAACTGCTACGAGTATTATGTTAACCGGAGCGTTAAAAACCCATCTCTGCCCTAAACAGGCTTTCGCAAGCTCTCTCGACAAATCACCTTTCACAACCTCCACTAGCCCATTCTTCTCTGCACTGTAACGATAGACCCCGGGCTCAAGCCCTTCAACCCCATTGGTTTTAACGGACATGTATATTTCGTAAGGAAAGGTTGCGCCGGCTGATGGCGACGTCCTTCTCTCACATCCAGGCTCAACACAACCATATGCGTACCATAAAAGGTTTGACACCTCCTGTAGTGTGAGAGGTTCCTCCCTATAGCTTCGAACACTCTTCCTTTCCTTCAGCAATCTCCCCAGGCAGGTCTCGGTTTTCGGAGCGGGCAGGCTGATTTCACGCATCATAAATCCCACTGTTAGAGAATTTTGTGTTTAGGCGCAAATATTCATGACTCTTAAATTATTTTAAGACATCCATGGATAAAGATTATTGGAGGGGTTGAATATACGGCTTTCCGATATTTTCAGCGATGAAGCCATTAAGACACTGATAGATTTCCTCAGCAATCTCGAAAAGATTGCTAAAAGCTTCAGCAGCTCCCTCGATCTGTTGAACACTATGAGAGTTGGCGAGGCAAGGGTTCAGCTCGCAGAAGTCTTAAAGCTAGAGGAGAGGGGGAAGGAGATCAGGACTAGGCTTGAGGAGCTGATCGTTTCATCAAGGCTGGAGCCCTCTCTCAAGGAAGACTTGTTAAACTTCGTCATCAAGGCTGACGCCATAGGCGACCGCATCAAGGAGGCGGCTAGAGAGCTTACCATTCTCCCAATACTTGAGATTCCCGCGGAGATCCGCAACGGGATTATAGAGTTGAGCAAGCTGTCTATTACGGCTCTCCAGCAACTTGTGATGGCGGCGAAGAAAACGATGGAGGGAGATAACGCGAAAGCCCTTGAAGATGTAAAAATGATTAACAAGTATGAGGAGAGGGCTGATCAAATCGACCTGGCAAACAGGGGGTTGCTCATAACCCTGTCGGACAGGTTGAAGCCGGTTACCATGGCTATTTTGATACATGATTTAAACAAGGATTTAGAGGATAGTGTAGACGCCTGCCAAGTAGCAGGTGAGTATTTAAAACTGATCATCCTGACCTGGCTTGTCTGATTCGAACACCCCTTCGGGAGGAGTTTTCAAGCAATAATGTTTTATCCCCTACCAGCTAAATAATTATGGTGATGTGTATGAAGAAGCTTCTATACCCTATGCGCACTTACCTGGTGGTTTCAGGCAGGATCGGCGAGGAAGTAAACGTTATGACAGCCGACTGGGTAACCATGGTTTCTGCAGAACCCTTCATCATAGCTGTAGCAATATCTCCTAAAAGATACACTCACAAGCTCATAACCAAGTACAAGGAGTTCGTGGTTAGCGTACCAACAATTGAAATCCTTAGAGAAGTCTGGGTTTTCGGCTCCAAGAGCGGGCCGGGTAAACTATTCGAGGCAAGGGTTACGTTCGAGAAGCCTAGCGCCGTGAATGTTCCATTGATTAAAGGGGCCTCCGCGAATCTTGAATGCAAGGTTATAGGGATGCATGACTACGGGGATCACACACTCTTCATAGGCGAGGTGGTAGCGTACAAGTATGATGAAAGGGTTTACAGGGATGATGAGCCGAAGCCGGGCTCAGGCTTCATACTCCACATCGCGAGAGACAAGTTCACGGTGGAGGAGGGGTCAGTGATCACGCCTAAATAGGTTATAATACGGTGGGGATGAGAACCTCTTATATACCAGTTCACACCTTATTTTCAAATGTGAAGAATCATGTCTAGACCGGATTACTATAAATTCTTAAGCAGCAGGGCCAACCTTATTGAGCCAAGCCCTATAAGGGAGATGGTAAGCAAGATCGCGGTTAAATCCAAAACCAGGCAGGTCATATCCTTCGCAGCCGGCGAGCCCGATCCCGATGTAATACCAAGGGAGTTGTACGCAGAGCTCTCCTCAGAGCTTTTCAGAAAGATAAGGATAATAGGCAACTACTCACCAGCTGACGGAGTCATAGACTTGAAGAACGAGATAGCTGGGTTCATGAAGGAGTTTGATGGTATTACTACGAGCCCTGAGAACATAGTTGTCACCCTCGGAGGATCCCAGGCTATCGACCTAATAGGGAGGCTCCTGCTAGACCCCGGAGATATCGTGCTGACCGAGAACCCATCCTACGTTAACACTCTCCTAGTCTGGAGACACTACGGCGTTCAGATTCACGGCGTGCCAATGGATGATCAAGGGCTTATACCGGAGGAGCTGGAGAAGGCTCTTTCAAAGCTGAGTAAGGAGGGGAAGAAGGTTAAACTGCTCTATACTATTCCAACAGGGCAGAACCCTTCAGGGCTGACGCTAGCGCCTGAAAGGAGGAAGCATGTGCTCGAGATAGCGAGCAAGTACGATATCCTTGTGGTGGAGGACACAGCGTACAACCATCTTCTCTACGAGCCTATCGATGTTAAAACGTTAAGATCCATGGATAAGGAGGGCAGGGTGCTCTACGTTGGGTCCTTCAGCAAGGTCCTGGGCACCGGGCTGAGGATTGGCTGGCTGGAGGCCCCGCCGGAGATTATCGAGAAGGCTAAGATGGCTAAGGGGCCAATGGACATGTGCCCCCCGGTTCCAATGCAATACCTGGTTCTAGAGGTGTTGAGGAACAAGGTGTTCAAGCACGTGAAGGAGAAGGCCATTGAAACCTACAGGTTGAAGCGCGACCTGATGATTAAGGCGATAGAGAGTTATCTCCCAGGGATCAAGTACACACGCCCCGTGGCGGGAATGTTCGTACTGATATGGCTGCCTAGAGGGATTATGGCGGCACAGTTCACCGAAGCCTTACTCGAAAAATATGATGTCGCGGCAATCCCTGCAACACCATTCTACACCGACGAATCAGGCAGGAGTGTCGTGAGGCTCAACTTCTCAATGGCTAAGACAGAGCTTATCGACGAGGGTATTAGACGTATAGGTGAGCTTTTAAAAGAGCTTACCGCCTAAGCTTCCTTTTTTTTCAAATGAAAACGCTTGCAATACTTGACACTATCAGCGGGCCGTTTAAGTCGACGAAAGTAGTCATCAACGGGAAAACCAGGTTATCCGGGTTCCAGCCTCTTCTAAAAGAAACCTGTGTCAGGTAGAAAGTGAACAGTGAGGAAACAGTGAAGAGGAGGGGGAAGGATAATCCTACGACAAGAACGCCCATTCCAATGTTGAAGAGGCTTGTCAAGGTTAAACCGGAGACTACCAGCATGCTCAGCAGTATTGCTGTGAAGGTTGCGAATGCAACATTTTTCAAGTCACCAGCATACTCGCGGAGGGAGTTTTCAACGCCAAGATGGAGCTTCACGTTTAAAGAATTCCCTAGAACACCCATCCCAGCACCTATTAAAGCATTGAACGCTGGGAGTGAGCCAAGTATTAACGGGAGTCTAGCAAGAACCGAGGCCCTTGCCGCAAGCGCCAGGCCTCCCAGGCTGCTGCCAAAAGATGCTGCAACAGATGATGCAGTGTTCTCCAGCATGGTTCTCAGCTCCCCAGCCCTCCACACGGCGATGGAAGAGAAGGCTGCGAGAGCACCCAGCGAGGAGACGATTAGTATCTCGAAATCATGTGGTATTGCTTGGAAAAGGGTTGAAACAGTGATGAATGTGAAAGGAGTTAAGGCATCCCCAACTCCTGTGACAATTGTTGCAACGAAATCCGTGGGGTCCCTACCTGTTTTAAACAAGAGTATTATTGAAACCGTGGTTACCGGTGTGAGGATGAAATACACTATTGTGCTGGAGGCCAGGGATATGAATAAAAGGGTGAGTAAGCCAGGGGATTCAATCCCCAGTGAAGCCGAGATAGCGTAGGACAGCAATGCTATGATGAGGGAGGCGGTTATGGTGCTGTCTCTTATACACATCTGACGCTGC
>ERZ1669249.51-NODE-51-length-77818-cov-6.117549_pt1 | contig 77818 bp, 88 predicted proteins | sample MGYA00579293_ERZ1669249 | MGnify/ENA primary metagenome ERZ1669249 (study PRJEB41166, sample SAMN08046057) | hot springs metagenome | biome: hot spring; feature: neutral hot spring; material: thermophilic sediment; isolation source: thermophilic sediment from... | reverse complement strand
CCGCCGTTAATGTTCATTGTCATAAGCTTCGACGTCAACAGGCCCGGGACAACGTTCCAGGACCTTGTCGGGGGCGTGATAGGGGGCTCGCTAATCCAGGGCGTGTTGAAGGTCGGGGATGAGGTGGCCATCCTCCCAGGCGTGAAAACCCCTGTAGGGGGTTCCAAGACGGCTTACAAGTACGAGCCCATTACGACGAGGATTGAGGAGATAAGGTTCGGCGAGCTACAGGTTGAGGAGGCGAGGCCTGGAGGGCTGGCGGCTATTAGAACGCCGCTCGACCCGTCTCTAACAAAGGCTGACTCAATGGTTGGAAACATTGTGTCACACCCTGATCACCAGCCGCCTGTTGCCAGAGTCCTAGAGATAGAGTACAGCGTGCTGGAAAGGGTTGTAGGGGGTAAGGAGATGACCAAGCTTCCCCCAATACAGGTTAAGGAAAACATCGTCCTCACCATAGGAACTGCCACGAGGATCGGCGTTGTAACAGGCCTGGGCAAGTCCACGATGACTGTCGAGCTTAAAGACCCTGTGGCCGTCTGGGAGGGAGGGAGGGTTGCGTTAAGCAGGAGGGTTCTCGGAAGGTGGAGGCTCGCAGGCTGGGGTGTTGTTAAATCAGTCAGCTGAGGAAGCCGTCACAGGTTGTCTTAGACACTAACATGCTCCTCTTAATGGCCGAGGGCTTCCCGCTCCTCGAGATGATTGAGGAGCAGACTGCATTCAAGCCCGAGTGCGTTGTCCTAACACACTCCCTCAGGGAGCTGGAGGCTATAGGGGAGAGGGAGGGAGGGTTGATGAGGAAGAAGTGCGAACTCGCAGTTAAAATCGCAAGGGAGAAGTGTAGGATAGTTGAGTTCCGCGGGGATTTGAAAAACGCTGACGACGCAATCATAGAGTACGCCGTTCTGAACAATGCCGCAGTAGCCTCCAACGATAGAGAGTTGAGGAGGAGGGCGAGGGAGAAGGGCTTGTCGGAGATATACTTGAGGGAGGAGTCGCACAGAATAGTTGTCGAGGGCCTGCTGGAGTATTGAGGAATCTCTTTCAATGCTCAAGTTATTTATAAAAGGATTATTGATTTATACTATAAAGTGCTTATTAAAACATTAATGACAAGGTGTTGCGTGATTGTACAACGTAATAAAGGTTAGAGACGTTGTCAGAATACCGCCCTCGAAGTTCGGGAGACCGCTCGAAGAGGTTGCGCTCGAGGAGCTTAGGGAGCAGTACGAGGGGTCGGTAGTCATATTGAAAAACCCGTTCACCGGTGAGGAGAAGAAGGAGCCATCAATCATTGTCACAATTCTCGGCCTCAGCATAGAGCCCTCTGGGAAGATCATACCGGGCGACGGGGCCACGTACCATAACGTTGAGTTTGAAGCACTCGTCTTCCACCCCTTCCTCAAGGAGGTTGTCGAGGGAGACGTTGTAACTGTCACTAAGAACGGGCTCTACGTAGACCTGGGAGTGCTCGACGGCTTCATATACATCAACCAGGTTGCCGATGAGAAGGTAACCTACGACCCCGGGAGGGGCGCCCTATTCCTCGAGGAGTCTAAGAAGTATGTTGACAAGGGAGATGTTGTGAGAGCGAGAATATTCAACATTTCGCCAATGCCCGGCAAGGGCTTGAGGGTTCACATGACTATGAGGCAGCCGGGGATGGGCAAGGTAGGCCAGGGTGGTAGGGTTGAGCAAGAAGGGTAGGCCTTTCAAAGCCTGCAGGAACTGTAAAGCACTGGTTGAGAGAGAGGTAGAGGTATGCCCTAAATGCGGGTCGAAAAGCTTCACCGACGAGTGGAATGGTGTCATAATTGTTTTAAACCCTGAGAAAAGCGATATCGCTAAAAAGCTTGAGCTAAAGGATAAGGGAAGGTACGTGGTTAAGATTGGCTAGTGCCGGGAGGAGCATTCCTTGCCTAAAACCCCCGGACTACCTTAGGAAAGCTCTCAGCCTCCCCCAGGGCAAGCTCTACGTGTCCGACAAGCACGCTATAACAGGCCTGTCCTGCGACGCCGCCGTGGGCGATGTCGTATCAAGAAACCATTACGCGAGGATACGGGTCGTCGACTATAAAACCAAGAGAAACATACCAACTGGGAAAGAGCCCGTGGCGAGCCGGATTTTCAGGGTCGTGAACCCTCCAGGGTGCGTGAGCCTCAACTCCTTCACAATAGGCTTCCTGAAAGGTGAGCACGTTGTCGAAGTGGTTGGGGAGGAGGACCTGCTGGTATTCCCGCTGGCTCTTCAATCCACAGGGGTTTCCAGTATAATCTACGGGCAACCCAACGTCGGGGTCGTGGAGCTCGATGCCCGTGGCATTAGGATTTTAAAGCTTCTTAAAACATTTAAACCAGTTAATGGTTTCATATAGTAAGGTGGTTACAGCGTGGCTAAGACAATCCAGCTTGACAAGTATCTCGGAGAGGTATTGGAGGAGCGGTATAACCCGCTGATTAAGAGACTCGAGCTTGTCATAAGGCTTGGGCACCCTGGCGAGGGAACCCCGAGCAGGGGCCTGCTCAGAATAGCGTTGTCGAAGCACTACAGCAAGCCCGTTGAACAGGTCATTATAAGGAGCTTGGAAACAGAGTACGGGGTTCAGGTAAGCAGGGTTGAAGCCCACGTCTACGACGACGCATCCAGCGTTAAGCTTTTCGAGCCCGAGTACATTATTAAGAGGAATGATGAATCATTACAGAAGGTTCAGCAACAAGGGTGATGTTGAATGCCCTATGTTCACAAACTATACGAGGTGGATTATAAGACGGGGAAGCTGGTAAGGAAGAATAAGACGTGCCCTAAGTGCGGCTCCTTCATGGCTTTCCACAAGCAACCCGTCCCTAGATGGCACTGCGGGAGATGCGGATACGTCGAGTACGCGAAGTAGTAGAGGCTTGTTTTTAAACCCAGGTTGAACGGCTGGGTCCGGGTTTGCCCCTCCTCTACAAGGTACCCTACAAAATACCCGTGGACAGGGAGCTGGTCTCCCTAGGGTTTGAGTCCACGAGCCATACTTTCGGGGTAGGGATTGTAAGGCTTAGGAAAGGGTTTGCAGAGGTTCTTGCTAACGTTAACAGCCAGTACAAGCCTTTGAAAGGAGGCCTCCACCCGAGGGAGGCCGCGCTACACCATATGGAGAAAGCCTACCCGCTTCTCAAGCAAGCTCTCAGGGAGGCTGGTCTCAGCCTCAGCGATGTCTCAGTGGTAAGCTACTCGATGGGGCCGGGGCTGGGGCCTTGTTTAAGGGTTTCAGCAAGCGTTGCAAGATTCATAGCATCATACTATGGTAAGCCCCTGGTCCCCGTCAACCACGCAGTAGCCCACATAGAGGTTGGCAGGCTTTTCAGCGGGCTTGAAGACCCATTAGTGATATACGTGTCAGGAGGAAACACCATGATCGTCGCGGCGAGGGACAGGGGTTACAGGGTTTTAGGCGAGACGCTTGACATCCCGCTTGGAAACCTCCTGGATACTTTCGCGAGAGAGGTGGGAATAGCCCCGCCTTACGTCGTCGACGGGAAGCACGCTGTTGATATCTGCGCTGAGTGGAGCCAGGAGTTCATCCCCCTCCCCTACACTGTTAAAGGGAGCGATCTAAGCTTCTCCGGGTTGCTGACGGCTGCCCTCCAGAAAGCTAGGGGCGCTGGCAAGGAGGGGTTGGGGGCTGTCTGCAACAGCTTAAGGGAAACCGCTTTCAACATGCTCGTGGAGGTTGCTGAGAGGAGCCTCCTGCTAACCGGGAAAAAGTCAATACTCCTGGTGGGAGGGGTTGCATCCAACACTGTCTTGAAATGGAAGCTGGAGAAGCTTGCCGAGACCCATGGTATCCCCTACTACGGGACGCCTCCCGAGGTCGCAGGCGATAACGGCCTCATGATATCTTACACTGGGCTTTTAATGTACCTACACGGTGTCAGCGTTGAACCCGAGAAGGCCCTAGTGAAGCAGAGGCTGAGGCTTGACGAGGGTGACTACCCGTGGCTGAGAGAGTAGCATACTTTAACAGAGGGGCTGAAGCGGTTCTCTACAGGGTTAGAATCCTCGGCTCAGACCTCATTGTTAAGAAAAGGCTTGACAAACCCTACAGGCATGAAGCCTTTAACAAGGTTTTCAAAGAGTATAGGACAAGGGTTGAGGCCAGGATACTCTCCCACTTGAGAAGCCTAGGGCTCAACGTACCAGCCCCGCTGATAGTGGATGTTTCAAAAGGAATCCTGGTACTGGAGTATGTGGAGGGCACCCCTCTCTCAAGGCTTGTAGACTCTATGAGCCGTGAAGAGCGGGGAAGGGTTGCAGGCGAGTTTGGGAGGCAGGTTGCCGTGATGCATTCCAACAGGATTTACCACGGCGACCTAACCCTTGCCAACACAATCTACAGTGGGGGAGAGGTTTACATAATAGACTTCGGGCTGGCAGGATACAGCGATGACGTTGAGGAGTACGCGATAGACCTCCACCTCCTCTACAGGAATCTACAGGCGATGCACCCTGGAATAGCCGAGGAGTTCATGAACCAGTTCCTTGAAAACTATAGGCAGTGGTACAGCGGTGTTTTCGAAGATGTTAGGAAAAGGTTTCTCGAGGTAAGGGTTAGGGGGAGGTATGTTGACAGAGAGTTGAGGAAGACTGTTATGAGGGATAGGTATGTATCGTGAAATATGCTTCGCAACAGGGAATGCGCACAAATATGCTGAAGCAGAAGCTGTCGCGAGAGAATACGGGATCACTCTCAAGCAATGCCCGGGCGTTAAACGAGAGGTTCAGTCGGACAGCCTCGAGGAGGTTGCTAAACAAGCTGCTTTAACAGCATTCATGGAGCTGGGGCAGCCCGTGCTGGTTGAGGATGCTGGCTTGTTCGTTAAAGCATTAAACGGTTTCCCAGGACCCTACAGCAGCTACGTGTATAAAACAATAGGGTGGAAGGGGCTGCTCAAGCTCATGAAGGATGTGGAGGATAGGAGCGCCTGCTTCGAATCCGTGGCGGTGCTCGTCTACGAGCCATTCCTGATAACAGGTGTCGGCGAAGTATGCGGGGTTTTAGCAACCGAGGCTAGGGGTGTTAAAGGATTCGGATTCGACCCGGTCTTCATACCAGAAGGATACAGCGTTACCTTTGCCGAGATGGATGTTGTGGAGAAGAACATGGTGAGCCATAGGGCAAGGGCTCTTCGAAGCGTTTTCAAAACCCTAAGAGAATACTTGGAGAGGCTTGAATAAATTTAAAACCCGTTTTTAATATGGATTCCAATATAGCAGTGTTTAAGGGGAAGGTGTCTTTATGAACAAGAAGAGGGACAAGGGGCAGTCACACTCTAACAGGCCTGCGAGGGCTGGCCCGCCGAGATGGTTGAAGCTTGACATGAGCCCGAGCGATGTGGAGTTGCTCGTGGTGGAGCTCGCTAAGAAAGGCTACACGCCCTCTATGATAGGGGTTTTGCTGAGAGACCAGTACGGGATACCTCTCGTGAAACAGGTCACTGGCCGGAAGCTCGCCCAGATACTTGAGAAGCACGGTGTTAAAATAGCTATCCCCGAGGATTTAATGGCTCTCATGCAGAAGGCTGTGAACCTGAGGAGACATCTCGACGAGCACCCGAAGGATTATCACAGCAAGAAGGGCTTGATAGAGGTTGAATCCAAGATACACAGGCTGGTGAAATACTATAAGAGAACCGGTGTCCTCCCGCCTGACTGGAAGTATGACCCGGAGAAGGCAAAGCTCCTAATATCTGGTGGAATGTACAGGTTTGAAACCCAGGAGAGTGTTCAAACGGTTTAAACCCTTCCAAACCGTTTGAACATCATTTCTTAACTTACATGTTTAAAAACATTTATTTAAGAAGGGTTGCCATACAATATTATATATAGAGCTCGCTGTCAGAGATTGAAAACATGACTAAATCATTCTCAAGCATGAAGAGGCTGGGGCTGTGTGAACAGCCTATTTGAATCTGTACTGCTGCGGAGGGTTTTCGGCTGATGAGTGGTGAAGCAGGGCTTCAAGGGTTTAACACTATAGGTGTTTCAAAGCACGTTGACCTTGGAGAGCCTCCCAGGTCTGGATTAGGCGTTTCCCGTTTTAAAAAGCAAGATGTTTTAACGGGGGGTCCTCGAATTGAGGAGTAATAGTTGCAGAGACTACACGGTTGTCATTCCTGTGTTAAACGAGGCTGAAGCACTCCCATTAGTGCTGAAGGAGTTAACCGAGAATGGCGTGCCCAGGGAGAACGTGCTGATCGTTGACGGGCACTCGGTGGACGGGACAAGGAAGGTTGCAGAATCTATGGGATTCAAGGTAATACTCCAGGAGGGAACGGGGAAGGCGATGGCCATTAAAACCGCTGTTGAAACCGTTGAAAGCGATTGCTACGTCTTCATGGACGGCGACTACACCTACCCTGCCAAGCACATTCCTGAGCTGTTGGAAAAGCTTGGGCAAGGCCGTGACCTGGTAATAGGTTCAAGGGTTTATGTGGAGAAGGGGCTCAGGGCTTCCTGTTCAGGCTGGGGAACAAGGCTCTCTCAATGTTCTTTAAAATACTATTCGGTGTTCGAGTAAGCGACATTTTAAGCGGGATGTACGCTGCGAACAAGAAGGTTCTCGGGGAGGTTAATTTCGAGTTCAAAGGCTTCAGCGTTGAATCGGAGATAGTTGCCCATGCAGCTTCAACAGGTTTCCGGGTTTGCGAGATACCGATATCATACAGGAAGAGAATCGGGAGGAAGAAGCTCGGGGTTAGGCACGGGTTTAAAATAGCGCTAGACATGGTTAGGCTCGCGTGGAGATATAACCCGGCATTCCTTATATTCGCGGTCGGAGCGTTAATGCTCATCCCGGGGGTATACCTGGATGCCTACGTCCTCTACAGATGGCTGTTCCACGACGTAGTACACCATGTAAAAGCATTGGCAGGAATAGCTCTGTCAGGTCTTGGACTGCTAAGCTTGATGCTAGCCTTTCTCTCACTATACTTGAAAAGATTCGAAATAAGGGTTATGAAAACTATGAGGGGGATTGAGGAGCAGCTTGAGGAGAAGAGGAGTTCCAGGAGAAGATAGGGTTTGATTATAAATGCAGAAGGACTTGTTGAACAAGGTTTTAAACAAGCTCATGAATCCTGGCTCAGGGTTTTACAACGTCGTGTTCTCGTCACTCTCGCTGGCACTATCTCTCTACGGGATATTCTACCACAACCCTATCTTAACGGGGAGGGTTACCTACGACTATCTTGTTTGGGCTTCAACAGTGATCTCGCTAATAATCGTCTACAGGGAGCTTAAAGGGCTACGGGGTAAACCGTTCTATTCTTCAATCCTAATCCTCCTAGCCGGGGCTACCATGGTTGTTCTCGGAAGGGTTGCAAGCATCTACTACAACTACACCTACATGATCGGATACTTCGGCGCGCTAGTGGGTGACGACTACACTATTGAAGGCTATGCTTACTCTCTCCTAGTGGCAACCGGCTCACTATTCATCACTTTAACCATTCTCGTCCACCTGTTAACAGGGGATGTATTAGCTGTTAAGTCCGATCCAAGCCTTGAAGACGTTTATAGAAATCTACTGCTCCTAGCCCGTGGAGCCGGAGGGTTCCTAGACAAGCACCCGTTGATCACTGCATTCATAGTGAGCGTTTTCGCATTCATCTTCAGGTTTATGCCTGAGCTGAAGTGGTGGCCTTGGCTGATAGGTTGGGACACTCCTGAGTATGTTGCACACTTGCTAGACTTCAAGGAGAGGCTTAACCCGTTCACCAGCTACTACTGGATGGGTGGTTGGAGGAACACTCCGCCCCTACTACCAATGCTTCTAGCCCCGTTCACCTACCTCGTGGACGCGTGGTACGTGTTCAAAATCTACCCGAGCATAGCGTTCAGCATTCTAGCAGGATTATCTACCCTACTTGCTGTGAAGGTTTACGGGAAGGGTTGGAGGACTGGTTTGCTAGCAGGCTTCTTAACCACCACGTTCATCTTAAACCTGAGGATATCGTGGGATTACCAGAGACAGTTGCTGGGCTCCGTGTTTATGCTTGCAACGATAATAGTGCTGGAGAGGTGGGGTTTCCCGAAAGATTGGAAGCAATCCCTGGCCACCATCCTACTGCTCGCCGGGTGCGGGCTAAGCATGGAGGTAACGGGTTTCACAGGGCTGGCGTTCTCCCTGGTTCTAGCCTACAGGGCTTGGCGAGCGGTTTAGCAGGTCTCCTCGTTAACACAGCACTGGAGACATGGTACTGGAGGAGGCCGTACAGCGTGGTCGGGGCTGTTGGAGTCCTGCCGCCGGGGCTTGTCCCAAGCTTTGAGCAGTCACAGGTTGTTTCATACCTTGTAGCAGGTTACGGGATCATGCTTCCACTAGTTATCACGGCTCTTGCAAAACATAGAAAGCCCTACGTAGCATCAACAATGCTCGCGCTACTCCTCGCAGGCGTCTCACCCCTAATAGCACCATACTCATCCACTACTACATGGTACAGGTTCCTAATTGGGGCTGCACCATTAGCCAGTACCCTGGCAGCTATAGGACTTGTTGAAGCGGTGAAGGATGGAAGGGCGATAATGATCTACCTTGTGATAGCTTCTCTCCCAGGGCTTTCCTTCGCATACGGGTATAACTGGTCTTACGACTACTACAAGTCTCTTAGAGAGTTCCCGTCAATACTGGCACCATCCCTTGCTGACAATAGATTGATAGAGACTATGTGGTTCTTCCAGAACAACAGCTTTATGCTGGACGATGGAGTAGTCGTGGCCCACCCGGACTATGCAAGATACGTACACCTAGCTGTAAGAAACCCTGATCCCTCAAGATTTATTTGGGCATGGAACGGTGTGGCGAACGAGACATTGTGCAGGATCCTGAATTATACGGAAGCCCGTAGTGTAATCCTAGTAGTGCATAGAGAAAACTCGTTTAACACTACATACTATACGTGCCTAGAATACTTGGAACCTATAAGTGAGAAACTGTCCTGGATCTACGTGGGAAAGATAAGCAGGAACATGGTGCAAAACCAGGCTGTGCGGGAAGCCCCAGGTGAACCGTGAGCAAGCACTCGCTCCACGTGTATCGATGAAGTGAAATATTATGTGAAGCAGGGGCAGTTAAGGTTCTTAGCAACAGTATTGTCAATGTTTAATGCTATCATGGCGGCGTACACTTGTGTGATCATTAACAATATTCTATGAGAGTCTACTACGTAATTGACAAGCGCTTCCAATCACTCTAAAAATTATTCAGACCTTGCCGAGAAGTATTATCAGGTTGCAGGCGTGGTTTTCTCCATTTTTGTTGTCACATCTATGGGTTTCGCCCTATAAGGAGCAGAGGTTACTATTACGTCTACTCCGACGAAAGCGTACTCCTCAATGTTTTCCAGCGTTATCCCGCCCCCCACTCCTACGACTACCCTGTTGCTCATGGACTTTACCTTTTCCACGTACTCGGCCAGTATTCCGGGTGGTGTTTTATCGAATTGTATGTAGTATGCTCCGGCCTCTACAGCCTTCAATGCTTCCTCAAGGCTTTCAACCTCCACCCCGATACTCCTACCTCCGCTTGATGCCGGGGCCTTCTCGACCGTTGCGCGCATCCCGGGCCCTCCGAGGAATACCCTATGGTTGTCAAATACCAGTATAGAGTCTGAGAGCGACTGCCTATGCACTACTCCGCCACCGGCAATCACAGCCTTAAGGTAGAACGCTCTTGCACCCGGCGGTGTCTGACGTGTTGTAGCCACTACTACCTGTGGATTCAGCCTCCTTGCTTTCTTAACCATTCTACGAGTGTATGTTGCAACCCCGCTACAATATGCTAGCAAAGTCTGGGCAGTTCTCCAGGCAAGGTGAAGTGATGAAGCCCTGCCATGCGTCTCTAAAACCAGCTGGTTTGTCGAAGCTTCTTCACCACTCCTGAGGAAATAATCGACTCTGCCGCCAGCGAGCTCGTAGATCCTGGCGGCTTCTTCACTACAGGCAACAACGCCATCCTCTCTAAAGAAAACTGACGCCGCGCCTTCTAAATCGCCTATTCCGAGAACACTAGTGGTTAGATCCAGGTATTGAACATCCTCAAACAGTAACCCCTGCAATAGAGAATCGCCCATGTGTGGAATCATTGAAAACACCCTATTCTCCCATAATATCGTTTACAACGTATTAAACCCAGGGACTCGGGGGTTAAACTACGCAGGCAGTGTTTTCCACATGCCCTCGTGCTTACGGAGCAAGCGTTAACGTGTTTTGATTAACAATCAATTAGCACTAGGTTTAAAGCATTAGCGTCTCATCCCTTTTCCAATTGAAGACGGCCTGGCTAGCAAGGCGGTTTAATGATGAGGAAACCTCGGTTGTAGCCATTACTCTTGCATTGGTGCTTCTCATAGCTATAGGAGCGTACTACAGCCTTTACTCGGTGAATACTAGTACTGCTGGAGCTATATCCCTGGGGCTCGAGTTCAATGCTCACGCAACACCGTTCTACATGGTTTTAGATAATGCCTTACTAAAGATGAAAGGGGTAAACGTAACCAATATTCTCTTGTTTAAGACCGGTATGGAGCTAGCGGCCGGCGTCGCACGCGGAGACATTGCCGCCGGCCAGGCTTGTCTAGGACCTATTTTAGTAATGATCGATAAGGGCGTACCTATAAGGATTATTGGGAAAATACACGACGGAGGCTTCGCGGTCATAGTGAACCCGGATAGGGTTAGCAGTGTTGCAGATCTTAACGGGCAAGTGGTTTATACGCCTGGACCGGGGAGTCAGGCGTACTTACTAGCTTTGAAGATACAGGATGAATACGGTGTTAAATTCTCGGAGATTAAGACCCTGCAGCCGCAGGAGATATTAACAGGCCTTGTAGGCGGTTACATAGATGTTGCCATACTCCCTGAGCCATACCCGGAGGTTGCGGAGTCAAGAGGGCTTAGGATACTGCTCCTGAGTAGTGATGTCTGGCCTGATATGCCTGGAAGCTACTTGTTCGCCACGGTGGACTACCTGGAGAAGAATCGTGATGTGTTGAGAATTATAGCAGACCTTGTTGGAGAGATGGTGGATGAGGTTGAGGAAGATCCTTTCAAAGCGGCTGAAACACTCTCCAAGTGGCTTGACATCAGCGGGGACGATGCGTTAAGGGCTATTCAGCGTATTAAATGGAATACAAGTCTCGATGTAGACCAGATACAGGCGTACATTGATTTCGCATACTCTAAGGGAGTGATTAAGGAGAGGTATAATGCGACCCTTCTCGTCGAGTCAGTATAAGGGTTTAAAACCTGTGAAAGCCCTAGTATCGTTCACGATTCTCATACTAGTGTGGGAGCTCGTTGCTAGAGCCCGTGTATACCCGTCATACGTACTACCCTCGTTCAGCGAGGTGGCGGGCTGTTTCCTAAACGGGGACTATATGCGCATTGTTCTCGAAAACGCTGTTTTAACGGTGATCAGGGCTGGAGCAGGGTTTGCCGTGGATGTAGTAGTTGGTATCGCTCTTGGATTACTAGTCGCAGGCTTGAAGATTGACGAGTATGTTCAGCCAATAGCCTCAATACTATTCATACTGCCCACTGTTGTCTGGGTTCCCCTCCTACTCTTATGAGTAGGCCAAGACTCGCTCGCGCTTCCTGCAACCGCTTCATTCATTTGCAGCTTTCCACCGATACTATATGGTGTGTTAAACTCTTCGCGGACAATAGATTCTGAGATTTTAGAGGCTGCTTTTACACTGGGCGCTAATTCATGGAGCACGCTTGCAAGGATTGTAGCACCTATATCACTCCTAAAGATCACGCCCATTGTTAAAACCGAGGTTGTAATGGTGTTTAAGACCACGCTTGTTGTTGAAATGCTTGTTTTAACAAGCGGTCTAGGACACCTCTTACTCTTATACTCGTTAACCATAGATGTTAAGCATTTATTGTCAACGATGATAGCTCTAACCATCCCTATAGTGGTAATTGTCGAATCCATAGACGTGGTTGAGAAGAAAGTTTCATCTAAGTGGATTGGTGAGAAACGGTGGTAGATGTCTCACTGAGAAATATTGAGAACTACGCCCTGCACGGGGTCACAGTTAACATACCATCTGGTAAGATAACGGCTATTATAGGCCCTAATGGAGCTGGCAAGACAACAATGCTTAAAGTAATCGCCGGCCTGACACCGTACAAGGGAAGCGTGTTATTCGATGGAAACCCGGTTGATAATACACCACCCTACAGAAGATGCGTTGCTTATATTCCACAGAAGAATGCGTTGTTCCCCCATATGACTGTCTGGGATAACTTAGCGTTCCCATTGAAGATAAAAGGCTTCTGCAAAGACACCATCATGGAGATGGTTGAATGGGCTCTTAGAAAACTATCTATCGAACACCTCGCCTCAAAATACCCCTCCCAGCTAAGCGGTGGAGAAGCTAGGAGAGTTGCCATAGCTAGGTCCCTGGTAGCCGGCGGAAACCCGTTCCTGGTAGACGAGCTGGAGCAAAGCCTTGACGCTGCTATGAGGCTTGAGATATACGAAGAGATCAAAAGGGTCAATAGAGAAGAAGGATTATCAATAATTATTGTCACACACGACCTCAACTGGGCAGTGAATACTGTCGACAAAGTCATCTATCTCGTCAATGGAAGAGTAGCATAAGAAGGCCCGCCCGGAAACCTTAACGTAGACATGGTTAGATCAAAACCATTAGCTTGGTTTAAAAACCCTGCACACGTCTCCAGCTTTTTAGCTTTCATGTAAATCGTATATTTTAGAGGAGTTTTAAGTGAGGATTTTAGCATTAACTCATGGCTTATGGCTTGGCGGAGCCCAAATCGCTACTTTAGAGCTACTGGAGCTCCTCAAAGATAAGGTTGAGTTGAAGGTTTTAACATGCGACCGGGCTAATGAAGAGTTCACGTCTAGAATAACCTCCATGGGGATTCCGGTGCACCGGGCCCACTGCAAGCTTGAAGCAGGCTACCCTGTGATAGGGGTTAACTCTGCCCAAAGCCTTATACAATGGGCTGACGTTGCCTGGATTACGGATGTAGAATATCCTACTGCACGACTCGTGAAAAATGTGAAGAACATTCCTGTTATAGCTCATCTTCACTCTTACGCTTTAATATGCCCTCGATGGGACTCCCTCTATGGTCGTGGCGAGGTGTGCCTAAAAAAGTGTTCTCCGTGGAGAATCATCAGGTGTAGGCAAGGCCATAGATCCATGCTCTTCAAGGTGGGGGCGTTGAGTATTGGTATGGCAGGAATGTTTGCCACTTTGGATATCGCTAAAGGACCGTACAAGTACATGAAATGGGTGAAACTGTTAAACATGGTTCTAGAAAGCATAGATGGCTATATCCCGGTCTCCAATACGCTCTGGGACATTCACGTAAGGCACGTGCCCGAGCTGGGGGGTAAACCTTACGCGGTCGTCTACAACCCAGTTATAGAACCCTTAAAGTACGTGAAGCCGAATCCCAATGAGCCCTATGGGAACTACATATTCTACGCTTCAGGCCCCAACCCTGTTAAAGGCCCACACATACTCCTGGATGCATGGTCCACCGTATCCAAGCAGTTTAAAGATTTAAAACTCTACATGGTCGGCTGCAAAGATAGTTGGGTCGAGAAATACGCTAAACGCCTAAGCTTAAACAACATTGTTTTCGTCGACAAACTCCCCAGCAGAAACTACTACCACACCATGTACAAAGCCAGAGCTGTCGTCATGCCCTCTATATGGCCCGAGGCATTTGGTAGAATACCCGTTGAGGCTAACAGGCTTGGTGTGCCGGCTGTGGTAACTGATCAAGGAGGCTTAAAGGAGATCGTTGAGGACGGGGTAACAGGTTACTTATCCAAGCCAAGAAGCGAGGAGCTGGCGAGTAAAATAATGAAGGTCCTGGAAAAAAGTTTCAATAGAGAGGCAATAATACAAGAATCCTACATAAAGGTTGATCCGGGTAAGCAAGTGGAAAAAATGCTAAACCTGGTTGCAAAATAGTGTAAGGAGCTTCTAGCTACATGTTTTCCGCAACATGAACTTACAGTAAAAATATAAGCGAACCCTAATGAAGGTAGAATAGCTTTCCTTGGAAAGCTACCAGGTCTTGATCAATATTTGACACTATATCGGTCCGTGCCCCTATCCCTGTAAAATATTGAGATGGCGCCAGCGGCCTCAGCCTCGGCCACTGAGAGGCCAAAATGCTCTGGATACAGCGGGTGCATGTAGAACTTTGCCCTTGCCAAGACCGTTTTTAACTCACCCTGGGCATGTTTACCTTAACCTCAACGTTCCCAAGACCATCCCTCTCGACCCCGCCCCAGAGCTAATCTAACACCTTACGCGAAACCCTTGTCGCAGAGCCTACAATGTAAAGTTTATAGTCAGGTAGCTTCTCTACTACTGTAAGAATGTTTTTAAGCCCCTCCTCCAGGCTGAACCTTGACCCTGCGACAATCAACGCATCCCTGCGGTCGCTGTGGAAATACTCTACGTCGAAAGGAAGGTGTAAAATCTCCACCCTGTATTTCAACCCGTAGATGGATTCAAATACTCTCATAGTCCATGTGCTACTAACCAGGACTAGCTTGGTATCACCTGTTAAGGACTAAGCCACCCTTCTCACAAGCCAGTTATAGGTTTTCCTCGCCAACCCTGTGTCAGCATAAGGAAGCACGAGGGGACATGGACATGCACTATATCCAATGGATATGGAAGATAGGGAACCGTATCAACAAATAATTCACCTTGCTTTCTTTCAACCTTAACTAGCAGGTATCGGGTTAGCAGGCCCCTTAACCTTACAAGCCTTCCACGAGTGAAGTCCATGGTGGCTTTGTTAATAATCTTACTCATTAAAGGAGCTTCGTGGAGTTCGATGGCAGGGTTGAAACCTTGTGTCATCAACTCGATAGTTCTTTTAAATCTTTCCTTACCTACGACAATTGTGATCAGCTTCGATTCAAAACCTAGCTCAAGAAATGCCTTATGCATCTCCACCTATAGCTTCTCTTCCCCCCGCCTACTTCTAAAAGAGGGTGGAAAACCAGGATTCTCGTACTGAGTCGCTACTCTAATGTTTTTCGGTTCTTACTTATTATTGTTTACCCGGGAGATTATGAAGAGGCTTCCCCGACCAAACCCTAAGTTTCATTATTCACCAAACCCCTCCTACATTTCAAACACTTAAACTTCTAATCTTATACATCCAAGGTAATCCCGGTTATAGTGGTTGCGAAAAATTAAAGCTTCTAACTCATCCTTAAGTTTAAGAAAAGCTAAATAACTAATCAGGCATCAACACTTGAATTACTCTTTAAGGTAGGAAGGGTTCGTCCGCTACTTCAACACTGTCACATTAACTACCAATGGAATAAGCGATTTATCAATAAGCTGTGGAGTATTGTAATATAAGACCCGGACATTGCGAGTCTTGAGACGAAACTTCCACAGACTCCCTGAAACAAGGCTTAAAGCTTTTTCATCAATTGCTTTTTCACCACCCTTCACTAAGTTTATCAAAGTGAGTGTAGCCCCAAATTGAAAGAATTTCTCATCTATACCAGCCTCTCTTAAAGGGACAGCCTTGGTAAGGGTGGTTAAATCAATCCATGTTAAATTATCAGGTCTCCGGTTCCTGTAAAACCCTAATAACCTAGCTGGAACGTAGAAGATCGCTAGTCTTTTACTTCTGCTTACTATCAATCGATATATTGAAGGAGCGCTACCTCTCAACTCGTCTAGGGTTCCCTTCACGACTCTCTTCAACCCACCGTACCTTCTCTCGCGCTTAGTCATGTAAGCTGATGCAATCTCGTTGAAACCTGAAACAATAGGTAGGTGTATATGAAATCCTATTTTTGAAACAAACTCCACATCCTCGCCATAGTTCAGATCCCGCCAACCCCCTTTGCCGAGAGCAAGCTCTCGTCTGACTATCAATAGTCCTCCGGCGTTCACAACCTGCTTTGTTTCCACAGCATACTCTATCGCTTTATGATAAGCCGGAGTATATACCGTATCCAGATCGAACCATGCAGTCGTAGAATTTTCTGGACATTTATAGAGTGCTATGTGCCTACCTAATCCCCTAGTACATTGGTATCGATAAAGCTTAAGATTGTAATCTTTTCTAAGCTCTAAAAGCTTCTCCCATGTTCCATCAGTGGAGTAATTATCCACGATCACGATATCGTGCTCCGGCCTCCAAACAGACTCCACACTCTCCTCTATGGTGCGGACGTTATTGAATACTGTGCCGTAAATGCATATCTTCAAATGTCACAGCTCCTGTGCCAGCTTCTTAACTCTCAATATGTAATTCACTTTATCTACAATGCTCTTCCTAAAATTATCATAGCTGAAAATAATGGAGTTCTCAATGCCCTTCTCCTTTAGCTTGCTATATAATTCCTTGTCATCCTCTATTGATTTTATAATGCTTGGGACCTCACTTATACTGCTATAGCCGAGCATGCTAGAAACCTTGCTAACCACGTCATACCATGCACCTCCATCCTTATACACTATTGGGATAGCACCGGCTGACATTGCTTCAACAACCGATATCCCAAAGTGTTCTGGGAAAGGCGGATGAAGATAGAACATTGCCCTACCAAGCAGTTCCCGCAACTCATACCTAGGAATGTCTGGCTTGAACTCCACATTCGTTAATTTCAACTCATCTCTTAATGCTTTCAGTTTTTCAAAAACCGACGCAGACCCCTCAGTGGTGGTCCCTGCTATAACAAACTCGTAATCCGGTAACTGCTTAGCTACCTCAACTAGTATTTTGTCAAGGTTTTTCTCATAAACAATCCTGCTAACGGTGACAACAAGCTTCTCTCGCTCCGCATTCCCTGAAACCTCCCTGAAATACTCAACATCCACGGGCGGGTAGATAATGTCCGGGACCACATTATATGCCTTGTAAACCATGCACGCGGTCCAGGTAGAATTGGCTATAACCCTGCCAGTATGTTTTGACAACCTTTTAGCCACTAGGTTAACCAGTCCATTGTAAGCATCCCATTGAAGGCCAGCCTTATCCCTGGGCGGAAGAACCGCGGGATAATTAATGTATGACACGTCCGCCCCGGAGGGAACATTGCTCTGTGTGTCAATTACGAGGTCGGCTTCACTCATAGCTTCATCTATCTCTTTTAAATAGAATAGAAGCCTGCGAAGCCTTTCAAACCTGCCGCGGGACATCTTTTCTATGAGCTGTGCCAACCTATTCTTTCTAACACTCAACCTCGTAGGGATTACGTTGCCGTACAAGTCCTTAATCTTCTCATCTTCAACAGGAGTCTGAGTCCATATTTCAACGTCGAAACCCTGCTCTATCAACGCCTGCGAGAGCCTAAGTACAAGCAACTCCCCGCCTCCGAGAACATTGAGAGAAGCGTGTAGAATCAATATTTTACCGGACACTCAAATACACCACCGCATTCTTCGCAACTACTTAAACAATTTTTACACTATGGAGAGATATTTAAACGCTCAGAACCATGTACACGGGAGTATACCATTTAACATGTTCATCCCGTCTAAACAATCACTTCACAAATGTTATTTACTCATTTTCAATTAACATAATTCGATGGATATTGGAAAATGCCGGTTTTAAACCATTGAAATGAGTAACCCGGTAATCTCTTATGTGAAGTCTTTCAGTCTTTTATTATTGCTTTTCTCCCACTCCTCTACGTCGCCTTCAACAACTCTGAAAACAGGGTTGGCTTCAATGCTACTCGGGTCTACTCCTCTAATTCTTTCAAGCCAGGCCTTGTCGCGTTTCTCAAGCTTTCTAATTAAGTGGTTGAACTCGTAAATGAGCTGTCCACGGGTTACCTCTACTGCTTCATGGAGCTCGACCACCCTGATCTTTGAAAGGCTGAACCTGTAGCCTCTCGCGCAAGCTTCCAGGTAGACCTGGTAGAGGTATGCGTCGATCAGGTCCAGGGGTTTCTCATACTTCTTAAACCTTGCAAGCTGGGGGTGGTTTCTGTAACCCTTGGTCAATCCCTGGAGAACACGTCTTGCTAGCAAGCCCTCCCCCCACAGTGCTACCAGCCCTATCCTATCCAGGTATTTCGGATGTATTGACCACAGTCTCGTTGAAAATCCCTCTTCGAATCCATTGTTTAAGCTAGTGTTTCACAAGCAACTGAATCCCTTCCATCATCATGGGGTTTTAAAAAATGCTGCATGATAATGGGAGGAGTTGACTACGTAGTATTGGCTATGGTGCCTAGTATCCTCCAACCTCCTCGTAAGCTTCCTCAACAGCCTCTTTAGCCTTCTCCTCCTCAAGCCTCTCCTTCTGCTTTATGAGGAACCTTCTCCTATCCAGCACGCCCCACGCGTAGATCGCGATGGCTGGGAGTGCTAGTAGGAGGAGTAGCAGGGCATCCCCTGCCGCTGGTGTAACGGGGAGAGTGTTGGACAGCTCTATCGGCTTGGGCATGCCGGGAGAGATCTCGGGCATGAACCTGTTCACGTTCCAAGCAGCCAGCGCTAGCATCAGCCAGTTTGTCGCGAAGTTTATCAAGCCCTGCCTGCTCGGCCCCAGCATCAGCCCAGGTATCCTCCTCTTCGTCAACGGCGGGAATAGGACCGAGCCCATGAAGCCCAGCTGGTCTTCCAGTACATGCATCGCGTGGCCCAACATTGACGCTACTGCGAGGTAGAACCAGTTAGCGTAGCCTAGTGCCAGGGTTGCAAGCCCTATGATCCCGCCGATCACCACGCTCGCCGTTAAGCTGTGGGAGAAACCCCTGTGCCACGGTATAAACACTTCTTCCACAACATCCCCCACTTTCTCATAACCTATCTCGGGGCCTGAGAAAGCATCTATCACTGTTGGCCTAACGTAGACCTTCCTGAAAGCATGCTTCGTCTCCGCAACCCCTATCCTCCTGTACTCAGGGGGCTCTGTCCCCTCGAGGGGTAAGCCTCCAGTGGAGACCAGCGGGCCCATGTGAACGATTATCCTCCTGTTCTTGGAGTCGTACTGGATTAGGAACCTCCTGTAGAAGTCCCCCGGCATCCTTATATTATGTATTTTAACAGTTACCATCCTCCCGGTCTCGTAAGCCTCGTCAATAGCTCTCGCAACAGCCTCGGCAACATACTGAGAGTGGGGAGCATCCGCGACATTCCAGTATATGGCGCCGTTCTCGTCCACCTCCAGGTAGCCCGGTATCCTCACCGTCTTACCTGATGCCGCCAGCTCCTGAATGCTTGACCCGAGCATTCTCCTAAGCTTTTCGTAATCCCCGTCCCTAGCGACCACGATCACCGAGCCTGTATCATCCGCTAGCTTAAACCTCGCATAACCCTCCCTCTCCTCCAGCATATCCTCAACCCTTCCCTCAAGATAGTAAAGCCTCCATCTCAAGCCCTGGGAGAGCTCGCTAACCCTTATCCTCCTGGGGGAGAGTTTTCTCAACGGATCCCTCGGGGCGGGATCCACAAGGTAGTCCACTCTCCACAGAAACTTCTTGAACTTGAAATCCAGGAAGTCCGGCAGGTATGCTGAAACCCCTGCTAGAACCGGCCACATGACTCCTTTGACAAGGTCTGAGAGCAGGGGCGGGAAGAACATTGCCATGGCTAATCCGGACAAGTAGTGCGTCCACCCTCTCATCCTCAACCACCAAGCCCGAGCAGTTCAAGGAAAAAGCCGGCGAACCCCATGGTGTTTGCGAGAACGGGGAGGATTAGGGAGCCTAGGCAGTAGCTCAGCCTCGTGTTGAAGACCATTGCCGCGAAGCCAACGCTTGTTGCCGCAAGCATTAAAACCAGGCCCACGGGACCTGTCAAGTAGTAGACGAGGCTTATGAGGAACACTAGGGTGGCAGCGGATATGTAGACGTAGCTGATCCTGGTTAAAAGGCGTGCCACGGCTTTTGACAAGTACAGGGTGATTACGAAGGAGACGGCTGCTGCTAGGATGATGAAGGCTGCTCCAGCGTAGAACTCGGCCCATGTCTTAGGCGTGTAAACCCCTCCCACAAGCCATGCAACCGAGCCCCTGGTTATCCTCATGGTTGGGTGGAAGAGGAAGAAGAGGGCGCCCGTGTAGTATACTGTTCTAGCAGCTCCCTGGCTGATCAGGAAGGTGTCGTCGCCCCTGCTACTCGCCATGTGCCCCCCAACCAGCGCTCCCATCCCCCCTGTTATTATTGGGAAGAATGCGGCTATCCCTCCCCCTATTATCCCGGATGCACTCCCATTTACGACGGCGCCTGGAGCTGTCTCCACAACATCCCTCGTATCCTGCCTGGGAATGCTCCTCCTGGAGATAAGGTTTCTCAGAACCCATGGGAAGCCGAAGAAGCCTATGAACAAGGGTGTTAGCCTAGCGTACGCTGCTTCAATCCTTAGAAGACCCGAGTATGAAGCTATGAAGCCCAGTATGCCTGATGCGAAGAACACTAGTACCCCGCCTAGAACCTGCCTCCAAGCAAGCCACAGCTTCTCCCTAGGCGTCCTCCCATGGTCGGCTTCCTTAGGGTACTCGCTCATGAACATAAAGACAATTATTGCCAGCAGGATGAACCAGTAGTATGGGCTGAAAAGATTATATATCACGGGCATTGCGTAAACGCCGATTGTTGCCATGAACACTGCGAGGAAAACCGCCCCTGTCAACGCGCCGATCAGGTAGAGCAGCACAGCCCTGTGACCCCTACCCGCTAGCAGATACCTCTGCGACGGGAAAAGCATAAGCATCATTGACTCGTCTGAAACACTGAGATATGTTGAAGCAATGGAGCTGGCGAACGAGAACCCTACTACAGCGCCGAGGGCGAAATATGGGAGAGCGTAGATGTTGGAGGTTATGAACCCCGGGGCCAGGGCGAACACTAGGACTAGGAGGTTGAAGATGTGGAGACCCGGTATCCACGACAGCAGTAGGCCGAGGAACGTGCCCGTTAAACCCCATGTCAAGACTTCCACAGGGTTGATTAAAGCCTCCATAATCCTGCACCTACCCGAGAACTACGAAACCGTTCCTTGAGATCACCACGATCTCCTGCTTACCACCGTAGACATCCCTGTAACCTGCGACCTTGACCAGTGATCCGTTAGACGGTGGTGAGGACATTCCGAGATCGCTGACGGTTGAAGAAGGTATGAACACTGTTATAACAGCGCCTGTTGGATCAGTTATGTTGATCTCCCAGTTGTTTCCTGATAAAACCCTGGAGCCCACCACGGTGGCGTTGAGCACTACCAGGGGCCTGCCTAAAGGCTGTGCCAGGGCTTCCTGAACAGTAACTGTCAACGGATTCCTGAGCTCGACCACTTCACCGTACACGTACTCGACAAGGCTATCTGACTTAACAGTGCCGTTGATCCTTATGAGCGATTTCCAACCCACCGTGGCCGGGTCAAGGAAGGATATAAGCTGCGTCCTGTTCATGGAAACATTGACCGAGAAGCCCTCATCGCTCGACCTCACCTCGACATAGTATATTCTCTGGGAGCTGTCGTAGCGTATCGCGTAGAAGAGGCCTGTGAACGAGACGTTGGAGCCAACGTAGCCTGGCACACTCCTAATGTCTATTTCGATGAAGGCAGGGGGTTGCGGAGGCGGCGGTGGCGGGGCTGTCTCAACGGTAACCCCGTTCACAGTGTAGACAACGATCTCGTCCGTGCTACCGTAGACATGCCTGTAGCCGGCGACCGAGATGTAAGTGCCCTTCGCCGGGATTTCAAACCCCATCGAATTAGCCACTGTCGACGGCACAAACACGAGTATGTTGTAGCCTGATGGATCGCTCACGTAAATCCTCCAGCTACCACCGCTTGTCGTGCTTGATGACGAGACGGTCACGTTTCTCAGAACGATAATCCTGCCCCTCTCCTGCGAGAGGGCTTCCTCAACACTGCTGGTTTCAAACGGGGGTGCAACCTCCACTGGGTCTGCAGCATACGCGACCATGTACGTTGAGTTGATTACGTTAACGGCTAAGTTGAACACTGTGCCGGAGCCCACGCTCCACGGGTCTATGGCGGTTGCCATGAGAGCCTTAGGCATCATAATGTCTCCCGTAATACCCTGGCCCTCCACATCCTCGAAGACAAGCCTGCACGGGTCGTCGAAAGCCTCGCAGTAGACTCCTACGAATCTTGCCTGCGTCCTAACCGTCTGCCCCTCGTAGAGGGCTGTGTTAAACACCAGGTCTCCGAAGCTCACTGTTTCAGCCACGGGTACCACTCCTATATTAACATCCTCGAGCTCGCGGACAACGATCTCTGGTGAAGTACCCCTATAGTAGTAGACCACTCCGCAGACGTCCACGGGGACTCCCCCGGCTGAGATGGCTGATAAAACCGGGGCAGCGTCATCCCCGTAGACATGGCTTATTATTGTTGGTATTAGAACCGTCACAGTATCCCTAGAGGTTGCAACGTCGAAGAGCAGTCCCGATGAAACATTGCGGGGGCTTTTAACCAAGCCCTGTGCGCAAACATACGAGTACTCGGGGATGCCGTCTAGCGAGTCCACGTAAACCTTTCCATCACCGCTCCCGGGTCTCTCAAGTATTTCAACACCTCTCAGATCCTGGAGGTAAGCGTATGCGTAATCCTCCCTCACCCTCAACTGGACGAGAAGCCTCACCCTGTCCCCTATGAAAGGTATTTTCCGAGCCTTGATCATCTCGGATGCTAGAGGGTCGTAAGCGTAGACTGATAGGCTCACAGGTGTTGAGTTATCGTTAACGGTTACCGTAATCCTCAGCTTCCCTCCTGAGTAATCCACTCGAGGAGGTTCCACGACAACGCCTTCAACGTAAAATGTCGCGTAGTTCATTAACACGTTGCCCTGGACATCGCTGATCCTTACAACCGGGATGGGCGAGTACCGTGCCGCGGCGAAAACACCTACAACGCTCGCGAGCACTAGGGCTACGGCTATTATCTTGAGGAAGCCCACGTTGTAGAGCCTTCGCTCCTCGGTTTCGGGATAGTAAAGGTACTTCTCGATCTCCGAATACTCGCGGGAGTCAGACGTAGAAGCCACCTCGATCATGCAGGGTAGTGTATTATCTTATTTCTCCCCAAACCTTAAAATATTTAACACAACCTGTTCGGTAGAATAGGTGAACACTACCTGTCTAAACCCGAGTTGCTTGCAAGGATTGTTTTAAACCTTGCTAGAAATGTTTTCCAAGCATACGCTGTGCTATGGCTTCTGAGACCCCGCAAGGCTTCATCAATGAGCGATGTTCTCAAACTATTCTACCTCAACTTCTTAATGCTGGATGAAAAGCACGTGGAGATTGTCAGGCTAAGCGATAACGAGCTGGTGACAAGGTGTAGGAATCCCTGCCCAATACTCGAGCTCTCGCAGAGATTAAGGGTTGACACAAGGGTTTCCTGTAGAATAGTCTCGGAACCCGTCTGCAAGTACGTGCTTAAAAAACTGAACCCTAAGCTGGTTTTCGAGAGAAACTACGAGCATATAAGACCATACGCGGACAGTTGCGAGGAGAGAATATATTTCGAGAGCAGGCAGGCTTGAGCGCGAGGTCTTAACCACTCGTTTAAGAATCGTTAAGACAAAGCTTTCACAACGTGTGCAGGAATGCTTTACCTCGAAACATCTTCCCTCAGTCTTTTCTCATCGCTTCTAGTCTCGGTTTCGATCGGCAGGGTTTTTCAAGTCTTACAATGTTGTCACTGATAAAGCGGTTGTGAGAAGCAGGTTGTTAAAGACCTCAAATACTTGCCCAGGCCTCGATGATTGATAAACTACAACCTATCCCTGGTGAATAACAGGAGAATCGCTGAAACAACTACTATCACAGGTGCAACCACCAGTAAAGCAGGCTCCGGGATGGGGACAGGCCCTCCACTGCCCGGTTTCACGGAGACGTAATCACATCTCACAGTGTCGTTGCTAATGTAGACTGTGAAGCTTATTCCCCCGGCGAGCGGGATTAAGTAGTTCTTGCCGACCACAACCTCTAACGTGTCGTTTAATACTGTTTTAGCATAAACACTAGCTGATACCTCCGCACTACCCGCCTCCTCCCAATCCCATGTTGAGCCGCCACCTACATACTTGTATAGCTTAACAACCGGGCTCGACACGGTGGTGCCATCGATATATGCTTCCAAAAGGTAGTCTGCCCCGATACCTGTCCTGTGTTCAAGACCTGTTGAAGAATCATTATCGCTATCTACCAACACTCCGTAGAAGTAGGTAGCTTCAGAGGGGAGGGGGATATTGCCGGTAACGGTTATGTTAAAGCCTACGTGCGTTCCGTTAAACCCGTATCCGACAGCTAATATGTCCGTGAATCCAAGTGCTTACTTACTGTCCCCGAGGCTGTCGCTGAAATCCATGATGTAATCCCGGCTTGCAATAACAGTGATCGATGCTGTGAGGATCAAAGCTAGAGTTACAGCAGTTAGTACCTTGGCCTTCTGCAAGCACAACACCTTACTCCATACCAGCCTTAATATTTTAATGAAGTGTATAACCATCTACCTGGTTGAGTACTAGTCAATAAAGCGTGAATTCTCGGGGAGGCCTCGTAAATGCGTTGAGCACTACCTTCCGTAGTATTTCTTCGCGAGTTCGTAGGCTTTAACACCATACGCTAATGCCGGGCCGCCTCCCATGACCACTGCTGTTTTCAAAGCGTCGAGCACTTCCTCAAAGCTCGCACCAGCCTTGTAGCACTCCTCCATGTGCCACATGATGCATGGCTCGCACCTGATGACTACTCCTATGGCGAGCGAGATAAGCTCCTTTGTCTTCTTGTCGAGGGCCCTGCTGGATTCAGCTGTCTCAACGAACTTCATGAACAGCTGGAGCTCCTCGGAGAGGGCTAGCATTTCGTTAAGCTTCTCCTTAAGCTTTTCAAGCTCAGAATCCTGATACATGCTCAACACCCCACATAATATATTATGCCTCCATGGATAAAACGTTTTTCAGCGAAGACTACTCGGCAATATCGGAGACGACGGGCTGGGTTAGAGCCAGTAGATCCCTGGTCTTCAACTCTATAAGGGAGTGAGTGCTACCACCGCCCCCGATCACCGTCTCCCTGTTCAACACCTCCCTGTCGACATAGGTTTTCAAACCGTGCCCAACGGGCGGGACCGCTCCAACAGGGTATCCCGTCGCCTTTTCAACCTCTCTCGCCCTGGCCAGCCTGAGCTTTCTACCAGTAATGCTTGAAAGCTTGTCGAGGCTCAACCTCTTATTGCCAGGGATGATTGCCGCCAGGGGCTTACCCTCCTCGTCAACCAGCACGAGCGTTTTAACAATCCTGCCTGGATCCACGCCTAGCTGCTTAACAGCTGCCTCAACTGTTGCAGTATGCTCTGGGAACTCGTACAGCCTGTGCCAGACGCCTTTCTCCTCCAGGAGCCTTCTCAAACTCTCAGTATCCCCTCGCAGGCTCATCAGCACACCCCCTAGAGCCTTATCCTAACGTTTAAATATAATTACCCTCCACGAATCGTTAACCAGCCCTGAGCCTGTGCCTCATGATTAATCCTTCGACAAGGAGGATCGTGAAAGCCGCTATGCTCGTGATCAACGCTACAATGCTTTCAGGGCTCGCCCTCCGGGCCGCAACAATCAAGTATGACTGCCCTATGGCAATGCCTAGGAAGAACATTGAATATATGAGTAGCCTGGGGATGAGCCTTCTCCAGAGGATAACATAGCCTTCCAGGGGTAATGCCTTAGCGATCACGTAGCCCTCGCGGGCCCGGGTGATCACGCCCAGCTCCTCAAGCCTTTTCAAATGGTAGAAGACGCTGCTGACAGGTACGTTAAGAGCTCTCGCAACATCCCTGACACCCCTGGGCTCCCGCGACTCTAAAAGGTAAACATATATTCTCAGCGCTGTGCCGCTCAAGTCCTCGCTACTTGAATCCATTAACCCGCGCCCATTCAACAATTAATTACTGATTCATCCATTATAAGCGATCTCTCAACCAGGATTGTTCTAAAACCTGAACACAAGTGTTCAAACCATGGAGTTATCAAGCCGTAAGCATTAATGGTAAACAGGTGGTTGATTTGAGAAAACATGTTTTCATAACCCTTGCGCTCGCAGCAGTGTTGGTCGGTGCTTCCATACCCCCGTTGATGACAGGATTCCTAAGCGAAGGGGGTTTCACCACAACTACGACTCAAATCCCAGGGGGAGCACCCCCTACGTACAATCTTGAAGGGTTGAAAAAGTTCAGCAGCTATGACGAGCTAGCAGACTTCTTGGAGAAGGTTTTAGCCGTGAACAAGTGGTACCCGGGGCCGCTTTACGGGCCGTTAATAGCGATGAGAGAGGAGTCGGGCGGTGGTGCGGGGTCCCAGCCTGCCTCTAAAACCAACGTTCAGGTTGAAGGGGTTGACGAGCCTGATATTGTAAAAACCAACGGGGAGCTCGTGGTTGTTGTCTCAGGGAACAAGGTTTTCGTAGTAAGCACTTTGGAAAAGGCTGTCGAGTCTGTGATCGCTTTTGAGACAGGCGTTAGGGGATTGTTCCTTTACAAGGAGAAGCTTGTTGTTCTCGCCGAATCCTACGGATACTACTATGAGGGCGTGGAAACGGTTCAGTATTTAGCACCGCCTATTGGAGCACCCAAGCTGATTGTTTACTTCTACAACCTCACAAACCCTGAAAACCCCGTGCTCCTCGGGAAGGTTTCCGTGACAGGGTACATGCTCAGCTCAAGGCTTCTCGACAACTACCTGTACCTTGTAGCGAACACCAACATATACGAGCCCGTCATCCCCTACGTGAACGGGAAGCCCGTGCCCCTTGAAACCCTTGCAGTAGTGGATCAGCATCCTGATGCATACGTTGTAATACTCGTAGTCGATCTCGAGGAACTCGCCTACACGACCTACACCTTCCTTATTAGGAGCGGCGGCTGGCTCTACATGTCTCTCAGCAATCTCTACATCGCCTGCGAGAAGCCATTATGGCTCGCTGAGGCCTACGCCATGGTGCTTGAAGCGATCGCTGAGCACATGCCTCCTGAGCAGAAGGGTGAGGTTTTAAACCTGCTGAACCAGGGATTGGTTGATAGGGCTTACGAGAAGATTAACAAGTACTTGTCAGGCCTAAGCGATAACGCTAGAAGGAGGCTTCTCGACGAGGCTGTCTCCAGGGTTAACGCGGAGCCTAGGAGAGATGAGACAACGTTCCATGTTTTCACCGTTAACGGTCTCTCAATAAGGTTGAAAGGATCCTTCACTATCCCAGGATTACTGCTAGACCAGTTCGCCATGGAGGAGGCTGGAGAATTCTTCATCACCGCTACAACAGAGACCAATTACACGGTTACGGCTGACTTCCTCCCCGTTGTATACACAATATACTATGAGAACCAGGGGATAACTGAATCCTCGTTTAAAAACACGACAGGCGCCCTCTACGTGGGCTGGAGCAACACTATGATGGACAACAGCGTGTTCATCGTAGACTTGAACAGCCTCAGCGTGGTTGGGTCCCTGAGAAATCTAGCCCCCGGTGAGAGAATATACTCTGCGAGACTGATCGGTAGCATCTTCTTCCTCGTAACCTTCAGGCAGGTAGACCCGTTGTTCGCAATAGATGTTTCAGACCCGGACAACCCGTCCGTTATAGGCTTCCTCAAAATACCCGGGTTCAGCGAATACCTCCACCCGTTAAGCCCTGGCAGGCTCCTCGGCATAGGGGTTGAGGATGGGTGGCTTAAAATATCACTGTTCAACGTTACAGACCCTGTTAACATGAGCGAGATATTCAAGATCAACCTTCCGTCGACGTGGTCGCAAGCCCTATACGACCACCACGCTGTCACCGTGCACCCTGAGAGACAGCTTGTTTTAATACCCTTCGCAAGCTACGGCGGGGGCGGCATGTCAAGCGGAGCCCTCGTGATCAAGTATAGCAGTGATGAGTTAAGGGTTGACGCCGTACTGCCGCACCAGTCCTGCGTCCGCACAGTATACGTTGGCGGTGAGCTATACACTATCTCTCCCGGGCTGATCAAGGTGTTCAGCCTTAAAACCTACGAGGAGCTACTGGAAATACCGCTTCAAGGTTAAATCAAAACCTGCCCTTCAGCTCTAGGTCTTTTTTTCCATCCCACCCTTGTCCCGAAGCCTAATCCTTATTATTAATCAAGCACAATATTTAAACAGCTGGTGCAGTGGCTTGGGCAGGGAAGTGCTCATAAACTTTATACAGCGCGAGAAGAGCTTCAGGATAATCCCCAGCAGTGACATTGACTCCTTGCTCGCCTCAGCCATTCTTTTGAAAAACCTTTCCCAGCATGGCTACGATGTTAAGGTAAGTTTTGACTTGAAGAGAATAATCGACGAGCCCGGGGAGCCAGCATTGCTTCTTAACCTGAAGCCTGTTAAACCCTCAAGCCAGGTTGTCCTGGAGCCGGCGAGAGATAGTGGTTTAACCGGTACAGTGGTTAGCGTGCTGGACGAGTACTTCGGCGTTGACAAGTGGGACAAGATCCTCGCCGTTACAGCCGGGGTTTACAAGGGGCTTGACACGGGGGGAGAGGGCTTCAAAGGGGTTGAGAAGAATATTTTGAACAGTCTTCTAGAAGGCGGCGAGATATCTTCCGAGCTGAGCTTCAGGCTTTGGGGGCATAGGAGGGTTGGGCTTTCCAAGGCGTTCACCAGAACCCTCAACCCGTTCATCCCCGGGTACACAGGGGTTCGCGACAGGGTTGAGGAGTTGTTGAAGAACATATCCAGGGGGAGGCCTGTTGAGAAGCTTCAGGCAGCCGACTTCTTCACCGACTCGGGGAAGCCTATGCTGACCGACCTGGTTAGAACACTGCAGAACACTGTTAAGGCGCCGCCGGATTACGTTAAAAACAGTATTCTAAAATTGATCGGTTTCGAATACTCAACATCCATTGACACCAGGAGGATCGAGCTTCTCGAGCTGGCGGGGGCTCTCATGGTTTACGCAAGCCTTAAGGCTGAGAACCCGGCCAGGATACTGGGGGTGACGCTTCCAAGCGTTGCAACACAGATCCTGGCGGTATATGAGGAGGTGATCGACGAGCTGGCCGCAGTACTCGCCTCCTCAATAACCGGGTACTTGTTCGAGGGAAGGCCTGTTGACGTGGAGGATTTCCTGGAGAGGGCTGACATCGTGGCTGACGTGGCAGGCTGGTACCTACCGCAGGTTAAAACCCCTGCCTCAATCATCCGGGGCGACCACGTCTACACTGTGGCGAGGGAACTTCTCAGGGTTGGCTGGGATCCGAGAAAGGTTTACGAGTCCTGCGATGATAAGCAACTATGCGTGATCCAGGGTGGCGGGGTTTAAAGCGGTTGTTAAAGCATCAGGAAACCCAGGCTTCATCGCCTCGGTATACAGGATGCTCCACCCGGATAACGCAACACCTCCGAAAGGGGTTGTCATAGAGGAGAGGGTTAGCGGGGAAGGCTCCTCCTACATGCTTGTTTTCACAGCCCCCAGGGGTTTGAAGGAGCTTAGGACTTTAAAAGGGAGTGTTGACGAGGTCTTGAAGCTACTGGAGGTTGCTGAGAAGCTGGCAATGTTTAAATAACCCCTAAAACGATATAAACCCTACCTAGACATGGAAAGGGATGATTATGCCGGCTAAAGCCAAGTATACTGCGCGAGACAAGTGGAAGATGAAGAAATGGTATGAAGTGCTCGCGCCGAAAGCTTTCGGAGAGGTGTCGCTGGGCACCACCCCGGCGGATGAGCCCGAGAAGCTTATCGGCAGGGTTGTTGAGACAACCCTTTACGACTTAACAGGCGATATTTCCCAGGTACATGTCAAGCTGTACTTCCAGATCGTGAGCGTTGAGGAGGGTAAGGCGTACACCAGGTTCAGGGGGCATGAGCTGGCGAGAGACTATATGAAGAGCTTGATCAGGAGGAAGAGCAGCAAGGTCCAGGCAATACTCGACGTTACAACCAAGGATGGGTACGTGGTGAGGCTCACCATAGCGGCCTTGACAAGCTTCAGGTGTAAGACAAGCCAGAGAAGAGCTATCAGGAGGATTATCAAGGACTACATTGCTTCCAAAACCCCGGAGCTCACCATGGATGAGCTGGTGAACGAGATACTGAGCGGTAAGATATCTAATGAAATAGCCGAGCTTGCTAGGAAGATATACCCTATCAGGCGTGTTGAAGTATACAAGTCTAAGCTTATAATGATCCCCACGGAGGAAGGGCCCAAGCCAGCCGTGGTCGTCTCCCCGGTTCAGTTGAAGTCTAAGTAGCCTTACACGATTCTTTATTAACAAACACTTGTTCTTAACAATAATATGTGAATGCTATGAAAGCCGTTGTCCTAGCCGCAGGTAACGGTGTGCGCTTAAGACCTGTTACGGAGACGAGGCCTAAGCCGCTCATCCCAGTTCTCTGCAAGCCGGTTTTAGGCTGGCATCTCGAATGGCTGAGCCGTTTAAACATTGACGAGGTGGTATTGGTCGTAAACTATATGAAGGAGATGATCATGGACTACGTGAGCAGGTTTCACAGGGGGCTCAGGGTCAGGTACGTGGTTCAGGACCCGCCGTTGGGCACTGGCGATGCCGTGGTCAAGGCACTGGACCACCTGCCGTACAGTGAGGACGTGCTCATAGTGTACTCGGATGTTTTCATTAAGGATGCGAGCGTTTACAGGGAGCTGACCAGCATTAAAGAACCCGTCATCCTCGGAGCCGTTGTGGATAAGCCTGAACACTACGGGGTGCTCGAGCTAGAGAATGGGAGGTTGAAGAGGATTGTGGAGAAGCCTCCGCAACCCCCCTCACCCATCGCTAACGCAGGGGTCTACAAGCTCAACACTAAGGATATTGACGAGCATAAGAACGTGGGGGTTAGCGTTAGAGGGGAGGTGGAGTTCACCGACATAGTTAGCAACATAGCCAGGGTGAAGCAGGTGAACGTGTACACGTTGCCTAAGGGTTGGTGGATAGATATAGGGAGGCCGTGGCACATACTGGAGGCTAATAAGATGGCTCTCGAAGACTTGAAGAGGAGTATTAAAGGAGTGGTGGAGGAGCCTGTCAGGATAACCGGGGAGGTGTACGTGGGAGAAGGCTCCACGATCCACTCGTTCTCATCACTGGAGGGGCCGGTTTACATAGACTCTAACGTGGAGGTAGGGCCGAACGCGAGGGTGAGGCCTTTCAGCGTTATATGCAACGGCTCTAAAGTAGGGTTCAGCGTTGAAGTAAAGGAGAGCGTCTTGTTCGAGAACGTTAGAGCAAGCCACCTCGCTTACATAGGCGACAGCGTCGTATGCGAGAACGTTAACCTGGGGGCGGGCACGATCACTGCGAACCTCAGGTTTGACGAGAAGCCTGTTAAAATGATGGTGAAGGATAGGCTGGAGGATACGGGAAGGGTTAAGCTAGGGGCTGTCATCGGCGGGTATGTGAAAACAGGCGTTAACGTTTCAATAATGCCGGGGGTTAAGATAGGCTCGTACTCCTGGATCCTGCCGGGGGCTGTTGTCCACAGGGACGTGCCCTCGAAAACCACATACCCTGAGCAACCGCGCAGGTTATAAGCCGGGTTGACAAGATATTTTACACGATGATGTAAATGATCCATGATATCGAAGAGTTCAGGAAGAAGTACCCGAACCTCTACAAGGAGCTCGTCGAGGATAAGGGGAAGAGCATAACAGTCGGCTTCGACCCCTCCAGCATAGATCCTTGGAGAGGCTACGTCCCAGGAGTTGTAGACTACATAAGAAGGTGTAGGAGTGTTGAGGAAGCCCTTCGAGTCGTCGACTACCTGAGGGAGCGTGGTGAGATCGGGGAGAAGGAGGCTTCAGAGCTGAAGAATATTCTAGAGGAGAAGGGGCTCGGTTTCTTCGGCGGGAGAAAAAGCGACGACTACTACTACAGGGAGGCTTCAAAGTACTGGGAGAGCTTGAGGGCTAGGAGGAGCGATCGGGAAGGGGATTGATCAGGACTTAGCTGAAACTATCTTCACCACATCCCCATTCCTCAGCACATAGCTCTCCCCAATCCTCTCCTTCCTCTTAGCGTCGACAGCGTAGAGGAAGCCCTGCCCCAGCTCGGTGTGAACCATGTAGGCTAGCTCCCTGGCCGTTGTGTTGCCTGGGACAAGGTAGGCGTCCGGGAGGATGTTGCCCGAGTGATCCGTGTACTTGTTCTGATCCTCAACCGGGTAAACCACTATCAGCCCGAGCTTCCTGAACACTGCGTAGTTTAGAAGCTCCTGCACGCCCGTGGACCCGTATTTCTCGAGAACATTAACCCTCACCAGCTCCAGCGCCCTGGACTGCTCCCTTGACAGCTCAACCCCTGGCTTCACCGTGAACCCTGGGTCGCCGGGCAGGTAGTCTATGAGGCCTGATTGAGCCGCCTTTCTCAAAATCATCTCCGCGAGGCCGCTGACAGGCTTCACATCGTCACCATACTTCTCCCTCAGCCTTTTCACATTCTCCTCCGCTACGGGATGATCCGCCTTGTTAGCAGCTATCACTATGGGCTTGGCAACCTGCCTAAGCTTTAGAGCGAAAAGCTCGACATCGCTGGCGGACCAGTTCTTGAAGGGCTTCGACTCCAGGCCGGACTCCCTCAACGCCTCGATAACATGGTGCTTCCTAATGCTGAGGCCTGACAGGTTCTGCGTCACAAGGTCGAGAGGGGTTGAGGATGATTGAATGCTCTTCGCTATCTTCGCCTCCCACACTCTTTTAACAACCGAGGAAAACCACTCGTCAATCTCCCTCCTGATAAGCTCAACCTCCTCCAAAGGGTCCTGGGTGCCGGGCTTAACCGGGTTTCCCTCGAGGTCTGTCCCGCCCGATGCATCGACAACGTGTATGAGAACGTCAGCCTGCCTCAGGTCATCCATGAACTTATTACCCAGCCCTCGTCCCCTGCTAGCTCCTGGTATGAGCCCGGCAACATCCATTAGCTTGACAGGGATAAACCTGAAGCCTCTGGCGCAGAAGCCTGTTCTAGGATTGCACTGCTTGAGGCCGAGCTCGACGTGGACGCAGGGGGTTCTAACATAGCCTACCCCTATGTTGGGCTCGATGGTTGTGAAAGGGTGGTCGGCTATTTTAACGGGAACCATTGTTAAAGCGCTGAAAAGGGTTGACTTGCCCACGTTGGTCTTGCCTACGATGCCTATTAGCTTCTCGGGCGGGGGCATTCACAAGGCACCATGAATTTCTTTAAAAACCATACTTTATAAACCCCGTATAAAATCATATTAACCCTTAGTAATGGTGCTTAAGCCATGGCTAGAAGCATCTACCACTATATTGCGGAGCTTTGGAAGAAGCCTTACGAAGGAGACATGAAGGAGTTGATGAGGCAGAGGCTGATAGAGTGGAGGCGGCAGCCCTCGGTGGTGAGGGTTGAATCCCCGACAAGGCTTGACAGGGCCAGGGAGCTAGGCTACAAGGCTAAGCCGGGCTTCGTAATCGCAAGGGTAAGGGTTAGGAAGGGAGGTCAGAGAAAGCCGAGGCCTGACAGCGGTAGAAGGCCGAAGAGAATGGGTGTCTACGGGTACGCCCCGGCGAAGAGTATAAGGCTGATAGCTGAGGAAAGGGCTGCCCGGAAATTCCCCGGTCTCGAAGTCCTGAACAGCTACTACGTGGGCGAGGACGGCAGGTACAAGTGGTATGAGGTAATACTGGTGGATCCACACCACCCGGCAATATGCAGCGACCCGGAGATTAAGTGGATATGTGAGCCGCAGAACAGGGGCAGGGTTTTCAGAGGCTTAACCAGTGCTGGGAAGAAGATGAGAGGGTTGAGGAAGAGCCGCGGGATCAGCGGCACAACCAACTACAAGTGGAAGAGGAAGCAGAAGGAGAGGTTGCTGAAGAAGAGGCATGAGGCTAGCAGGGGAGCACGCGATCCATGGCAGGTAGCAGAGAGGATAAACGAAGAGTAGTTGTTAAGAGCGTGGAGGTAACCACCTCCTGCCACTCAACAGAGGATTGTGAGAAAGTCCGCACAGCTCTTTTAAACCTGCTTCCCAAAACCCTTCAATCAAGCGTTAAGATCGATTCTGAAACCCTCCACGGCTTCTACGGCAACAGGATCTTGCTGATGAAGGCTGAAGCCGTGGACGGTGAGCTACTCCTCAAGCACCTGGCGGAAAACCTTTCTGATACCGAGAAGAGCATTCTATCAGCAAGCTTCAAGCTCAGGTATGATGCTAGAACGGGGAGGCTCTACTTAAGGTTCAGCAAGCAGGACGCCTACACTGGGAGCCTCAGGCTTCTCGACTCTGACGACGTGGTAAAAGTAGTCGTCCACTTCTCCAACGCCAGGAGGGAGGAGGAGGTTAAAGCCCTGCTTAGACAAATAGGCTTAATACGTTGAAGCCGTGAATATCTTAATTGTGTCATAAACTATTAACCGGCTGGTAGCTCATGTTCACGGACTTAAACGTTAAAGACTGCAGTAGCGAGCTCCTGGAAAAGGCTGCTGCACTAGGCTACTCCGCGCTCGCCTGCTGGGAGAACCCTGACGGTGGCGGAGGGGTAAGGGTTGTGGGGAAGAAAGTGCTCTCTCCCAGGAGCCTCGAGGAGTTGAAGCAGGCACTGGCTAAAATCCCTGTTGGTAAAACCGTGGTGTCAGTCTCCCCACGGGACACTGCAACGGCTAGGTGGAGTGCTCACGATGGAAGAGTTGACACCATAGTTATGACTCTCGAGAACATTGACGTGTTCGATAAGAAGCAGTTCTCCACGATGAAGTACTATGGGAAGCCCCTTGAGATCTGGCTGAGCGATTTAAGAAGGGCTGGCAGCGTGCACCTGGCCAGGTACTATAGGAGGGTGAACCTTGCTTTAAGGATGAAGATCCCGGTTGTAACCGGCTCAGGGGCTTCGGACTGGAGCCAGCTACCCCATCCCAGGGCCGCAGTATACTTTCTAACACTCCTCCTGGACTTCCCGGAGAAGGAAGCACTCCTCTCCCTGACCAGCCACCCTTACTCGGTGGTCGCGGGGAAGGTGGGCTCGAGTGGCTGACCAGCTCGTAGCAATCCTCATGGTACTGGTTGCGGCGCAGGCAACTGTTCTCGCGGCCACAGTGTATTTTCTTAGAAAGGTTAGAAGAGTGCTGAGGGTTTGGAAAACCCTGGTTGAGAAGGAGCGGGGCAAGCCTTCGAAGCCTAGGAAGAGGTACGTGGTTTTCACGCTAGCGTGCAGTGGAAACCCTTCTAGAGAAGTGATTGAGAAGCATGTTGAAAACGCTTTCACCACCTACTACGGGAAGGCAGTCCTTGCCAAGGCGTCTCCCCAGCTCATATTCATGGATGAGGCGGTGAGGAAAGGTGTTTACAGGGTTAGCCACCTGTACGTTAAGCACTTGATCAGCTTGTTCACTATCCCGCTGGAAACCGGGGAGTGCAAATGCCTCATAATCCCTTTGAAGACAACAGGGACTCTTAAGAAAGCGTTGAAGATTATTGAGAGGGAGCGGTGAACTTATTTAATAGGTTGTTGAAGAGATCTTTACAATAGATGATGACGCCGCTCCAAAATGAGAAGTGATTGCTTCGCGACGATCTGATAACCTGTAACGTTTTAAACCCTTGATCACAGATAACTTAATGAAAAGTGCGGGGGTGCCCGAGCTTGGTCAAAGGGGGCGGACTTAAGATCCGCTGGCATAGGCCTGCGTGGGTTCAAATCCCACCCCCCGCACTAATTTACTGGTGTATTCTTGCTTATGTGTGCTGAATTCATGGGGTGGTTAGATTCCCCAATTGGGTAAGTAAAATATCGCGAAAACCAAAAAGAACAATCTTAATGGGCCTGTCTTTGTTGGTATTTGGTATTGCTGGGACATTAGTAAACATAGTTCTTCAGAGAACTATTGGCGTAGTTTTATTTGCAAGCATGGCTTTCCTCGGCATTATTGTTCTATTTTTCTATGAATGATTAATGCGGAACGCTGATAGGCTGTAAAAGCCTTGAAACACAAATTCTTCCTAGAACATGCCGTGGATCAAGCCAGTAGCCACGTGAAACCTCAGAAACAAGATAAACACTAAAAGAGTTGCCTTCATCAATAAAAACCACACCGGAGCCTAAACCATTCAAACCCGTTGGAAAAACCCTGTAAACACATAAGATAGAACTATTGACCTATGATTTCTCAGAACATGGAAATACTCAATCCTACGTGGAGCTACAATTTCACTGACGACTAACCCAATGTCTATAGGATTTGCACAGTCAGCTGATGAGGTTTTGACCGAGATTCCTTTTAACACAGGTGAACTGAAAGAACGTCATAGGTTCAGTATGTAATGCATCAAACAACAGCAGATGCTAATTTGAAATCAGTGACCATAAACGACAATGTTGAAGAAGCTTTCAACCTGCCCGGATGAATTTACTGGGAAATTCAGCACGAATTCCCCCACACTAGCAGGAAAGGCTAGCTCTTACTACGCCTAGGTGGGGGAAGAGGGGAAAAACTACTTCCTCCTCCTGAGAAGGAAGACCATTGCGAACGCTGCAACCGCTGTGACGGTAACTACCATTAAGCCTGGCTCCGGGATCGGGTAGTGCGGCGGTGTGGTTGCAAAGTACAGGTCAATATAGTAGTCTACGAATCCATCGCTAACCTCCTCCCAGGTGTTACCCGTTACGTTGGTAATCGCGTCCAGCGCATTGCTTACATCGTTCCTATTCTGATCAATATCCCACAAATTTCCTCGATCTGCTCCGTCACCGTAACCCCTGCCCGTTATCAACCCCATCCTAAGGTAGAAGCTGTCACCACTTGGTATGCCTCCCAGCGTGTCCCACTTGATCCTGAACTCTATCGCATTGTATGATTTGTCAGCAGCCATTAAGCTACTGTCATCTGTGAGGCGGTTCCAGCCCTCGTCAAAGACTAGGAAGGCTTTGCCCCAGTTGTCTCCCAAGGAATTGCTACCTTGCGTGCCGCTGAGCTCTGCGCTGCCGAGGTTTACAATTACTTGTCTAAACCATTTAGCATCGGGACTTATTTTAGTCTCGGACCATAATCCGAACCATTCTTGGCTCCCCGCCCCGTTCCTGTTAATAGTGATCAACACTGCTGTCGCACCACTTTCCCCTAACTGGTTGAAATTCATGTTGTTAACAATTACCAGCCCGTACAGGTAGTTCTCGTCGCCGGTCACTCTGAACTGTACCAGGTCTGCCCTCGGGTCCGGGTCCGGGTATGAGAAGTCTGTTCTCTCATCTCCCAGGGGGTCGCACCATATCCACTGGGGTATCTCGTTGACTGTTTCAAGGTGTAGTCCTGGGGCTTTGCCGGTGCAGTCGAATACTCCCCACTCGACCGGGTCTCCGTCAACGCTTATTGATCCTCCTGATAAACCGGCTAACGGTAGTGCCTTGTCAACCGAGCCTGCTGATGCTGTGAGTGATACGCTGAGAACTAATAGTGTTATGAAAGCTAGTGCGAGAGATCTCATTAACCCACCTTCACATTCATATATATTATTTGCTAGTGGATCATATATAAGTATTCGCAGGGTTTAAACGCTTGTTGAAAAACTACTCGCTCTAACCTCCCGTGTTCAAACCTGCTACGCTGGTGCTGTCTAACCCCTCACTTCTTTACTATAAGGTTTCCCGCTCACTGCTTCCTACGTCCTATTCTGAAGTAGAAGTCGCTTTTCTTCCCCGTAGGGGTTGTGCCGTGGTAGTGGTTCACTCTTCCATGGCATTTCGGGCATTCAAGCATTTCGACAGTGTACCAGCGCATTCTCCACTGCTTTATCTTGAGGAACTCCCCTTCGAAACCGCAGTAGGGGCATTTCAAGCCTGATCCCACTATATATCTCCTGCTCCGGAAATATAATAATTTTTCCCAGCTAACGCATAAGCATAGACCTTATCTTCTCGAGAACAGCCTTATCCTCCCTGGCCTTGTAAGCCAGCTTCACAACCAGCTCGCCAAGCCCTGGGTCTCCGAGAAGGGTTGACAAGCCCTGCTTAATCACCTCCTCGTCAAGGTAGACCATTCTCGACGACACGCCTCCATCTATCACCACGTTAACCCCTGTCATCCACCCAGCCTCGTCCGAGGCTAGGAACGCTACCAGTGAGGCAACATCCTCGGGCTTGCCGACTCTCCCGGCAGGATGCCATGCATGGTCGAGCGGGGTGAGGGATGGCTTCCTCGGAGGCACCTGCCACTCACTAGTGTCTATCCAGCCTGGTGAGACAGCTAGCACTCTGATCCCGTACTTGGCTAGGGAGATGGCTAGCGAGTGTGTAAGAGCTAGCAGGCCGCCCTTCGAGGCTGAGTACGGCTCGGTGTTAGGTTCTGACTGAAGCGCTCTTGTAGAAGCAATGTTAACTATTACCCCGCCGGTTTTCTTCATGTATTTCACAGCGTGCTTGCTGCACAGCCACGGCCCTGTGAGGTTTACGTCTATTATTCTCCTCCACTCATCAATGCTCTGCTCTTCAATACTTCTGCCGGTGAACCCTATTCCCGCATTGTTTACTAGGACGTTGATCCTGCCGAAATCAGCGTAGACGTTTTCAACCCCGGTTGAGACCTCATCCTCTCTTGAAACATCAACCCTGTAGAAGCGTGCTTCAACCCCTGCCTTGGCGAGCTCTCCAACCCTGTAGACACCGGCCTCCTCGTCAATGTCGAAAACCGCTATGCTGCAGCCTTCAACCCCCAGCCTCCACGCTATTGCAGCTCCAATACCTTTAGCGCCGCCTGTTACAATGCATGTTTTCCCTTCAAACCTTTTCACAGGAGACTCCCCCAAGATATAATTGTGGTCCCCGCGTGTTTTAAACACGGTTTGAATGCGTGAGAAAAAGTCTTATTATTCCCTTTAAATGTAGTTTTTACCTAAAAGAGGGTTGATTGATATGGGTCTTTCAATGGCTGCTGCTTATGACAGGGCTATCACCATATTCTCGCCTGATGGCAGGATCTACCAGGTTGAGTATGCTTTCGAAGCGGTTAGAAGAGGCTGGACCACCCTAGGCGTTAGAACGAAGAACGCGGCCGTGGTGGTTGCTGAGAAGCAGAAGATCTCGCCTTTAACCGATGAGAAGGCTATTCAGAAAGTGTTTAAAGTAGACGATCACATCGGGGTAAGCTTCGCCGGCATGGCCGGTGATGGCAGGATCCTGATAGACTACGCTATTCACCAAGCCTTGATACACAAGTTCTACTATGATGAGCCAATCCCAGTGGAGTATTTGACGAAGCTGGTGTGCGATGTGAAGCAGGCTTACACCCAGCACGCGGGCGTGAGACCATTCGGCGTCTCAATGATATTCGTAGGCGTGGATGAAAAGGGTACCCAGTTATTCATGACGGAGCCGAGCGGTAGGTACCTCAGCTACTACGGTGTTGCAATAGGTGAGAAAAGCGGTAACGTCACGGAGTTCCTCGAGAAAAACTACAGCTACGACCTCAGCGCCAGGGAAACGATTAAGCTGGGGATTCTCGCAATAGCCTCCATAGTGGAGAGCAGGCCTCTCCAAGACTATATTGAAGCCGGCTACATAGATGTTGAGACGAAGCAGTTCAGGATTATGGGGAAGAGCGAGATAGAGGAGCTTCTCGCAGAGCTTGAGAAGGAAGGCCGTCTCAAACAGGAGGGTAGGAAGTAGCCTGTTTTTCAAGAATCATTTTAATCAAGTCTTTCAATAACTATATCTTATGGATGCATGGTGGTTTTTGTGAAGGATAAGCTGGTAGTAGCCAAGTATGAGGCTAAGGGGCACAGGTTTGAAATCCTCGTCGACCCCGACCTAGCCCTCAAGGTGAAGGAGGGGAAGCCGGTCAGCATTGACGAAGTTGTAGCAGGAGACTTCATATATAAGGATGCGAGGAAGGGTTTGAAAGCCTCGCCAGAATCCTTGAAGGCTGTGTTCGGCACTGACGATCCTAGAGTGGTCGCTATGGAGATTATTAAGAAGGGGGAGCTGCAGTTCACGGCTGAGCAGAGGAGGAAGCTACTGGAGGATAAGAAGAACCAGATCGTGAACTTGATAGCGAAGAACGCTGTCGACCCTAAGACAAAGCTCCCCATTCCTGCGAAAAGGATTGAGCTGGCGATGGAGCAGGCAAGGGTTACGATAGACCCTTACAAGCCTGCTGAGCAGCAGGTTGAGGAGATTGTGTCCAAGATAGCCAGGTTCATACCTATAAAGCTTGCTAAAGCATATGTATCGGTTAAAATACCCGCTGAGTATGCTAGCAAGGCATATAAGTCTGTGCAGTCACTCGGGGTTGTGAAGAAGTCTAACTGGGGGAGTGATGGAAGCGTGAGCGTGGAGCTTGAAATACCTGCCGGTATGCAGCAGGAGTTTATAGATAAGGTGAACGCGTTAACCAAGGGTAGTGCTGAAATAAAGATTGTGAGCGTGGGGGAGAAATGAAGCTCAGGGTAATCGTGGCTGACAGGCAACTGGTCAGGCCCGGGGATACTTTAGCATATATTGAGGAAGCCGGCGAGCTTATCAAGTTCAAGAAGATCCCGGATAAGCACGTGTACATTTTCGAGAACAAGATCATAAGCGACGTAGTAGGGGTTGTCAGCGTTAACGGTGAGGAAATACAGGTGATACCGCTAGAGGGTGTCTACATCCCTCGGAGAGACGACCTCGTGATAGGTATTGTTGAAAACGTTGGCGTGACAGCGTGGACCCTGGACATAAGAAGCCCCTACCCGGGCGTGCTGAACGCTGGCGAGGTAATAGAGGGCTTCAACCCTCTAACCCACAACCTGAGAAACTATCTCGACATAGGTGATTTCGTCATAGGGAAGATAGCGGTGTTCGACAGGACCAGGGACCCTGTAATAACCGTGAAGGGTAAGGGGTTGGGGAAGATAACCGAGGGAGTAGTGGTCGACGTGAAGCCTAGCAAGGTTCCAAGGCTTATCGGGAAGAAAGGCAGCATGTACAACTTGCTGACAAGCATGAGCGGGTGCGAGATAACCATAGCCCAGAACGGTTTCGTATGGCTTAAATGCCCTGATGAAAACAGGGCTAAGGTTTTAATACAGGCTATAAAGCTTATTGAGTTAAAAGCCCACATGCGTGGTTTAACAGAGGAGGTTAAAATGTTTCTGGAGAGAAAGCTTGGCGGAGGTGTTGGAAGCAGTGAGCAGCAAGCCTAGGTTGCTCAGGGAGGATGGCACGAGGCTGGATGGTAGGCGGCTGGACGAGCTGCGGCCCGTGAAGATCAGGGTAGGGGTTTTGAAGAACGCTAACGGAAGCGCTCTCGTCGAGTACGGGGGGACTAAGGTGCTGGCAGCGGTCTTCGGCCCGAGGGAGGCTTTGCCGAGGCATATAGCACTGCCGGATAGGGCAACGCTGAGGGTTAGATACCACATGGCCCCGTTCTCCACGAGCGAGAGGAAGTCGCCAGCTCCCTCAAGGAGGGAGATAGAGCTCTCCAAGGTTATCAGGGAGGCTCTCGAATCAGTTGTCTTCTCGGAGCAGTTCCCGAGAACATCTATCGACATATTCATTGAGGTTTTACAAGCAGACGGAGGCACCAGGACCGCGGGGTTAACCGCTGCCTCAATAGCTCTAGCAGATGCCGGCATACCTATGAAGGACCTGGTAATAGGTGTTGCGGTCGGGAAGATTGAGGGAAACCTTGCACTAGATATCAACGAGCTCGAGGACGAGTATGGCGAGGCAGACCTGCCCGTTGGGATAGCCCCGAATATTGGGGAAATCCTGCTTCTCCAGCTGAACGGTGTCTTAACACCCGAGGAGCTTAAAGCAGGGATCGAGCTTGCGTGGAGAGGTGTTGAATCCATTTACAAGGTTGCTAAGGAAGCCCTCTACGCTAAGTACATTAAGGCTTTCGAGGAGGTGAAGTAGGTGAGCATTACACCTGTTAAGGAACCGGTCCTGCCTAAAGCCCAGGCAGAGGCTATTATCAAGCTGTTGAGGAAGGGGGAGAGGATTGACGGCAGGGGTCTCCTAGACTACAGACCCATCAGCGTCTACTTAAACCCGATCGAGAAGGCGGATGGAAGCTCCCACGTCATACTGGGGACGACACAGGTGATAACCGGTGTGAAAATAGAGCTTGGAGAACCCTTCGCCGACAGGCCTGACGAAGGAGTTCTACAGGTTCACGCCGAGTTCGTCCCACTGGCGTCGCAGACTTTTGAACCGGGGCCGCCGGATGAGAACTCTATTGAAGTAGCCAGGGTGGTTGACAGGAGCCTGCGCGAGCCTAAGGCAATAGATTTCAAACAACTGGTTGTAGCCCCCGGGAAGAAGGTATGGGTAGTGTTCAACGACATATACCTTATAGACCATGGAGGAAACATCGTTGACGCCAGCATGCTGTCCAGCATGCTAGCGCTCGCCACGGCTAAAATACCCTACTACGAGGAGAAGGAGCCAGGGGTTTACGTAGTAGATAATAAGAGGCATGTGTCCTCTCTACCCGTGAACACGCTGGTGGCTACGGTAACAATGGGGGTTCACGAGGACATCATAGTTGTTGATCCCTCAATAGAGGAAGAAGTGGTGTTAAACACCTTCCTAACCATAGCTGTTGACGAGAAGGGCAGGGTGTGCGGGATACAGAAGAAAGGTATTGCAGGAATCAGCAGGAAGACCCTGGAGCAGGCTGTTGAGATAGCCCTTAAACAGGGAGGCTTCCTTATAGATTTAATAAGGAAAATATTAAATAATCCCAGTGACTACATGAAACCGTTAGAAACCAACCAGTATTAACGTGGTGCTTAGAAATGGGGAGGACTAAAGTAGTTAAGATAGCGGGAAGGTACGGTGCGAGATACGGGTCTACTTTGAGAAAGAAGGTTAGAGACATCTTAATGAAGCGCTACGCCCCTCACACATGCCCGTTCTGCGGATACCAGGGCAAGGTTGTCAGGGTTTCAACAGGGCTCTGGATGTGTAGGAAGTGCGGGAACAAATGGGCTGGAGGAGCTTACGTCCCCAGGACCGAGGTGGCCAGGTACTTCCCCAACGTCATAGTCAGGGAGTAAGTTTTTGATCCTCATAACCACATCTCACAGATCCTCTCAGAGAACAAGGAGTTTTGTGAAAGACCTGTCAAGCATCATCCCCTTCTCCGAGAAAACTACTAGAGGGAAGAAGACTCTTCAGGAATTGTTCACTGAAGCATACCTCAAGGGTTTTAAATGGCTACTAGTAGTTGATGAGAAAAACGGAAACCCTTCACGACTGAGATTCTACTATGTAGAGTTCAAGAGCGTTAAGCCTGAGGGAAGGGAGATCGGCTGGGTTACTATAAGAGGGGTGAGGCTTGTCCGGGAAAACCCTAGCGCTGTGAAGATCTCCAATCCTTCAACAATAAGCGTTGACTACGGATCATGCACCAGGGAAGAGTGCTTCAACCTGGCAGACCTTTTCCTAATGGTGTTCTCCAAGGCTTTAAGCAACCGCGCCGACGTTACCGTTAAGCTTGAAGAATGGAAAGGGTTGAGGGTTAGGTTTCTCGGGAAAGGAGGGGTTGAAATAGGGCCTTGGTTAAAGGTTTCAAGGGTTGTGCTGAATGAACGAGTATAGAGTTGAGTATTCTCTAAACGGCCTACCCCAGCAACTCTGCATGTCTCTTGAGAAAGCGTTGAAGCCTGAGGCTGGGTCAGCCCCTAAGAGTGTTGAAATAATAGTGGAGTGCTCGGAGGGTGTTTTAACCTTGAAGATGCGGTCGACGGAAATAAATATTTTAAGAGCTCTTCACAATAGCTTTATAGGATTAATTATAATGTTGCTGGAGTTGAGCGAGGGGTTAAGGAATGAGCAGGAAGACGCTTCCGCCCGAGGTTCAGCAGTTAATAGTTCAATACCAGACTTTAAAGGAGACTCACGCTAAGATAGACGCCGAGTTAAAGCTCACCGAGGCAGAGCTGACGGATGTTGACACTGTTTTAAACACTGTGAAGAATCTTGAAGACACGGCCGAGCTCTACAAGGTTGTCGGCCACATACTTGTTAAGAAGGGGAAGAACGACGTGATCAAGGAGCTGGAGGAGAGGAAGGAGATCCTGTCCTTGAAAAAAGATAAGTATAAGAAGCAGCTGGACTTCCTTGTGAAACAGATAAGCGAGCTTGAAGCAAAGCTTAAGGAAGCTTTAGGGAGATACGGGATTCCTGTTGGGCAAGCCTAGAGAGCTTAACTTAAAAATCAACGAGATCACTCCCGAGGTCATGGAGGAGCTGGCCTCGCTGGCCGAGGAGAAAATCTCCTCCTTCCTCAGCGAGAACCTCCCGTTTAAAGGCGATTTCTCAATCATAGTGAGTGTTGAAAAAGCCAGCGACTCCTTGAACATCGTGATGGACGTAGGGGTTCGCGGAGGATTCAAGGACATGGTTGACTACAACGAGTATATTGAGAAAGCGATCCAGTATGCGAGGAAGTTTTTAGAGGAGAAGCTTAAAGAGTACTCCTCCCGGGAGGCCGTGTAAGGTTTTCAGGCTAAATCTTTATAATTCGTTTATAAAATTATTGTTTTAAGCATCAAATGCTTATCCATGTGGGTATGGGTTGATAAATCATGGTTAGGTATAAGCAGACGAGCGAAGTGCTCAAGATAATGAAGAATGTTGAGCAAGTTAGGAACGTGGGTATAACAGCTCATGTTGACCACGGTAAGACAACGCTCTCTGACTCGCTACTAGGGGCTGCCGGGCTGATCTCTGAGAAGATAGCTGGGCAGGCACTGGCTCTCGACTACCTGGATGTTGAGCAGAAGAGGCAGATGACTGTTAAAGCAGCTAACGTCAGCCTTTACCACGAGTACAAGGGTAAGCCGTTCGTCATCAACCTTATCGACACACCGGGGCACGTTGACTTCCAGGCTAAGACAACCCGTGCTCTCAGAGTAATAGACGGGGCGATCGTTGTCGTTGACGCTGTCGAGGGAGTTATGACTCAGACGGAGATGTACCTGCGCGTAGCGCTGGAGGAGAGGGTTAGGCCAATCCTGTTCATCAATAAGATTGACAGGTTGATCAAGGAGCTGAGGCTGTCCCCTAACGAGATCCAGCAGAGGCTTATACAGATAATAAAGGATGTTAACTCCTTGATCGGCTCATACGCTGATAAGGAGTTCCAGCAGGCCTGGCAGCTGGACCCTGCTAAGGGGCAGGTAGCGTTCGGCTCTGCAAGGGATAGGTGGGGCTTCACAATCCCCATGGCTCAGCAAAGGGGTATAAAGTTCTCCGACGTAGTGGACGTGTACACCCGTGGGAAGGAAGCCGTGCCTGAACTGCAGAAGGTTGCACCCCTGCACGAAGCAGTTCTCGACATGGTTGTGAAGTTCGTGCCAAACCCGAGGGAGGCTCAGAAGTACAGGATTCCGAAGATCTGGCATGGAGATGTTAACAGCGAGCTCGCCAAGTACATGATGGATGCAGACCCGAACGGCCCGTTGATAATGCTCGTCAACGATGTTAGGGTTGACCCGCACGCGGGGCTGGTGGCTACAGGCAGGGTTTACTCCGGCACTGTTAGAGCTGGAGAGGAAGTGTGGCTTGTCAACGCGCGCATGCCTCAGAAAATACTCCAGGTCAGCCTCTACATGGGTCTGTACAGGGAGCTGGCTGACGAGATAACCGCTGGCAACATAGCAGCAGTGCTGGGAGCTGACAAGGCAAGGTCTGGTGAGACCCTGGTTTCAATGAACTACAAGGACTTGATGACGCCTTTCGAGAAGCTGAGAATGATCACCGAGTCAGTTGTCACAGTCGCCATAGAGCCGAAGAACCCGTCTCAGCTTACAAAGCTCATAGACTCCCTCCACAAGCTGAGCATTGAAGACCCGAGCCTTATAATCAAGATCAACGAGGAGACCGGTGAGTACTTGCTCAGTGGTGTTGGAACACTCCACATAGAGATCGCTCTAACACTGCTGAAAGACCTCTACGGCCTAGACGTGGTGTCCTCGCAACCCGTCATAGTCTACAGGGAGACTGTCAGGGATAAGAGCCAGGTGTACGAGGGCAAGTCCCCGAACAAGCACAACAGGTTCTACATCAGCGTCTCCCCGCTGAACGAGGAAACCATTAGGCTGATACAGGACGGGATCATAACGGAGGACATGGATGCTAGGGAGAGGGCTAAGATCCTGAGGGATCAGGCTGGCTGGGATGCTGACGAGGCTAGGAGGATATGGGCTATTGATGAGAACATCAACCTACTGGTTGACATGACCTCGGGTGTCCAGTACTTAAGGGAGATAAAGGACACTATTGTGCAAGGCTTCAGGCTAGCCATGAAGGAGGGGCCGCTTGCCAACGAGCCTGTCAGAGGCGTTAAAGTCGTCCTGCACGACGCAATGGTTCACGAGGACCCGGCTCACAGGGGTCCAGCCCAGATATTCCCCGCGGTTAGAAACGCCATATTCCTGGGCTTCCTAACCTCGAGGCCAACCCTGCTCGAGCCTATCATGAAGCTGGATATTAGGAGCCCGATGGAGTACATAGGCAACATCACCACAGTGCTGACGAAGAAGAGGGGTAAGCTGATCGACGTTCAACAGTCCGGCGCGCTTGCGAGAGTGATAGCTGAAATACCCGTGGCCGAGTCATTCGACCTTGCAGAACTCCTGAGAAGCGTGACAGCGGGTAAGGCAATATGGGGCCAGGAGTTCAGCAGGTGGTCCTATATCCCCGACAGCATGCTAATGGACTTGATCGCTAAGATAAGGCAGAGGAAAGGGTTGAAGCCGGAGCCTCCGAGGCCCGAGGACTTCATGAGTCTCTAAGACCGGTTCGCTTCACATCCGTTTTCAACAAGTATATTCCATTACCCCATTTCTCGAGAAAACCTTTTTCAGCCATCCTTGAAAGCAACCTCCCAGCACTCTTCTCCGAAATGCACAGGTATCCCGCGACCTCGTCAACCCTTACATGCATCTTGCCCCGCTTCAGAAGCTTCTCGTAAAGCTTCTCAATGTTCACGGAAACAGTGGATCTTCTCATAAACATCCTTTAAGCCTTCCGCCGGTTTCAAGCAGGGGGAGTGGTAAAACTATTGATTTATTTAGAGTTTATAAACCCGCTAAAGATTTAATCATTAATAGCGCCGGGGTAGCTCAGCACGGTAGAGCGCCGGGCTGTTAAAGGGGGTTGGAAACCAGCCCCCTGCAGAAACCCGTTTCGAAAAGCCTGGTATGGCGGATACCCGGTGGTCCGGGGTTCGAGTCCCCGCCCCGGCGCTACCCTGCTTCTCACGGGCTCAGGACTATCTCGTCACCCGTCCTGGGCGCGATGATGTTGACGTCTCCCCCAAGCCTCTCGCTCAGCTCCTTCCTGAGGGCTTCCTGGTCGTCGTCTCCCCCGTGGATCAGGACGATGTTTTTCACGCTTGCCTTGTACTTCTCAGCTATCTCCGCGAGGCCGTCCCTCCCAGCGTGGCTTGAGAAATCATACCACTCAACCCTGGCCTTAACCTCGTTAAGCTCCATCTCCGGGAGCCTGCCCTCCTCGAGGAGCTTGTGACCATTGCTCGCTGGTGCTTGATAGCTCACCAGGAGGACAGCGTTCCTCGGGTTATCCGCAATCTTCTTGAAATAGTACACGCTTGGACCGCCCTTCAACATTCCAGCGGAGGCTATTATCACGCAGGGCTTGTTGACAAGCTTCTTCCTCTCGCTCGCCTTGGTTACGAAGTTAACGTTCTCCACGGTTTTCATGAACAAGCTGGGGTCTCTAAGGAACTTCCTGTGTTTCAAGTAGATCTCGCTGATGTCTTTAACCATGCCGTCGATGTAGACGTCAACATATGGTAGCTCGCTCGTGAGAAGGGTCATCAACTCCTGGCTCCTGCCAACGCTGAAGGCAGGTATCAGTACTGTGCCCCCCTTGTCCACAACCTCCTCAACCGTTTCGACAAACCTTTTCTCCACTAAATGCCTCTTAGGATGGTTCCTCCCGCCGTAGGTTGACTCCATAATAATAGTGTCAACGCTCGCGGGCAGGAAATCAGCTCCGGAGAGTGTCCAGGTGGAGATATTGTTAACATCTCCCGTGTAAAGGATTCTCTCCCCGGTTGAGGTTTCGAGATAGACCATGGTGCTACCTAAGATGTGGCCCGCGTTTGAAAACACTAGTTTGAAACCCTGCTCAACAGACTCCTGGTAGTCGACGAAGACCGTGCTGGAGTACATTTTCTCAAACTCCAGCATGTCGTACTCGATCACCGCGGCGTTGAGCTTGAGGAAGTCTATTGTTAGAAGCCTAGCTATGTCAAGGGTTGGGCGTGTCGAGTATATCTTTGGCTTACCGGTGATGAACAGGTATGGAGCTGCACCCACATGGTCTAAGTGGGCGTGCGAGATTACGACAGCGTCAAGGTCGACAGGCCTCACGTGGAGAGGCAGCTGCGGCATATCCTTCTCGTCAAAGTTTACCCCGTAGTCGAAAAGCACTTTCTCCTTGCCTTCTAGGAGGTATGCAGCCCTGCCTACTTCCCTGCCGCCGCCTAAAATCCTTAGCTTAACCGTCAAACATATCACTCACTAACTACTTCTTTGGGAAACCTGGTTGATTAAGATATAAATCACATCTATTATATGTTTGTTTAACCAGTGAGAGAGGTGTTTTACACGTGTTTTCCATGAGCCCGAGAGAGCTTAAGCGGATGCTTAAGAAAATGGGTATTGATGTTGAAGAATACGGTGATGTTGACAGGGTTGAGATTTTCCTGAAGAACAAGAAGCTGGTTATAACCAGCCCGCAGGTTGTTGCGTTCAAAACAGGGGGTCAGGTCGCATTCCAAATCTCAGGCGTGGTGAAGGAGGAAGAGGTTTCAGCGCAGCCGGCTCCTCAGCAACCGGTTGCTGAGGAGGTTAAAATACCTGAGGAAGACATCAAGTTCGTCATGGAGCAGACAGGGGTTTCATACGAGGAAGCTCGCAAAGCCCTTGTTAATTCGAAAGGGGATATCATCCAAGCAATACTAGCTATCAAGTCTGCAAAGGGTTAGGTTGATGAGGATTAGCAAGATAGGCTATGTTGCATCCCTCCCTTCTGAAACATATGAGAAGGTTTTGAACAAGCCTCACTACCTTCTAGGAGTCTACTATGATGGTAAGATGGAGAAGGCTATCCTAGAATTCGTTGATGAGAAAGGGGAGAGGCTTGTTAAAATAGCCGACCCCACCAGGCACAAACCATACTTCCTAACATCTGATGACCCGTCGTTGATAAGAGAGAGGCTGGGGAACCTGGAGAACTCCGGGGTAGACTCTATCGAGGAGGAGTACAAGATCAACCCTCTCACCATGGAGAGGGTTCGCCTGGTGAAGGTGGTAACCAAGGACCCCTTGGTCGTGAGGAAGATTAGGAGCAAGTTCAACACCGCGTGGGAGGCTAAGATAAAGTATCATGCAAACTACATCTACGATAACAGGCTGATACCGGGGATGAGGTATGTCACAGACTTCTCCAACGGTGTCCAGAAGCTCGTAATGGTTAAGCCCGAGATCCCTCAATCCCTTGTTGAAAAAGTAAGGGAGTTGTTCAGGAATGAGCCTCCTGAAACAGTGAAGCTTGCCGAGGAGCTCCTCCTCCTGTTCGAGGAGTCCCCGCCAAAGGTGAAGCGTGTAGCAGTTGACATAGAGGTTTTCACCCCGTTCAAAGGGCGTGTCCCAAGCCCGAAGCTTGCTGAATACCCTGTGATTAGCATAGCGTTAGCCGGTAGCGATGGGTTGAAGAAAATACTCCTGCTGGCCAGGGAGTACAAGCATGATTTCGACTACATGATGGAGGACTACCCTGTTGAAGCCGAGGTGGAGGTGTTTGACTCTGAGAAAGACATGTTGCTGGAAGCTTTCAGAATAATGGGGGGTTACCCGGTAGTCCTCACTTACAACGGCGATAACTTCGACCTTCAATACCTGTACATGAGGGCTTTCAAGCTGGGCATACCGAGAAGCCACATCCCGTTGAAGATAGGGGAGGACATGATCAGGATTGACACGAGCATTCACCTAGACCTTTACAAGTTCTTCTCGAACAGGGCTGTTAAAAACTATGCCTTCGGGGGGAAATACCAGGAGGAGAAGCTTGACGCTGTCTCTGGAGCACTGCTCGGAGTGTCGAAAATAGGTTTTGAGGAAACCATAGGCGACATATCAGCCTCGCTGCTAGTTGCATACAACTATAGGGATGCTGAGATCACGCTGAACCTGACAATGTTCAGCAATGAACTCGTTTGGAAACTCATTATTCTTCTAGCCAGGGTTTCAAAGACAAGCATTGAAGACCTGTGTAGGAGGCAGATATCGAACTGGATTCAAAATCTGTTCTTCTGGGAGCACAGGAAGCTCGGCTACCTCATACCTAACAAGGAGGATATTCTGAGGCATGTAAGGAGCACTGGGACGAAGGCGATTATTGAGGGTAAGAAGTACGCTGGAGCCTTAGTGGTTGAGCCTCCGAAAGGGGCTTTCTTCAACGTGGTCGTCCTCGACATAGCCTCCCTATACCCTAGCATTATCAAAAAATACAATCTGAGCTATGAGACCGTTGACATGAAGTGGTGTAGCAAGACAATAGATATTGTCGATGAAACCGGGAGAAGGCTTCACGAAGTCTGCGTTGACAAGCCCGGGTTGACCGCGCAACTAACCGGTATTCTAAGGGATTACAGGGTTGGAATATATAAGAAGAGGTCTAAGGATAAGAGCCTTCCCCCTGAAACCCTAGCCTGGTACGAGGTGGTTCAGAGAGCTATCAAGGTCTTCATAAACGCTAGCTACGGGGTCTTCGGGGATGAGAAGTTCTCCCTTTACTCCCCAGCCGTGGCTGAAAGCGTTACCGCGATGGGCAGGAAGTCCTTCTACACTATTGTGAGGAAGGCCGCGGATCTCGGGGTTAAAACACTGTACGGTGACACAGATTCAATATTCGTCTGGGCCCCAACCCAGGAGCAGTTGAGGAAGCTGCAGTCATGGATCCTTGAGAAACTAGGGCTTGAGATCGAGATTGACAAGTCTTTTACATACGTGGTTTTCACAGGGCTTAAGAAGAACTACCTGGGCAGAACGGTTGACGGCGGCATAGAGATCAAGGGGCTTGTCGCGAAGAAGAGGAATACTCCGGAGTTCCTGAAAGACTTGTTCGAGAATGTTATCGAAAAGCTTAGAAGCGTTGAAAACCCCGCGGGTTTCATAGAGTTCGTCAAGTGGTTGGAGCATCAGGTGAAGACAATACATAACGATATTAGGAGGAAGGAGATAACGCTCGACCGGCTCGCCATAAGGGTGGCCTTAACCAAGACGCCATCCCTCTACACTAAGACTAAGCCGCCGCATGTTAAGGCAGCCCTCCAATTAATGAACTACGGGTACAGCGTGGAGGAGGGGGATATTATAACGTTTGTCAAGGTGAAGAGCAAGGAGGGCTATAAGGCTATACAGTTAACGAGGCTTCACGAAGTAGACCCTGATAAGTACATTGAGCTTGTTAAAAGCGGGCTTGAACAATTCCTCTCAGCCTTCGGAATAAGGTGGGAGGATATCATAGGCTCCGGCGGGTTAACCGAGCTTTTGAGAAACAATAGGGCGTAGCGGGCGCGGTGGCAATAGTTTTATAACAGTATTATTTTATAGATTCAGCAAGATTGTTTAACGAGGTGTTTACACACATGCCTAAGAAAAGGGAGAGCAGGGGTAGGCACAAGGGCGATAAAGGTAAGGTTGAGATTGTCCAATGCGATAACTGCGGGAGAAGGGTTCCAAGCGATAAAGCCATATGTGTAACCAGGATGTACAGCCCGGTCCCACCGCAACTCGCGGAGGAGCTTGAGAAGAAGGGGGCTGTGATACAAAGATACCCTGTGACGAAATGCTACTGCGTCTCGTGCGCAATCCACTACGGTATTGTCAAGGTGAGGGCTGAGGAGGAGAGAAAGCCTAAGCCCCCGCCAGTGTAGGGAATGAGACTCCTCTATGTGGAGTTAACGCCGGGTTTCAAGCGCAGAGATATTTTTGAAAGGATAAGAGCACTCTATGGGAAACTATCCTATGAAAACTTTGAGGTGGGATTGCTAACCACTGGTGGCAAGGAATACATTCTTGAAAAACTGGGGCGAGGCTCCTCCACGCTCCTGTTCTCCACAACTCTAGAGGATTTGTTGAAAGAGTTTTTCAATGGTTGCAGAAGCATCCATGTTTTAAGAGAGGACGGGGCAGTTTTAAGACCTGTCGAAGACTGCTTCATCTCGGGCGTTCACTCGGATCCTCCGGAGGAGCTGGAGCGGGTTTTAACAGCCCTATTCTACAGTGTTTTCAAAACCTCCCTAGGGCCCACTCCTTACTTGGCGAGCGCCCTGATCCCAATCCTGTATCGTTTGAGAAGTCTAGAGCACATATTTAATATGTTTACAGTATAATCTTAGATCTAGACATGGAGGTAGTTGATTAATGGTTAAAATCAAAAAGGTCGTATTGGTCACGGCTAAACACCACCCCTACCATAAAATGTGGGTTAAAATGGCCGAGGATTTGAGCAAGAGAGTTAACTCTGAGCTAGAGGTTAAGGAGGAGGATTACGTCTACCTTGTCGAGCACGGGGATAAGGATGAGTTCGGCATGGCGTGGGCGCCGCAAATACTCGTGGAGCTTGATGACGGAAGAGTCCAGTGGCTTCTTTCCCAGCTACCGTTAAACGAGGCTCTCCAGCCGGATGAGTCTAAGGCTCAGGAGATAATGCTGGAGAAGATCAGGAGCCTTGGCGTCGAGATTGCTGCTTCACCAACGGAGCATGAGGGAACCTGAGTTTTGCCACCCTACGTGCCATACGTTCCCTCCCCTTACCCCGTGGTAAGGGAGATGCTTAAATTATCGAACGCTGGCCCCGAAGACGTTCTCTACGATCTAGGATGCGGTGATGGCAGAATACTTATCACTGCCGTTAAAGAGTTCAACGTTAAGAAGGCTGTAGGGATAGAGAAGGATTTGGAAAGGGTTAAGGAGGCTTCCTTAAAGATAAAGAAGGCTAACATCTCCGACAGGGCGTTCATAATTCATGGCGATTTTTTCGAGGTAAGCATCGAGGAGGCAACCATTGTAACTCTATTCCTCCTCACATCAGTTAATGAAGCATTGAAACCGAAGTTTGAGAAAGAGCTGAGAGACGGGACTAGAATAGTTAGCCACGAGTTTAGAATACCCGGGTGGAGAGAGGAGAGGGTGGTGGACGTGAGAGATGATAACGGTTTATCCCATACTATCTACCTGTACGTGAAGGGGAAGCATCGCTTCTAGGATACTACTATTTTTCTCGCAAACACGATGAAGCCTGTATGCCCAACCATGAGAGTATGGGGTCTGGTGGCACCCTCCTCAACGCTGTACTCTCTAAGCAGTGTTTCATAAGCATGAATATCTGCGAACCCGCCGTGCCTCTCCATCGATAGGACTGTTTTCTCGACCTGGTTCACGGTGGGGACGTATGCTAAAACGGTTCCCGCTGGTTTAACCGCCTGGTAAACACTGTCGAGAGCGTTCCATGGATCAGGCATGTCCAGGAAGAACGCGTCAAGCCCTGTTACACCTAATGGTTCCCTGACATCGTGTTTAATCAGCCTTACCCTACTGCTCAAACCATGAATCTCTAAATGCGCCCTGGCATTCTCAAGAGCCTTCTCGTTCACGTCGAAACCGTATACTAGCCCATTCTCCCCCACTATTTCGGCTAGCGAGAGCGTTAGAACTCCTGAGCCAACCCCTGCCTCGCCAGCAATGCCGCCGGGTTTCAGGCCGGAGTAGTAAATCATTAGTGAAGCATCCTTCGGGTATATTATTTGAGTAATCCTCCTCACTGTGGATGAGTAATCATGTCTCAAGGGATGGAGCAGTAGGGCTTTAACCCCTTGGCTCGTGACCACGCTTTCACCGTAAAGTCTTCCTATCAGATCCTCGTGCTTGATGAAGCCTTTGTCTGTTCCAAGGATCTTCCCCGGCGTTACTTTCACGACAAACTTTCTCGAATCATCTATGTATACGAGTACGACGTCCCCGGGTTTTACCGAGCTCATTGCGATCATCTTCAGCACTGGTGTCAATCATCACTGATCAGATATACCAACCTTCAACATCAAGAAATAAATAATTCTAAGCAATCTTATTAAAATACTCGTTGAAAGGTGGTTAATTGGCCATCTACATCTTCAGCATTAAGCCAGTGTACGCTTACAGAATTTTCACCGGCGTGAAGAAGTATGAGTTGAGGAGGTACATGGGTTTCGAAGTGAGAAGGGGTGACAGGATAATCCTATATGTCAGCGGACGCGTCAAATCATTAATGGGTGAGTTCACCGCTGGAAAAGTTATAACTGGCACGCCCGAGGAGGTTTGGAAAAGGCTGTCTAAAATCCTTGACACAGGTGTTGGGGAAGGAGATTTTAAGTATATCAAGGGTTCGAGGCAGGCCATGGCTATTGAAGTGTTAAACCCTATAGTATACCCCACACCTGTTGAGCTTGAAACCCTGAGGAGAATACTACCCGATTTCAACCCCCCGTTAAGCATGAGGCAACTAGACGAGGACGACCCTTTAATAAAGCTTGTAATTAGGAGAATTAGAGAACGGTTTGAAAAATCAGGAGAACTCGCCTTCACTAATCCATAACTCCTTCTTCAACAAATCCCTTATAGCAACCCTGATAACCTCGCTCCTACTGCTATATCTCCCTATTTTAACAAGCTCGTCCAATCCCTCAACATAAATCTCAGGCATCTTAACAGTTATCAAACGCATCCTCGAGATAACGCCAGCCATGTTAAGCCCCGTTTAGAAATCGATACGTATTGATTTAAAAACCCGGGGATAGTGTTAAGCGATCACTGCTTTAAGGATCAACTCTTTAAGCCTACCCCAGTAGCCCAGGGTCTCTATCAGCAAGCCCCTGTCAAAGATTATGGAGGGTACAGCGTATACCAGGGTTGAGTAAACCAGTGGCGCTAGCTGTATACTGTAGAAGCTGTACTGGCTTCTACCCCCCACCACCCATAGGAGGAGGTAGCCTGAGAAAACCCCTATGTAGAAAACCCACAGCCTTCCAAACCTCCTATCCTTGAAGCACGCCGGGGCTAGTGTTATTGAAAGAGTGAGCGAGGAGACCCAGAAAGGCCAGGTGCCCGACGCCTTCAACGCCGAGCCGTCGGGATAAATGTAGAGTGGAAAGGAGTTGACGCTCATGAACCACTCCCACGGGGCTGATGAAATAGGGCAGTTAGCCCCAGTGCATTTCACGCTTGTATGCCATGTGAAAGACCCTATCAGAGAGTATTTAACCCAGTTTGAAAACCCCATGTAAGATGCTATTGGTAGGGAAACCAGTGTTGTCAGGGCAAGGAATAACGCCCCAGCCAACATGATGTTGAGGATGAGCGATGATATAAGCGTGGTGAAGGAGGGCTTGCTCCTCACATCCCTCCTAACCGTGAGGAAGACAACCGGGAGAAGGAGGAACAGTGCTGAGAACTTGAACGTCCCGCCCACCACAGCCGCGATCATAGCATGCTTCAGCAAGCCCTTCACAGCTAGAAGGGTTGTCAAAACCGTGAAGAATGCTATGTAAACGTCTAGCAACATTATGCTGGCCAAGGCCTTGGACAAGGGGTCCAACATTAACAGGAGGCTGGCGGTCAGGGATACCGCCTGATTCCCTGTAAGGCTAAGCATTAAAAGGTACGTTAGCACAACTGTTAAAGCCCCGGTTAATATTGCTGGAAGCCTCCAGTGAAGCGGGTAATCGCCTAGAAGCCAAATTGATGCTGCAACAAAATACTTGCCCACGGGCGGGTGCTCCCAGTTTATGTACTCGTTAACCCTCTCTGCATCAGGAAGCATCCACCCCGGCACAATATCTGTTACGTTAACATATTCCCTAATCCTCGACAAGTATGCGTTAAAACTTTCCTCAGAGGGCGCTACCACGTAGAAGCCTTTCAGCTTGGAGTAGTCTGCTCTAACAGATATGTTTAAATCCCTTGCATCTGCTTTAAGCCTGAACGAGTTGATGTATCCCTCGTAGATTATCGTTGCCCCGTAAGAACCGTTTGAAAGCCTCGGCTCCACGTGAAAAATCTTGTACAAAATATTCCTGGCTGACGAAACATACCATACCTCGTCGGAAACATAACCCCTCCCCCCTCTCTCAATCTCTAGCCTCGTGAAATCAGAAGCACTCTGGTAGAAAACCATGAGCGATAATGTGAAGAGCAAGGCTATGATCAAGTAGTGGGAAATACTTGTTAAATCAAGCTTTGACAATTCCCCCCGCCACCGATAGTATAATTAATGCTCTCCTTCAATATAAAACAAGGTATGGTGACCTCTGAAATGAGGTTTAAAACCCTTTTAGCATTAGTCATAGCGATCCTGGCCACAGGTTTCATCCTGCACATGCCTGTTGAGGTGCAGGAGTATGTTTTCCACGGTGTTTTCAACCCCCACCCGATCTACAATGACCTCTACAGCTCATATTATAAGGGGATTCTCGCAAACCCCTGCAGCAACCCGAACCAATGGTTTAACCAGGCAAAGAGGGGTGCGCTATGCAGTGGTGAAAACATCTTTCCCATCCCATACCTGGATTACAAGCTACCCGAGCCTCCCCTGGCAGGGTTGGCTTTTACTGTTTTAACCGCCTTAGCCTTCCTGTTCTCAAGCAATGTTTTCTCAACCGCTTACGCAACCGCCCTCTACACCGCACAGTCAATAGTCTCGATTATCTCAACCCTCTCAGCCCTAATCCTGTTCAAAAAGAAGCTCTCGAACAGACTTAATGAGCGGTGGCTTCCCATAGGCTTCGCGAGCCTCCTGGTTTACGGGATTTACAGTCTCGACTCTCTAGTACTGCCGTTGTACATTCCGTTTCTATCCAGCCTCCTCGATAAGGAGTATCACAAGGCCCTCTTGTACGCTGGGTTGTTAACGGCTTGGAACCCGTTTTTCACAATCCTATTCGGCCTAAGCCTCGCCTACATGCTGGGGTCGACGCGCCCGTTGAAACACTATGCCGGGCTTCTCCCGCCTCTCATAGCTTTCGCAACACTATACGTTGCCAACCCATCTTCCCTGGAGTATCTTGTTTCCAACTACCTTACCCCCGCGTTTAACAGTAGTGTTTACTGGTTGTTCACGGGCAGTGTGAATACTCAGGCATTGTACGCTGTGTCGTGGGGGGTGCTGTCAACCATCATACTCATACTCTACGGGTTGAGACCGTTGGGAGATCATATAGCGTTACACGCAACCATCCTAATCCTGGCATCCTGGACCCTAAACCCCGTCGCCGTCCCACAAACCATACTGTTAGCAATACCACTATTGTATCTCTGCAACAGTGACCCCAGGCTCCGGGCCTCTGCTTTGGTTTCCGAGGTTTTAAACGCATTAATAATCCTTCTATGGTTCCGGGACGGGTTTTTAAGAGAGGTTTTAAACAAGACCCTTGGGCTCGGACTCCCTATCGAAAACAACCCTGCCTCAACATCCTCACTAGTTTTCTGGATAATCCAGGTGAGGAACGTACTCCTGCTGGCTTTAACCGTGAGGATGATCTCGGACTACTGGAGCTAGCAATTAATGCGGAGAAACATTAATAAGTAGTCGAGGAATAATATGAAAACCGAAGCCGGGGTCGCCTAGCCTGGTAGGGCGCCGGCCTGCTAAGCCGGTGGGGGATTCCCCGCGCGGGTTCAAATCCCGCCCCCGGCGCTACTTCTATATTCGTACACCATGTTTCATATACAAATAAGGTATAGCTTTGCACATCCTCCTCTAACGTTTCAACATGGATTAACCCGTATGTTGTTCTAAGGTGCCCCGGCCTCCTCAAGCTTAACTGTTGCCTCTACCTTGTTGAAGCCTTTCCTGAAGATTCCGTGGATGGTTCCTCGGAGGGCTTGTTAAGCAGAACTGGTTTTTCACAATTTAACTTTCTTAAACCTGCTTCTTCTCGGACTAGGTTTATAAAACTATTACATCTATTCATAGAACTAGTGGTCAGCGATGAGACTCCTAGAGTCTGTTGCTGTGAGAGGGAGATCGCTTCCGCTGGAACACTACATAGATGTTGTAAAAGAGATTCTACGCAGGAAGAGAACTCGACCCGTTATGATTGATAAAGAAGGCTATGTTGAAACAGGGCTTGAGGTTTTTAATGGGCTAGAAGCCATTGGCACAAGGCTCATACCAGTAGCCGAGGAGGAGTCCGAGCTCAGTGTTGAAGTGCCTATTGAACAGCTCGGCTTTTACGACAATGTTATCGGGGATTCTGCACGCGTTTACACTGGCCTGCTAGAGCTACTCGAGCGGGATGTACCTACCCCCTTGTTAAGGATCAAAAACCTCAGTAGCAACACGGTCACTGTCTGGGCTAAGTTAGAATGGTACCACCCATTAAGCCTGAGCATTAAGGATAGAATTGCCTGGTACATGGTGAAGCGTGCACGAGAATATGGCTTGTTGCAGGCGGAGAGAATTTACGAAGCCACGTCAACTAACACTGGACTAGGCATAGTCGGCATTGCAAACTATTTGGGGTTAAAAACTAGGGTGTATCTTCCAATAACAGCTCAACACTGTGTTGACTACTTGTTCAAAGCGCTGGGGAGCGAGGTTGTCAGAGTACCCACACAACTGACAGTTGAAGCCGTGAAAAAAGTCATCGAGGACGCTACGAGGGACAACGCATACACACTCAATCAGTTCGAAAACGATAACAACTTCATCGTGCACTTGAAGTACACTGCGAAGGAGATTGATTACCAGTTAAGGAAGATGGGTAGAAGACCGCGCGCCATCGTGAGCGGTCTCGGCACATCAGGACACATTTCGGCACTCGCTGTCTACTTTAAGAGCATGTATGGGGATGTCAAGGTTTACGGTGTTCAACCATCGAAAGACAGCTTCATACCTGGTCTTAGAAGGGTTGAAACTGGGATGAAATGGCTTGGCTATGCAGAGCTAGACGGGGTTACGGATGTTTCGCTTGAAGAAGCCTTCAACACTGTAATACATCTTGCGAGAAAAGAAGGCCTGCTCATAGGTCTCAGCGGCGGTGCCGTAGTCTACGCCGCCAAGAAGCTAATAGAGGCTGGAGCAATAGATGGGGATGTCGTCATCGTAATACCGGATCATGGCATGAAGTATATAGAGCTCTTCGAATACCTAATCGAAAAATGCGTTGAAGAACCAGGAGGTGCCAGGGAGTAGCCCCACCCTAAAGGGCGGGCCCTCCACGCTACAGTTCACCCTTCTCTACTTCAGAATTTATTAAAAACTTGTAGATCACCGCGATTCTTTCCCCTCGCTCTTTTCCAAGAGGAAAAGAATACAAGGGCCATCATTCAACTGAATCCAACCAATTTTTGTAAAAAATGCTTAAACCATTATGCAACATTTCAAGAAGCATAACCAAGCTACTGCGAGCGTGTTTGCAACATTAAAGGAGAGTACTGTCCTCTTTATAAATGAATAAGACTCTTATGCCTTTGTCTTCTAAGACGCGAACTGTCGCCATGTTCGCTCTCCTTCCAATATACGTGTAACCTTCCACCGCGAGACCTGATAGTACTTCCCACGCAGGGTTACTGGTCCTGTTAAAAGACTCGATGAAGCAATATCTAACATCGGGAACAGCGTTAGCGTTGCTGGAATGTTCACGGTGAAAGGGTTCTCCAACCCATGCTATGGTTTCGCCGATTTAACAACCGGGTTGAAGAGCTTTAAACTTGATTCCCTATCATGAATGGCTGATGGCGTGTGGTGAATTGACTGTTGACCCTGGGGCCGGACCCTGTGTTAGTGTTTGCAGTATCGGTCTGCTCGGCAATTATCCTTGTGTTGAAGAGAGTTAACATTGCATTAGCAATAACAACCGCTTTTTTACTCTATTCTATTCCACTGCTAGGTGTGAATGCTTTCAACGTGGTGGTTGAATCTTTCAACGCTACAATGCTTAACACCGTGTTATCTCTAACCTTTGCGATGGTTCTCGCAAACCTCTATAGGAATACTAAAGCTTCTAAGGAGATGGTTGATTCTTTCGAATCACTAGGCTGGAGAACAGCATCTATCGGTGTGCCGGCGGCGATCGGGTTGCTCCCAATGCCCGCCGGTGCATATGTTTCAGCCACAATGATCGATCCTATATACTCGAAAGCAGGGTTTAACGGGGTGGAGAAGACCTTTCTCAATTACTGGTTTAGACACATATGGGTTTCAACCTGGCCTCTCTATCAGAACATCATACTTGCTTCCGCAGTGCTTGGACTATCGTACGGTGAGCTCTTCGCTAGGACCTGGGTTGTAATGGTTTCCTCAGCCATTTCCGGAGCCGTATTGTTCACATATATTTCTAGGGGAAGGGCTGTCAACTCGGATGAGAATCGTAGGTTGAAGGGGTTGATCCACCTCTGGCCCTTCCCGTTGATAGCACTCCTCTCCATCTACCTCAACCTGCCGCTCTACTCGGCCCTTTTAATAGTGGTGGCATTGTTCCTGATACTTTACCGTCCCGATGCCGGCGTGATTAAACAGGCCGTTAAGAAGTCTCTCGACCCGACATTGATAGGCTTAATAATAATCTCCCTCGTCTTCGGCAACTCTATAAGGGTTAGTGGTTTGGCGAATACTCTAGCAGAGCGCTTAGCAGGCTACGGTGTCCTGGCAGTATTTGCTGTTCCATTCTCAATAGTTATAGCCACTGGTTTCGAGTTCACGTTCGTGGCACTGGGCTTCCCGGCTTTGAAAAACCTGTTAACAACGTCATGGTATTATACAACCCTTGCATTCCTGGGAGGCTTCCTCGGCGCAATGCTCTCTCCGGCTCATGCATGCCTAGTAATGTCTGCGAAACACTTCAACACCCCTCTTCATAAAGTATACAAGTACACGTTTCCCGCAACCTTAATGACAGTGTTTGCATCACTCTTCCTTATCTTCCTCTCGAACACCCTGTATGTGTGACACTATTTCAATGGACAAGTGTTCACGTTAAAGATTAATAGACAGTGTATTTTATAATTATTTATGGCGAGTTTGCTTGAGTTCGACCGTGCTTTTTGATCAGAATATTGCTTTCTACAATATTAGAGTTAAAACTGCAAAGAATAGTTTTCTCGGCAAAATCAGCGAGCTTAATGATTCAAGAGTTTTAGTTAATGTTTACAAGTTACCAGGTCGTGACTACTACTTCATCGTTGCCCTAACTTACGGGGGAGAGATAAACAAAATCGTTAAGCAGTTAATGATAGATGATTATTATCTGAGGAAAAGTAAGATTGTCAAAATACGTATTCAAAAAATAGACGAACTATACGTGATATATGGTTTGAAAAGAGTTTGCGAGTTCTACAAGCTAGCCCAGGACAATAATATTCAAATCATCTCACCATATTTGTTCGACAAAGGAAGCAGAGATTACTTGGTTTTGGGAGACCGGGAAGACCTGGAAAAATATCTCAAAATGTTGAAAAACTATTATGGTAGCCACAACGTCGAGTACTCTAGTATTGATTCTATTGAGAAACTTTCTTCAACACTCATGAAGGAGTCGGTTTTAAATATCATATTGGACAAACTTACCCCGTCTGAGCGGAGAATTTTGAAAATGGCTTTTGAAACAGGGTATTTCGAATATCCGAAGAGCGCTGGGCAGTATGAAATAGGTTCTTATTTAGGTTTATCCAAAGTTACTGTTAGCATTCATTTGAGAAAGGCTTTTAAGAAGATTATAAAAGACTTTATAGAGTTTGTTGATTGAAGACGCCAATGCTTCAAAGCCCTTTATTGAAGTAATTAAACATTGTTTTATGTTTTATTTAATACCTACTTTACACGCATAGAAGAATGAATCCCTCGGGTGCTAGAAATGCCTAAACCCGGATTACCAAGAGGTATTTTAACGGCGCTTATTACACCGGTGCATGAAAAAGAAGATACTCTCAGGGAATCCCTATCCAGGCTTATAGAGTTCCAGTTGAAAAGCGGTATAAAAGGGTTTTACACTCTCGGCACCTATGGCGAGGGTCTCTTACTACCTGTTAGTAAGAGAAAGAAGATTATTTCATTAATCGCGGACCTGGTACCAAGCAATTATTTAATAATAAATAACGTATCAGCGGCTAGTTTAGAGGATAGCTTGGAGTTGGCGAAGCATTCAATAGAACTTGGGGTCGAGAACATCGCATCACTTCCCCCCTTATACTATAAGGCTGGTATGAAAGAACTAAAGAATTACTATGGTAGACTTGGCAAATTAGAATGTAACCTCTTCGTGTACAATAATCCTTCGAAAACAGGGGTTGACGTTACCCCAAGCATTATTAAGCAACTTAAACGAGACATTCAGAACCTGGCCGGTGTGAAAGACTCGACAGGCTCGGTGGAAAGAGTGATTGATATCGTGTCAAACCTGCTGGAGGATTTCTACGTGGGAATAGCCAGCGACTCCTTAATCCTCGACTCTTTAATATATGGAGCAGATGCTCACATATGTGGCGTGTGCAATGCCATACCAGAAATCGCGGTTGAAATTGTGAAAAGCTTTGAAGCAGGTGATTTAAAACGAGCCTCACGCTTACAAATCCTTGTTGCAAAATTCCGTGGATTATCAAAGGAATACCAGGTTGAAGGATTGGTTTTAACGAAGGCTGCTTTAAAGGTAAGGGGCTTCGATATCGGTCTCCCAGCAGAACCTTTGAACGCTCTTAGTGAGAACGATATTATCGCTGTAAAGGAAGTATTAGATAATATTTATCGAGAGGCCGGAATAAAAATATAGTTAGAAGAGAGGTTACTGGGATTGGAAAGTTATGATTTTATTTCCATCGGAGAAGTGCTGATCCAGCTCAACAATGTGACTCCGGGACCGTTAAGGTATTCGCGATACTTTGAGGTGCACATAGCAGGAGCCGAGTTTAACGTGCTCTCAGCGCTTTCAAAACTAGGGTTTCGCACGGGTCTAATTACTCGAGTAGGTAAAGACGAATTCGGAGAAATGATCTTAAGAGCGTTGAGGGCTGAAAACATAGATACCAGTTGCATCAAAGCCGTGGATGACGCGCCAACAGGAATATATTTTATTCAAAGACATTACCCTATACCGGGGAAATCCACAGTATTCTACTACAGACACGGATCTGCAGCTTCATACATGGATGAAGAAGATGTTCAAGAAGACTATGTGAGAAGAGCGAGAAGAGTGTTCCTGACCGGAATTACTCCAGCCCTCAGTGAAAGTTGTTACCGTGCTGTTAAAAAGTTAAGCGAGCTTTCCAGGGAGCTTGGAAAAGAAGTTTTCTTCGACACCAATATAAGACTTAAGCTCTGGAGAAACGTTGAAAATGTGAGAGATAGACTTCTCCCCCTTATACATGGTTCAAAAATTGTTTTTACAAACAAAGAGGATTTGAAAATACTGTTCCCACAAAACCTGTTAGAGGAATCTATTTCCAAACTATTCCAATCAGGCATCGATATAGTTGTTGTTAAAAGTGGAGAGGAGGGAAGCAGTTTATACACTAGAGACGGTGAGTTCTATCGCGAATACGCCTATCCAACACCTGTGATTGAGGACGTGATTGGAGCAGGCGATGCTTTCGACGCTGTCTTCATTGCAAGCTTCCTAAAGCAAATCCCATTGAAAGATGCGTTAAAATTAGCAAGTCTCGCAGGAATGCTTGTAGTAACGACCAGAGGAGATGTGGAAGCCCAACCAGATTGGAAAACTCTCGAGGCATTGAAAAAATATTACGAGGAAAAAATGGATCTTTTGAGATAATTAATCCATTAAAAGGATGGGGCGGCCGAGAACTTTTCCCTTTCTCAAATCATCTAGTGCTTCATTAATTTTTTCGATTCCACCCTTATAGACTGTTATCACGGGTTTCACCTTCCCTTGTGAAAGCAACCTAAGGCTTTCAGCAATATCATATCTTGTGAACGCTAGTGAAGCTATAACCGATTTTTCGGTAAGACCCCACTCTATAACGGGTAGGCAAAGCTTGCCCTGCGGATAGCCAAGCAGTATAAGCTTTCCTCCCTTCCTGAGAGAGTTGAACGCCTGCTCGTATGTAGCTACATCTGTGGGGACTAGTTGAAGAGCAATATCAGCTCCACCAGCTGATAGCTCAATGATCTTTTTAACCGGATCCTCTTTATTGGAGTTAACCACGTAGTCTGCTCCAACTTCTAATGCTCTTTTAAGTTTAAACTCGCTCCGCCCTACAGCTATCACCATACATCCCTTAGCCTTAGCAACCTGTATAGCGTTAAATCCGAGAGATCCTATTCCCCATACCGTTACAATATCCCCCTCCATAGCACCAGCAACTCTTAATCCTTTAAACGGTGTGGCAATAGCGTCTGTGGCAGCCGGGGCATACTCCCACGGTACATTGCTTGGAATCGGTAAAACATGAGAAGCCTTTGCAATAACGTATTCAGCATAACCCCCATATACGTGTCTACCTGTTTCAACCAGATTATCACACAATTGCTCATTACCGCGCCTGCAGTGTTGACATTTTCCACAGGTGTGCCAAAGCCATGAGAGAACGACCCTATCCCCTGGCTTAGCATCTTTTACTCCTTTCCCCACCTTAACGATCTCACCCGCTATTTCATGCCCCAGAACTGTAGGCATGAGCGGGGGAGGTGGGAATTCTCCATCTATTGTAGCGAGATCTGTGTGGCATACACCTACGGCTTTAACTTTGATTAAAACCTCGTCATACGAGGGATCGGGGAATTCTATCTCTTTGATTTGAAGCGGCTTCTTTGGTTCAAGGAATAGTGCAACCTTTCCTTTAACCAATAACCCCACCGATTTAAAATTACTTAACAAGGACTCATAATGAAATCATAGAACATGTTATAATACTCCTATTTATCACGTTTTCACAACTACTTTAATAATGAGGGATGAATGTGAAAGTCATAGATACCCACATACATCTGGGAGAATGCCGTATCTTCGGATTAAACATTAAAGAGGAAGACCTGATCGAATATTTAAACAAGCATGATGTTGCAATCATAGTTCAGCCATTCCCAGGTGCTCCCGACCCGGTTAAGGTTCACGATAGGATTCACGAATTAAGCATTAAGTACAAGGGTAGAATCTATGGTTTAGCAAGCATCAACCCGTATTTCAACGAAGAGTTAGTAGTTAAGGAATTGGATCGAGCTTTAAACCAGTTGAAGTTCGTGGGGGTTAAGCTACATACGGCAGGTCACTCTATCTCGCCTCAAAACCCTAAGGCCTCAATACTCTTCGATGCCGCCGCCAAGCATAAAGTCCCCGTGATGATTCATACAGGTCCTGGTTCGTTCTCAGACCCTATTCTCGCTGCCCCTAGGGCAGAAGAATACCCTGATGTGAAGATCGTGCTCGCGCATGCAGGGTTTGGAACGTACGCAAACGCTGCGTTATGGCTTGCTAAGAAATATGATAACATTTACCTAGAAACATCATGGAGCCACACATTCGATCTCCAAGTGTTTCTAGCCACTGTTCCGGATAAGGTCGTTTTCGGAACAGACCTAATAGAAAACATCCCTGTCGAATACGCAAAAATCGAGGGGTTGAAACTGACTGGTGATCTGAGGGACAAATTCTTATTCTCCAACGCCAAGAAACTCTTCAAGCTTAATGTTTAATAAAAAAATATATTGGTGAAAAACCATGTCTTTAATGGGTCTTAGGGGGTTTGGTCGAAATTGATCTCTGGTGCAGAATGGGTTGTAATAATAATTCTCGTCCTAGCACTCCTTATATTCGGCCCTAGCAAGATACCGGAGCTTGCAAAGGCGTTAGGAAGGGCCAAGCGAGAATACGAGAAAGCATCGCGCGGTGAAGAACAAGAAATGGACGAGATATCGGCTCTGGCTAAAGAACTGGGCATACCTACCGAAGGTAAAACAAAAGAGGAAATATTGAGCGAGATCAAAAAAAGAGTTAAAACCGAGGCCAAGGAGTAAGCTCCAAGGGTTTTTGAAGATTGACATCCTCAGAGCTTATAAAATACTATGAGAGGCATGTAAAAGAGCTTATTTCCAGGCTGAGAAAGGCTTTTATAGTGTGGTTTATCTCGCTGATACTAATGCTTTCATTACCTGCATCATTAGTAACCCCAGAGTCCTTCATGAGCGGTTACTACCTCCCGCTTTCGGTTTACCTTGTTAACGAGATAGCGTCATACATCCTGTCATCACCTCTCATCGGACCAGTAAATGTTACTTTCATAGCAGAACATCTCAGCATGGGTTTCGAAGTATGGTTTCTATCCTCACTATTTTTCTCTGTGACGATCACCTTACCCATGTTTATTTATGAATTATGGGAGTTCATAGAACCAGGGCTGTACGAGCACGAGAAACGTATTTTACGAAGGGTTTTCCTCCCCGTAATAGGGAGTTTCATACTGGGATGCTTATTCGGGCTTTTCATTCTAGTCCCAATCATATTAAAAGCCTTCGTAATAGTTAACCTATGGTTCAACATCCAACCAATCATAGCCTACGTAGATTTCATAGGGTTCGTCACATCCACGGTTCTCTTCTCAGGGATCTTCATGACCACTCCTATCATTGTTTATGGACTCATATTGGTGGAAATCCTATCCCCGGAATTACTGGCGAAGTATAGGGCTCCATTATATATCGGAATATATATTGTCGCGGCGATAATCACGCCTGACGGTGGAAGCTTCGGAAGTGCTATTCTAGCATTACCGATCATAGTCTTATTCGAAATAGTTTTACAGCTAGGTAAAAGAAAGAAAAGCAAACGCTCAAGCTGTTGTAGATGATAATGGGAAGCATAAGTAATAAAACCTGTTATAATGCGTCTTTATAAAGTTAATACAAACACATATTTAACATCGTAGGAAAAATGGGGATCTGTGGTGGATGAGGAAAAATCTAAGAGGTTTGACCCTTCTAGAAGACAATTCTTAATAACAATAGGCTCCACGGTAGTTGCCCTGGGCGTTGGCTACGCTCTCGGATATTTAACCAAGCCTGCTGAAATAGTAACTAAAACTATAACAGAAACAACTCCACCACCTATTTCAGAGCTAAGCCCGGTTGCTCAGAGGGCTGTTCAAGGTATTAGAAAGCTTATTGATGACGGAGTCATACCTAGAGGAACTACTCTGAGAATTCTCCACGTCTCGGGCTCAAAGGCCCAGCTTGACAAGGCAATAGAATTATGGAAGAAGTACGTCCCGGATGTAAACATAGAGCTTGTAACCCAGGGTACTGAGCCCGATGTTTACACTAAAGCGATGAACGAGGCTGTCACCAAGACGGGAGCGTACGATATAGTGACGGTTTTCAGTACATGGCTTGGAGATATGGTTGAATCGGGATTAGCCAAGGATATAACAAGCTACTTCAACAAGTACGATCCAGGCTATGTTGGAACCTGTGCTCCAATAGAGCCCCTGGGCTCCTACACTACTCTCTATAAGGGTTCAAGATACGCGTTAACACTAGATTCTGATGTATTTACTCTAACATATAGGAAGGATCTATTAAATAATCAAAACTACAAGGATGAGTTCAAATCGATCTACGGCTATGACTTAAAAGTGCCTGATACATGGGAGGAGGTTATAGACGTTGCCGAGTTCTTTACGGAGAAGAACCTGCAATCACCTAGAGGAGGCAAGGTTTGGGGGGCATACTTCTATGCCGAACCAGCTTTCGCGGCATATATCACATGGACAAATATATTCCTAGAAGCTGGTGGAATATTGTTTGATTTAAACACTATGGATCCAAAGATTGATTCACCCGAAGGAAGGTACGCGTTTGATACTTTACTGAAACTAAAACCCTACATGCCACCGGAAGCTGTCTCAGCTTCGTGGGCAGACCTGTATGATAAATTCATACATGGGGAGTCCGTGCTCACTGCCGCATGGCCTTCCCTAACCAAGATGGCTATATCCTCCCCCGACTCTGTGGTAAAGAATGCTACAGGCACCGCATTAATGCCTGGTGTTAAGATTGAGATTAATGGAACACCAACATTAATTAGGGCTTCGCCAAACCCTGTTAACTGGGTTGGGATAGTCAGCAACTACAGCAGGTACCCTGAAGCTGCCTACCTGTTCCTCCAGTTCATGACAGCCCCTGACATAGGATTAGAAGTAGTGTTGAGCGGTGTTATTCTGGATCTTTACAGAGAATGTTGGTTCACGGACCCGAATTACCGTGCCAAGTCCGTTGAAGGTTATGGAGAAGAATTCGTGAATGCTTACATGGATGCTTTAAAATACTCTTATCCCGACTTCATCATAAGAGGTGGTCCTGAATATACTTCGAAACTAACTACAGCAGTTAACGCTGTGCTAGCTGGCACCATGGACCCGGAGACGGCTCTAAGTAATATTGCAAGCGACTGGGATTCGATAACTAAGAAGTACGGTGTTGATGCACAACTCGCCGCCTGGAGGTCTATAGCACAACTATTTCCTGATACCATTAAGACCGCGTGGAGAGCCAAGGGATATATGCCATAATCCTTTATTTAACCTGTTCTATTATCTTTTTTTAACACTTCCATGGTTTATTCCCTACGTGATAAACGGGGAGATTCATGCCTGAGAAGCCGCCGAAATCTATAAAAATATTGTCATCTCTACCGTTAAACCTCTTATTAAACGGTATCCTTATAATACCGTTTATCATAATGATCTACTTAGCTTTCGTTAAATGGTCCCCATTAATGGGCGTTGAATGGTGGAATGCTCCTTTCAACGGGCTTGTAAACTTTCAAAGAGCTCTTTCGGACACGCGTTTCATTGAAGCTCTTGGGAGAACAGCCCTGTTTGTAGCAATCGCTGTTCCATTAGAATTCTTCATTGGGCTCGCACTAGCATATCTCCTCCAAAAACCGTTTAAAGGGAAGAAATACCTTGTCTCGCTACTCATATATCCATTGATGCTTCCGCCTGTGGTTGTAGCAACCGTGTTCTACCTGTTCTTCCAGCCGTATGGACCCGTGAACAACATATTTCTCCAGTACATCATAGGACCCAGTGCTTTAAACATATACTGGTTTCTGGACAAAACCCTTGCTTTCGTAACAATAATAGTCGCTGACGTTTGGCAATGGACCCCCTTTATGTTCCTAATCCTTTACTCGGGACTGTCAGCTGTGCCTAAAAGATTAGTTGAAGCTGCAGAAGTTCTCGGCGCTAATGAGTGGACAGTCTTCTGGAGAATAAGGCTTCCCCTGATTAAACCCTTAATCCTGATAGCGGTGATACTAAGATCTCTTGAAGCCTTCAAAATATTTGACTACGTTTACGTGATGACAGGGGGAGGCCCTGGTACAACCACCGAAAGCATCTCCCTTTACATTTACAGGCTTGCAATTCTATACTCCGATATATCTTATGCTGCAGCTGTTTCCCTCATAGTTTTAGTCCTAATATTCATCATATCCCGTTTAGCAACAAAGTATCTGCTTGAAAAGAGGTGATCGTGGTGGTTAAAAACATTCTAACCAGAGTTCTCGCATGGCTTATACTGCTAATAATTGTCACCTGGACACTTATCCCAGTTATATGGATAATCTCTTTATCGTTCAAACCCTATGCTGAGTGGAGGACCCCTTCACTGTTTCCGAAAAACCCCACACTAGATAATTACATCATATTGTTCTCACCGCAATCCGTTTCAATATTCATCGCTTATACTGCAATAATAGAGCCGATAACCGGTCCATTAATAAGAAGTATAGCTGTTTCGATCCTGGCAACAGTGATCGCGGTAATAATTGGATTCTTCACAGCCTATGGTGCGAGTCGATACAACACCCCAGGACCCTTCACACTATTTTTCACATTACTGACAAGAATGTTGCCGCCAGCGACGTTTGTAACCCCAATAATGATTTATTTCACAACACTGCGCCTCCTTGACAACGTTCTCGGATTAATACTTCTATACTCTGCGACAACGTTAACATATGCGGTCTGGATATTGAAAGGTTTCATAGACGCTATCCCAGTTGAATGGGAGGAGGCTGCGCTTATGGAGGGTGCAACACCGTTCCAAGTCTTGTTAAAAGTAGTAATACCCATAGCGAGACCCGGCTTCGTAGTATCCGGTCTCTTCATCTTCCTTATGTCATGGACAGAGCTACTATTCGCACTAGTTCTAACAAGCGTCAACGTTACACTACCCGTTCAAATAAGCAAGTATGTCACCGCTGTAGGTGCTCTATGGGGTGTTCAAGCAGCAATCGCCCTGCTGGGCTCTCTAATACCATTGGTGATCGGCTATCTAATTCAAAAACACTTGATCACAGGGTTTACCTTCGGGCTGGTGAGAGGATGAGCAGCCAAGTAGTAGTTAAACTGGAAAATGTTACGAAAAGATTTGAGAACCTGGTAGCAGTTAATAATGTTTCATTTGAAGTCTACAAAGGGGAGCTTTTCACCCTGTTAGGCCCGAGCGGATGTGGGAAGACCACTACTCTCAGAATCATAGCTGGCTTGGAATATCCTGACGAGGGGAAAGTCTACATAGATGGGGTGGACGTTACCGAGAAACCGGCTCGAGAACGCGGAGTGTGCCTTGTTTTCCAAGAATACGCTGTTTTCCCGCATATGAGTGTTTTCGAAAACATTGCTTTCGGGTTGAGGGTAAAGAAGTTGTCGAAAACGGAAGTTGAGAGAAAGGTTAAGGAGATAGCTGAAATACTCGACTTAAGCAACTATCTCAACTTTAAGGGGGGAAAACTAGGGTTAAGTGAGCAACAGAGAGTTGCAATAGCGAGGTGTTTAGCGGTTGAACCAAAGCTGCTATTACTTGATGAGCCTTTAACACTGGCAGATGCTAAGATAAAGGAGAAAATGCGGAGAGAGTTGAGGAAACTGCAAAAAGACCTCGGGGTCACGATGATTTTCGTTACCCATGACCAGCTGGAGGCCTTGATGTTGTCTGACAGGATAGCAATAATGAGAAGTGGGAGGCTAATACAGTTAGGAACCCCCGAGGAAGTATACGATAATCCTGGTGATTTATTCGTTGCGACATTCGTGGGTAGTCCAACAATAAATCTTCTCGAGGGCGTTTTAGAGATTGATGGAAACAGGCTTCTTTTGAAAACGGATTCTCACAAATACGCTGTTGCCTCTGATATTAATGTTAAAACGTTACAAGGCCTGGTGGGCTCCGAGGTCGTAATTGGTTTTAGGCCCGAAGACGTGGAAGTAATGCCCGAAGGGGTTCTAGAAGGAGTAGTAAAGCTTGCTGAGATTGCAGAAGATAAGAGAATCCTTTACGTTAAACTCAACGACCATGAGGTAAAAGTATTCGTGGATCTATTCACTAGTTTTAACGAAGGACAAAAAGTAATATTAAAAATAAATCCGTTGAAACTCCACATATTTGATAAGAAAACTGGGAAAAAACTTCTAAAAGGGGTGATTCCTGGATGACCTATCTAGAATTGCAAGGGATTAGTAAATCAATAAGTGGAAAAACGATACTGGAGAGAATAGATTTTAAGATTGAAAAAGGCGAAATACTAGCAATCACTGGGCCGCCGGGGTCCGGTAAGACGACGCTACTAAAAATCATTGGCGGGCTTGTGACTCCAACAACCGGTAAAGTCTACCTAGAGGGGAGAGACATAACCAAACTACCTCCTCATGAAAGAAGTTTTTCAATGGTTTTCGAAATACCCCCGGTATACCCTGATAGAACCGGTTACGAGAACATAGCGTTCCCGTTAAAGATTAGAAGACTCAGCGAGGAAGAAATTAGGAGGAAAGTGTTGTCAATTTCCGAGTTGCTTGGAATAAGGCACATCTTAAATAGAAAGCCGAGCACTTTTAGCGGGGGCGAATATCAAAGAGTTGCTCTTGCAAGAGCACTTGTCACCGAGCCAAAGCTACTCTTGCTGGACGAACCGTTCAAATCTTTAGATGCGAAGATTAGGGAGGCGATGATCGCCTGGATGAAGGATCTTCAGAAGAAAATAGGAGTCACAGTGATATATTCAACCCATGATCCACTTGAAAGCATGTCGATTGGGGATAAGGTTCTGGTCTTATTAAAGGGTGTGCAGAAACAGCTTGACCAACCAATCGAATTACTTGCAAAGCCTGTTGACTTAGACGTTGACGAGTTTATCTCAATACCAGCTTTAAACATCATAAAGGGGCGCTTAGAAAAGTGTGCAGAAAACCGGCTTGACATATCTCTCGACAATACTAAGATGTCGATCCCCAGAAGAATAACGCAGTGTGAAGAAGGAAGTGAAGTACTTGTTGCGTTTAGACCTCAGGACGTTAAATTCCACACCACTGAAACCTTGGGCGCGTTAAAAGGACGCATTATCACTGTGAACTATATGGGTCGAAACAGATTAGTTTCGTTAGAAGTAAACGGAATAGTTTTAAGAGCAATAGCTGAGAAGGAAGCAAGGATGGAAATAGGAGATACAGCTTGTTTAACAGTAGATCCTGATAAGGTAAGATTATACGATGTTAAGACGAGAAAACTCCTGTCTTGAGGTGATCTAGAACGCGCATAGTTTCCTTCTCGGACGGAAAAACGACTTCACCTAGATATGGTGTCTTAATATCTGCAGACAAGATAGTTGATATTCAAAAACTTTTACAGAGATACTACGTTGAAGAATATGATATGGGCTTGGAAAACGCTAACTCGCTCACCGAATCTATATTCTCGGTTGGAAGCCGTAATATGCTTCACAGAATAATGGTTTTTAAGCCTACCATAGAGAAGGCCCTGTCCAAGATATGCCCAGGAAGCAAGTGCGATGAAGCCGAGATAGTTAGAGATGTAAACGAAATCCGCTTCCTTCCACCGGTGTACGACCCGTTGAAAATTATCGGAATAGGGCAAAATTATGAGGAATACCGTTTAATGCTAAAGTATCCTAAGCCGGAAGTACCATTATTTTTCTTCAAACCCGTTAATACCTTGATAGGCCACAGAGAAAAGGTTGTAATACCTAAGGGCGGAAAGTGGCCTGGAACCTCATCCAAGATAGTTTTCCACGAATACGAGCTTGCAGTAGTTATCGGGAGAAGGGCGAGATTCGTGGAGAAAAACAGAGTATTCGACTACATTTACGGTTTCACAATATTCAGCGATATAACAGCCCACGACATAGAAATGATTCAACCAGGCTATGTTCTCTACCAGCAACGCGCGAAAGCCTTTGACACGTTCTCTCCCATGGGGCCTTGGATAGTCACTAAGGACGAATTCGAAAGCAAGGGGGTAGACGTCTATAACCTCAATATTTTGAGAAGAAGAAATGGAACAGTTGAAGGGAAATCAAACACAAAGAATATGGTTTACAGGATCGAGGAAATAATTGAGTTCATGAGCGAAATAATGACGTTGGAACCAGGAGATATAATATCCCTGGGAAGCCCGCCTGCAGGACCTCCCGAAGGGCTACAGCCAGGGGATGTTATCGAGGCAGAAATAGAACATATGGGTGTCTTAACTAATTACGTAGTATAACCTCTACACGTTAAGTTTCAAGTAAGAATTTTCACAACTGAAATCCTCCTTCTTTAAGACGGAGAAGATGTTAATATGATAAGTTTATTACGTTTTTCAAGGATTTACAGCAAAACGGGGTTGAGCATTGAGCAGGCCATGGCACTCCATGAAGCCCGAGGAAGTCCTGGCCCACTTCAACGTTAACCCGGAGGCAGGGCTCTCCAGCGAGGAGGCAACTAGAAGGCTCTCCCAGTACGGCCCTAACGAGATCATGGTTAAGAAGAAGCACCCGGTCTTCCTCCTGCTTCGACAGTTCTCCAACTTCCTTATCATAATCCTTCTAGTAGCCACCGTGATCTCGGCTGCTCTCGGAGAGATTGTGGACGCGGCGGCCATCATAACCATTGTGATCATAATGGGGGTAATGGGTTTTATCCAGGAGTATAAGGCTGAGAAAGCCGTTGAAGCGTTGAAGTCTATGGCTGTTCCCTACTGCACTGTGCTAAGGAATGGTGTAGTAACCGAGATACCTGCTTCACAGCTTGTCCCAGGAGACATTCTCATCGTCAAGGAGGGGGATAAGATCCCGGCTGATGCGAGGATAATAGAGTCAGAAGACCTCCTGGTTGACGAGTCGCCTTTAACCGGGGAGTCAACACCCGTTGAGAAGGATTCTGATACAGTGCTCCCGCCGGAAACCCCTGTGAGCGATAGGAGAAACATGGTTTTCAGGGGAACCTATGTAGTTGGAGGTAAGGGGAAGGCTGTCGTTGTTTCAACAGGCTCCTCAACCGAAATAGGAAGGATCGCCAAGGCTATTGCTGAGGCCAAGGAGGAGAAAACCCTTCTAGAACAAGAGCTTGACTCTTTCGGGAAGAAAATAGGACTTATAATACTGGGGATAGCGGCCATAGTCTTCATAACCTCCCTGATAGAGGGCTACCTAGGAGTCATAGACGCCTTCATGGTTTCAGTAGCTCTGGCTGTGGCCGCAATACCTGAAGGCCTCCCCGCAATAGCCACCGCCCTTCTTGCCATAGGTGCTTACAGAATGGCGAAGAAGAAGGCACTGGTGAGGAGGCTTGGAGCTGTTGAAACCCTTGGCGCAGTGGACGTGATCTGCAGTGATAAAACAGGAACAATCACCAAGGGAGAGATGACCGTTAAAATAGTGAAAATGCTGGGAAAACACTGCACGGTCGAGGGCGCGGGATATGAGCCGTCGGGGAAGGTGCTGTGTAATCCGGGAGAACCCGGTGAAGACTTGTTCCTGTATGAAATTATAGCCGCTCACACAAGCGTCGACGTTGCATTAACAAGGGAGGGCTCCTCGTGGAGGGTGAAGGGCTCACCCACCGAGGGGGCGGCCCTAGTGCTAGCGTACAAAGCCCTGGGGGAAGAAGGTGTTAGGAAGGCTGTTGAAAAATACCCGTTGGTGAAAACATATCCCTTCGACAGGTTCAGGAAGAGGAAGACAACTGTTCACCAGGTGGGAGGGAAATACCTAGTGGTGTCAACCGGGGCTCCCGAGCTCTTGCTCGATATTTCAACGAAAGTACAGGGGAGTAGTGAGGAAGAGTTGACGAGAGAGGTTAAAGAGGCCTTGTCAGCAGAGATTGAGAAGCTGGCTTCCCAAGGCTACAGGACGTTCGGGGTCGCCTATAAATGGATAGATGTTTTCAGCGAGGATTACGATGTATCACAGGTTGAAACAGGCCTAGTCTTCTACGCCGTCCTCGGGATAATAGACCCGCCGCGGGAAGAAGTCGTAGAGGCCTTGAAAACCGCCAGCAGGGCCGGTATTAAAACAATCATGGTTACAGGAGACCATAAGTTAACAGCTATCGCTGTAGCAAGGATGATAGGTTTGGAAGCCAGCAAGGAAACAGTCCTGGAGGGAAGGGAGCTGGATAAGATGAGCGATGAGGAACTTGCCAGAGTAGTCGACAAGATAAACGTCTACGCGAGAGTCACCCCCGAGCACAAGGCAAGGATTGTTAAAGCGTTGAAGGCGAAAGGCTATAAGGTCGCGATGACGGGGGACGGGGTTAACGATGCCCCAGCGTTAAAGCTCGCTGACGTTGGGATTGCAATGGGGGTGAGGGGGACTGACGTTGCTAAAGAGGCTTCACAGCTCATCCTTCTAGACGACAACTACTCCACTATAGTTGAAGCTGTTAAGGAGGGCAGGATTATATTTGATAATTTGAAGAAGCCGATAAACTACCTGTTAACAGCCAACATGGGCGAGGTCGGCACGGTTTTCGGTGCTGAACTACTGTATCTCCCACCCCCGCTCAGACCCATCCACCTACTATGGGTTAACGTTGTCACTGACGCTCTTCCCGCAGTAGCCCTCGGCCTCGAGCCGGCTGAGCCGGGCATTATGGAGAAGCCTCCCACTGAGTACAGGGGAGGGTTGATAACTCGAAGGAAAATACTATACTATGTTGTGTTCGGAGCACTCATATCCGGGTTCACAATACTTGCTTTCACCATGAATTCTCAATCTCTGCTAATGGCCCAGACAGCTGCTTTCACGACAATAGTGCTCTCAGAGTTCGGCAGGGCCCTAGCCTCGAGGAGTGAGAACAAGCCTTTGTGGAGGATAAGGTTTAACAAGTGGCTTATCCCGGCGCTGGCTACATCGCTAGCGTTACATGTCGTCACAATCTACACCCCGCTGAACCAGGTATTCTACACTACCCCGCTACCGCTGAGCATGTGGATTTACGGGCTGGCTGCTTCATTCCTAATATGGCTTATAGATGAGGTAAGGAAGGCTATCGGGGTTAAAATCTAGTCCTCCGGGAGACTCCTCATTCTTCTTTTTATTTCACTGTAGCAGTAGCTCCTGAGCTCGCCCGGCATTAGACTGGTTAACAACCCTGTCAGAACGATGTTCTTAGCCTCGCTGAAGCTCAACCCTCTCGTTGCTAGGTAGAAGAGCTTGTCAACAGTAACTAGGTAGTTTCTAGCATAGTGCCTAGCCTCCAAAACCCTGTTACTGTTTACCTCGAGAAATGGTTGCATATACGCTACAGCCTCCTCCTCAAGGATCGATTCAAACCCGTACACAAGCCTCGCATCCGAGGCTTTCGAAGATATTGTCCCCCTACCTCGCACACTGCCTGTTGAATGCTTACTCAGGTAGAGTGTCGAGTATAGGTTTAACGTAGTGTTTAAACCATCAATAAGCCCGTCAACAACCGCGTCAATCCTACTGTCCTCGTTTAAAACACCTGTTAACCTGGCAAGCACGAGTGAGTTGTCGCCAGGCTTTACCAAGCCCTCCATCCTCATCATCCTCCCAGGGCTTACGAGGAAGACGAGATTGCTTATCGAGCCCCTCCCTGTCCCCACTCTGAAGTTGATGCTTGAAGCAGACCCGGAGGCCTCCTCCACGTCGACGATGATGCTTGCCTCAACATTATCGGCTACATTAATGTTTAATCCAAATAGAAGTAAACCATTAGATACGTTGTTAACGACCTTTAATACAAGCGTACCCGGTGAGTCAATCCTTGCAATGAGGTTCCCGATGTTCACGCCCGCCTCAGCTACTGGTTTCACGTTGATGAAGCCCTTACCCCCGTGGAAACCTGCGACAATGGCCTCGTTGCTCAGGATCATGTGGTATTTAGAAAGGTTCGAGTTTTGCTCGTAAAGACTTATCTCGCCCCGCCCCTCTATTCGCACACCGCCTGATGCTTCAACCAAAATCTTCCTCTCTAACCCCAATTCCCCGTTAGCAAGGCTCTCGAAAACATCCCTGTAAACGCCCCAATCAGTGTAGTGTTTCACGGTCGGCGAGTCCCCGTGTCTTTGAAACCCCTCCCTAAGTAGATCAGTAATGCTCAACCCACACCACCCATCTCGCTGAACTCTAGCTGGATAACCTTGGTGAGCATTGAAACGTATTCGAAGGGGAGCCTCGGGAAAACCTCCCTTATAAAGCCAAGTATCATCAATGAAAGGGATTCTCTCTCTGAAAGACCTCTCGATTTCAAGTAGAATAATTGATCCTCGCTTATCCTTGCAGTAGTTGCCTCGTGAGCTATGTCGGCATCGTTCTCGAAAGCGTGTATGATAGGGTACGTGTAGCTCTTGCTGTCCTTGTCCAGGATCAGGCTCTCACACTGGACGAAGCTCTTGGCTCCCTTAGCCCCCTTGTTGACCTGCACCATACCCCTGTAAATGTTTATACCCCGCTTAGCGCTAATGCTCTTGGATACTACCCTGCTCGACGTGTAAGGGGCCTGTCTCTTATACAAATCTCCGA
>ERZ1669249.45-NODE-45-length-84314-cov-8.333045_pt1 | contig 84314 bp, 76 predicted proteins | sample MGYA00579293_ERZ1669249 | MGnify/ENA primary metagenome ERZ1669249 (study PRJEB41166, sample SAMN08046057) | hot springs metagenome | biome: hot spring; feature: neutral hot spring; material: thermophilic sediment; isolation source: thermophilic sediment from... | reverse complement strand
AGCTGAGGCATAGAATATACCAAGCTTCCTTCAAGGGTATTCAGAGAGCTATTGAAGAGAAAGCTAGGGAGTTCGGTGTACCCGTAATCTACGTAGACCCCAAGAACACCTCGAAGCAGTGCCCAGTACACAAGACACACATCGTTTACAGTAACAGCTCCCGTATTGGTAGGTGTAGTGTTGGTGGTGAGCTATGGCATAGAGATGTAGTTGCTTGCTGGAACCTACTTTTTAGAGCCCTGGGAGGTGATGGGAGCAACGCTCCAAGCCTCTCAGGGCTAGACCTAGATGTGTCCCGCATGCCGTTCGGGACGAACACCACCCATGACCCCACAGAGGTATCGAAAACCCTGTGGGCGAGGTGGAAGTCCCTAGATGCGATGAACAAACATAAACCCACATCAGCGAGCATCTAGGGACAAACGGCTCGTGCCGTTAGCCCCGATGCCCGATGAACCCACTCTCGAGGTAGCAGTGCTACCAATGAAGGAGTGGGCGAGGAGAAAGTCTCTAGATGCGACGAATAAACATAAATTAATGAGAATGAGCATCTAGAGACAAACGGAAAAGCTCTGCTTAGCCAATAGGAATATGCTCGTGAGCTTTATGGCTGCTTGTAGAATCGCGGTAGCCTAACTCCTCTTTGCCCTTGATAAACACCGCTGTACGGCTTCTCAACGGGGCTTAGCAGCCTGGCGAAGATTAGGTGTATGAACCTATCGCCCTTGTGCAGTATTACCGGGAAGGATCCCCCCACGACCTCCACGGTTATGTTTCCCTCGAAGCCAGCGTCAACTATTGTTGAGGGTATCATTAGCCCGAGCCTAGCGAAGGTGCTTCTGAGGTTCACGAAAGCCATTATATCGTCGGGTAGCCCGACGTACTCGAGGGTTGTCAGCAACACTCTCTCGTGCGGCCTTATAACGAACTTGTCTCCCTCCTCGAGCTCGTAGTGTATTGATGGGTCGTTGTCGAAGGTCGCCGTGTCTAGGGGGACATCACTGCTCTTGAGCCTGGCTATCTCGCCACCTATTCTCAGGTCAATGCCATTCTCCCTCACTATGTCCGGGCTGTATGGCTCGATCCTTATCAACCCCTTCTCAATGTAGTACCTGAGGTCCCTGTCGCCGAGAATCAAGGCTTCACTGCACCACGGTTTGTTTCATTGTTGTTTCTGGGAATAAAAATTTTAGGTGCACTTATCAATGCTATTCATTAATGCATCAATGGTGATGGATTATTGTGGAGGAAATCAAGCTTGACCCCTGGGGGGATAGCCTGGTAAGGGACTACGAGAAGCTCTTCACGGTCTTCGGCATAAGGCCTTTCAGGGAGGTCCTCCTACTACTCGATAAGCCCCACCTTCTTCACAGAAGAGGCGTTGTGTTTGGCCACAGGGACTTCGACAGGGTTCTCCAGGCTTATAGGAGCGGGGAGAAGGTGGCGCTGCTAACGGGCTTCATGCCCAGCGGCCGCTTCCACTTCGGCCACAAAATGCTGATGGACCAGATAATCTACTACCAGAGCATAGGCATGGACGTGATAATAGCAATCGCTGATATAGAGGCGTACGTCGTGAGGAGGATCCCCCGCCAGGAGGCCCTGAAAATAGCTGTTGAGGAGTACATAGCCAACGCGGTTGCCCTGGGGCTCGACCTCTCGAGGGCGAGGATTTACTTCCAGAGCAACATGGATGCGCCCTACTACAGGCTTGTCCAGATGTTCAGTCAGAAGGTCAGCATGGCTGAGATGGAGGCAATATACGGTGAGCTTAGCCCCGGCAAGATAATGGCCAGCCTAACACAGATGGCCGATATACTCCACCCAATGCTCAAGGAGTACGGGGGCTACAAGCACGTGTTTGTACCAGTAGGGCCTGACCAGGATCCGCACATAAGGCTCGCGAGGGACATAGCGGATAGGTTCGAGTCCGAGCTCGGATTGAGGAGGCCGGCATCAACCTATCACAGGTTCATGACGGGCCTGAACGGAGGCAAGATGAGTAGCAGTAAGCCTGACTCAGCGATCTTCCTCCTTGAGCCAATAGATAGCGCTGTGGCGAAGCTCAAGAGAGCCTTGACGGGGGGCAGAGCAACGGTGGAGGAGCAGAGAAGGCTTGGGGGAGTGCCGGAGGCCTGCTCGGTTTACGAGATGTACCACTACCACCTGGTTACAAGCGATGAGGAGCTCCTAAATATCTATAGGAGATGCGTCAGGGGCGAGCTGCTGTGCGGCGAGGATAAGCAGTACGCGGCTGAGAAGCTGGCTAGGTGGATGGAGGAGCACAGGAGGAAATGGGAGCACGCCCTCAGCTTGGTGACGAGCAAGCTCGACCTCCCTTCGTTCTAGAAACGCTTCTTTCCATATAGATGAGCGGAGCGGCTTTCTTAATAATCCCTCACGGATAAACTACTGGTTACGAGTAGAGGCAGTGGATATCAGCGATGAGGGTTGCCTTTCGGTTCGCCCTGGGCTACGCGCTGCTGTCCTTCACCTACAGCATATATTATACTGTTAGCCGTCCGCTCTACGGAGTAGATGTTTATGGCCGGAGCTTCGTGTTGTTCATAGCTGGAGCCGAGTACATCCCGGCTGTATTCTCGTTCCTCATAGGCTCACTGAGCGACTCCATCGGTAGACGAAAAGTCATGCTCTTCTCCATCATGGGCGCGGCGCCGCTGGCTCTGATATTCCTGCAGCGGGAGCCACTGCCGCTTCTCCTATCAATCTCGCTATACTCCTTCTTCAACGGCCTCGCATCGATGATTGGGCTAAGCTCCGTTCTGGAGAGCAGGGAGGACGTGGGGAGGAACTACTCGGTCATAGGCCTCGCAAGCAGCCTCGGCTGGGCGGGGGGATCCTCCATCGCGTGGCTCCTGTACAAGGGTCTTGGAGAAAAGCTATTCGTCGCGCTGCTCGTGCTCACATATCTATTCGGCCTCTACGGGCTTTATTCAGGATACGGGGGAAAGGAGAGGGAGGCGATGGGGAGCGTTCTAGGGGGCCTCAGGACGGTTTACAGTACCCTTAGGTGGTTTCTCCCGGCGCTGTTGTTGGCCTACGTTGGCACCACTCTTGGGGGGAACCTCAACGCGGTTATACTGGACGCTAAGCTCAGGGGCTTTGTAGAGGGGTGTCTCAAGGGCTCGGTAAGGGACTCGAGGCTGCTCTACGGCCTGTTCTACGGTGGCTTAACATCAATCGTGGCTATACCAGCAAGAGTGATTGCTGGAAGGCTGGTTGATAGGGGGAAGGAGAGGGCTCTCTTCGCTTTCTCCATCACGGCCTATATAGCGATATTCACGCTTCTGCCATTCATGCCGCCCCTACTCTTCATATTCACCTGGCTCGTGCCCATATACCCATTCTACGATACAAGCATATACGCGTTGTCAGCTAGGAGCACGGGCAGCCATGAGTCAACGATAAGCGGCTACATATCAACGGTCACGAGCATAGCTGGGCTGCTGGTGATAATAATAAACACTCTAGCCTATGGGGGAGGGATCCTCACCTACGTGGCGCTTACAGCCTTGTTCCTATTAGCATCACTAGTGCTGTTCATGCTGGGCGGTGGAGGGAAAAACTCTGACCTCCTTCCCGCCCTGAAGGGCGAGGGTTCCCTTTAGGGGGTTCAATGGTTCCCCGCATCTATTCGGGTCTACATCTGTAAGGACAGCCTCAATACACGAGGACTCGAAGATATACTCAAAGAAAAAGTAGACGCGCTATCAGAGAAGGTTGAGTGCGAGGCAAATCCTAAGATAAGGGCGGAGATGAAGACGTGAGCCATGACAGGAAAAACAGAATGTATACACCACATCATCTACGATGTTCTTCGCGCCCTCACGAGAGGGCTATTTAGAAAAACCAATCTCTGCCTAACGGTCAACCTACCGCTGGACGGGTGCTCAGCTCTACTATCCCTAGTGGAGAGCCAGGGTTTAATCTACAAAGCTTCAAGCAGCAACAACTTATTCATGATAACGAACACAGGATATATTTATATAGGGGTATACGGGGAGCTAATGAAGCTTACAACTGAAAGCCTCGCTCTTCAGGGCTTGGGGGAGGTCAGCCCCAGCGTGAGTTAATATTTAATTGGCTATAAATCAGTGACTCACAACCCGTGATTTTCGCTATGTTAGTGATTCTTTTTTCTCGTGTGCCCGGCCGAGGTGCTTGAGCAGTGTGGTGGAGTTTAATACCACGCTTATATCGCTGAGAATCATGGCTATTGCTGCCTGCTCCGGCATCAGCATTATTCCTAGAGGCTTGTAGAGAGCGCCCATAGCAATTGGTATTAATGTAAGGTTGTAAATAAACGCCCATGCCAGGTTCGTCTTCGCCTTGCTCATCACGGCTTTGCTTAGCTCGAATAGCTCCTTTATGCTTAGCAGCGACGCGGATGTCACCACGACGTCTCCGGCCTGCTTGGCTATATCAGAGGCGTTGCTCACCGCCACACCGACGTGAGCCTTGCTTATAGCTATTGCATCGTTTATTCCATCTCCAATGTACATTACCTTCTCGTTGCTCCTGGCCTTCTCCTCGATGATAGCCGCCTTCTCCTCGGGGGTTAGCTCGGCGTGCACCTCATCTACGCCTAGCTCCCTTGATATCAAGCGCGCGTGCTCCCACCTATCACCGGTGAGGATCCCCGTCACCAGGCCTTTCCTCCTCAGGTATTCAATGAGTTCTCTTGAATCCTCCCTAATCTTGTCCCTGAACACGAGGTAGCCCGCGTACGTGTTATCCACAGCTACAAGGGAGACGGTGTATCCCCTTCCGGATAGCTCGGCTATCTCCTCCTTATCCTCATCGCTTATGGCTATGCCCATGTTCTCAATCAGCCTCTCTGTACCGATTACCACTTGATGACTATTAATCACTGATACTATTCCCAGGCCCTGCAGGTTATCGTACCGCTCCGGCTCAACGGTTATCATGCCTGTGCTTTCACATATGCTCATAACTGCTCTTGAGAGGGGGTGCTCGCTTCTTCTCTCAGCGCTGCACACGAGCATCATCAGCTCCTCCCTGCTCAACTCGTTGCTCTTGATTACAATGTCCTCGAGAACCGGGGACCCAGTCGTAAGCGTGCCGGTTTTATCAAAGTAAACTCTCCTTACCTCCAGTATCCTCTCAAACACATCTCCCCTCTTTATGACCAGCCCCTTCTTGATAGATATGTATGTACCAAGCGACGTGGCAAGCGGTATAGCTATTCCGAGGGGGCACGGGCACGTGATGGCCAGCACAGAGGCCATGAAGATGGTGGACTTAAACAACGTCTCCCCAGCTAGCAACCAGTAGGTAAAGGTCCCTATGCTAAGGGCTATCACCCCCCACGTTAGCCTCCCAACCAGCCTGTCAGCGAGCATCTGGTACCTCGGCTTGATGTACTGCGCCTCCCTGACAGCCTCAATTATCCTCGATAACACCGTGTCCTCCCCTGTTCTCGTGACCCTCACACGGATGTACCCATTGATAAGGGTGGAGCCAGCGTAGACTGGATCCCTCCTCTCCTCGGACTTGTACACGGGCCTTGACTCCCCGGTGAGCATTGATTCATCTACGTATCCCCATCCCTTAACGACAACTCCATCCAGAGGTATCACCTCCCCCGCCTTCACCTCTATTACATCGCCGGGCCTCACCTCGCTAACGCTGACTTGCCTGGCTTCATTATTGATGATTAGCCTCGCTTGGCTCACCTGGGACTCCTCGAACATCCTGATGAGCGATAGGGCCTTGCTCTTGATTCGGGCCTCCAGGTATTTCCCTAACCCCACGAACCCGAGAACACCTGCTGAAGCCTCGAAGAACACCTCCTGGCTCCCCGGCCTGCTGGCGAGGACCACGAGGCTTATCATGTACGTTGAGGTCGCTGAAAGGGCTATGAGAGACTCCATTGTGGGAGTTAGCTTAAAGAGTGATTTGAACCCATTCGTCACGGTGTCTCTGCTCAAGGCCAACACGACTGTCGCCACTGCGAAGAGGAGCTCGCCTCTGTACTCCCATAGGGGAGGCTGCTTGTAGAGCATCCCCACTGAGTGGTAGACCACGGCGAACAAGCCTAGAGCAAAGGCGATAAGGACCCAGAGCTGTTTTCTTTCCTCTTTTTCTTCGAGCTCTGTTTTAATCTTCTCGGCGCTCACCTCCTCGTAGCTTAATCCAAGCCTCCTGAGCTCGCTGAGAAGCTCCTCCCTGGAGATGCTGTAGGGGTTGAACGATATCTTCGCTGTTTTCGTCACAGGAGATGCTCTGCACAGAAAGACTCCTCTCAGCCCGCTTATCCTCTCCTCTACCTGGGGGATGGCTTCCTCATCGATTGGTAACGTTAAGGTTAGGTGGTTCTTCTCAACGTCGTATCCCGCTCTTCTTATGGCATCGGCTATTTCCCGGAGACCCACGAGGTCTTCATCATACTCAATAATGGCTGTTCCATCAATAGCGCTGATATCCACCTTGATTATGCCCTTAAGCCTCGATAGCTCCTTGTTGATGCTGTAAACGCAGGCTGGGCAGTCAACGCCAATTATTCTCAGCTTTTCCTTGACTACCCGCAACGTTAAAGGACCTCTGGCCCAGCAATCATTGTTTCTTTAGGACTTCATTTGTAAAGCATGCTAATTAACCAAACGTATATATGAGAACCATATATTCATTTTGAACCAAAGGTATGTTTGGTGGGCTGATTGGAAATAGACCCTGTGTGCGGAATGAAGGTTGACCCAGCGAAGTCCAGGTATAAATCCGTGTATAAGGGGAAGATATACTATTTCTGTAGCCATCACTGCAAAAAGGCCTTTGATGAGAACCCTGAGGAGTACCTGCTTAGAGGGCCCAGGGGAATGCCTGTTTGAGGGGGCTTTTTACTCATCAATTCTTTCTAATACGTCGTGGAAGGTGTTCTTTCTGCATACCCTGCAGTAGTGGTATATCTTCTTCATTTCCATAAGGTTGAAGCTCACCGCGAGCATCCACTCGGTGCCGCATTCATGGCATCTCAGCTTCCATTTGGTGACCATGCTCTTCACACACGCTCATAGCTTTGGCCCTTCATCACTGCTCAGCGATGCGTATCTAATCATCGCTTCACGGTTGTCTTTGTTGCTTATTAACTAAAAAATGTTTTTCTAGTCTATGTAGTCTCCGGTCTCTATTTTTGATGGCAGGTACTCGAAGGCGAGGAACTTCAGGCCCTTGCTGGCCATGGCCTCGATCTCGAGCTTCGCCAGGGTGTAGAGGAATATGCTTATCTCCTTTATCCATCTCGGGTCCCTGAACCACGGGTAGCCTGGGTGCCTCTTAACCCTCTCCCCCTTCCCCTTAACGCTTATCTTCGGCTCGAAGCCAAGTATATCCTTAACGACGCTTGTGCCCACAAGCTCTATTGCCCTCGCTATGTCCTGCTGCTTGGCTCTTATAATGAACATTTTCCTCTCCTCCTCGCTGAGGAAGGGCTTCTTGTCGAGGCTCTTCTTGTACCCGTACTTCCTGAGAACCTCCACGTACCTCTTCTTCAGCGCCTTCCTATCAACAGTGTTTCCCAGGATGCTTGTCTGCAGCTCCTCTATGGGGGGATCATCGCCGAAGACGTCGCTCATCATGACTCCGAGGAACCTTGCCGACGGCGTCGCGAGCCTCTCACTCTCGTAGCTGAGGGTTATTGAGCCTATCTTGAAGACGCTGTATATGTAGAACCCGTAGGGATCGCTGTCAGCCACAACGTAGACCGGTAGCTTAAGCTCCTCGTTTAATCTGCGCACAAACCTCCTCGTCGCCCTGTCGGGCTGGCCCGCGCTCGTCACCAGCAGGCACTTCATCTTCCTCCAGAACCCTATCCTGTGGAGCTGCTGGAAGACGGCGTCCTTCTCCACGACGAGGACGAACTCCGCGTTAACGTCGAGGAACTCTATTAAGTCAGCTGTTGACTCGATAGCGTATGCACCGTGGCCCATCTTGCTCAGGTCTATCACGTCTCTGCCGCTCCTAATCCTCATGTCGCCGACAACTTTCCCCTTCTCCTTGCTCAGTATGAGCATCTCTTCCCTGAGCTTGTTGGTGAGGACCTCTACGTCTCTCAGGACGGCGTCGCTCTCGTCCTGCTCGTCCCACGTGTTTATCTCCTTATCGCTCTCGCTTAGCTTGGGTATCGTGTGCTTTCCCCTGTAGTACAGGTCTCTTATTGTTGGGTACTCATTGTTGACCAGGGCGTCGTATATTATGCTTGCCATCAGGACCGTCTGCATGAACTTCTTTACCTCGCCCTCATCGAAGAACCTCCTGACGGCCTTGCTCTCGCCCAGCAACAGCATCTTCTTGGCCGGGTCATAGATGGTGTTGGCGAGGGTCCTCTTCTTTATGACGAGCCTCGGCTCCTCCCCCTTCTTTATCTGGTCAATGAGCTTTAGGAAAACCTTTCTTATGGCCTCAGCGGACTTCCTCCTGGCCTCTAGGTCTATCTTGTCAATGTACTCCTCCATTAGGCACTCGCCTCATCCTCGGAGATTTTTATCTTGGCTAGGGCTATCTCCCTCATCTTCTCGATGAGCTCATTCTGTATTGATGGGTCAGGCGTTCCTCTCCCGTTGCCCGCTATCGCGGCCAGGCTCGCCGCTACCTCGGGGATGTACCTGAGGAACAGGCTTAGCTTCTGCCTGGCCTCCTGGGCCCTCTTCTTCCTCTGTATGTGCTCTCTCAGCTTCCTTGCCAGCTCCTGTGCCAGGAGCCTTACCTCGCTCTCGACCTCCTCGACGTTGGCCACGCTCTCCTTTCCAACCCCTTTGTATGGAACCTTTGTTGAGCATATGTGTATGAGCACGGCGACCGTGTCCGTTGGCTCGAGCTTGTAGACGCTTCTCCAGGGGAACTTTGAGGGGTCAACGATGCTCCACATGACATCGGTTTTCTCATCGTATAGGAGGGGGATCTTGTTGGCGTATCTGAGAAGGACTATGTACGGCCCTGTCTCCCCCTTAACGGAGTCCTGGGCTATCTCGTCCAGCCTTGACGCCAGCTCCCCTCCATACGCTATTCCTCCCTCAACTATGAATGGGTGCCCGCTGTACGAGCTCGGCTTTCTCGACGCGGTCGCGATGAACTCTGGCCTCAGTATCTCCTTCAGCCCTATCCTTATTAGCTCCTCGCCTATCGGTGACAGGGGCTCATCCGTTGGGGCCCAGTACTTCTCCTCCCTCATTGCCTTGTACAGCCTCTGAAGCTCGTCGTCATCAAGCGTTCTCGGCGGCTTGTCTGGGTCTATGCCCGCGTTCTTGAGTATCCTCGTTGCTGTTACCTCCCCTATCCTCTGGAACTCGCTGGTGAGGAAGCTCAGCACGGTTTTCGCGCCGGTCTCGTTAATCATCATCTTGAGCATCTCCAGGTCTATGCCCAGGGGGTGGGGCTTCGCCTCTTTTGGCGGCCTTGGCAGCATGCTCGTTACTCTGGGGAACCTCAGAACCTCGTACTCATCCTCCTTCTCGACGCTGGGGAGAATAGCGGTTATATCAGCGTAGGGAGTGATTATGGCCGTCCTCTTTATGTAGACAGCCACGTAGTCCCTCACCCTCCTGGACCACTCCCCCTCAATAGTCAGCTTGACGATGGTGCCGTGCCACTTGCTTCTCTTCTCCCAGCTCGCCATCTCGAGTATCTGGGGCTCGTTCCTCTTGACATCAATCATGAGCTTGTAGTAGTAGATGTACCTCGTCTTCCGGGTGCTGCTGTATATTTCGAACGGCTTCCCCGTTGTTAGCTGCGCGTACAGAATAGCCATCTTTGCCCCGAGGCCATACATCCCCCTTGTCTGCCTGAACTTGTACTTGCTTGAGTAGAGAACCCTCCCGAAGGCATCGGGTATAAACTGTGGCGGCACCCCTATACCGTTGTCCTCGACCTGTATGGTGATGTGGTTCGGGTTGGAGGGATCCTCCCTGGATATCCTCAGCGTTATTACCGGCAGTATCCCGTGAACCTCCGTGGCGTCGAGGCTGTTCTCAATGAATTCCCTGACGGTTTGGTAGACAGCCCTGGCCGGGTTGCTGAAGCCCGCTATCTCCCTGTTCCTGTAGAAGAACTCGGATGGGCTTAGCTGACGAAAGCTCTCAACACCGCTGCTCATGCCATGGTTACCTCTCTGTTTTTTTTTTTTGCCTAAAACCACGTTGATTGGTCTAGCCTGTAAACAATTGGTGAAAACAAGAAAATAACGTTATCATACTTAAGCATTCATATGTATTTGTTTTTCGCATCATTTATTCTTGCTGATGCGCTATCCCTGGGAGAGCGTTCCCGGCTCTATAACTGTTCTTGGCTTGAGCACGCTGCCGCTGTCAACAATGCTTCTCTCACCGATGATGCTGCCCATCTTCTCGAAGCCGGGCCTGCGCGCCTCGAGGGGGTCGTAGTTGATGGTTATGCATGACGGCCTGACCATGGCCTCCTCACCAACAAGCGAGTCAGCTATGTAGCACTTGCTCCCAATGCTTGCTCCTCTACCGATGTAGCTTCTCTTCACCTCGGCCCCGGAGCCTATTATCGCCCCTGGCTCTATGGAGACGGAGTTCCTTATGAGCGTGTGCGAGCCCACGAACGCGCCGGGCCCCACGTAGACCGGCCCCTTTATAACGGCGTAGTGGTCTATGACTGCTCCGTCATCAATGTAGACCGGCCCCTCAATAACAGCTGTCGGGGATATCCTAGCTGTCGGCTTGATTATGGTTGAGCTGTACCTACGCATAGCTGCCTTTATGGCGTGGAGAAAGCTCCTGGGCTCATTGAGAAGAACGAAGTCCTCGGGCCACACATGGGCCTTTGTCGAGCCTGTCTCCAGAAGCCTGAGTGCCAGGTCGAGGAGGTTTTTGCTTGACCTGACATGCTCTAGGATAAGGCTCCTGCTCGCGCCTAGAGCCCCGGTTAAGCCGTACCCCTCGACGCCAACCCCGACCTCGGTTAGGCTGTTTGTCTGGAAGTCGATGAGTGCTCTTATCCCCCCGAGCCCGTACGTCAGGCTCGTCGGAGTTGACGCTAGCAGCGTGAACACTGCTCCCCCAGCCTCGCTCCACTTCTCAAGGAAGAACCTGTAGAAGCCCGGGCTGGTCTCGAAGCTTGCGAGCTGCAAAACGATCTTGTCATCTCCGCTTCTGGACAATGCCTTTTCCAGGTTGGCCATCACATCATCCTCCTTAACCCAGTACGCGGAGGCCCCCGATGGGAGGGATCCCCCTACCTCGAGGACCCCCTCATACACAGCTGTTATCTCCGTTATTCCTGCCTGGAGAGCGTTTTCGACTTCCCTCTCGATTACTCTTCTTCCAAGCAGGTATGCGTTTAGCGTTGGCTTATCCCTCCTGAAGAGAGGGTAGCTTGTCTCAACGGTCTGGTCCGTGGTTATTACCATGAACATTTAGTCATCACCTCTACTCAACCGTGACTGTTTTCGCGAGGTTACGGGGCTTGTCAGGGTCGTATCCAAGCTTTATTGACATGTAGTACGCTAGTAGTTGCAGCGGCGGGGCGAGGGCGAGGGGCTCGAGGAAGGGGCTGCCCGTGTGGATAACTATCTTCTCCTTGGATAGGCCCGTTGCCTCGTTATCCCCACTGGACACAGCGAGCGTGTAGGCCCCTCTGGCGTTCATCTCCATGACGTTTCCCACTATCTCCTCTGATGAGTCCCCAGTGACAACGAATATGACGGGGAAGCCGCTCTCGACGAGGGCTATCGGCCCATGCTTAGACTCCCCCGCTGGGTACGCCTCAGCGTGAATGTATGATATCTCCTTGATCTTCAGCGCGCCCTCCATGGCTAGCGGTACGCCAAGGCCTCTGCCTAGCACGTACATGCTCTGCCTCCTCGAAAGCTCCTCGGCCAGCCTCGAGACCCTTGGCTCAGATGCCGATATCGCCCTGGAAACAACCCTGGGGGCCTGCTCAAGCATTCTCACGAGCTCTCCGTACTCGCCATTGCTGATCGCGCCAGTGTAGAGGGCCATCTTCATGGCCAGTATCTCGCCGGCCACCACCTGGGTGAGGAACGTCTTCGTTGCCGCGACACCTATCTCTGGGCCGGCCCTCGTCAGTATTGATGCATGGGCTTCCCTGTAGATAGCGCTTCCAATAACGTTGGTTAACGCCAGGGCCCTGGCCCCCCTCTCCTTGAAGAACCGCACCGCCTTGAGCGTATCTATCGTTTCCCCGCTCTGGCTTATAGCTAGTACAACGGCCCTCTCGCTTGCAAGAGAGCTGTAGTGCTTGTACTCGGACGCTATGAAGGCGTAGACAGGCCTGCCCGTCAGCCTCTCAACGAAGTACTTAGTTACCAGCCCAGCGTGGAAGCTTGTGCCCGCGGCCGTGATGAATATCCTGTCGGACTCAACGAGCAGCTTGGCCACCCTGTCAACAGTGTCATCGCTGAGTGCTCCATCAAGCGTGGACTTCACGGCCAGCGGCTGCTCGTGTATCTCCTTTAGCATGTAGTGCGGGTAACCGCCCTTGGCAACCATATCTGCTTTCCAGCTGACCACCATGACTCTTCTCGACGCGTCGATTGTTTCCCCGCTGCCCATCTTCTCTATGAGGACCTCGCGCTGGCTTATCCAGCCGACCTCGCCGTCCTCCAGGGGTATCACCCTGTTTGTGTAGGGCAGGAGAGCCGTTATATCGCTTGATACGAAGTTAGCTTCCTCCCCCAGCCCCACTATAAGCGGGCTCTCCTTCTTCGCGAAGAATATCCTCGGCACACCTGATATCAGGACGGCGAGGGCGTAGCTGCCCTCAAGCCTCTCGACAGCCCTCTTGAAGGCAACGTAGGCATCCAGCCCTCTCTTCATGTAATCCTCTATTAGGTGAGCCACGACCTCCGTGTCAGTGTCGCTGTTGAATACGTGGTTCTTCTCAAGCTCCTTCTTTATCTTCAGGAAGTTCCTTATTATGCCGTTATGAACAACCGCCACCTTCCCCTCACAGTCGTAGACCGGGTGAGCGTTCCTATCGCTCGGCTCGCCATGAGTGGCCCAGCGGGTGTGGGCAACGCCTATGAGCCCATCGTACATGTAGAAGGAAAGCTTTCTCGAGACATCATCGACCTTCCCCTTAGCCTTCCTTATAATTATCTGCTCGCCGTTGAGCAGCGCTATCCCAACGCTGTCGTAGCCTCTGTACTCAAGGCTCTTGAGGCCCCTCGTCAGCACCTCGCCCATTGTCCCCTTGACCCTCTCCCTGAACGACTGCGTTGCGCATAGCCCTATGATGCCGCACACAGCCAACTCCTCACAAGGATGTAGATAGCCCCTCTAATCTATATTGTCATGAAGCATTTAAAAAGAAGCATATTGATTATAACATCTCGTCTAGGCGCTTCATCAGGAAATTATTAGTGGTGGAAGCACGAGTGAAGCTATGTAAATGGAGGCCGCGATAGATGTTCTGGATACAGCCTTCATGAGGAGGCCGAAGCCCTCCTCCCCCAGGACCCTCGCCTTGAACCTGACCTGCGTGTACCTCACGTCGGCCTGGCCCAGCTTTCCAATGGCTTCCTCCAGCCCTCTCCTTATCTTCTCTATTATTTTCTCGCTGCTCACGGTTTCCCCAATAACCCTGTATCCTCTCTTCCCCCTCAGGCCGACGAGGGAGTGGTTATCGGTCGTGGCGACCTCCGCGTGGTCCACCAGGCCTTTTACGGCCTCCATTATTCTTCTCCTGAGCTCAGGGACCATGTTGTTTCCATCAAGAATGATGAGGGCTGTTCTCTCGCCATCGCACTCGAGGACCAGTATCCTCGCGCCCAGAGGGCCTATCTCCAGCCCTTCCTCGTCGAGCTCCTCCCGCTGTACGGCGGCAAACCCGATCCTGCCCTCAGCGCAGCTATGAGCCTCTCCCAATCTGCTTAGAGCCTCCTCTATCTCCCTCGCGTCGTTGTGGTCGTAACCGTTATCAACCATGTATGTGTTCTGGGCATCGATGAGAACGACGCCGTACTTATCCTCCAGCGTTGACAGCGTTGCCGGTAAGTCGTCGCTTGACTTGTGCTTAGCTGATATCACGGAAAACCTTCTGCCATCGAGGCAAAGCGTGGTTATGGTGAAGCTCCGGGTCTCGGTTAGGCTTGGCCTACACATGCTCCGGGCCTCATCCCCGCTTTCCACGGGCTCCTCGTCAAGCCTCCTCGCGGCGGCCTCAATGGCCTTGACCAGCCCGCGGGCCTCCTCGTTGCTTACAATATCGTTTTCGTGCCCGCCGACGCCGTGCAGGAAGGCGATCGTGTAGCCTTTTTCCTCGAGAGCTCTCTTGAGCTCCTGTATGATTATGCTTCCCCCCACGCCTCCGAAGGGGCCTGGGTGAGCGTCGGTGGCGACGAGCACCAGCTTCTCGCCTGTGCCCCTATGCTTGATGAGGAAGACGTGTGCCCTCAGCTCCTTCTCCTTGAGTGGCAGGGACTCAAGGTGCTTCTCGAACAGGGATGGCCCGTGGACGCTCTCCAAAGCGAAGCCCCTCAGCAGCCCAATGCTGTTTATCCCGGTGACCCTGTTTATAGCGTGGATGAGTAGGGGCATGAAGGCTATGTAGGCCAGGGTCGCCGCTCCGAGGGGGTAGTCATGCGTGGCTATGTAGTAGCCTGCGCCCACGATGTTTGGCAGGGCCCACCTGATGGTGGCTCCGCCAAGAACGAGGGACAGCGAGCTGGCCAGGTTCGATGACAGCATCATTAAGCGCAGGGTTGGCTTTGAGAAGATTAGCTCCAGGAGGGCTGTTATCCCAGCTATAACGATCGATACCTTCACGTAGTCAAGCTCTCTTCTGAGCCTGAGGCCAGATAGCCTTAGAGACAGGGATAGACCGGCTATCTCAAAGACGTATAGAAAAGTCATCCTCAGCAGGCTGCCGAAGCCTACCAGGACACCGGATAGAGCTAGGGAGTAGTTCCTGAGCCTGCTCATGTACCTATGATACTTATCCTCGAATACCCTTGTGCTGCCCCCTCTAAGCATAGCTTCTCCTACTTTGAGAACTATGTATGGGACAAGATAATACGTTTTAGGGATAGTTAAAATGCTTCTTCCTCGCTGTTAGCTCGAGGAGTGCTGGGATAGGCTGGCTTTACCACTAAGCAGCACGCATACATAAAGAGCTATTGTTATTTAAGCTCTACGTTTTTATCCTGCATGATGTCTGGGCAAACGTTATAATCATGGTTGCTTCTTATGTTTTTCCTAGTACTAGGCACGGCGGTTATCCTTGATTAGCTACGCTCAGTTAATCGGGGCCTTAATCATTGTTTACTTGGTATCAGCGCTTGTCTTCAGGAGCAGGAGGCCTGCTGTTCCTATCTGGAGCTTAATGGCGTTCTCAGCGTTCGTGACTGTTGTCTCGGGGCTCGTCAGCATCGATGAGCTGGGTAGCGTTATAGACATGAACGTTATCCTGTTCCTCATCGGCATGTTCAGCCTAGTCGGCCTAGCCGAGGACTCAGGTCTTCTCCAGGCCTTGTCCTACTGGTTTATAGGCAGGTTTAGGAGGAGGAACACCATTCTAATTGGCTCATCTCTTCTCTTCGGCTTCCTAGCGGCGTTTGCCGTTAACGACACCGTTGCTCTCATGGGCCCTCCCATAGCCTTGATGATAAGCAGGGTCTCCGGCATAGATGCTAGGGCTATGTTCCTATTGCTGGCCTTCTCCCTGACCATAGGCTCGGTCATGACTCCTCTGGGCAACCCGCAGAATATGCTCATAGCCATCAGCTCAGGCATGCCGGCTCCCTTCATAACGTTTGTGTACAAGCTCTCGGTCCCCACGATAATAAACCTCCTGGTCACCCCCCTCGTTATAAAGAGGATGTTCAGGATAACGGATGCCCGCGTAGAAGTTGGCGTCATTCCTCACGAGGCCATAAAGAACAAGAAGGACGCTCTCCTAGCTGGACTCGGGCTCACCGTGACGGTTGTGGCTCTCGTCGTGAACGATGTAATGGAGATGACTGGGAGGCCCCACATAGCCGAGAAGGGCTTCATACCATTCGTTATATCGGCCGGGATATACGCGTTTACCAGTAGCCCGAGGAGGGTTCTCGCCAACGTTGACTGGGGCACAATAGTCTTCTTCATAACGATGTTCATAACCATGAATGGCGTTTGGAGAAGCGGTGTTCTCTCGCCGCTGCTTAACCTCCTGCTCTTCGATACGGGCAGCAAGGAGATGGTCGTGTTGGGCGTGACGCTATCATCCATTGCTCTGAGCCAGCTTGTAAGCAACGTCCCCTTCACGGGGCTGTACATACCCTACCTGAAGAGCCTGGGCTTCACGGGCCTCGACGCCCACGTCTGGCTCTCCCTCGCGGCGGCCTCAACGATAGCCGGTAACCTAACTATTCTTGGCGCGGCCTCAAACGTTATTGTGCTCGAGACGCTTGAGTCAAGGTACAACGCTACGATTACCTTCAAGGAGTTCCTCAGGGTAGGGGCAGTTGTAACCGCGATTAACACGCTTATTTATATGCCCTTCCTCCTATTCTTCACTTAATTCTGCTAGCCGCCTCCTCCAGGTCCTTGAGAGTGTTTATCGGTATCCACGATGAGGCCGGTATCACGAAGGCCGCCAGCAGGCCCATAGAGGCTATTTTTGGGAGAACCACTGTCTCGAGCTCTATTGGCCCCCCTAGGCTCATATCAACGTTGTCTAGGACGAACCTGTAGGCGGGTGGATCCATCACGTATATGCCCGTGTTGACGTAGTAGCTGAGAACAGGCTTCTCCTCGAAGCTCTCCACCAGGCCTTCCCCGTTAACCCTGGCCACGCCGAAGGGGAGCCTGTAGCCGCTTGCCAGCACGACCGTGGCTATTGTCCCCCGGCTACGCTTGTACTCCATGTGTGTTAGTAGAAGCCTTGTTGGGAGGGTTGAGTCGAGGAAGACGTCGTCGGGGAAGGCTATTATGCTTCTCCTGCTTCCATCCACCGCTCCGTTCAGGATGGCGTGCTTGAGGGCCTTGGCCTTGCCCACCTTGCCCGGCTCCCCCGGGTCGTAGCTGTACCTCACGTGGACCCCGAGGCCTGAGCCATCGCCCAGAAGCCTCTCGACCTGTTCGCCAAGGTAGCCGACGAGGACGACGTACTCAGTGAAGCCGTTGGCCCTGAAGTACTCTATTGCTCTCTCGATAAGCGTTTTGCCATTTATCTCGACAAGGCACTTCGGCCTGTCGGGCTGCCCAAGCCTTTTTCCCAGGCCCCCGGCTATCAGGACCACCTGTGTCCTGCCTATCTCCTCGGCCAGCTCATCCATAACGGAGGGGCGCTGGGGCTTTTTGTTTATACTCAAGCACCGGCACACCTATCTCCAAGAAACTTGTGGTCCCGGGGGGATAAATGCTTTATATTTCCCTCCTCAGAGCTCTGCTGAGCAGCGCTGATGCTGCCAGCGTGCCAGTGCTTATAAGCAATACCAGAATGGGCAAAGGTAGCCCGTTAATCATGGATAGGAAGGCTTCCCTTGGCCCCAGCTTAGCTGAGTATGCAAGCGCTGTTGCGAATCCGGCCAGCAGGGATGCCAGCGCGCCCAGCCTCGGCCTAGGCCATCCTTTCTCGAGCGAGCATACAGCGTATATAACGAGTGGGGCCTGGGGCAGAAGCAATACGGATGTCATGACGGATAAATCAAGTATGTAGCCGCTCCTGCTCAGGGCTATCGCTGATGCGGCTGTTACAAGCAAAGCCTGTATAGCGATTGAGTATCCTACACGCATGGTCCCCTTGGTTCTCATGGCCAGCAGGTCTCTGTGAACGCTGCTTGCAACCGCAAGCGCGATGCTGTTCCCGGTTGATATGGCAGCCGCTATTATGCTGACCGATACGAAGCTTGACAGGTAGGGGGCCATTAGAGAGAGGAGATGCGGGGTCACATCCTCTCTGCCCAGCTCCCGCAGACCGCCCGCCAGCGTGAGCGCCCTTGCGAGCAGGCCTATCCCAACCGAGATGATGGTGTAGAGGAACCCGAACACGCTGAAGTACAGGACGCTGTCCCTGTAGGACTTCTCATCGCGGTGGACGAAAAGCCTCACAATAACTTGTGGGTTTGTTATAGCGAAGAACAGCCACGGCGTCACGTAGGCTAGGAAGACGCCTGGCCTCCAGAAGCCAGTCACGCCTAGGTAGCCGCTCTCCCCCAGCACTCTGAGGGCGCTGAGGGATCCCCCAACAGCTTTATCAACGTTGTTTGCCAGCCACGCCACGTATACTGCTCCCCCGGCCAGCATCCACAGTGCTTGGTAGAGGTCAGTTGAAGCGACGCTCCACATGCCGCCGACAGACATCCAAGCCAGGATTATGAGCGCGCCCAAAGCTACTCCTGCTTGGTAATTCAGGCCTTCCTTCTCGAGGAGCACGCCTACGCCCTGGACCTGCGCGGCTAGGTAGGGGATAACAGCGATTAAGTACATGGTGGATAATGCAACCGGTATGGCCCTTGATGCGTAGAGGTCACCCATCATCTCGCTAGGGCTCACCCATCCTCTCTGCTTAGATAACCTCCATAGCCTGTGGCCCACCGTGCTTAGAAGATAGATGGTTGATGCTAGGTAGAGGAGCTCGAAGCCAAGGCTCATGACCCCCGTCTTGTAAGCCAAGCCGACCAGGCCTATCATCATGAACGCGCTGTACGTGGTTGCGGCGTAGGTCCCGAAGGCGAGGATCCTCCCCAGCCTGCCGCCCGCGACGTAGTAGTCACGTATGCTCTTTATCCCCGCTTTCCTTGATGCGATGGCTATTGCTGTTCCAATAGCTATGTAGAGGAGAAGCATTGCCAGCAGCATTTCTGCTCACCTAGCCTTTGCTATTGCCCCCGTTCTTCCTGGCGTACAGGCCGAGGAGAGACAGAGCTATCGAGGCTATGGTTGATGCAACGAAAAAGAAGAGCAGCCCGCAGCCGCCCTCGGCCCTGAACGCGATGTACGGCAGAGCTATCATCAAAGCTATAACTACCGGCGGTAGCAGCAGCGATAATAGCTCGATTATCATTGGGGTAAGCCCTCCGCTCCCCGATGCGTTACTGTTTTTTCCCTCGAACGACTAATTAGTGTTGGGGTTACCAGTATAGGTTATTGTGATGGGTGAGTAGCCAGTGGTTTCAAGGCCGCTGCTCGTCATTAACTACAAGAGCTATGAATCAGGCCTCGGCGAGAGGGGCCTCGAGATAGCTAGGCAAGCAAGCCTCGTGGCGAGGGAGCTCGGCGTGGAGGTAGTAGTGGCAGCTCCATACACGATGATCCCCCTCCTGGTCAGGAGCACCGATGTACCTGTCTACGCACAGCACGTAGACCCCATCAGGCCTGGCAGGGGCACGGGATACGTCTCGGCGAGGGAGCTTGCCATGGCCGGGGCCAGCGGGAGCATAGTTAATCACAGCGAGCGCAGGCTTGATTTAACCAGTATCCATGAGGCTGTTAGCCGCCTCCACGATGAGGGGTTGAAGGCGCTTGTATGCGCTGATACTCCCAGGGCAGCTCTGGCGGTGGCTATGCTCGAGCCGGACATCATCGCTGTTGAGCCCCCCGAGCTAATAGCGACGGGAATATCGGTCTCCAGGGCCAAGCCCGAGGTCGTGTCAAGCACCGTTGAGCTCCTGAGGGGCAGGGCTGGCTACACGGGGCCGATACTCACGGGCGCTGGCGTTACTAGCGGCGAGGACGCGAGGAGGGCGGTTGAGCTCGGGACAAACGGGGTGCTAGTCGCAAGCGCTGTCATGACCAGCAGCTCGCCTGGCGAGAAGATAAGGGAGCTGGCCATGGGTCTCCTTGGCCATAGATAACTCTTTTCTGTGTTAAGCTAGTTTAGTGAGAATTTGAGTAAAAAAGGATTAAAATCAAGATACGTAGTCAATCATCTTTCTAGCTACTCCCAGGTATATCGCGAACGTTCCTATGCCTAGCCCGAGAAGAATCATGAAGAGGATGACGCTTAGTATGGGCAGAGCCTGCATCATGTCAAGGTAGTAGTTGAAGAACATGCTTATCGGCAGACCCTCCTTGCCCGTGACCACCATGTATGGGTATCTCGATGCATCGTTGATGAACTCCCCAAGAATAGCCACGAAGAGGGCCGTGAATCCCAGGTGCTTTGTGTAGATAATCCTCCCCGTCCTCAGTGCTCTGAGGGCTTTTACTGATGTGTACAGCAGGACAGCTATCGTGGCTAGCTTTAGGTAGAACAGTGGGGAGGTTAAGCCAAACGTGACGTTCTGGTACACGTAGCTCGAGTGGGCTCGCAGAGTCAGCCAGTAAAGCGGTCCGAACAGCAGCTGCGCTACGAGCAGGTACAGGCCCACCCTAAGCGCTCCCGCGGCCCCCTGGTTATCGCGGTGAATTCCCAGCACCGTGTAAGCCATGTAGCCGCCAACCGATAGCACAGCGACAACCGTGTGCACGTACAGCACCCATAGCAATGGGTTCGTGTAGGCCTGGGCTATGGGGGCCGAGCCGCTGGCCAGGTAGGTCGCGATGGCGTGGGGGCTCATTGTCTCAGCGAATATCGTCCTGAACCCGAGGGGTATGAGGAAGCCCGAGGTAGCCATAACGAACCCGAGGGCCACGTGTTTCCTTGGGTCTACCCTGCCCCAGAGGTACCAGAACGCGGCTATTGATGGTATCCTTATGAATATGCCTATTATCGCTATTGATATTGGGAGGAAGAGCACGTTCGTGGCGAGGGCGGTGAGGCCCGGGAACAGGCCGGCCAGGAAGACCGTTATCACTGTACCCCAGACTCCGGACATAAGCTCGCTCGCCGCCAGGAGGCCGAGCAGCCTCCTCGCCCTCGCCTCCATCTCCTCGCTTCTTCTCTTGTAAGCCACGTACCTGTACCAGGCCGTCAGGACGCCTACTCCAAGTGTGACTGACACGAACGCCACGTGTATTATTACTGATAGCCCTAGCGCCATGAACCCTATGTTCTCAGTTAGAGAGGGCATTCTCCTCACCTCTCCCCGCCAAGCCACTCCCTAACTCTTGTTGGCAGAGCGCTCTCCCTCGTCGCGATGATGTACATGGCCATCCATCCCCCCACGTTGACCAGCAGTATGAAAATCACGGCGAAGGCTGCGAAGGCCTTGCTTGCTATTAGTGGGGATATGCTTATGAGCTCCTCCGGCTTCAGTAGCCCGTAAACGGTCCACGGCTTTCTACCGACTTCCCTTACGAGCCACCCTAGGGATGCTGATAGGGATGAGCCAACCATGAACACTATTGATAGGGCGAGCGTCATCCTTGCATCTATTCTCAGCCTGCTCCTTATCAGTGGTAGCTTATCGTGAAGAGCGATGAGGCCTACGGCTATGAGCGCTATTATGGCCGCGGCTATCTTAGTGTAATACGAGTAGTGCACTATGCTCATTCGGCTCTTAGCTTCCTCGAGGTCGGCGAGGCATATGTCCGCAACCCTCGTGGATAAGACCTTGTCGAGGTTGCCCTCCTCTACCTGGATCCCCAGCTGTGAGGCCAGCCCCAGCAGAGCGTTCTTGTCGAGGCCTAGCGCCAGCGCCACATCGCCTATCGTCTTGTTCCCGCTGGACAAGCAGGCCTTGCTCATCTCATCGAAGCCTATTATCGGCTTGGAGGGGTCGCCGTAGGCCAGGAAGCTAATTATAGGGTTGGTGAACGTTGCCTCGGCTTTTTCCATCAACGCGAACTTTGTTGGGTTGTATTTAGCTATCGCCACGCCCATCTCGTGCCCGAACACCGCTCCCTGAACAGCTATTAGAACTAGGAGGACCAGCGCCAGCCTCTTCACGTATACCCTGTACTCCTCCCTGCCGGTCTTGTAGTGCCTGTATGAGTAGGCGGCCAGGACCAGTGATGACCCAACAATAACCGCTGCGGCGAGGTTGTGAGCCATGGATGCTAGGCTCAGCTCTCCCTTAAAGGCGACTGTGGGGTCCGTTATGAGTAGCCCTATCCTTGATGCTGTGTCCGGGCTTTGTATAACGCTCTGGAGCTTGCTCCCGGTTGCGAGCAAAAGCACCTTGAGTGCAACGAGCTTCTGGGCATCCATGCTCTGCTCTCCGAAGACCGGCATGAAGGGATACAGTGCCTGGGCCACGCCTCCCGTGCCCATGGGCGCGACGAGCCACGAGTTCACTGAGGTTATGAGCACCCCTGATAGCAGTGCGAAGGCCCAGTAAGCAGTTATTATGGCTATGCTCTTCCCGGTGCTCGTTTTGCCCAGGGTCACTATGAAAAGGACTAGGAGGGCTATCTCGTTCACGAAGGCTATTAGCTCGAGGGCCAGCGGCGATAAGGCTGATGTAGCTATAGCTATTATTGAGCCGGGCCACACCTGGACCAGGCCGAACTCGACGAGGGTCCCCGTGATTGCTCCGAGCGCGAAGTTCATTCCTAGAACAATGGTTAGCTTCTTGGCCATTGATAGGTAGAAAGTGTTCTTTGTTCTGCTGTGGAGGACGAGCAACACTATTATTCCAAGCGGTATCCCGAGCGTCAATGAGACGTAGGTGGCGTGCAGGTATATTCCAAGGGCGGAAATCCTTAGCCAGAGCTCAACGTTGCTCATAGCTCGGCTCACGCGACTGCTGAATTAATCTTTTTTTCCTCAGGCTTCTATTTATGCTTAGCGCTTATAGGCTCCCGTGACTGTTGTTTATGGCTAGCTCTCCATGATGGATGGCGTGTTAGCTACGCGTGAGCGATTATCTTTATTAGAATCCGTGTATATGAATACATGGATTAGTTATGCGGAGGAGATGGCTTATTTTCCTTGTTCTCTCCATAGGAGCTGTGGCGGCGCTGTCTCTATATAGGTTGCCTGGCCTGGACTTTTTGAGGCCCGGGAGGCGGGGGGCGCCAGCCACGACACCTGCGACGGCGACGTCGCCCGCGTCCATGGGTGTGGGGGGAAGGGTCTGCCTGCCTCTGCCCAGGCTGAGGGGCGATGTGAGCCTGGAGGAGGCTCTTAGGAGGAGGAGAAGCGTCAGGGACTACGCATCCATGCCCGTGAGCCTCGAGGAGCTATCCCAGCTTCTCTGGGCTGCGTACGGGGTTACTGAGACTAACTGGTCGCTCAAGACAACGCCGAGCGCTGGGGGGGACTTATCCCCTGGATATATACGTTGTTGTTAGGGGCGGAGGGGTCTCAATGGGTAGCGGGGGCTTCCTGGCGCCCGGCTCCTACAGGTACGATTTCAGGTCTCACTGCCTGGAGCTTGTGAGGGAGGGGGACCTCTCGGGGCAGCTCTGCGAGGCTGCTCTTGCCCAGGAGTGGGTCAGGGACGCAGCCCTCAACATAGTTATATTCGGGGTCTACGAGAGAACGACGGGGAGGTACGGCGAGAGGGGCTACAGGTACGTCTACATGGAGGCGGGCCACGCGTCCCAGAACATCTATCTCCAAGCGACTGCTCTTGGGCTGGGGACGGTTGCTGTGGGCGCGTTCATCGATGATGAGGTTAAGAGGGTTGTTGGGGCTGCTGAGGGGGAGCCGCTGTACATCATGCCTGTTGGTAGGCCCGCCTCTCTCTACGACTTGAGGGAGGGGGAGCTCAGGAGGTACTACGAGAAGAACAGGTGAAAGGCGCTTCTTTTTTATCCAATACTACCCAATCTTACTTATGGCTGGTGTCCTCGTTGGCGAGGAGGTACGGCTTGTTAACTGAGCTTCAGTACAGGGTTCTCGAGCTCAGGCTGAGGAGGGGCTTGTCCCAGGCCGAGGCCGCCAGGGTCCTCGGGACCTCAAGGGAGAACGTCGCTATTGCTGAGAGGAGGGCATTGAGGAATATAGAGCTCGCTGAAATGACTATTAGTTTTTATAGGTACCTGCTACGAGTGGCGGAGGTCGTGGTTGAGCCGGGAACCCACTTGGTGGACATTCCCAGCATGGTCGTGAAGGCCGGGGACGCGGAGAACGTTAAGGTAGCGGCTAACTTCACTAGGATATACGATGAGGTCAGGTTCAAGGCGAGGAACTGCATTGAGGGAAGACGCGTCGTGAGGCCAACGAGAATAGCTGTTCTGAGGGACGGCTCAATAGAGGTCATATGCGAGCCCAGCCACTGACCCCCGCCCCCGGCCGTGAACAGCCATGAAGCAGAGCCGGGCAAAGCCATGAACGCGTGCGTAAGCCATGAGAAAAATAATTGTTAAGCCGAGAACAAGCAAATCATAAGTCGTTTCGTCCCCGGCAACATCTTGTTTAATATTTGACCCACGAGAATTACGTGGCATATATAGAGGTGTTCATCGGAGTGCTCCTGGTCTTGAATCGTTTCTTAGCATAGAAGTTAGCTATCCGGGGCGCTTCATCTTTCAATTCATTCTTTATTGATACGCTTCCCCTCACGAGCTGGAGTAGTGAGGAGAGAATACCGAGCTTTCAATTCATTCTTTATTGATACGCCTTACACCAAGACTATAAAGTTCCAAATAACTATACCCGCTTTCAATTCATTCTTTATTGATACAACTCGTGGGAGTGAAGGTCGAGGCCGTAGACACGTCTGCTTTCAATTCATTCTTTATTGATACATAAAACCGTTTTCCTCACGAGCTACAGCTCAACTATATATGCTTTCAATTCATTCTTTATTGATACACTTAGTTGTGTTGTAGGCCTCAGCTAGCTTGCTCTTCACTTTCAATTCATTCTTTATTGATACAGCTGCGACCCTTATCGACTTGGCAAGCAACGACGTATTCGTCTTTCAATTCATTCTTTATTGATACGTGTAAAACCATGTCCGAGTTAACAACTCCGACTTGGCTTTCAATTCATTCTTTATTGATACGCGTCCCCAGATTTATGAAGCTACTCGGGGTGGGCGGGCTTTCAATTCATTCTTTATTGATACGTCGAAGTGGCTCCTCAAAGCAGGGTTGCTTGGCTCGTCGCTTTCAATTCATTCTTTATTGATACAACGTAACCGAGAGGCTACAAGCAATAGTAAGTGATATCTTTCAATTCATTCTTTATTGATACGCCCACTGTGCAGGAGGATGATCAGCAGCTTCTCTCATGCTTTCAATTCATTCTTTATTGATACCCCGCGCCGACGCTCCGCTGGACGCTATCTATGACTGCTTTCAATTCATTCTTTATTGATACCTCTCACAAAGAGGCTTCTCTCCACGAGCGGATCGGTGCCTTTCAATTCATTCTTTATTGATACATGAGCTTAGGCAAAAGCTAGCAGGTATTTATCTGAATAAGCTTTCAATTCATTCTTTATTGATACTTATATGGCACTATCAGAGAGACTGTTGATAAGTTTGTGCTTTCAATTCATTCTTTATTGATACCATCGGCAATTGGAATAGGTTTGTAGCAGTACCAAATATCTTTCAATTCATTCTTTATTGATACTCAGATCCTTCTCTACTCTCAGGATAAGGGGATACACTTTCAATTCATTCTTTATTGATACGCCACACGGTCTCCCCGATTACTACTTTGATGCGGATAACTTTCAATTCATTCTTTATTGATACCTGCGCAATTGCGTCCTCCCAGAACTCCCTTCTCTCGAGCCTTTCAATTCATTCTTTATTGATACGAGGAACGTTGCATCGCCGTTGCTTGCACTGCTTACTGTCTTTCAATTCATTCTTTATTGATACATGAAACATACATATTATTCGTAATTATGCAACCTCCCTTTCAATTCATTCTTTATTGATACACCCGCTTGACACTTTGAACTGGCGTACAATTCTTACGCTTTCAATTCATTCTTTATTGATACCGAGGTCTCATGGGATAGTTCCTCGGCTCCTTCCCCTATTTTTTTCTTCCTCTGCGTATTTAACTGTTGCGCTATTGAGGAGTGATTGTTGAGCAGCCCGGAATCATCGAGTCACTCCTCAAGCTACCACCTGGCCTTGTAGGGATTGTATGGTGTATTGTTGAGTATGGCGTACGCGAGTCTGCGGGCCTGAGTAGTTATTATTTCTCTAAGCGGTGGTTTTGCCTCTCTAATCACTTCCAACACGGTTTTCCAGATAATTCTTGTGGCTTTTCTCCTAGCTTCTTCGTCTTGGCTTTTTAGATGTTTCATTGTTTGAGGGTCTTTTCTCGCTAATTTTATCAATGGCCTGTCGACAGCTATGGGCCTGAACTCCTCCATTAAATCGTAGACTAAGCTAAGCCTGCCGGGCCTCCTGGCATGCAAAAATCCTATGTATGGGTTTAGATTCGCTATAAAAACTGCTCTCCAGACCTCTTTAGATAAGATGGAGTAGCCGATATTCAGAGCTATATTAAATGCATCGGGGCTTTCACCATGTGGCAGGCTCCACCTTTTGAGCCTTTTCTCAAACCCGAGCTCCTTGGGCAAAAACTCCTTAACGCCTCTCCAATAGAGATAAGCCGCGTTAGCCTCGATGACGCCTACTTTTCTCCAGTCCTCCGCGGAAGCCAGGTTCTTCTTTAATTCCTCCATTCCAGATATAGCTTCTCTAACGGATTCCAGCTTTCTCCCGCTAGCTGTGTCCACCTTGTAAAAGGTACGCAGAACCATGATTTGGTTATGAATCTTTGCTGAAACGAAGCTGGCTGCCAGCTCCTTTCTTCTTTCCTTACTAGATGACTGTCTAAGCTGTTTGGCCCAAATCCTGATCGATGAGCCATACGTAGCAGGCACAAGTCTACAGACAGGCGTGTAGCCACTGAGAAACGTAACATCGATACCATGAGAACCCGCGAGCATCATGGCGGCTGAGGTTATGCTTACACCATCCACGGCAATCACTATGGAGTCTATCTGTGCAGGCGAAACCTCCGCCAGCTTTACCCATTTATCTTTCTCCTTTATTTTCACGACGAAAAGCCCATTCCTGACGCCTAGATATGACCCATACTTATCTATCAATAGGAAGTTACTCAACGAGGCTTCCCCTACAGTAACTGATATATGGGCACTCCTGTGAGCACTTATCAGGAATTCCGGGGTCTTCAGCGTACTCGAGAATCTCTTTCCTGTTATCTCTGAGCTCAAGGAACTCTGATCTAAGCTTGGATGTCACAGAAACCACTGTGGGCTTTACGTAAATCTTTCTAGCTGTAAAATCTATGTTGACGTACATCAGTAGCCCATGGTTAACAGGTATCTCGTATTGTGATTCGAAAGCGAGAGCGTACCCAGCTATCGAGAGCTCATATATGGGCTCTGGCCTCCTGGTTTTTAGCTCCATAATGATGGATGGAGGAATGAACGCGTCTATCCTGAGGGTTCTGCTGAGGCCTATTAAGGAACCATCTATTGGGAACTCGGTTATTATTGGACAAGTGATTGCGACAATGCTTTCTAGGCTCATGTAGGGTGATCTAGATAATGCTCTATCGAGTGATGCTGAATAAGTTCGTGCAGCCTCGTCCCATAGTCTGTCTATTAGCCATGATGCTTCATCTTTGTTTATCAAATTGTATTTTATCAGCAAATTATCCATTGTTTCTTGCTGTTTCCTTTTCATTTCTTCATATAGCTTTTTTCCATCGATAAGGCCTTTGCTCTCATATATGATGTTTTTGACGTTCGAGATGACTTCGCTGAAAACTTCATGAATTAGTTTGCCTATTTGAAGGTTTTTGTTTTCTTTCTGCTTGATTTTCAGGATGTATTTCAGGTATACGTCTCGTCCATTAGGGCAAAAATTGCTCACTATATCGGAAACTCCTAGAAGCCATCTTGCTGATGATGAGAGTACAGATTCTCCCCAGGACCACCCTCTTAGTTCATCATCTATTTCTGGCTGCGGCATTCTTCTTATTTCTCTGCTTAGTCTAGTAACATCCTCCCAAGTCAGGAACAAGGTTCCACCGGTTAAGAGGTAGTAAAACAATATTATTTTATAATGGTTGTCCTCTATATAAAATACTGTTTAATATTGTGAATAGGAAAAACGATATGGAAAAAGGATTTATAACTGTAAATGATATAAAACACTATGTTTACTGTGAAGCCATAGTTTACATAACCCATGTTCTAGGAATCGCTGAGACAACAACAAACTACATGGAGCTTGGACAAGAAATAGAAAAGGAGAAAAGCCTAGCCCCTGTTTTATCAATGTTCAAAGTAGCTGAGGTGATAAAAAGACCTTATCTTGTTTCGCCTATGCTTAAGCTAACCGGAACCCCCGATTTTGTTTTACGAACAAAAACAAACGAACTTATACCCGTGGAAATTAAGTGGTCGGAGCCAACGAAAAGCGGTGCTGGGAAAAGGGACCACGTTGTCCAAATAGCCGCTTATGCCATATTACTAGAAAGAACGTTTAATGAAAGAAAATATTCTGTTAAAAGAGGCGTAATCTACTACTTAAGACCTAAGGGCAGGCTTTTATTGATTAATATTGATTACGAATTAAAAAAAGAAGTATTAAAGATACTAGATTCTATTAGAGGAATTATAAACGCTAAAAAAATCCCTAAAACATCAAGGAAGAAATGTGAATCCTGCAACTATAATCGTTATTGCCCATGGAAAAAAGAAGAGACAAGAAAATAAACATTACTAAATAACAAACTCGTCTGGAGATTCTTCTATAGTGTAACCCTCGGATATAACAGTCCTATTGTTATAAGTATTGGGGGTTAACACGTATATCTGGATATTATAGTTATTCTGATTCTTCACCAATCTTCTTATTCCTGCCTCTATCTCAACTCTATAAGAAGGTTTAATAGGACCAGCAAAAGCGCTTTTCTGAATTCTACTTAAACCCGCTTTCCTCAGAAACCTTGAGATTTCCACACGAAGCTTATCGTCCTTAACATCATAAATTACAAGCGCTATGTACTCCAAAATTTAGCAACACCAAACAAAAGTGGATAAAGATTATATATAAATCCATATAAAGCGAGATGGTAGTTGTGGAGTGGCTTGATGGAAAAAGCCGGCCCAGCCAGCACTCCTCCGCAGCAATAGCGATAAATAGGCGGGGAAACAAAAAATAGGAGGGAAGCCCCATAGAAAAACCCCATAGAACCACGGTATCAAACAAGAATGAATTGAAAGGACGGGGCACTCCCAAGCGATGGAGAGGATCCTCACGCTGTATCAAACAAGAATGAATTGAAAGCCGAGGCGGAGGTGGTCGACCACAACCGCGGCTTGTTTAAGTATCAAACAAGAATGAATTGAAAGATTAGGCAGTTGTAAAAGCCCTTTTGCTCTATACAATCATGTATCAAACAAGAATGAATTGAAAGGAGGATTTAGGCGAATTAGACTGTTTTTACAGCAGGGAGGTATCAAACAAGAATGAATTGAAAGGTGTACTCGGCTTCCTTCTTGGCTAGGTATAGGTATATTCGTATCAAACAAGAATGAATTGAAAGTGTAATAGTTTGTTTAATTCCTCGACAAATGCGCTTAACGTATCAAACAAGAATGAATTGAAAGTCGGGGTACACGATTGGTTTTTGGTCAGCCCACTTTGTATCAAACAAGAATGAATTGAAAGACGTCTCTAAGCTGTTGCCCGAGATGGCGAAGAACCATGAGTATCAAACAAGAATGAATTGAAAGCCCAAAGCTCAGGGGTAAAGGCAAGTGTTATTGCAGCATGTATCAAACAAGAATGAATTGAAAGTAGCAAGGGGCTTATCCAAGCCCAGCTCTCTTGCCAGGTATCAAACAAGAATGAATTGAAAGAGGGATTGACTGTTTCAATTGCGACTATCTACCGCTATGGTATCAAACAAGAATGAATTGAAAGTGAAGTTGTGATAGAGGATAGAATAGAATACAAAAGATTGTATCAAACAAGAATGAATTGAAAGTTTTCCACGACTTCCCTGATGCTTGGATCTACCTCTTCTGTATCAAACAAGAATGAATTGAAAGAAATGTACCCCAAGTTTTATACACAAGTTCAAAAAATTGGTATCAAACAAGAATGAATTGAAAGATGATTAGATTATTTGTCTTCTCAATTATTGCTTTTAGGTATCAAACAAGAATGAATTGAAAGAACAGCAATATAGCTAAGCTTACGTAACCAAAAAACGGATTGTATCAAACAAGAATGAATTGAAAGTTGCTTACCGAGATACCGAATCGTGTTCTCTTAGATTCTGTATCAAACAAGAATGAATTGAAAGAATGGACTGTCCTCGGTACATGTATCGCCAAGGTTTTCCAGTATCAAACAAGAATGAATTGAAAGTATATTACGGTTGCATCATCTACCGTAACCTATATAAAAGTATCAAACAAGAATGAATTGAAAGTGGCTCATTCCCTTTACAACTATTACGTGTTTATCGTATCAAACAAGAATGAATTGAAAGCCTGCCTGTGTTTTTTGAGCCATGCCGTCAATGTGCCCCGTATCAAACAAGAATGAATTGAAAGTTAAATGCTTCCTTTATAATTTTTAGTGCTTCTACTGTTGTATCAAACAAGAATGAATTGAAAGTTTAACATCAAGTAATGTAGTTAGTTCAAACCCATCACTGTATCAAACAAGAATGAATTGAAAGAAGGAGCTTGGATTAAGCTTAGAAACAATATGGGAGCTAAGTATCAAACAAGAATGAATTGAAAGGAACCCAATAACCAAAACACACAAAACACACCTATACAAAAGTATCAAACAAGAATGAATTGAAAGATTAATTTCATGACCGATTCGACAACCTTGTTTTCCTTAAGTATCAAAAAGAACGAATTGAAAGATACAATGGTAACGATGCACGAAGGGGGTGTTGGTTGTGTTTTTTGTTTGGTTTACTGTTATATATTTATGGTGATTCATTTACTAGTTGTGGTGTTTATTCTTGGGGAGAAAATATGGTTTGTTAACGGAGCTTCAATACAAGGTGCTTGAGCTTAGGCTTAGGAAAGGTTTATCTCAAGCCGAGGTAGCAAGGGTTCTGGGAACCTCTAGGGAAAACGTAGCGATAGCGGAGAAAAGAGCACTAAGAAACATAAAGCTAGCTGAGAAAACACTGAGCATGTACAGGTTCCTGCTCCGCGTAGCAGAGGTTGAAGTCAAGCCGGGCACACACCTCGTGGATATACCAAGCATTATCCTAAAAGCAGGAGACAAAGCCGAAGTAAAAATAACGGCGAACTTCACAAAGATATACGATGAGATAAGGTTTAAAGCGAGAGAATGCATCGAGGAAAAACACACCGTGAGGCCCATAAAAATAGCTATCCTCAGAGACGGCTCAATAGAAGCAATATGCGAGCATCAGTAAACAACAACATTTACAATCATATTTATAAGGTAAACGAGACGATTAATTACAAATAGTGAAGCGTTTTGCTCATAAACAACAAGCTACAAGCACTAATCATCATAGCGGGAATACTAGCCTTAACACTCCTCCTCCACCACAACGTTGATGAAACAAGCAGTCAACAAGAACAAGAAGAGCTAATCGTCTATGCAGGAGCAGCCGCAGCGCCCGTGTACAGAGAAGCAGCCATGCTGTTCGAGACCAAATACAAAGTCAAGGTAAACCTTATACTCGGGGGGTCAGGAAGCCTTTTATCAAGCCTCGAGATAACCAGGCAAGGCGACATCTACATCCCCGGCTCCCCCGAGTACCTATTAAAAGCAAACGAGAAAGGAATAGTGAACTTCACTGAAAGCAAGCCCAGAATATTCGCTTACCTCGTACCAGCAATCATCGTTCAGAAAGGAAACCCCCACGGAATAAAAGAGCTAGAAGACCTATCAAGACCAGGCCTACGAGTAGGCATAGGCGACCCAGAAACCGTCTGCGTAGGCCTCTACGCCGTCGAGATACTCAACAACACTGGGTTGCTGGAAAAGATAAGCACAAACATAGTTACCCACGCAGCTAGCTGCGAGGCCCTAGCAAACCAGATATACATAGGAGCCCTCGACGCTATTATTGGATGGCACATCTTCTATTACTGGAGCCCCGATAAAAGCGAAATCATCTGGATAAACCCAGAGAAAATCCACAAAATAGGCTACATAGCCGGAGCAGTCACGAGCTTCACACGTAACAAAGAGCTAGCGGAAAAATTCCTTGACTTTCTATCATCACCCGAGGTACAGGAGATATGGAGGAAATACGGCTACTACGCCACGCTTGATGAAGCGAAAGCCCATGCACCAAACGCCGTAATCGAGGAGCTGGGATAAATTGCCCAGCATAATAAAAACAACGGCTTTCCTCTCGATCATCTTTATACTGTTGTTCTTCCTGTTTATCTTTTCCTCCCCAGCCATATTCACGAACCCCCAGCAGGTACTCAGGTCCTTCTCATCCATTGAGGTTAGATTCGCCATAAAGCTATCCCTACTAACAGCCCTCATAGCCACCATCATATCAATAAGCATTGCAACCCCAGCGGCCTACGCGATTTCAAGGTATAGCTTTAAAGGTAAAACATTCGTTGAAGGCTTCCTCGATATCCCCATGGCCCTACCACCAGTCGCTCTAGGAGTCATGATGCTTATATTCTTCGCCAGGAACCCCCTCGGCTCGTTTATAAACAATAACATCATGCCTGTTATATTTAATACTCCAGGCATAGTTATCGCTCAGTTCGCCGTCGTCAGCGCCTTGGCCGTAAGGCTACTAAAGGAAACCTTTGATGGGGTTCCCCCTAGGTACGAGAAAATAGCTAGGACGCTGGGCTACACAGAGCTCGAGGCCTTCCTCCACGTTACCTTCCCCATGGCTATCAAGGGCTTTCTAGCCACATGCCTGTTCGTCTTCGCTAGAGCCATGGGAGAGTTCGGCGCTACCTTAATGCTAGCTGGAGCTACAAGGCTAAAAACAGAGACCTTACCCATAGCTATTTATCTCAGCTTAGCTAAGGGAGACTTGGAAGGCGTAGCCGCCTTATCCTACGTGTTGTTGCTTATATCAATTATTACCCAGATAATCATCAGAAAGCTTCTCTTCAAGGGCGCATCAACATGATTATCATTGATAAGCTCGTTGTTCGACGCGGCTTATTCTCCCTCAAGAATATCAGCTTCACTGTTGGCGATGCGGAAATCCTCGTAGTTATGGGGCCAAACGGTAGCGGTAAAACAACCCTCCTGGAAGCCATAGCTGGCTTGCTCATGATTGATTCTGGGAGGATTTTGATAAACGGCGAGGACGTGACCAGGAAGCCCCCCGAGAAGAGAAGAGTTGGTTATGTGCCCAGCGACGCCGCCCTCTTCCCCGGCATGACCGTCCGGAAAAACTTATGGCTCGCCTACAGAAAAACAAGAGGGCTAAGCACAAATGAGTTAAACAAGATTATAAAGCTCCTAAACATCGAAGCTCTCCTAGATAGAAGGGTTGAGGAGCTTAGTAGCGGAGAGAAGCAAAGAGTAGCGCTGGCGAGAGCGTTAGCTTCTAATCCATCCGTACTATTACTAGACGAGCCTTTATCAATGCTTGACCCACCAACACGGGATAGGTTTAAAAAAGAGCTAAGGGAGATTCTAGCGGAGCTTTTCCAAGACCTGGGATTATCCGTTATCTACACGACACATGACCTGGCGGAGGCAACGGTTATCGGTGATAAAATAGCTGTTATTAACAACGGTTTCGTCGAACAAATAAGCAATCCACGAGAACTTCTAGATAACCCACGCTCAAGATTCATCGCTGATTTTCTTGGCTACAACGTTATTGATGGAGTATTAACAAGGATCGATGATAAAGAACTAGTAATTGATGCCGGGGAATTCGTTCTTAGAGCCGAGAAGCAGAACAAAAACGATTTTAATACAGGCGAGAAAGTGCTCATCATCATAAAGCCAAGCGATATAGTAGTTTTAAAACCAACCAACACGTATAACGAAGGCACGTTTCCCCCACAATTAAACATAATAAACGGCACAATAAGAAGGATATTCCTGGAAAAAGAATCAATAAGACTAGAAGTCAACGCTGGCTTATCAACAATAAAAGTAGAAGCCCCTTACAGCACGCTTAACGATTTTGTAACTAAGCCTGGAAACCACGTGCAACTATACGTAAATCCAGCCAACGTAAAGATAATAACGATGCACAAAGACGAAGAAGCCCATCATCATAAGAACTAACCGTAATTATAAAACAGTGATAAAGCTACTTGAATAACGATAAAAAAGCTAGAATCGTAGCCACGGCTGTTCACAGCAAATTGGTAATTTGTAACGATCTTTTAATACAAAAATAATAAATATTCGCTTATCGCTGCCAGCTACTCCTTAATTCACCTATTCGGGAGGCGGAATGGATTTTCTCAGCAGCTCCACGTGCTCATCAGTCAATAGTGCTTCTCTATAAGGCGTCAGCGCTGGTTTACCATTAATTATTCTTAGTTTATTGAAGATGAATTTCTTAGCGTTAAGGTCAGCCGTGAAGACCCTTATCTCGGGGAGACCCTCAAGCCATCTCGCCAGGGACTCGTCTTGAAGAACAGTTGATAACTGCCTCGATGCTAGAAAAGCCCTAACATGTATTATTAACGCTTTTTCGTAGCCAGCGCTCATAAGCGCTTTAAGAGTAGCTATGAGAGCCTCGTTAACGAAGCTTAGCTTCTGCTCACCACCATATGCTATAAAAGTAGCATCAAACCCCTCCGTAACTATTCTCTTAGCAGTCTCACCAATATTCTCGTCATAAATAAATACAGCGCCTACCCCCTCCCTATAACCAGCATGATAAGTAAAAGAAGACAAGACGCCAGCAGCTAAAGCAGAGCAAATCCTATCAGGAAAAACAATAACGGCAACGCGCTTAAAGCCATCAAACAAGTGCTCACCAACAAGCCTACCGGTCAAAGCTCTCAGGTAAATCTCATCATTCAATGGAAGAAGAGAAGCCCTACCACTCATAACAGGTACACCACCATGAAAAAAACAAGCCAAAGGTACATAAACCTACGTATATACAAAACCAGCGTTGCAACCAAGAACATTTAAAAAACTCATTGAAAAACACTACAAGGAAGAGCGACAAAGAAAGCTCAGTCAGGTTAATCATAATCAAGATAAACTTAGTAATCATGACCAGCGCGAGACAATTAATCCTGTGTAAAGAGCAACGACCACTTTAACCCTGCTAGACACACATACGCGAGGCCTAAACATGTTTCATCAATGACTCTTCCATATGTATCCCAGCATTCATATCTACCCAAAGCAAAGACATATAACAAATAGCAGTATTACTAAGCACAATCAAAAAGGGCGGGTGATTCTAAGCATATATCTCGCACAGATAAACCTTATTTTCCTCTAATAAATTGTAAAAATAATGATTAAAAACCAAAAAATTATTTTTAGTGAAAACTCTTGGCTCAGAAACTCTTTGAGCTTGGAAAAAACGATTTTATTTCTCTGCTAGCAGCAAGCTCACCTTACCTCTTAGAGCTATTTCTCGATCATTTCCACGAAGCAATAGTCATCATGAAGCCGGATTACACTATTTCATACGCTAACAAGGCCTTCAACGAGGTTTACAACCTATCTGGGCTCGAGCAACCCGAGATCACTAGAAAAAAGTGCTATCTTATTCTACAGGGTAGAGATAAGCCCTGTGATGATATACCATGCCCAGTAAGGGAAGCCTTAAAATCAAAATCCGTGGAAATCGTCGAGCAAGAACGCCATTTACCTCTAGGGGAAAAAGCAAGAATCGTTCAGGTAGCAGTACCCATCATTGACGAGAAAAAAGAAGTAAAGTATATATTAAAAGTTGTTAGGCGCTCTTCACAAGCGAAAAACCATGAACTACAAAGCATTCTCGAATACATAGAGCACCCGGTACTCGTAATAGACAAAAATGGGTATATAAAAACCATGAACAAAGCATTCACTAAGATGATTATAAGCCTTTACGGTAAAACCCCAAGATATATACAGATAGGGGGCTTCGACCCGGAGAGAGCTCTACAACGCGTCACGGAGGTTAGGCTAAAGCTAGATGACGCATGTGTAAAGCTGAGAGCTCTAACAACGCGTCTTAAGCTCAGCGGTGAGGAGCTCTACATGCTTGTAATCAGCGGGCTAAGCAAAGAAGTTGATGAAGCTCTCGCCTCCTTATCCCTCAGGACCGGATTATTGTACTACGTGGTTGAAAGGAAGTTCGAGGTCTCGGGTGCAATATCTCAGAGGCTCGCGGGCTTGCTTGACTGCACAGCCATAGTTAGAAGCCCTAACACAGAGCTCCTAAGAGCAGCTCATTGTAGCTTGATGGAGCTAGACAAAAATGGAGAAGTAAAGCCAAGCATCAATGATGTGGCAAGAATAGCTACTGAACAGTTATCTAGAAACCGCCTTTTAATCCTGGAGGGTCTAAGCTACCTAGCACGAGAAATAGTCTTAGAAGAAACGGAAAAACTAATCGTTGAGCTTAGGGGACTATCCAAAACGCTGGATGGGATAATAATAATAATATCCGTAAATCCAAGTGAGCTTAATGGCGTGTTGGGGGGAGTCTTAATAAGAGAAGCTAAGCATCTTGAACCCGACAATCTATTGGGAGCACTACATGTAAGCGAGAAATCCGTAATTAAGGCTCTGTGTAGAGAACGAGGAAAAACTCTTCTCTACCAAAACGAAATCATAAGTTTAACAGGTTTATCAAAGCCAACTGTATCCAAGGCGTTGGAGGAGCTTGAGCGCAAGGGTCTAGTCAGAGTGATTCGCAGAGGAAAATTAAAGTACGTTGAGCTAACGGAGAAGGGTGCTAATTACTGTTTTCCCTAGTTTTAACCAATTTTTTACTAATCCTTAACTATCGGTAAGCAGGACTTAATAAACGATGAATCATGAAGAGTAGCTCCGATAAAGAAAAAATTTTCTACTGGCCACCCAACTACAAGCCTGCATGGGTCGTTATCGGTGTAATCATAGGAATTCTGCTATGGATAGCGACGTTATATGCATACCCATATCTAGTTCAGCTATGGCAAAAAGTCACGAGCTTCTTCTGGTTCTAGGAGGGAGAACCCATGCATGTTCATGGAGGAGGAGTAAGCAGGAGAACACTGCTTAAATCCATAATAGCAGGAGCAGCGATGGGCTATTTTGGCTCAATGGTATTCAGTGGCTTAGCAACGCCTATTCGAGAAAGAATTATTCCTCCAAGAACCCATGGAAGCTACGAGTTCGGAGCGGTGGATAAGCTAAGAATAACAGCTATCTCGGAGACAAGCTGGTTCGTAAACGATGTATTCATGGATGATATAAAGAAGGCGGGAGGACTGCTCACAAATCAGTACGAAATACCCTGGAGCGTTACAGGGGTTATTGGGGGATGGAGCAAGGAGAACCCGGACGTTGGTAGTAATGAAGGAGGATATACTGCATTAATCGAGATGTGGGGGCCAGGAGATAAATACACTAGATGGCTACTCGATTGGGGATGGAACCAAGAATGGATGGAGTACATATACTCACAGATACCAGCGCCAACGAAAGACGTGCCCGATGAAAGAAAGATAAAGGGAAGCATCCTTGACCTAATAAAAGCTGGGAAGAAAGGAATAGATTTCATAATCATATCCCATGAGCACATAGACCATTACTGGGGTATGGATACCGTTTTAAAGTACTACCCAAACACCGAGCTATGGCTTCCAGGAACAATGTACGCTGAAAGCCGCAAGCTACTAGATGGTGTTCCAAAGGGAACATTCAAAGCCCCTTACGCATGGAACGAGCACCCACACACAGGTCCTAGATACTGGGTAACAGAACCACTAAAGCCACAAAAAATAACGGATGGACTAGCAGTTGTTCTCTATGATATTCCAATAATCCTCCGCGTTAGAGGCGAGGTTATCCCATACGTGTGGGTCAAGGATAAAGGAGTCGTCACGATAACAGGCTGTACGCACCCAGGCATAATATATGAGCTCGAGTACGCAATCAGAACATTCAAGGACGTCGACTATGGGAAGAACATACTCGGCGTTTACGGCGGCCTCCACATATCTCCATTCGAGGAGTGGGACCCCGACAAGGACGACTTGGTTCTAGCTCTACCCAAGTATGGAGCAGAGTTTATCGGTGCTAATCACTGTACAGGCTACATAACCGTAGGCAAAATGATTGAAGCTGGACTTCCAGTGATAGGCGGAAGAGCGCAGTTAAAGACCAAGAAGACATGGTACTTGGGCAACGGTGACCAGTTCTCTGTTCCAACAGAACTGAACGAACAGCCAATCAACTGGGAGTATTACAAGACCAGAAAAAAAGTTCTAAGCCAAATAGAGAAGGCCCTCCCGAACCTCGTACATCCCGATGATAAAAAAGCCTTTATGAAGTGGTATCTAGGCGAAGAACCAGTAAAAGTTGAAACCGAGTTCACAGTTATGCAATTAGACACAGATGAGGTGTGAACATGTCTCACGAAGAGTATGTTCCTTGGCTCGAGAAAAGAAACTCAGAGAGACTAATAGTTCCTAGATGGAGACAACCTATAACAGGCATCATCGCTACAGCGTCAGCATTAATAATCGCTCTCGTTACGTGGTACTTCCTCTTCAACCCACAAGCAAAGATAGGACTTAGGCTGTACACCCCTCTATACGGCTACATGTATGATAGATGGCTCCTTATATGCTGTATATGGATGGCTTACGTATTTGATTACACACTGCTTTTCAAGAGAAAGTGGGCAGAAACATGGCATCCCCTCAAGAAAGGGCTCGCGTTGACACTTATAACGGTAGGAGTCATGCTCTTCACGATATATGTTGTCTTCGACCTGATACTAGGCAGGCTAGGAATACCTTACTTCAGCTTCAAGACGCTAAAAGAGGTCGGGGAGCTCGTCCCCACAGGCACGCCGGGACACATAACAGAGTTCTACGCTAGAGAGTACGTGTCCCTAGCTCTCCTCATGGTAGCAGCAATAGCCTCTTGGCTTAGCCCCGCTATCCCAGTTTACTTTGAGTACTGGCCGTGGAGGGGAAAGCTGAAACAACCTGTCTTGGGAGCAACTATTCTACTTGTGACAATGTTCTTCACGTTTTACTTATTCTTTGTGTTGATGCATCCACACATGGGGATTCTGTACGTTCCATGGCAGGTATTCACAGCTAAGCTAATGACGCCCGAGGAAATAGGCACTTGGTGGTACGAAATCGCTGGGACATTGCACGGGAACTTCAACGTCGCTTGGATAATGGCAATGACATGTACGGTGTGGTACTTCGAGTCGATATGGGAGCGTCAACCGTTTTTCACGGTAATTAGAAAACAGCCATGGAGAGGTCTTGTATCATTCATAGGCACGACGCTCTTTGCTTTAGGAGTCTTCTGGGCTTTATTCGCACTTTTTGGGACGGTTCTCGGGGCACCCACTGAGGGTGCATTCAGGAGAGCAGGTTATATGTGGAGGTACCTTCACGTTGCTGAGTGGTTTATATTCTGGCTTTGCGGCGCATTAACTCTGTCTTTCTTCTTTGATAACTGGCCCAAAAAATGGAGTACACCTGTAAACTGGGTTGTAAGAAATGTACTAATGGTGCTCGGAGGATTAGCGATGGCATGGTTTTACTACGAGTTAGGCCCCAAGCTACTGGGTACAACGATGGGTCTTGACCAGCCGGAGCAATACCCAATGGTATGGGGGATATGGTACGTCAATATACTGTTACTAATGAACTGGTTCTTCGATAACTGGCCCTTCTATAAGCCAAGATACCTTGAAAAACCTACAAGTTAATTTTTTTAATCGAAAAACCTAATTTTCAAATCTAATCATTTTGGCGAGAGAGCCGCTTGTTTCATTGTCCTTTAAAACAAAAAACAAATCTTTGTACAAACATTAACGTGTCCCCGCTTTTGCTTCTTTATTCTTAGCCACGCGCCTATTAACATGCTTGATAATAAAAACGATGCTGCCAGGGATAACCATGTAGCCTTGATAATAAAACTAGCGCGAGCACGTTGCTAGTGTAAGCCAATAGCAGATTAAGACGAGCACCACGGGAAAAAGAAGCTACTCCCAGAACATCCAGTGTCCCGCGTGCCCACTACTCTGGAAAACCTAGTGCAGGCCTCGTGATTACGGGAGTAAACACAAGGAATATGAGGGCAGAGAAACAGGTTTTCCTGGTTAAATAGACAAGCAAGGCAAAGCTAAAAATACTACTATTGAGAAAAAACCTAAGTAGAAGAATAAATGTCAAAACCAAGTATTTCTAAGTACAAGCATGATTACCGTAAGCTTCTCTGAACAAAAAATACATGAATCCAGCATGTAGCGTTAGCATTGAAAACTCAGTAATCGATAAAGCCTACTAACTCATACCTAGTTTTTTAGGTAAAACTCATGAACAAGAACCAAGACTGAAAGAAAACTCGGTGCATACCCATGCATACGCTAATAGGAATCACGGCTGGCGGAGGCGGTCACACCGGCTACGCCGTAGCTATCGCGCAGAGACTGCTGGGAAAAGCTAGGATGTGTTTTTTCGTATCAATGAATGATAAGTGGAGCTTGGAGAGAGTATCAAGGTTTGGAGGATACCTTGAGCTACCGAGGCTCAGAAGCCCGGACAAGCCTGTTCCAGCTATATTCACGTTGCACAGATTCATTCATGCTTACTACAGGTCTATTAGAAACGTTCCCCGCGAGCTTAGGCTGCTTATCTCAACGGGCAGCAACCAGGCACTAGCGCCCGCGCTGGCGGCGAAGACCCTGGGAAAACCGCTACTTAACCTGGAGTGCAGCGATAGGATAGCCACGCCGACCAGGACCGCGAGGCTGCTGTACAGGTTTGCCGATGAAACCCTCCTAGCGTGGGAGGAGCAGCTCAGGTTCTACCCGAGGGGAGTCGTGGTCGGCCCGGTCTACGAGAAAGCGGAGCACAAGCCATACAAGGGAGGCTACGTGCTCTTCACGATGGGCACCTACGGGTACAAGGAGCTCTTCGACCAGGTAGTAAAGCTGAGCCTGGAGAAAGCCGTTGTCCAGACAGGGAAAGTTGACCCCGAGCCATACAGGAAGGCCAGGCCAGGCTGGGTATTCTTCGACTTCGACCCAGACATAGGAAAGTGGATAGCGGGGGCCGACGTGGTAGTCACGCACCCCGGGGTAACAGCGCTGAGCGCCGCGCTGGCCTACGGCAAGCCAGTGGTCATAGTCCACAACCCGAGATGGGCTCTGGCCGGGACAAGGGAGGACGCGAGAATGCTGGCGGAGAAGCTTAACGGCGTCTTCCTCGAGGAGATGGATCCCCCCAGCATAATGAGCGCTATAAGGGAGGCGGAGTCCAGGCCCCCTCCAAGGTACCCGGACGGGGCGGAGAACATAGCTAAGCTGATACTGAGCTACGCACAGGAGCACTAATGATACCGCGTCCAGAGACCAAGGCTCAAGCATGGATGAGGGGGGAGGGGCTATTCTCCGAGCTCAACCCCCCTCGCTGACAGCGAGTCCCTCAGCGCATCAGCCCTGGTCAGGGCGGCGGCAACGCTCGCCACTATGACCCTCAGCCAGTACCTGAGACCCGATGAGCCCCTTGCTTTCAGAACAACTGATATATCCAGTATTTCCCTCAGGACGCCGCTGAAGATAACTGCTAGTATGTAGAGCGCGGGCCACCTCCTGAGCAATGATGGAGGCGTTGTTGATGCGATGATGATGAACGCCGAGAGGGTGGATGCAGCCGCCAGGCAGAACCTGGCCGCGCTGCCCATATCTCCATTAAAGATTATGGCTGAGAGCGCCATGGAAGCGTAGAGGAGGAGGGCTGAGAGAGCCACGTAAAGCGCGGATAGCCTCAGGCCTAGGAGAGCTAGGAGAGCGAGCATCAGCGCTGCGAGGGCTAGGGAGACACTCATGGGCGCGGAAAGCGGGGTAACCAGAGATATGACGAGCAGCAACGCCTTGGCCGCCACGAGCTCCTTTCGGAGAAGAACTCCGGGGGCCCTGCGCCTGTACTCAAGAACCTCTGCCAGAACAGAGAGAATCACAGACCACACCCCTCGACGCAAGCCCAACCTTCTCCAGGGTCTCATCCGTCAGCTCCCCCCACCTGCCCCTGGAAACAACGGAGCCATCGCTCAGCGCCAGGTACGTGTCGGGCTTCAAAAGCTCAGCGTAGAAGGGCTCGTGAAGAGTGATTATTATGGTCTTGCCCCTCCTCCTGCCATAATCAATAAGCCTGGCGACGGCCTCAACGCCATCCCAGTCTAGGTAGGCAAACGGCTCGTCTAGAAGCCAGACGGGCTGGCCGGCAATCAGTATTGATGCCAGCGAGACCCTCTTCGCCTCCCCGCCGCTAAGGGTGAGGGGATCCCTCCCCATGAGCGCCAGCGGAACCATGACCTCGGCGACGACCCAGTCGCCCTCAACGCCCAGTATATCGAGTATGGCCCTCAGCTCCTCCTCCACGGTTGCCTCTATGAAGCCGTAGTAAGGGTTCTGCCAGCAGTAGCCCACGAGCCTGCTGAGCTCTCTTCTCCGGAGCTGCCTCACGCTCCTACCATCAATCCTTATGTCTCCCTCAAAGCCCACGAGCCCAGCTATCGCTCTTAGCATGGTTGTCTTGCCGGCCCCGTTCCTCCCCAGGACAACGTGGACTCCCCGCTCAAACGAGGCGTTTATGCCCCTCAGCACTGGCTTCCCGTTGAACCTAACGAACACATCTTTTAGCTCAACGAGGACCATCCCGCCCAGCACCACTCCACACTGGCTTGTTGATATATACTGTCTTGTCCGGAAGGCCTGCCTCCCTGAAGGCCCTGGCCCTGTTCAGGCAGCTCTCGCACCTGCCGCAGTGAGCCTCCCTGCTGAGGTAGCAGCTCCACGTCTCGTAGACAAGGTCGCCTATAAGCCCGTGGCACGCCCTGAGGAGCGCTGGCTTGCCCAGGCCCTCCCTCGAGGGCGACCACACCTCTATGCCTCTCCTCGCGCGGAAGTGGCATAGCCGGAGCGCGTGTTCAAGCGCAAGCGCGCACTCAGGAGTGCAGTCAGGGTACCTGAAGTCCCCCATGGACTCATCGTAGCTCGCGTCGCTCATCTGCGCGCCGTAAATAACGTATGTGCTCAGGCCCGTCCTCTCCATAACCGTGTACGCGTAGGCAGCGGCGACTGAGAGCATAACGACGTTTCTGACAGGCACAACCACGGATGGCTTGTAGCTCTCCTCAACCGCAACTGAGCTGTCCGTTAGCTGCGTGCCTCTCCAGAGCTCAGCGAGGAAGCCCGCATCGATGACCCTGTGCTCGAGGATCCTCCCCCACCCCCTCTCAAGAGCTATTGAGGCAAGCTTTCCTATCACTCTGCCCGCGACCTCGATTTCCCTCAGGGCCTTCTGGCCATAATTGAATGTCAGGACGTGTGCGTCGCATCCCCTGCTGAGCCATGTGGCTAGGTAGCAGAGGCTGTCGGGCCCTCCACTGACTATAGCTACTACTCTGCACGGCTTCTGTACAGCTGGCATCAACGTGTTGCACCTAGAATGGTTATTTGTGTTCAGCACTAATTAATAAGCGGTTCCCCCGCTAGCCTCCCCTAGCGATGTACCTCCTAATCGCTGGCACCAAAACGAAGCTGCCAATGCTCATGGGGACAAGGCTCTCGGCCGTGAGGACGAGGAAGAGCGTCAGGGGATCCCCTCCCCCCGCCATTACTCCTATGAGCAGCGCGCCTATGTAGAGGCCCACCACGACGGAGTTGATTACGGCTACGAGCATTAAGCCAAGCCTCCTGTAGCCAAACAGCCTTCCGATCGCCCAGTCAACAAGCGTGTAGGTAAACGTACAGAGAGTCCCTATAGCCATGTCCCAGACACCGTATGGGGAGAAGACGTTGGCCACGAGTGTTCCCAGCGTGAGGCCGACAACGCTCTCAAGGCCCATGACGTAGGGCAGAGGCGAGAGAACATCAGCTATCCTCACCTGGAAGGGGCCGTAGCTAACCCCCGGGAGAACGAGGACGAGGCCAGCGTACGTCGCGGCTAGAACCACGGCCGTGACCATGCGGCGCGACAACCCACCTATACTATTTTTCCCCGCCAATCCCATCACCAAAGAACCAGCAAGTCATATAGGAAAAACCCTCGCTATTATGTTTTGCTATGCGCTAAGACAGTTTTTTTATTCGAGCGAAAGTAGAGTAAAATAAAGAGTAAAACCCAGCGTAAAGCAGCGGTATCATGTCCAAGCTGGATGAGTACAGGCTACTAATCGAGAGGTCCAGAGGTTCCTCGAGACAGCCAGAATGCAGATGGATAAAGGATTCTACGATTTAGCTGTCCTCAGCCTCGAGCAGTCACTGCAACTGTACTTGAAGGCCTCTCTGCTCAAGCTCGGGGTTGATTATCCCAGAACACACAGCGTGAGGAAGCTTCTGGAGCTGCTGGGCGAGCTCGCGGAGTCGGAGGAGGTTAGGGAACTGTTGTCTAAGTACGCCGTTGAGCTTGGGGCGCTGGAGGACGCCCACATAACATCAAGATATATTCCGAGAGAGTACACACCGAGGAGGAGGCGTCAAGGCTCTTCCAAGCGGTTGTGAGGATGATGGAGGTTGTGGAGAGAGCGGTTGGTAAGGGAGGCCAGGTATAGGGCCGAGGTGTTCAGGAACATGGATAAGCATCTCAGAAGACTCGTCGAGGTAGTCAAGAGCATGGACCCCGGGGCCGAGGTATACTTGTTCGGCAGCGCTGCTGAGGGGAGGGCTCTTCTCGCCAGCGATATCGATGTGCTGGTCGTCACTGTTCTGAGGCCATCCATGGTCATGGCGAGGCTGTGGCTATCCGGCTTCAAGGAGCCCTTCGAGATTCACGTTGCCGGGAGGGAGGAGGCGGAGCTCTACAAGAAGAGAGCGAGGCTCCTCAGGCTTGGTTGATTGGTTAAGGGAGAGGTCTTTCTAATAATGCTTCAGGAGTAAACGCTTAATGTTACGGGATAGTAGACGCAGGCGCCCATCTCGCCCGGTGCTGAGCAGTACTGTAGTAATAGGTCGAGGGTTGATGAGCTGGGGGCAGATGAGTGGTAGCCTGATAGGTAGATGTATGCTGTCTGACCGGGGCTTAAGGTAACCCACCCCGTCGCCCAGGTTGTCGGGGCGCCACCGATTATCTGTATGGGTGGGGAGGCGATTGCCGTGGGAGACAAAGATATGGTAACGTTCAGCGTGAGGCTAGCTGATATGGATGATGAGCTGTCGAGGAGGAGGCGCGCGTAGTAGGGCTTAGCATCGGTGTTGCTGATTCTGAGTGCAAGAGCGTGGCTAGCAGTTGTGCTTGAGCCCGATACAGGAACGCTAGCGGTAGCTGAGGTAGAGTTGGGCCCAACGCTGCTCGCGATGCTCCCCGTGCTCAGAGTATAAGAGTCCCCGCCGAGAATCGAGTCGGGGGAAGCGTAGCTCAGGCAACCGTACCCGCTCGGGCGATAAATGTTTATTTTACCATCCGTGCCGGTGCCAACAACTATATCCGGCACAACGCCCAGTGAGGCGCTTGTTGAGGAGGATACAGTGGAGTTAACGAGGTTGCCGAGGTTATCCACAATCTCGATCCTGTAGTCAGCGCCGGGCAGGCCGGAGAAGAGCACGCTTCTGGGGTCACCCGTTGAGATGATGAAGTCATCGAACCTAGCGGTAACACTATCTACCTCGAGACCTATGTAAGCAGGGTTAAACCTATTAGTTGATGTGCTGCTGGCGTTGACATACGCAACCTGGTTACCATTGGTATCGTACACCCATACATAGAAGTTAACGGCCGTGGTGGTAACAACGTAGTTCAGAACAATGACGTACCAGTTGGCGGAGCTATAGCCGGTTATTGTTGCACTAGCCAGTTGGCGCCAGCCTGTTGATTCAACGTTGTAGCTCCAAACCTCTATTCTCCCTGCAGTATTGATTGAGACTTCATAAAGTCGGTTTAATCCCGAGTTAATCAAAGCGAAACCGTACCAACCACCACCTGATTGGAGCCTCGTCTTGAGCGAGGCCCACAGAGACGAATAGCTAGCTAGATTCGTGTTGTAGTAGTACTGGGATGCACCACCGATGCCTCCGTTGTTGTCCGCTCCTTGAACGGAGCTGCCCTTGTAGCCTGGCTGAGAGCTCCACGTCCCACCCCTATTTGTCCATCCAGGCACTGGGTAGGACTCGAAGTCCGTGTAGTAAAGAGCAACGCGGCTTCTCTCGAGGCCCGTGCACACAAGCGTGTCATTCGTCTGCACCAGTATTACCGGCGGGGGGGTTGGAGCAACACTGGTGCTCAGTGGGTAATAGGTGAATACCGATGCGTACGCAAGAGATGTTGCCAGCAGGCCCAGCAGAGCCGTCAGGACAATCAGCTTAATCTCTCTACTCATAGTCGCTTTTCCCAACGTTTAGTTGCTACCCATGCTTCCGTTTCTCTAAAGAAACAATTGTGTCTACGATTGTTTAAAAACCTTCCTACAGACTTTTTCTGCAACAGTAAATGAATATAGTCTGCCATGGTTCTAAAAAGCTGGGGTGTGTTAGTGCAAATGTTGCTAGATATCCATGAAGTTTTTTAGATACCTGAGAATCATTTATAGAGCCACTCATAGCTCTTGTTACGGATCCCTCTACAATGAATGTCGGGGGGTCCCGTGCTTCGTAACTGTTGTGAGGGTCCTAGCTGACTGGTTTGTACACTATTCCGAGCTCCTCGGCGTACCTGTAGGCCTCCTCTATCTCCTCTCTCGTGGGCCTCCTCGCTATCTCCCTGTACTTCTCGGGAAGCCTGAGCACGAGGTGCTCCGGCCTGTACTGGTCCATGATGTTAACGAGGGCTCTCGGCGTGTTCCTCGCTATCCACTCCAGTACGGGCTTCGTGCAACACTCGACGTGGCCCGGCATGACCAGGTGCCTTATGATTATGTCCCCCGCATCGTGTGCTAGCTTGATGTTCCTGGTTGCGACCTCCCAGTACCTATCAACGAGGCTTAGCCTCCTCGCGCAACTGTTGTTCCCGTACTTCAGGTCGGGGAGCCAAATATCAATTACGTCGAGGAGGAGCCTCGTGGCTTCTAGCGACATGTACATGTTGCTGTTCCAGAGCTGGGGGACGTTCACGTTGAGGTGCCTCAGGCTATCAAGTATGAAGGGCAGATGAGGAATCGGGTCGCCGCCAACGTGGTTTATGTTCCTGGCGCCCGTGAGCCTCAGCTCCTCCTGTATCCTCGCGAGCTGCACAGGCGTCACTGCTTCCCCCCAGTCAACCCTCTCCTGGCTTATATCGTGGTTCTGGCAGAAAACGCACTTGAAGGGGCAACCCCCATAGAAAATAGTGCCGCTCGGGACGAGGGGGGCCTCCTCGCCTATGTGGTGGAAGTAGCTGTGGACAATGCACTTGCCGTTAACCAGGCAGACCCCCTTCTCGCCAGACAACCTCCGAGCGCCGCACCTCCTCTCGCACATCCCGCAGGGCTCGGCGAGCCTGTAGGCTATGGCAACCTTCACGTCAAGGTAGCTCCACCTGGGCTTATCAAGCTCGTCAGCCCCTATCTCCCCTCTTCTAACCCTGCCGTAGAGCTCGGAGAACCTCCCGCTCAGCTCATCATATATCCCCCACAGCTCATCGAGCGATAGTGAGCTTTCATACGGGTTAACCGGGGACTCAACGGATCTGGCTATCAAAAATCTCGCCGGCCTCTCATCCCTCATAACCGAGTAGTACCAGGGAAGCCTCTCCTTAACAACAGGGTCTCTCCACACGAGCAGCGCGTCAGGCCTGTACAAATAGGCAGGCGAGGCCGAGTAATCCCTCATCACTGGCTACCGGGGTGGATTTACTACATTAAGAAATAAAGATGAAACCAGCTCATAAACATTCTTTCCCAGAAAAAGCCCATGGTTGAAATAATTCGAAGATGGAAAAATGATATATAGAAAACTTTATAAATCAAGCCTTCCTAAAAAGCTGTAAGTGGCTTATGGCTTAAAAACCATACATAATGTAGGTTAATAAGAAGAAGTCAAGGTGGAGAGATATGAACAACAAGAACACACTAATACTCGTGGCAGGCCTCATGGCAATGGTGTTCGTTGCGGCAAGCGTGTTCGCGTACTATCCACTAAACATTACGGTGAGCCCGACTACACCGCCGGTAACATTCGCTACTGGTAGCAACTCCAACCAGAACGACCTCGGTCCAGGCAACACCATTACTGTTACCCTAGGTAGCAACTATGCGTCTGCAAGTGTTACCATCCACCCAACGTACCAGACGACATACTACAAAGACGTGCTTAATATCACCAATAGTGACTCCAAGGCGTACAACGTCTACATAAGGGTTGATACAGCCATAACAAGCTTCCCATCAGGCTCAACCATCCAGCTGAAAATATATGCTAGCAACGCAATCAGACCGGGCACGCCTATAGCGACGGTTCCCCTGACCTCTCCTGGCACGGTGAGCATAGGCAGCCTCGGTGGAGGTACCTATTGGGAGGTAGATGTTGAGGTCTACATACCAGAGGGAACCACGCTGCCATCATCCGCTACAGCAAATTTACATCTGATATACACGCCGTCGAATGAGACGCCTCCATAAGCGGCTTCCTAGCGTAGCTTCAAGGGTCAGTTTCCTTGACCAAAAACCTTTTTTTAAGGTTTCCTCAATCTAATCTACTACGTTTGTTGCTTCGGCTGGCCTCTCTTCTCTCGAGCGCTATTCTGCTTATCCTCCTCTTACTTTTCATTCTGACCGTTCTGGCTAGAATGGGCGTCTTCTCGTTCTTGGGAGCAGCTGTTGTTTACTCGGGCAGCATGGAGCCGAGTATTAACAGATGGGACCTTGTTGTGTGGGCAAACAAGGATTACTCAAAGGGGGACGTTGTCCTGTGCTGCCTAACGAGGACCTTCTGCTACACGCACAGATACATCGATGACTGCCCGGGCGGCACGTGCATAATAACCAAGGGCGACGCGAACCCGGCGCCTGACCCCATGCCCGTGAGCAGGGATATGGTTAGGGGCGCCGTGATAGCGGTTGTCCCGAGGGAGCTCTGGATACCCCTCTTCCTCTTCGCTGTTGCTGTCCCCCTCCTATCAGTAGCTAGGACGCCCGTCATAGGCCTCAGCTTCTCCCTCACGATACTAACCGTCTTCTTCTTCGTCTTCACGGTCTACGGCTTAACCCAGCCCCCAATCCAGCCAACAGACATCGAGCCCCCCATCCTCTACTTATCGAGAAGCTACTTCGACGAGGGCTCTTGTAGCTTCGTTATAAGCTACACCGGGAACCTCGGGTTAACGGAGGCGTATGGTTTTGTCAACAACGTTTCCTCGACAACGCTCTTCAACGCCACGCACATCATAGTGCATCCGCCGGGAGAAGTGCTGGCAGATATATATCGGGGGTCAGGCGACGCGGTAGTAGCGGTTAACGCAACCCTCAACAACGTTGGCAGGCTCAGCGGTAGTTACGTCATTAAGGTTTTCGGGGAGGAGCCACAGATAAGGCCGGTTAACGGGAGCCTCGTTATCTATAACCCCAACTGCTTCCCACTCAGCCTGAACGTCTCGTTCCAGTATGCCTACAGGGCGGGGGAGGCCTGGAGGTTCACGGATAACACGACCTTCACTCTTATGGGCAGGGGGGAGGCCGTTCTAAGCCCTCCCGAGGGCAGCGCCTACGCCTACGCTGATGTCTACTACTATGCACATGGTGCTCAGAGGCACCAAAAGGTCCTGCTGAGGTACGGGTAGCATGAGCGGCGTAGCTAATTCTGCATTGGCTTATCCACCTAGACTGAGGATGCTGGTTCTGGCGAGCGGCTTGGCCAGCCTCATCGTCGCGTCGCTGTACCTCTACGTTCTGCTTTACCCACAGTACTTCTTCTCAGGCTATATTCAGGGCTACGCTTCTCTCACTGGCTACGAGCTGTGGTACAGCACGAGCGGCAAGGCCATATATCTGTCTAACCTGAGCGTCGTCAAGATAGTCTCCTTCCTAACCTACCTATACGTGGCATCCCTGCTCGGGGTCTCAGTTGCTTCCATTTTCTTCCTCCTGCTCTTCAGGAGGCCTGTCCTCTCAGCATCTCTTGCCTACGGCTCAGTCCTCTCCCTCGTCGTGGCCATGGGTGTTCTGAGATTTCTCGCGCAGGCCTTCCAGGCAGATGTGAACAGGATACTGAGCCTAGCGCGGAGGCCGGGGGAGCTCCTAGTTTATAGGACAACGGCCGGATTGGTTGAGTTCACAGGCGTTGAGGCGAGGGAAACCCTTGCTCACAGCCTGCTTTTCAAGCAAGGCATACTTCTGCAGGGAGCCCTTGCAGCAGCCCTAGCCCTGTCAATGTCATCCATCATATGGATTCTCTACATACAGGGGAGACAAGCACACGAGCCACCTAAGCTTAAGTCAAGCGAGGATAGCTCCCAGAGGCCTTTAAACAACAATTAACGAACAGAAGACATATCTCTATCCTTTATCATAATATATTATTATTGAGAGTGCACATACCCATGAGCAGCGTGGCATCAAGGCACTACAAGAACCCACAGGTCCAAAACGAGGTTTACAGGTTTACGAGGAGCAGGTGGGTAGCCCTCGAGGGAGCCGTCGGCGGGGGAAGAGTGTTCATCAGGTACCACGAGGATCGGCCCCTTACTATCAACTCGCCCGTAGACGTTGAGAAGCTCGTGAACAAGTACAGCAGGCTCGGAGCAAGGACCTTCTACGCGACCATCCATACCTACAGAAGCCTGGCAAGCAGCGAGGATCCCGATGACCTCGGGAACATAGCGTCGACCACTGTTTTCCTCGATATAGATTCATCTCTTGAGAAATGGGAGCTGACGATAAGGGCCGCTGAGGAGATTGTCTCCTTTCTCGAGAAGAACGGCGTGGATAAGAGCGTCTATGTCCTGTGGAGCGGCGAGGGAGCTCACGTCAGGATTCATGAGGGAGCTTTCTCCAGGGAGCTTCTCAGCAGGTATCACCCGCTTGATATAGCGTTCGTGGTCGCGGAGTTCATTGTTAACAGCTTGAAGGATAAGCTGGAAAGCCTGAGCGAGAAAGCCGGGGGAGAGCTTAGGGTTGAGAACCTGATAGATATAAAGCGGGTGTTCACGGTGCCTTTATCCCTGCATAGGAGGAGGGATGTGGTTGCTGTCTGCTTGAAGCCGAATGACCTGGCATCATTCGATTTGTCCTGGGTAAGCACTGAGAACTTCAGGCACAACCCAGCGTGGAGCAACTACGAGGAAGGGGAGGCCGACGAGCTCGCGCTCAAAGCGTTAACGACAATTAATAAAGCAAAAACGAGCATGCTGCTAGCCAGGGCTACAAGAATAGGCGCACCCGCGGAGAGAAGGCCGAAGACGAAAAGGCCAGCGGTCACGATAGGCAGATTCCAGGTAATGGGTCTTCTACAAGCAGCCAGGCACTACCTCCTCATGGGCGACCTGGATAAAGCCAAGTCCTTCGGCCTCAACAGAGCGATATTCTATGCGTGGGCAAAGCACTACGGAAAAGGCTATGTGCCCAGGAACTATAGGCCCGAACCCACATCGATCTAGGCGTTAACGCAGGAGACCGATAGAAGGCTCGTCGAGGTTCTCGGGGAGCCGGTCTACGTGTCAAGAAACGGATACTACATTATCGGAGATAAAGAGCAGACCCCCGAGGACTTTGACAAGAACGTAAAGAACAAGATAGAGGAGGTCATGCCATTCGAGCTTGCGTGGGAGGCGGCTCTAAAATACGTATCCATGTTTCCCGAGACCGTGCTTAGGGACCCAAGGAGGTTCTACGAGGAGGTATACGAGAAGGTTCGTGACAGCTTTATTGAGAAGGTTGTGAGGGAGTTTGGCGGTGGAGAGCAGGAGAAGACCCCGGCCAGTGTCCCGGAGAGCCATGTACGAGCAGCGATGAGCGAGAAACCGCCTGGGGAGAGAAAAACATTGATGCATTGGCTATCACGTAGCGAGGAGGAAGGAAAAAGAAGCGGAAGCCAGGACTAAACACTACTTCAACTAAAACCACTACTCATATGCTTTTTCCTTGGAGAAACGGTATTAGTTTCGATGTGCTTTTTTTATATAGTGGTTAAGACCAAACTCCACGTGGCTGTGGTTTTATGGTTCTCGCTGCTCACTTGGCTGATACTCACCTTGGTTACGCTCAATACAGGCTTTGGGAGAGGGAGGATGATTTATACGAGCTTTTCTCCACTGCTTACGAGGAGGCCTTGAGGGATAGGGTTAATGTAATCGTGATTTCAGGAGACGTCTTCCATACCCCCAGGCCCCCGAACAGAGCTATCCTCACTTTTTATCAACAGGTTAGGAGAGCTGGCGAGAAGGGAGTCAAAACGCTTGTCGTGGCAGGAGAGCACGACCAGCTCAAGAGGAGGGGTGACGTCCACCCACTGCTAATGCTATCACAGATAACAAGCGACGTAGTGTTCATAGGGGGGACGGATGCAAACACCGTTATATCGCAGAGATACGTGGTTGAGTCCAACGGCTCTAGAACTCTTTTTTACGGAGTGAACGCGTTCCCCAGGGTTATGGATAGAGTTGAGCGGTATAAAGCTATCTTCGAGCAGGTCCAGGCGGCCGTTGCCAAGGAGAGCGGTAGAAAGGTGCTTGTCGCTCATCTACCAATCGAAGGGCTTATGTCAACGAACATTGAGCCGAGCGTCCCTGTGGACAGCCTGCCCTCAGGATTCGATTACTACGCGCTAGGCCACCTACACATAAGGCATATCTCGAGGAATAAAGGTGTTCTCGGCTACCCCGGTAGCCTGGATATACTGTCAAGGCAAGAGGTAGATGAGTGGAGGAGAAGCGGTAAGGGCTTCTACATAGTTGATTTAAGCAGGGAGGAGCCCGAGATAAAGAAAGTAGACCTGGACGTCAGGCCTCAGTTCGTTGTGGAGGGAGGGAAAAACGATGTCCTAAGAGAGCTGGGCGAGCTACTGAGAGCAGTGTACAGGAAGCAGCCAATAGTGCATATCAAGGTTAGCCTGAAGAAAAACGAGGAACCAGAGTTCAGGGATAAACTGGAGAACCTCCTGAGAAAAAAGGTCCTCGACTACCGCCTAGAGGTCCACAGGGAGGACCCAAAGCTCGGAGTAGCCCATGTCCCAGGCGAGAGCTGGAGCGAGGCGGGCGTTATATCCAGGGTGTACGGGATAAGTGAGAAGGCAGCCCTGGCCTTGATAAGGCTAAAGGACTGCTTATCCAGTCGCTCCCAGCCGGATGAGTGTGAGAACGAGATTAGGGATGTCCTTCTCGTAAAGGATGAGATTCAGAAAGCACAGGGCGAGGCATGATGGCTAACATAAGGCTAAGGGAGCTCGAGGTCGAAGGGTTCAGGAGCTATCACGATAAATGCAGAGTCGTGTTTAGCGATGGAGTGAACGTTATTGTTGGGAGAAACGGGGCTGGCAAGACAACGCTCGTGGAAGCAATATACTTCGCTTTATCAAGCAAGACGATGAGAGGCAGCATAGAGGACCTCTACAACGCCAGGAGCAGGAAGCCGATACACGTGAGGCTAGTTCTTGAGAGCGATAAAGGAGAAATAAAGATTGAGAGGGAAAGGCCAAACACAATGGGTGATAAACTCATCCTCAACAACGGTGTTCAGGCAATAGGCGCTAGGAGCGTTGACTCTCGCATAGCCGAGGTGCTGGGCCTGGGAAGAATAGCTGAGCTGAGCGGCGGTTTACCGAAGATACTGAAGACAGCGTTTGTTTCTCAGGGAGAGCTGCTCGAGTACGCCGATATGCTGTCCAGCGGCGGTAAGGATAAGAAGGAGTGGATTGACACGCAGCTTGGGCTAAGAGACTATGAGGAGGCGTACAGAAAGCTGGGGGAGTACTCAGTGAAGGCAAGGGTGGATAACCGAGAGAGGAGATACAAGGTATCAGAGGACGACTACAAACTACTGCTAGATGACATAAACTCGACTGAAACCAAGCTCAGGGAGAAGGAGAGGGAGCTTAAGGAGAAGGAAAACGAGCTCGCCACGACGAGGTCCGAGCTCGCGAAGAAACAAAGCCAGAAAGAAGAGTTGGAGAAAAAGATAGCCGAAATAAAGGAAAACCTCAAGCTCATTGAGGACAAAAAGAGAAGATTCGATGAGCTCAGCAGCACCAAGAGAACTCTTGGGGAGGAGCTCAGCAGAAAGAAAAGCATGCTTAAGGAAAAAGAAGCCATGCTTGGCGAGCTCATGCGGAAAGGAGTAAACGACGCGCTGGCCAAAGCTTTACCTGTAATAAAAGAAGCGGTATCACTGAGAATGGAAACTGAAGCCACAATAAATGCTTTGGAGGAGTCAATGAAGCTCCTAGAGGAGGGCCTAGCCCTAATTGACGAGCTAAGAAAAATGAACGTATCCTTGGAGCCAGGGCTCGCCGCTCTGAGAGAAGAGTACACCAAGGCTCTTCACTCAATGAAGAGGTCTATTCAAGATGCGGGAAAGCTGAAAGAGCGCCTCGAGAAAGAGAAGCTGGAGCTTGAGGAGCTGTTGAGCCAAGCAATACAGCTAATATCCAGCACTATTGAAGGGGTGGCTAGCCCAAGCAGCATCGAGGAGGCAGCCATAATTATTGACAACGCGTACAGAAACGTGCTGAGCACCCTAACTAGAAGCGAGCTCGAGGCAAAGCAGCTCGAGGACAAAATAGCGAGCTTATCCAAAGCCTCCGGATTCTGTCCAGTATGTGGTGCGCCATTAACCGAGGAGCACAGGGCAAAGCTCGTGGAAGAGGCTAAAGCCCAGCTACAGAGAGTCCTTAAAGCCCTTGATGAGTCAAGAAGGGTTAGAAGCCAGCTTGAAGAAATAACTGTGAGAATCAACAGCAAGCTAAATGCAGTGAAAAATCTGATGGAGAGGCTGGATGAGCTTAGCGCCGAGCAAACGAGGATAAAGGAGAGGTACGGGGACCTCGAGCAGATGGAGAAGATAGCCTCAGTTATAGATGGATTGCTAAGCGCTCAAAGCAAGCTTAAGGGGCTACTAAGGGTAGACATTTTGAAGCAGCTTGGCCTGGATGAAGCGAGCATTAGCGCCGAGAGATTCCCCGAGGTCCACAGGGCGGTATCAGCAACTATGGATGAACTAGCTGGGAAGCTCAGCGAGGCCTCGAGGAAGCTTGAAGAAGCCTTGGCTACTCTTAACGGAAATCTCTCTCTCACAATAAGGGAGAAGCTATCAACAAGAGAGGCCTCGAAGGCCTTGATAAGCTCTCTTGAGCAATTAGTTAATGAGTACTTGAGGCTAAGAAGCGAGCTCGCAGGGCTGAGAGAGGAAGTTGTATACATAGAGCAGAAGCTGGCGAGCATCGAGCAGGAGCTGGCTCAGCTACACTATGATGAAAAAGAGTACGATGAGGCTAGGAAAGCCTTCGAGGAGGAGCAGAGAAGATACACCCAGGTGCACGGGGATATACAGAGGCTGGAGGAGAGAGCACGTAACCTGGAGGCTCTTATCACTGATAAGAAAACGGAGATTGAGAGCCTGAGGAAAAGCCTCAGCGAGCTCACGGAGGCGAGAACTAAGCTTTCGGTGCTGCTCAAGGCTAGAAGCATGTATCACAGGGACGGCATACCATCAAAGCTGAGGGCATATGCTCTGGGCAAAATAAACGAGGAGTTCAACTCTCTATTACAGATGTTTAACCTAGGCTTCAGGGAGGCACTGATAGACGAGGACCTAAACATTGTTCTCAGGAGCAGCTCGGCCTCTCTCCCAGCCTCGCAGCTCAGCGGCGGCGAGAAAATAGTCGTGGCCCTCTCATTCCTCCTAGCGCTCAGGAAGACAGTTGAGGAGCTGCTGGTTGGCAGAAGAATCTTCGGGTTCCTAGTGCTGGATGAACCAACAATACACCTCGACGAGGATAGGAGAGCTGGCTTGATCGAGCTTCTAAAGGAGTTTCAGGGAGGCAGAGTTATTCCACAGCTAATTATAGTCACGCATGAGGAAGATCTGAAGGAGAGCGCTGATAACACAATTTATGTTGAGAACAACGGCTTGACCTCAACAGCCAAGATACTAATGGAGGATTAGCCATGAGCGAGACCCTTGAGACAGTAGCAGTGAAGTACGAGGTACTCAGGAAGAAGCTCGCCAAGCTACTCGAGGAGCACAGAGTTCAGGACAAGCTCGAGAAGGGGTGGTTCAGGCTCAGCGGCGATGAGCCTTGCCTCGACGTTGCCGGCAGGCCCCCCATAGTTTTATCAGCTGTTGATGGAGGCAACAACAAGAGAAGCTTTCTATCTTTTGACTTATACGTAATAAAGGCGAGCGCTCAGGGCTTCACCCTTGGCATTGATGGCTCGCTGAGAAAGGCTTTCTCCAAGAAAATAGTTGATGTAGATGTAATCATACCCACCGAGGGCTCGGGCGATAGGCTAACACTGTACAGGCAGGTGGCGGAGACCAAGATGCTGTACTACTCCTTGGCAAGGTCCAGCCTGGTACTCGGCGATGGAAGCGTGGAGTCCCTTGTGACAAGGCCCATACACGCTAAACTCGAGCTCCTGGACATGGAGGACAGCGGGGAGATATACATTGACTGCGAGGAGCTGGAGAAAATGGTTCTCAGGGATATAGATGAGAACCCGTACCAAGCGATGAGCGTGAAGAGCATTGTGGAGGAGGTGTCAATGGATAAATCGCTCGGCCAGGACAAGGCGTGGAGAAGAATACTTTATCTCGAGATACTGGAGAAAGCAGTTGTACTCAAGCTCCTCTTCGACAAGATTCTCAACTCATCATCACTAATGGTTTTCCTGACTAAGACCGGGAGGTCGAGGAGATTCTTCAACGCGCCCGTATCCGACCAGTACGTCCTAAGCGCGACGACCAGGGAGGCGGGCTACTACCTAAACAGCGATGTATCATTCAATAAGCCTAGAGAAATGATAAAGGAGCTTCCAAGGAAATGCGGCCTCAGAGAGCTTGTGGAGAGGCTCACATTCGTGAGAGGCCTGGTAAGGCTCGAAAACAACGCGCCCGTCATCGGGATGGAGGTCATATACAACGCTGATAGAATCCCATACTCACAGAGAGAGGTCTTCACAGGCGTTCTGGGAATACTAAGGTTGATTTCGCCCGGAGGGTACCCTCAGCCTCTATACATAGTTGATAGGGAGACGCACATAGATAACAGGGAGGTCGAGGAGGTGGCCTTAGCTCTGGGATTATCAATGGCCCCAACAGGTAGGGAGGTGCTCGAGTATGAGTAGAGAGCCTGGAAAAGAAGTAGGAATCGTGATTGGGGAGACAACCCCCGCGTACGCGATATACTTATCATATGAGCCTCCAAGGCTCGGGGAGTACGTCGTGATAGAGCATCCGGAGGGACCGGTCCTCGGGATGGTTGAGGAATCGCTCATAGGGAACGCGTTTTTGACCGAGGACGCAAAGGACATCAGAGCAGCAATGAAAACGATAGAGATGATAGGCGAGGAGAGGCTTTACCTAAAAGGCAAGGTTAGGATACTATCTCGGTTAGAAGACCTAGTACACAAGCAGAAGGTGAGGCCAGTTAAAACTCCGCCGAAGCCTGGCGCGAAAGTCTTCCTAGCAGATACCGATACATTAACAAAGATTTTTGTCCCCAGAGGAGCACTGGTGCTTAACGGTGAGGCCATATACGATGAGGAGAGCGGGAGAGGCTACATAAGGATAGGAACGCTTGCCAACAACCCAGGCGTTCCCGTATACGTTGATGTGACCCGCATGGTCGCTAGGCACACAGCCATACTTGCGATGACGGGTGCGGGTAAATCCAACACGGTTGCAGTCATAGCTGATAGGGTTTCAAGAGCCTTCAAGGGAACGCTGGTTCTATTCGATTTTCATGGAGAATACCTCGACGCGTTCCCTGACGCTGATTACAACATAGTGGTTCCACGCATAAACCCAAACGCTCTGAAGCTAAGCGAAATAGCCACCCTAGCCAACATATCTCCATCATACCACAAGCAGTACAGAGTTCTGCGCCTTCTCTACGAGGTTGTTTATAAAAAGCTGAGCCAGAGCATCGAGTTCAGGAACAGGAATTTCATAGAGTTAATGATTGACATAGTGGATGACCTTGAGTCCATGGAGGAGGAAATAAAATCAAAGCAACCCCTACAGCAATCCAACAAGAGGAGGAAGGTAAGCAAGGAGCAAGTGAGACAAATAGCTAAGGAGAAGTATGGGGACGTCGCTGACCTGGTGGCAAGGCTAAGCGACCTGAAGAAGGATTACCTTTACGAGGTTGTGGGTAAGCTCGAGGACCTAATGCTGAGGTATAAGGCTTTCCTGGACATAAATGCCCCGCAGTACATCGGTAACCTTATTGTTCCAGGCAAACTCAACGTCGTTGATTTATCACAGGTTGATAGAGAGGGAAGCGACGTCTTCGTAGCGTATGTCGCGAGAACCCTGCTGGAGGAGAGGAAGAGGTACGTCACGAAAGGAGAGGGCTACGGCACGCCCGTGTTCCTCGTGCTGGAGGAGGCACACATACTTGTTCCCAAAGACGAGGATACAAACACGAAGAGAGTTTTCTCACAGGTGGCCAGGGAGGGGAGAAAGTTCGGTGTGGGAATATGCCTGGTTAGCCAGCGGCCAAAGAACATCGATGAGAACAGCTTAAGCCAAACTAACAACAAGATTATTCTCAGGCTAATCGAGCCGGAGGACCAGAGGTACGTGCAGAAAACCAGCGAGCAGCTGAGCAACGAGCTTTTAGGCCTGCTTACAAGCCTTGACACAGGTGAGGCCGTGGTTCTGGGAGACTTCACAATACTTCCAACAATAGTGAAGATCGATGAGCATAAGCACAAGACTATGGGCAGGGACCCCGACGTCGTGAGGGAGTGGATGGCGCGTTCATCTAAGAAGAAAAGCGGGGAGCCTGACCTCTTCGACGAGTTCGCGAAGATGCAGTACGGTCTCTGATGGGAGGCTATTTGAGGAGAGAAACCCATATCCTGTTCGGCGTTGGGACAACGCTTTTTTTCTTCAGGTTTCTCCGGGGAAGCCTAGCGGAGCTTCTATTCATAGCTATTCTGGGAAGCCTATTCCCAGACCTGGATGTCAGGCTTAAACACAGGGTTCTGCTCCACAACATCTTCTCTATGCTTGTTTTTCTATTAGCCACAGCAATCCTTCTTGTTTACTTGGGATACACATATAGCACCGCGCTGGAGCTCTCGTTAGCCGGAGCATACTCATACTCTACTCATTTACTCCTGGACTCATTCACCAGCAGAGGAGTAAGGCTTATGTGGCCCGTCAGCAATAAGTGGTTTGGAGCAAGGTCAGCCAGGTATGACAACCCCTTGATGAACATCACCTTCTCCATGATAGGAGCTCTCCTAATACTCCTCGAGATAATGCGATAAGCAGGAGAACGCACAGTTTGCCTTTACAGATGTATCCCCGAATGGATGAGGGGAACCAATGAAGCCCCTAAAGGAACCCTCGCTCCTCAGGGCGGGGGAGGAGGTCAATGGGAGGAAAACGTCAGCGTAGTCAGGCTTATTATACAAGAAAAAGTCTGCGCAACTCGATATCTGTAATTATTTATAACTTTTTTATAACATCAATTAAGTAGATTTGATAGTAAAATTTTTAAACTTATTTCCCACTAAAAGATTTTATCATTAATGGGGAGGATGTAAAAATGAGAGGCTTATCCACGGCGTTGGTGGTGGGAGTAATAGTCGCATTGATCGTGGGATTCGCTGCTGGCTATGTTCTGAAGCCATCGGGCACAGCCAGTACGGTGACCTCAACCGTTACTCGTACGGTCACTGCCCCCTCGGCTGGCACGGGGCTTCCAAGCGTGATCGAGGTGGGTGCTCTGCTGCCTCTTACTGGTAGGCTTGCAACTGTGGGTGAGGATATTCGAGGAGCACTGGAGGTAGCTCAGGACGATATAAACGCCTTCTTGAAGCAGGCAGGTCTCCCGGTCACGTTCAAAATCACCTTCGAGGATACTCAGACATCGCCTGACGTCGCGCTGCAGAAGCTGCAGGCCATGCACTCAAGAGGCGTGCAGCTCTTCATAGGTCCAGCCTCAAGCGCTGAGGTCAGAAACGTCAAGACCTATGCTGATAGCAACAAGCTCGTGATAGTTAGCCCTTCAAGCACGGCTCCGGAACTAGCGATTCCTGGCGACATGGTCTTCAGGTTCGTCACCGATGACAGAGCGCAGGGGAGAGTCATAGCTGGGCTAGCCAAGCAGCTTGGTCTAACGCACATAGTGATTGTGTGGTCCGGTGACGCCTGGGGCGATGGTCTCCACGATGCAGTGACTAATAGCGCAAAGGCTTTCGGCATAAACGTCGTTGATGGTCCACGCTACGCGCCTGAAACAAAAGACTTCTCAAGCGAGGTCCAGCAGCTCAACAACATCGTGACTAACCTCATTAATCAGGCAGGGGCTTCAAAGGTAGGAGTAGTTCTGATCAGCTTTGAGGAGGGCACACAGTTCCTCATACAGGCTAGCAGGTACGAGAACCTAGGAAAGGTCGTGTGGCTTGGAACAGACGGCATAGCGAACGCTGCAAGCGTTGTCCAGGACCCAGTAGCCTCGAGCTTCGCGAGCAAAGTCAAGTTGCTTTCACCAATAATGGCTCCCACCGAGTCAACAAAATTCAAGGATGTTAAGAGCAAGGTTGTCGCTAAGCTAGGGAGAGAGCCGATACCCTACGCCTATAACGCTTACGATATTGCATGGGCCTTGTTCCTATCCGTGCTGGCAACAGGCAAGACTGACGGTGCATCAGTGGCCAAGATACTACCATCAGTAGCTGATAGCTTCTTCGGAGCCTCTGGTTGGACCAAGCTAAACGAGGCCGGGGACAGGGCGTTCGCTGACTACGTTGTGTACAAAGTTGTGACTGAGGGAGGCACGGCTAAGTGGGTAGCGACAGGAATTTACAGCATGGCGACAGATTCATTCACGGGCTCTCTAAGCTGAGATTAAGCGGAGAGAGTCACTTAATGGGCGAAATATATTTTATTTTTTTATAACCACAATTTGATTTATCGCTTCTTGAAGAAAAAAGTGCTAGCTAAGATGATGTGTCATGGCTGTAAGCGAGAGAGTAGTAGAGAAGGCCGTTGAGGTCAGAGTAGATAGGGTCACCAAGTACTTCGGTGGACTGGTGGCAGTCGATAACGTATCAATGGATATCGAGCCGAGAAAGGTAACGCTGATTATCGGTCCAAATGGCAGTGGCAAAACGACGCTGCTTAACATAATCAGTGGGTACTACAAGCCTGATAAAGGAAGAGTTTTCTACAGGGGAGCTGATATAACTGGTTTGCCTCCGCACAAGATTAACAGCCTTGGGCTAGCTAGAACCTTTCAAATCCCTAAGCCCTTCCAGAACCTAACGGTGCTTGAAAACATGCTGGTTGCAGCTAGGTTCAATCCCGGCGAGAGAATGACCGCCTCGCTCTTCAAGGCTAGATGGATAAAAACGGAGGAAGCGCTTGTAGAGAAGGCCTTCACTATACTGAGGGAACTGAACCTGGATAAGGTTTGGGACCAGAGAGCGTCCTCCCTCAGTGGAGGACAGATGAAGCTCCTGGAGATAGGCAGGGTTCTGATGAACGATGCATCCACAATTCTTATGGATGAGCCCGTAGCAGGGGTTCTCCCGTCCCTCGCAATAGATATATTCAAGATGATTCGAGAGCTGGTGGAGAAGAGGAACCTTACATTCATCATTATAGAGCATCGGCTCGACGTAGCCCTTGGCTTTGTTGATTACGTCTACGCCATGGCACGAGGAAAGGTGATATCTCAGGGCACGCCTGAAAAAGTTATTAATGACCCCCTAGTACAGGAAAGCTACCTACAGGGGTGATTATAAAGTGCTGAGAGTAGAAAATCTAAACGCTGGATACGGCAAGCTCCAGGTTCTACACGAAGTTTCCCTCTTCTTCCCGGAGAGAAAGATATCCGTTGTTATAGGGCCAAACGGCAGCGGGAAGAGCACTCTTCTGAAAACAATTTTCGGTTTAACCAAGATATATTCCGGCAGAATAATATTCGAGAACAACGATATCACCTCTCTTCCTCCTCACAAAATAGCTAGCATGGGCATAGCGTATCTGCCTCAGACGAACAACGTTTTTGAGAACTTAACCGTCGAGGAAAACCTAAGAATGGCTGGGTACAACCTAAGCAAAGAGGAGCTGGAGGCAAGAGTAGCGAGCTCTCTTGAGTTTTTCCCGCAACTAAAGTTGTACATGAAAAGAAAAGCCAAGCAACTCAGCGGTGGGGAAAGACAAATGCTCGCCATAGCTATGTCCCTGATAAGGAAGCCAAGGCTCATGATGTTCGATGAGCCCACCGCAGCGCTGGCCCCCAAGATCGCTCATCAAGTATTAAGAAGCATAGTTAAACTTAGAGATGAGCTGGGCATAACGATCATACTAGTAGAGCAGAACGCGAGAGCAGCCTTGGAGATAGCTGATAAAGCATCGCTGCTTGTAAGCGGAAGAGTAATTTTCGATGGATTGCCAAAAGACCTGCTAGAGAACCCGGAGCTAGGCAGGATGTACCTGGGAGTCACATCAAGTCAGGTGTGAGAACCAGTGATTCCCCCCATAGTTGAGGACACAATTGTCTACTCCTCAGTACTTATTTTGCTTAGCCTAGGATTAACTCTTACCTACATGACCACTAAGGTCCCAAACTTCGCTCACGCGACGATTAGCATTGTGGGCTCTTATGTAACCCTGACAGTGCTTGTGCTCTCATTAATATCCCTAGCAAGGGAGGCTTTGATTAGTCAAGCTGATTCACAGAGCTTTTATAGACTAATCAAGAGCTTCTCGTTCGCCCCTCTTCACTACGCTTTATTCATGGCTCTAGGCTTTCTTCTCGGGTCACTCATAGGCGTTGCTCAGTACAAGCTGGTGCTTAAGCCCTTATCCCAAAGAGGCGCCAACGTGGTTCAGTTAATGATAGCCACGATAGCTGTGGACATGTTTCTTCTCTCAATGCTTAATATATACGCGGATAAGCTTCTAGAATACGTTGTTTCAAAGGCGAACGAGCTATCAAGCATCGCTGGATTCAAGGTTAACCTAGGAGTGCAGACAAGGGACTTCATTCTCTATAGCTATGATTACTCAAAGACCCTGGGCATGCAGAGGCTAGTCATAATTGCCCCCGTCATGGCGGCTGCCCTATTAGTTGCCCTTAGTCTTGTTCTCTACAGAACCAAGCTGGGCGTTGCTCTGAGAGCATCGATAGAAAACCCGAGCTTAGCATCAACGCTTGGGGTAAATGTAGACAAGATGTACACTCTTGCATGGGCGCTCTCCCTCGGTTTAGCTGGGCTCGCGGGCTCCCTTATTCCATTGAAGTACTTGGTTAACCCCTCAACGGGGCAGCTCTTCGTGCTGAGTATATTCGCTGCAAGCATACTTGGGGGGCTGAACAGCCTCGCGGGCGCAGTTATAGGAGGGGTGCTAATAGCCTGCTTCGAGATACCCGTCTTCAACTACCTATCAAGCCACCTAGGCATAAGCTCTGCTTACAGAACCGTCATCCCCCTCCTAGCAATGGCGCTGACGCTTCTGTTCATCCCCAGGGGAGTCGCTAGGCTTAACTGGAAAAAGCTTTTCTCAAGGGTGAGGAGGTAATGCCGGTGGAGCAAGCGTACAGCTTTCTGCTCAGCATCCTTTTCTATATGGGTATATATACTATCGTTGTTATTAGCCTAAATATGGAAGCAGGCTACATGGGGCTTCCGAACTTCGGTAAAATGATGGGTGTAGCCGCAGGCGCCTTTACAACATCGTTCTTCACTTGGAGGCTTGCCCTGTACCTCCACAACAGGCTAACGGGGGAGCCCATTGTTTACAGCGACTACGTAAGGGAGAACGCGATGATTGTATCCAGAATTAACGAGTGGCTATCCGCCTCCCCGGGCATCTCACTGCTTCTTCTGTTGGTCACGCTGATCGCTAGCTTAGCTATAGGAGCAGTAATAGGGTACATAGCGTCGTACCCTGCTATAAGACTCAGGGAGGACTACCTAGGCATAACTCTTCTCGCTATGGCGGAGGTAATAAGAGTCATAGGTTATAACTACAAGCCCATAGCCGGCGGCACGCTTGGAATGCAGGTGCCTGACCTGTTTAGGTGGGCAGGACAACACAGGTTCTCTGTCTCCGTATTGATAATCGTTGCTATAGCGTTAATTGTTTACTTGGTATACCAGAGAATGCTTAGCACCCCCTTCGGAAGAGTGCTAAGAGCTATAAGGGATGACGAGGAAGCCGTATCCTCTCTGGGGAGAGATATTGTTGCGTATAGAAAGAGGGTTATTTCTGCTGGAACAGCGACAGCTGCATTAGCCGGTGCGCTATACGCGCTGTACACGGGGAGCGTTATTGCCACAGCTTATGACAGAGTCACGTGGACTTTCTGGCCATGGGTCATGATGATGCTGGGAGGAGCGGGGAACAACGTGGGCGTGCTCCTAGGAGTCGGGGTATTCGTTATCGCGAGAACAACCATCTATACGTACAAAAACATGCTTGAGGCATACATACCATTCAACGTTGTCTGGCTCGACTACCTCTTGCTTAGCGTTACAATCATAGCCATACTGATGCTCAGGCCACAGGGTATTCTACCGGAGAAGCCCATTAGAACCGTCAAGCCGTTAATAAGGCAAAACGAAAGTACCTGAATAGCACGGTTTAAGCAACCAGCTCTCTTAGCCTAGCATTTATAATAACAAGCAATGATGCATCATATAGTGATGATTAGGTATGGATAATCCCAGCGATGCGTGCAGGGGAGAGCTGTACATAGTTGGGATTGGGCTACACCCAAAGATGCTAACCTTGGAGGCACTTGAAGCTATAAACAAGGCTGATAGCGTCTACCTCGAGACATATACCTCGCCAGGCATCGACGAGATGACGTCTTTTCTAGAGAAAATCAGGCTTGGGGAAAAAATCACTAGGTTAACGAGAAAGGACGTAGAGGAGCAGGGGGCAAGGGAAATCATAAACAAACTGCGGAATGGCGAGAAGGTATGCTTCCTTGTCTATGGGGACCCCTTCGTTGCAACAACGCATAATGCCCTGAGGCTTGAGGCCCTGAGGCTTGGCTGCAGGGTTAACTATGTGCCGGGCATAAGCGTTTACCATTACTCGATTTCCGCGACGGGCTTGTTCAACTACAAGTTTGGTCCCAGCGTGACTGTTGTTTACCCGAGGTGGGGAATTAAGTTCACGTCTCCCTACATGACTATAAACGAGAACCTGGAGAGAGGTTTACACACTTTTGTTTTCCTAGACATAGATGAAAAGCTCGGGCCAATGACCCCTGACATAGCCGCTAAACTACTACTAGAGGCCTCAACCGAGTTCGAGAAGCGGAACCTAAACGAAAACAGCGTTGTCTTAGTTCTGGAGAGAATGGGTAGCCCAGACGAGAAAATATACTGCGAGAAGCTTGGAGGTTTACTAAACAAGAGATGGAGCGCTCCTCCCTACTCCCTGGTTATTCCTTCAAAGCTTCACTTCATGGAAAAGGATGTTCTGCTCAGCATAGGGTTAGGATGCAATGAGTTATTGTAAATAGCGCTTCTCTACTGAAAAATCAATTATATAGCCTGAGAAACACAAGAAAACTCGGTGAATAGCGCTGCCAAGGAACACGGAGCATAGCGAGCAATCAGCAATGGAGGATAGAGTCAAGCTGTACATACGCATGGTTGAGAACGCGCTTGAGCAGGCGAGAGGCCAGCTAAACAGCTTGAACGAAAATGACAAAAAGCTAGTTGAGCTTGCAGAGCTATATCTTCAAGACAGCAAGTACTACCTAGAGAAAAAGGACTACGCGACAGCCCTAGCAACAGTATCCTATGCAGAGGGGCTGCTAGATTCTCTTAACTTAACTGGAAAAATAAAAATTGAGTGGAAAAGAGAAAAGCCCAGAAGAGTCCTGGTAGCGGGGACATTCGATCTACTACATCCAGGGCATATCAGGTTTTTTGAGGAAGCGAGCAAGCTTGGGGACCTCTACGTTATCGTTGCCCGTGACGTCAACTCAGAGAGGACGAAGAAAAGGCCAGTCGTGGTCCCTGAGGCCTCGAGAGTATACATGGTTGGCTCTGTCCGCTTCGTGAAAAAAGCTGTTCTAGGTGATGAGCAGGATATATTGAAGAGGGTCCTAGAGATAAAGCCAGATGTAATTATACTGGGGCCTGACCAAGGAGTCGATGAAACATGGCTAAAAAAGGAGCTCGCTGAGAGAGGCTTGCCAGGAGTCGAGGTTTTAAGGCTAAGCAAGAGATTTAATGACTTGAGGCCAAGTAGTAGCAGAGAGATAATAGAAACCGTGAAGAAATTGTTCTGCGGGGATTGATGATAGAGTTGAGGCTTAGTAGCCTAGGAGCCACGGTATCCCTTCTGCTTTATGGATTGGTGGTCGCGATTATATACAGAATAGTTGGTGGGGAGCCACCGAGCTCGTGGAGCGAGCTTTTCTCCATTATATTAACGATAGTCTTCACCATCCTCTTGTTATGGATTCCCGCAACCACACTCATGATAATCTCCGTGATTTTCGGCTACCCATACAACACGTACGTGGGTGTATCCTCAGTCATCGTTGGTCTTCTCCACATCGTATTCGCTGCTTGGACTTACTTTGCTTTTTCCGATAAGACCTTTACATGGTTTATGTTGGCGTTAGTAAGCGTGGTCGTGGGCTTTGTTCTCACATATCTAGGCGTGAGGCTACTCGTTGCTTACAAGAGAAAAAAGCTGGTTGAGCTCGAGGTACTGTACGACTTCGAGGTTAGATAGCGCTATGCCGAGAGCCGAGTTTAGAGTCAGGGAGAGGGATCTTGCAGGAAGAATAGGGGAGCTCAGACTTAAAAGAGGCATTATTGAGACGCCCTATCTTTTTCCAGTGATAGACCTTTTCAGGCAGGAGCTGCCCGTCTCCGAGATAAAGGAGATCGGCTTTAACGCGGTTATCACAAACGCCTATCTGCTGTACAAACGCAGGTTCAGCCAGGCATTAAGGGATGTTTTAGGAAGCGATGTTATCGCGATGACTGATAGTGGCGCGTACCAGCTAATGGAGTATGGAAGCATAGATATCGACAATGAAACCATCATTGAGTACCAGAAGAGAATTGATAGCGATATAGCGGTTATTCTCGACTACCCAACAGGGGATAGCCTGGACAGAGCATTTGCTGAGAAAACCGTGGAAATCACGCTTAGCAGAGCAAAAGATTCTCTGCCGAAACTGGATTTCGAGAATAGAGCATGGGCTCTTCCAATTCAGGGGGGAGTTCATCTGGACCTCCTCGATAAAAGCGCTGAGCTATCAGCCAGCCTCGATTATGATATATACGCGCTGGGTAGCCCCACCAGAATGATGGAGTCCTACAACTACGAAGTAGTAGCCGATATGCTAGTCACCGTTAAGAACAAGCTGCCATACCTGAAGCCTCTGCACCTGTTCGGTGGAGGCCACCCTATGCTAATCCCCTTCGCCGTGGCCTTGGGAGCAGACCTCTTCGACTCCGCGTCCTATATGCTCTTCGCACGTGATAACAGGTATATGACGGAGAAGGGGACAAAAAGACTAGAGGACCTTGATTACCTCCCGTGTAGTTGCCCTGTCTGTTCTAGGTTCACTGCTAAGGAACTAATGGAGATGGAGCAGAAAGAGAGAACAAGGCTCCTGGCCAAGCACAACTTGTACATAGTGATGAGTGTTCTCAGAAAAACTAAGCAAGCTATAGTTGAAGGCAGGCTTTGGGAGCTACTCGAGGAGTTCTCAAGAGGTCATCCAAGCCTTTACTCCCTCCTAACCTACATTTCAAAGAGGCATTATTTACACATAGAGAACAGAACGCCATCGTTGCCGATGAGGCCTAGCTCTGTTTTCGCTTTCGGTGAGGAATCGCTAAGCAATCCCCATATATACAGGTCAAGGAAGTTTCTACTAGAGCGGTATGCTCCTCCCCCCTCGAGAAAAGAGCTTGTTCTCAGGCCAAGGCTCAGTCTAACAATCACGGATGAGGCTGTACCTGATAAGGAAGACGTGCACCTGGTTTACTACGACCATATCATGAGTGTTCCATTAGATGTTGCAAGGCTTTACCCAGAGGGACACATGGTTGTTCCAAAGGCATTCTTATACGAGGAGGAGCTCTACATGAAGGCAATTAGGAATGCCGTTGAGTATGCATTGAGGAAGAAGATGTTTTATCAGAAAATAACGTTGGAGGTATGCTACGAGTGGCTCGATGCATCGCTAAAAACTCTGCGTGAATACCAGTTCTTTAATATAAAGCCAGTGATGTGCTTGAATCAAGTAGAAAGCTGATATAGAGACTCTGAATTAAGCTTAAGCCTTCAAACCGATTCTATCCGAAGGCTTGGTAACCAAGACTACGCGTTCTAGACCGATGATATCCTCGAATATGCTGAATAGCTTTCTGCCAAGCCACCTGGACTCTGGGTCAGCATCTACTGGTGCCAAGTAAACAAGGATATCGGGCTTTTTCAGAGCCTTTATTTCATCATAGGCCTTTGCTAGTAATTGTTGTACAGCAGCCCTGGATAAGGGGTCCAGTCTTAGAAGCTTTAATTCCACGATTGAAAGCTGCTCAGCTGGGTGGTAAGGGATAACCGCGTTCTCTCTCTGAGAATCTTGTTTATAAGCACTAATCGCGTTGCCAATAACAATGCTTGCTTCTTCGTAAAAATCCATTTTCCCAAAGAATTGTTTGTCCAAAGCAGGCTTGCTCTCAGCGATAACAAGGCCCCTCTCACTAGCTATTTTCTCAACAATATCTTTTTTGTATGGGTTGCCAAAACCTGATATAACCACTAGTATACAGCTTCACCTTTTATTGTCTAGAGGAATCACGTAAGAATAGCGTTTTTAAGTTATAAAAAATAGGTATGTACAGTGGTTATTTGAGGAATTTCTCCTCGAACTTAGAGACGTACTCTACGCTTGTCTTGACTTCAACGAATAGCTTGGACGCCTCCATAATGTCCTCGGCTGTCACCTTTGTTCTACCTTTACGCTCGGATATTATCTTCGCAGGCTCCATGAGCTGTACGGCGTATCTCAGGCTTTTCTCGCTTCCAATTTTCGTTAGGAGCTCCAAAGCATCCTCGCCGAGAGGTATCTCCTCCTCATCAGACCTTATTCTTATTATCTCTCTAATTTCATCCTCGGTGTAGGGCCTTGTGGGTATTATTAATAGCCTGTCCAACAGGTCCAGGGGTATACCATGGGGGGATTCTATGTCTGTTCCTCTTATCTTGGTTAGCCCTCTGTTTGTAGCGAGTATTATTATGGGAGCCAGCTCGCTCTCCATCGCTCTGCTGAGGAAGCTGTACGTCTCTAGGTCAAGCATGTGTGCATCATCGATGAACAGTACTCCTGGCACTATCTCCGCTTTTCCTTGATTAACAAGTTTCTTTACTTCCTCATCAACAGCCTTTCTCACATCACTGCTTATCTCCCTCGAGGCGGCGAACCCTAACAGCAGCTCTAGCCCCATCCTCCTGCTGGCAAACAACATGTCTAGGTCGTGGAGAGTTACTGTGTGAACAATCTCTTTTTCCTTCTTAACGGGGCCAGCAGGCACCTCCAGCTGCTTCTCCGTTGTCAGGTCGAGCTGTGAGGCCCCCTTAAGCCTGCCCTCCTTGAATACTCTCCCCGTCTCCGCGTCTATCCAGACTATATCGTTATTTCTCACTCCAAGCTGTATGAACTGCTCAGCTATCTCCTGGCTGACGGTCAGCGTCACGTTGTCGTCCCTTGTCTCCAGCGTTATCTTTGCTTCCCTGGGTACCAGTACATAAGGGTTGTATGGATGCCTCACCCTCTTTATCTTGAGTTCTTTGACTACTCCTTCATAAACTAATCTTTTTTCCTTTATTCGAACACCTATGGACTTCCTCAGTGTTTGCATTAGTAGCTCAGTTTTCTTCAGCTCAGTTGAGTATATCTCAGAGCCGCTCATCTCGACGAAAGGCGTGTCCTCACCGAGCTCCCGGGCTATAGCTACTGCTATGGCTGTTTTGCCCGTCCCAGGCGGACCTACCAGCAGCACCCCCCTCCCAGCCATCTTCCCCTCCTTTATCATGGAGACAACTATGCCTGCAGCCTTCCTGGCTTCCTCTTGGCCAACCAGGCCATCAGCTATTTTTCTAGGCTCCCCCTTCTCATCGAGCCCGAGGCCTCTAATGTGGCTATGACTCCCTATTCTCTTGGGGAGACCAAGTGTTTTTGCCTCTTCGATTATTGACATAATGTATTAATCACCTCACTGGAAGCCTGAATCAAGAATTATATTCTGAATTATTATTCTTGGGGAACCAAATAATAGAGTTTACGACGGAGAGCCTAGCCCTTTAGGGCGGGGAGAGTCAGCTGTTATTATGAAGGAACTCGATTATTTATTTATGAAGGGGAAATCAACTATTTTTGCTTCGAGCTGTTTTCCTCTTACCTCAACCGTGACGCTTAGCCCCATCAAGGCGTGTGAAGGCTTTAGGTAGGCAATAGCTATTGGTCTTTCGAGAAGCGGTGAGTATCCACCGCTCGTTACCCTGCCTATAACCTCGCCTAGCAGAGTCACACGTGCTCCTGTCCTAGGTATTGTTCTCTCTCCCTTCTTCAGCTTAAGACCCACCCTGACCTCTCTGGCTCCTTCTCTCAATTTTTTATGAAGAGCTTCACATCCTACGCAGTTCTTTTTGTCCTGATCGAAGACAATCCAGTATCTGGCCTCTATGGGGGAGGTATCCTCATTCATATCTTGCCCGTAGAGAAGGAAGCCCATCTCGAGCCTCAGGGTATCACGCGCGGCCAGACCGCATGGCTTGACTCCTCTATTAACGAAGTACATGAAGAGCCTCTCAGCAACGTTGTTCTCTGCTAAAAACTCGAAGCCATCCTCGCCTGTCCATCCACTGCGGCTGACAAGCCTGATTGTGCCTAAGCTCGTCTCAACGTTCTCAAGGAAGCTCATCCTGCCTAGCTCATGGGCCTGGGGAACTAGGTCCTTCACGAGCTCTGGTGAGCGCGGTCCTTGGAGAGCCAGCAAGCTATGCTCAGTGTTAAGCAACGTGACCTTTGACCCGGGCGGGGAGTGCTGCTCAAGCCACCCCAAATCCTTAGCCAAGTTAACAGCGTTTCCAACAACCAGGTAATCACCGCTTAGCAAGGGGTAGACGAGAACATCGTCCTTTATGCCGGCTTCCTCGTTCAGGAAAACCGTTGGGCCCAGAATAGAGCCTTTCCTGAGCTTATCAAGCTTTTTTGGAACAAGCCTATCAATAACCTCCAGCCAACCCTGGCCTGACAGGAGGATCATCGTCATATGGCTTATATCGAATATCCCGGCTTCCCTCCTAACGCTCAGGTGCTCGTCTATCACGCTTCCATAGGAAATAGCGGTTTGATATCCAGCGAACTCGCCTATACTTGCTCCAAGACTCCTGTGCAAATCGAGTAGAGGAACTCTCCTTAAAGACAAGGCGGAGTTACACCGGTTAGAAATGATTGTGCACGCTCAAAAAAAACTTTATTGTATAAATAGCCAGTCTAACTCAACGTTCCAAGCCCATGAGGCAGAAGCAAGATTCGCTGGTCAAAGGTGCTCCCATTATCCCAGTGGACCATCGCTGCCAATAGCTCTGGTGATACGAGCATGGAGATTCAGGGGCTCGGGAGCAGCGGTCAACCCCTTTTAAACATATCTGTATTGAGGATTAGCTTAGAATGGGAGGGTGTACAGGATGATAATCTACACCGTCGATATGCTTGATAAATACATTGGTCAGAAGGTTAAGGATCCATATGGCAGGGTGCTAGGCACTCTTGCGAGCCTTTACAGCGAGGTTGATGGGACCGTTAAGGCAGTTGAGGTTGTATTTGGGGAAAGCGTTTTCAAGACCATTGAGATAGGCAGAATAAGCATTAGTAACGGGGAAATAGTGATTATACCCGAGTGGAAGCACGCTTCATCAAGAGTCATTGAGAAACTGGAGAGAGCCAGAAAAAGAGCGAAGGCCCTGGAAGAGCTTTACTCAAAAGGCGAGATACCAAAGCACGCGTACGATGAGTTTAAAGCAAAGCTAAGCAAAGACCTCGATGCATTAAAGGAAGAAGCTAAAACAGCCAAGGAGCTCATCAGGAAGAGGATAAACGAGATTGAGGACCAGGTCGTCGAGATAGAGAAAGCGCTTACATCACTAAAGATGAGCTACATAGCAGGGGAGATAGGGGAGAGAGGATACAAGCAGGCAGCCGATATACTCAGGTCACACAGAGACAGAAACATCGATGAAAAGAACGATGCAAAGAAGGTCCTCGATCTCATAGGAAGGCTAGAGTCAGCGGATATATCCACGGTAGAGTTGCCCAAGCCAGCCACGGAAGCAGCGGCACCACCGACAGCCACTCCTCAGCAGGGGTCAGGCCAAAACATAGTGGTTGAACTGGTGGGCGCCGAGGAGGCGCCGGCCTAGGAGGATCCCCCCAATCTAGGGGGCAAGAGTGGTGTTGAATCTTGAGCATGGCTGAGAAGAAGACAGGCATCCTAGGTTGGCTTAAGGGCTTATTCGCTCAGACCCCACTGGAGGATAGCCTCGAGGACAGGATACAGTCGGTCATAATAAAGATAAGGGAGCACCAGGATAGCATAAACGAGTTCGCTTTCAGGATGCAGAGAAGAGCCGAGGAACTATACGCTAAGGTAACTGAGCACCTTAGGAAAAGCCAGTCACCACTGCTGACCGATGATGAGAGGCGAGCTCACTATAACCTAGCCAGGACATTCGCGGAGGAAATAGTCGAGATAAAGAAGTTCACCAAGGCAGTGAGGTTCGTCGCTATAGGCCTAGAAAAAGTGGCGCAGAGACTGCAAACAGTGAAGGACGTGAAGGACCTGCAGGAACAGCTAGGGCCTATCAGGATGTTGCTTGTCGGCCTCAAGCAAGAGGTTGAGAGCGTCTTCCCAGCTGTTGGAACAACAATCGATGACATCAACAAAGCCATAGCAGAGCTGATGATTCACTCATCGTCAGGGTTGCATGAGCTAAACAGCCTTGACTCCTACACAAAGGACGAGGAGGTCAACAAGATAATAAAAGATGCATGGAGCTTAGCGACAGCCACTGTAGAGAGCGTTATACCAGAGCCAACAACGCTGATTCAGAATAAGCAGCCAGCGACGAGCACAGCCAAGAAGTCTCCCGAGCCCATAGACGTGACTCTCAGCAAAAGCAAGTCAGAGCAAGTGGCTCTGCCAAGCTCACCGGCTGGGAAGGAAAAGCCAAAGCTGGAGGAAATAGAGAAAATAGTGCTCGAGGAAGCGAAGATAAACAAAGGAAGAATAAACGTTGATGATATATCCAGTAAGTACAAGCTCAGGAAAGACGACGTCTTCGAGGCGCTTGAGAGCCTTAGAAGAAAAGGCAAGATTAGAATAGTTGGCACAGCTTAGGCTATACAACGTTTTTTGCGAACCATAAATGCTCAGATAAGTGATGGGTAGATTTATCGCTCAACTGGTGATTATGGTTGTCAGGCCTGGCTTTCCCCCAGCTAAAGGATATGGCAAGCGCGTACGCTAGAAAAGCTGTTCAGCTCGATAGAGCTGGCCAATACGAAGAAGCCATGACTTATTACAAAAGAGCTATAGAGGTAATGGAGAAAGTCATAAGGCTTTACCCAGAGTCCGGCGTCTCACAGATATACGCTGAAATGATAAAGATGTACAGGAAAAGGCTTAAAGCGCTTGAGTCAAAACTCCTCGCATCAAGCGTTAGCTCCAGTGACAGTGAGGAAAAAACGGGCGGCGAGCAGGCGGGCACAGCGGATGATCCATTCTTCAAAGAAATAGTGCTCGAGCAGAAGCCCAACATCACATTTGATGACATAGCTGATTTGGAGCACGCTAAGAGAGCAATAAGGGAAGCGATAATCTATCCTGTTAAAAGACCTGATTTGTTCCCTCTAGGCTGGCCGAGAGGAATACTGCTTTTCGGCCCTCCTGGATGTGGGAAAACAATGATTGCGGCGGCGGTGGCTAACGAGGTGGACGGCATATTCATATACGCTGATGCCAGCAACATAATGTCTAAATGGCTTGGTGAAGCGGAGAAAAACGTCGCTAAGCTCTTCAAGTTCGCTAGAGCGAAGAGCACGGAGGGCAAGCCCGTCATAATATTCATCGATGAGATAGATGCTTTGCTTGGAAGATTCAGCAGCGAGGTAGGAGGTGAAGCGAGGGTCAGGAACCAGTTCCTAAAGGAAATGGACGGTCTGCAGGACAAGGACAGCAAGTACCACGTGTACGTCATCGGGGCAACAAACAAGCCATGGCTACTAGATGATGGCTTCATCAGGAGGTTTAACAAGAGAATCTACATACCATTGCCAAACGAGGAGGCAAGATTAGAAATGCTGAAGATATACACAAAGAGCCTCAAGCTCGATCCCTCAGTCGATTTAGTTGAGCTGGCCAAGAGAACCGAGGGTTACAGTGGAAGCGATATAAAAGACCTAGTTATAGAGGCTCACAACAGGGTGGTGAGAGAGTACTTCGAGGCTCAAAGAGGAGAGGGGGAGCCAAGGCCTATAACAATGGATGACTTCCTGGAGGTCCTCAAGGAGCGTAAGCCGAGCGTTGACAAGCTGATGCTTACAAGAATAGAGAGCTGGGCAAAGGACCACGGTGCCTAGCATATAGTCTTAAAGCTAAAAAGCCCGCCTGAAAAAGATAAAAGAGCACCTGATTTTCGAGGGCGGTGAGGAAACTTCCAAGTAACTGATGAAAAATCTTTATAAACTTTCTAGCGCGAACCAATTAAGTGGAGGCACCGGAGCGCCTAGACCGCCGAGGCTCTTAACCCGTAGGTCCCGGGTTCAAATCCCGGCGGGCCCGCCACAGCGATGAGAAAGGGCTCCTAAACCCTTTCTAATCATGATGACCCCGGTTATACTCCTGATGACAGCGTGAAGAAACCTCGCATCGCTGAGGAGAATCATCACGTGTTATTTTTTCCTTGAGAATAGGATTAAGCGCAGCGTTTTTCTGCGAATTGCTTAATATTTATTACCTTTATTTTGCTTTATTTCTCATGTCGAGTTTACCTAAGGAGGATGCGAGGAGATGAATGGTAAACTAATAGTTATAGCTCTAGGCGGGAACGCCTTCTTACAGAAAGATGAGAAAGGAACAGTTGAGGAGCAGTGGAGAAACGTCTACGCTGCGGCTAAGACCATTGTTGAGCTAATCAAGATGGGCAACAAGGTAGTTGTTACCCACGGCAACGGCCCGCAGGTAGGAAACGTGATGGAATGGATGGAGGCCCTCAAACACAAGATACCGCCGCTCACCATGGATATCGCGGGCGCCATGACTCAGGGATGGATTGGCTATATGTTGCAGCAGGCAATACAAAACGTTCTTATCGAAGAAGGCCTTGACCACAGGTACAGGGTTGCAACGATAGTTAACCAAGTCGTGGTTAGATCGGATGACCCAGCGTGGAACAACCCGACAAAGTACGTTGGCCCCTACTACACTGAGGAGGAGGCTAAGAAGCTCGCAGCCGAGAAGGGATGGGTGGTTAAGCCTGACCCTAGGGGCGGGTGGAGAAGGGTTGTGCCATCGCCTGACGTGGTTGACAACGTGGAGAAGGAGGCCATCAAGACACTTCTCGAGAACAACTTCATCGTTATCGCCAGCGGTGGTGGGGGAATACCGGTTGTGAGGGACGAGGGGGGGAGGCACAGGGGTGTAGAGGCAGTTATAGACAAGGACCTAGCTGGCCAGCTGCTAGCGAGGCTCGTGGGAGCGGACCACTTCATTATCCTAACAGATGTTGATGGGGCATACATAAACTATGGTAAGCCGAATCAGCAGCTCCTCAAAGTACTCACTGTGAGCGAGGCAAAGAAGCTACTGGAGCAGGGAGTTTTCGGCGCTGGTAGCATGGGCCCGAAGGTAAAGGCATGCGTCAGGTTCACTGAGACTACAGGCAAAGAATCCTTCATAGGGCATCTCTACAAGGCAATACCCACATTGAGAGGAGAAACAGGCACCAAGTTCATACCTGGCTAAAACAGTGAGGAGGAAAAACTTCTTCAAGAATTTTAAGAATTATTTTTAAAAAAGATTATAGCTGGAAACCTCGCCTTGTCAGCTCAGTTCTTCTTGAGCAATCATTTTATCGTTTAGCCAAACCCTAACCAGATCTCTCGAAACGCTCACAACATAATCATCTACGAAGAAGCCTCTATCGCACCAATCATGCCTTAGCTTGTAGAGCAGGCTTATCTTTCCGTTATCGATCTTTAGTACGACCAGGCCTATCAAGCCTTTATCTATATCCACGATTGGCACCAGCGCTCGCCCGGTCCTCGCATCATAGTTAAACGCCTTGTGGTCATACATAACCGGTGAGGAGTACCCAATCTCCAGGGCATCAACTTCTCTTGGCTCAGCAGGGTTCGAGACATCGAACAACGAGACCTTAGCCGTCAAGCCATCACTATAACCCACGCCTATAAGCATAGTGGAGTTAACTGGGTGGAGGTACTCGCTGAAGCCCGGCACCTTTAGGTAACCGAGAATCCTCGGGTTACTTGGGTCGCTGAGGTCAACGGCGAACAGTGGGTCAACCTGCCTGTATGTAACTAGGTATAGCATGTTGTTTATGAACCTTGAGCTGTAGATAACCTCTCCGGGAGCCAGGTCCTCTAAGCTGCCTAGAACCCTCAGGTCCTTATCGCTGATAACGACCCTGTTAACGCTCTGTACCTCGGGGTATATGTAGGGGAGGCCTCCTGGAACATACTCTGTTCTTATAGATGTAATCTTCTCGGCTGTCAGTGCTAGTATGAGGTTGCCTTTGTTATCCTCGTTTATGGCGAACTGGTCGAGTAGTCTTCCCCAGTACTTGTTTCTTGATGAGGGCTGAAGCTTGTCGAGGCTTATTTTCAGTGCATGCGTGAGAGGGCCTATAAAGCCTCCTTGCTCAGCGTAGAACTTCTCTATCTCGCTGACCATGGCTTTTAATTGCTCATCGCCCATTTTGCCCATTGCTTCCTGCAGAACAGACGATATCATCTGTGCTCTGAGCTCATCGCTTATTCCGGTCATCTCGAGTATCTTGTCTACCGCTTGCCTGTACTCGTCGGGCAGATAGGGCTTGATCCTCTCTATGAGCTTGCCTACATCGATGTTTACCCACTCGTAGCTGGTGGAGAACAAGTAGAGATTAGCTTCGCTCATGTAGACTCTCTCAACGGGAGGCGCGAAGACAACGCTGTAATCCATTATGCCTGTCCCAGCATCTATTCTTAGTACCACGACGGGAATACCGTAGTTCTCTCCGGGAGCATAGTAGGTTTTGCTAGGCAATGGGGGCTCGTTGTTTATTAAGGGGAGAGCGCCCGTGGTTCCTGAGGAGCCTACTACCATTATCCTGTAAATCGGCTCCTGGAGCACTACGTAAACCGAGCTTCCAATGCTCCTTGTAGCTATGGGTAGACCTGTGGAGTTGAAGCTCCAGAGCATCGCCGGCGATTTCGGGTTAGATACATCGTATACGCTAATTATCGTTAGTGGCCTTCCAATCCTTACTGGCAGTATTCTGACCTCGCTCCCCGGGGCGGTTGTGGTGGTTTTCTCCTCGGGCAACGATGCCTCCGTCTCAAGCGTGGATTGGCTAATGATAACTAGCTTTGAGTTGCCTATCAGGAATAGCTGGTCGGCATACGCGTTGCTAGTTAAATTAATTACTGAGGCCAGGGAGAGCTGCTCAGGCGGGTTTATGGTAAGCACGTAGACCTGGCTCCCCTTCGCAACCACAACTAGCTTGTCACTTATCTTGACGTAGTCTCCTTCATCTATTCCTTCCACCTGGATGTTTGTCCCTACAACATATGTGGATTTAGCCTCCGTTGATGCTAGCTGTATTGGGGCTGTCGCTGAGGGCATGGTTGTCGCTACTCGGTACAGGCTGGTTGTTGATGCTTGGTGCTTGCTCAGGAAGTCCAGGAGCTCATCCATGCTGCTGAACGTCTTGAATAAAGCTGTGCTACCGGTTCCGTTGCTTATAGGCGTCGTTGTGCTTGCATGTTGATTGGATAGCGAGTAATCCCTTATAACAAGGAACGCTATGCTTGAAGCTATGACTATGAACACGAGTACCGTTACGTAAAGGCTGTTTCTACTCATGTGTTTTTTACCTCTCTCTTTATCTTGGGGAACCTCTCTCTTAACTCTATGTCGTGGAACACCCTGTTCGAACACTTGGTAAAAGCGGTTATCGACGTGGCCCCCAATAACTGTTTTATACCGAACGTTTTCTATTATTTTAATGAATGGTGTCCATAGAGAGACATGACCAGCAGGGTAAGCAGAGGCGTCTCGGAGCTAACGGCCACGGTTCTCCTAGCTCTAATCATAATAGCTGCTGGGGGCCTGGTCCTAATCAACTACTACTCGTCCTGGTCATCCGAGTGGCATCTATACGCCTCATCGTACCAAAAAGCGCTGAGCATGGTTAACGAAGCCGTAGTAGACCTTGTCTACGGTTACTATAATGTAAGTGAAGGAGCCATACACCTAGTACTCTCGGTAGGCAATGGAGGTGTAGCCATAGATACGGTATACATAAATGAATCTATATACTGGCGCAGGGGGGATCCCGGGCTAACCGTGAACGGGGTTCAGAGAAGCGATGGATCCCTCCCGTCAAGTGCAGCTTTAGTTGAGCTGGTTATAAGCAGGGGGATAAGCGTAGCGCCTGGGAGTGAGTTATCGGTGAAAATAGCCACTCAGGCAGGCAACACCTATGTGTTCAAGGTGGTAGCTAGGGAATGAGGAGGGCTAGGCTGGGCGTTAGTGGAGTACTAGCGATGGTGCTTATATCAGTAATGATAATTATATTTCTGATTAGCTACGCCTACGTAACTGAGCAGAGCCGGAGAATCCAGGCTCTGATGGAGGAGAGGTACAGAACGTTATCGGAGTCTCGCGAGATAGCTAGGAGCGTTTCTTCAAACTGGATGTACGATGAGGCGTCGAGGATGCTTGTGCTCGAGGTGACAAATTGGTACAGAGAACCACTAGTGATAACGGGAGTAGTAACGGTGGATAATGCAGGCGGCTACAATGTGACAAGGCTGAACACGACCATTACGCCGGGGGAGAACAGGACGTTGCAACTCGCGTCGAGCTACCCGCCGAAAGCAGTGTTCTTAAGCCTAGCCGGAAAAGGGCCAGTATCAACAGCCATGGCTTCACAGAAGAAAACAGGGGAGGCATCAGCGGGAATAAAGACGTGGACCGGGGGCCTCCTGGACAAAATATACAGCGGCTACGTGAAAACACAGTACGGCTACATAACCATAGTTAACTCAAGCCAGACAAGAATCATCGGTGACCTTTTGAGAGGTGATTTGGCAGGCACTAACCTTAGCGACTCAGACCTGCAGAAAATCAGGGAAAGAGACAACGTAAACATGACAAGAGTAATCAACATCACGGGAAAAACAACAATAAATATGACGGTTGAAGGAACGCTGAATACAACAGCTTGTGTTGGGGGCGTCGAGGCCTACCTGGATGTGAGTGCATCAGTTAGCTTGGTTGGAGGCGGGAGAATATTTAGCTTTCAACTATACCTATATAACTACACGACAGGCAATTTTGACCTAATAGTCAACAATAGTGCCAGTAAAAACAATGCTATCAGTATAGATTACACTGGGCGAATACAGCTCAGCAATGGAAGCTACATAATAAGGTTGTCCGTAGACGCGAACAAAGATGTAAGTTTAACCGTAGATGTTGCTAACGTCTATGCTTATTGTCGATTTAACAGAACTATTTACGAGGGCTATGCTCTGCTTATCGGTGATAGCCAGGAGGCAGCTTTCTACGGCGTTGCTAACGGCTCTCTGGGAGCCAGGCTCTATAGTGTTGCCTTCAATGTAACTGGCTACTCGCTGGGCGCTAATTCATCCTTCTCGTTGCTTGGCAATCAGCTTTTCCACGCCTATTCCGATGGCAGCGACGTAGTTGTCCGCTTACTTGACCTTGGCAACGTTACTGGGGGCTGGGCCTACCTCGCAAGATGCACTGGCTTCGGCCCAACTGATGTTCTTGCCATCGAGCCTCTCATGAAGGATGGTAAGCCGTACCTTCTAGTGGCTGGTAGCCAGAGGTACTGCTTGGTGGATACATCCAACACCACCGCTCCCAGCGTAAACAGCACGCCAACGGGAATAATGATTGGCACGTATGACGGATTTCTGGCTGGCGCGAGCGATTACCTAAGGGTTTATCTCACGGGTATCAACATCTCGAGCAACAAGCCAAGCATATTTATTTTTGATGGACAAAGCTTCAGCGAGAGCGTAGAGATACCTGTAGCCAGGCCCGTGGGACTAGCAATAGGCGGTGGGGCATTATGGTTGATGGGAGACTCAGGCACGCTATACATGATTGATACAGCGACAAAGCAGGTCTCAATATACGAGGTTGTGCCAAGCTTCCTACCCAGAGAGAAAGGAGATAAACTAGAGAGAATAGATAACAAGCTGATTTTCATCCGGGGAGACTCGACGAGCGAGTACTGGGTACTGGAGCTCGGATAATCCAAGTGGCAATAGAAATCGAAAACTAGCTTTCGTGGGCCCGCGGGGATTCGAACCCCGGACCACCCGGTTATGAGCCGGGCGCTCTACCTGGCTGAGCTACGGGCCCAAAAGAAAGCATTCAATATAAATGGATTATACAAAAGGTTTATAAATAAAACGAGGATACGGCCCCAAACCTCCCCGTAATAGCGGGAACCCTCGCATTTTAGGGGCGGGAGGAGGTCAGTCTCAAACAAACTATGTATTGGTTCTTCGGGACTCAAGGGTTTTCCTTAGCTTCGTTCTATTCTCTACATCGACAAGCATTGCTCGCGTGTCATCTATAACTCTTCTCATGGTGTCTACCTTGTGTCTTAGTCCTGGGACGAGGGGGTCGGGGTAATCCAGCTCTCTGAGAGCGAGGTAAATCTCCTCCATTAGGTCCAGCAACTCGAAGGCCCCATCAATATCGTCTAGTCTGACTTTATCTAGGCATAACCTGCGGAGCTCGCCGATCAAATCGGCTACTCCGAGCAGGAAGGCTGATGGATGAACATTTAGTTCGGATGGCCTTGGTAGATGCTTTTTGCTGAGGATATGGTGCAGAGCTACTGCCTCAACGTATTCTGCGTACGCTGACTGCGCGAAGCCGCTGTACATGAGCTCTGGGTATCCTTTTAGAGCCTCGTCTAGTTTTCTCCTGGACTCCTCCATTCTGCTTAGCTCAAGCTCGGCTTCGCCATGCCTGCCAGAGAGCAAGTACGTAATGGCTTTCCCGGAGCTGGATATAATGTCCCTGACAATCTTGAGGGCTTCATCCCTCGATTTCTCAAGCTCATCCAGCTTTGCTCTCGCTTCGTTAATTGCTTCTCTAATCTTTGCTTGCAATCAACCTCGCCATGACTCCAGGTATTTTCTCTGCTCTTCGGTTAAAACATCTATTTCTATCCCCATGCTTCTAAGCTTCTCCATGGCCACTGCCTCATCTATTTCTCTCGGGACATCATGGACCTTGACGGGTAGCCTTGGGCCTCCCCATATTCTGATGGCCGCCAAGGCCTGGTTAGCGAAGCTCATGTCCATAACCTCGCTTGGATGCCCCTCAGCGGCGACCAGGTTGACGAGCCTCCCCTCAGCCAGCAGTATGATTGTTTTTCCGCTTGGAAGCCTGTACTCAACGGCGTTTCGCCTAATCTCCCTCTTGGATACAGCCACCCTCTCCAGCTGCTCCACGCTAACCTCGACGTTGAAGTGGCCGGCGTTAGCCAGTATAGCCCCACTCTTCATTTTCTCTATATGCCTTAGCGTAATTACGTCCTTGTTCCCCGTGGCGGTTATGAATATATCGCCGATCTCGGAGGCCTTATCCATGGTCATTACTTCGTATCCATCCATCACTGCCTCTAGAGCTTTTACTGGGTCAACCTCAGTTATTACTACCCTGGCCCCCATCCCCCTGGCTCTTGCCGCTATTCCTTTCCCAACCCAGCCGTATCCGGCTACAACCACGGTTTTTCCAGCTAGCAAAATGTTTGTTGCTCTCAGAATGCCATCAATGGTGCTTTGACCTGTCCCGTATCTGTTATCAAACATGTGCTTGGTTAAGGCGTTGTTAACAGCTATTACTGGGTAGAGCAGTGTTCCATCTCTCTCCATTGCCCTCAGCCTTATTACCCCTGTCGTGGTTTCCTCTGTTCCACCCCTAACTCTCCGTGCGTTTGCGCTGTACTCGGTGTGCATAATGACGTGCAGGTCGGCTCCATCATCAATAACTATATCGGGCCCAGCAGAGGCCAGGTACCTCAGAGCATCGAAGTACTGTTGCGGCGTCTCTCCCCTAATAGCTCTGACAATGATGCCTTCCTCAGAAAGAGCTGCTGCAACGTCATCCTGTGTTGATAGAGGGTTGCTCGCGGCTAACATGACCTTTGCTCCCAGGTCCCTTAGAACTCTGACAAGCACTCCTGTCTCCTTGGTTACGTGGAGGCAAGCAGCTATTAGTGCTCCCTCAAGGGGCTTTTTATCTCTGTACTTCTCCCTTATTCTAACTAGAACGGGCATGTTTCTCTCAGCCCACTCTAGCTGAAGCTTTCCCTGAGGAGCTAGCTCGGGGTTCTTTATCCAGCTTTCCATGATTACCACCACTAAGCACTCGCTGAGACAATATTTGTATTCACGAAGTTTTATGCTTAGAGGTGTTTTTGCTAACAGGTCCCAGCAATGTTTCCTCAAGCTTACTTCTAAAAAGCACTTGAGATGCGCTTGCTTCTTGGATTTTGGAGCTGTATCGTAATGCCTTTTTTATCAGAGGCTACGTGTTGCCGGACACATGCTTTTTTCGGTGCTTTGTTTTTAATCTCTGCACAATATATTATGTCCATTGAACTTGATTTATCATTGCTGTAAAGGCGACCTAAACGTGGCTTTCTGGCTGAGGATAGGGGTGGTTTACAACGGTGCTCTCTCGTTCATGGATATAGCTTTGTTTAGCTACTATGCATTTGTTTTTAAGGGCTCGGCGCTTGAGCTAGGGGTGATTAGCGCCGCCTGGAGCGTTGTCTACATACTGGCTAATTTAACCCTGGGCGGACTAGCTGACAGGGGAAGCAACAAGACCTTGGCTTTTATTTCTATGGCTTCATCAATACTGATGATGATTGCTTTCAGCATGCACACGAAGCTCTGGGTATCGATAGCCTACATGCTCCATGCCCTAGCGACTACATCGATAAGCCTTGCATTATCCGTATCTGTTCTCGAGCTTATTGATAGCTACTTTTGGAACACTGCTAACGCGATGCTCAGGATAGGCACGTATGCTTCTAGGGGACTGTTGCTAATAGCGTTCTCCTACACACTGGGTACTAAGGGGCTCAGCCCCTACATGTACCTATCAGTAGCCATGGGAATAATGACCTTCATCTCTCTCCCCTCAATAGGCCTGGCGATCGAGCGTAAGCTCTACAGCTTCACGAGAGCCATCGACGAGCTCGTGCACAAAGCATCAAGCTGGGCTCTATTCTCGGTCTCATCGATGAATCCATCAGCAATACAGTTAATTGAGAAAACAGGGCACGAGAGCAGGAACGGCGTGAGCCCAGGGAGGATCCTCCTCGCTATACTCCTCGTCGTGGCGCTTGGGGACTACGTCTTTGTTGTCTTCACCTCACTGTTAGCAACGAAGCTAGCTTACACATCTTATCTCATATTCATGGGGGCGGTTGCTTTCATAATTGGGCCTCTCATGTACCTTATAGGAAAGCTATCGATGGGGAGCAGGGTCCTCGTTGCTTTATTGGTCATGTTCAGAGGATTGTTCTTCATCTTGTTCTTGGAGAGGGTTGATACCCCGCTCGAGGGAGCAGTCTTTATGCTGGTCTCGAGCACGCTGTACGCGGTTATAGAGCTCCTCCTCTACAGCATGTATATACAGGAAACAACTGGGTACAGAACAAACATGTTCTTTGTCTCGAGGGAAACTGGCAGCATAATTGGTAGCCTACTGGGAGGATACCTATGGAGAAACGCGCAAGGTCTATACATTCCATTAGCGGTGATTATCTTAGTTGCAACGCTACTATCACTAGTTGGCGGAAGAAAGACTGAGCTCTGAATCAAAAAATATAATGTCTGTGTTTAGTATAAAATCAATAGGATAGGAGTGGTTTATCGGGCCCGTCGTCTAGCTGGTTAGGACGCCGCCCTCACACGGCGGAGGTCCGGGGTTCAAGTCCCCGCGG
>ERZ1669249.44-NODE-44-length-84916-cov-6.166814_pt1 | contig 84916 bp, 82 predicted proteins | sample MGYA00579293_ERZ1669249 | MGnify/ENA primary metagenome ERZ1669249 (study PRJEB41166, sample SAMN08046057) | hot springs metagenome | biome: hot spring; feature: neutral hot spring; material: thermophilic sediment; isolation source: thermophilic sediment from... | reverse complement strand
ATCTACACTAGATCGCTCGTCGGCAGCGTCAGATGTGTATAAGAGACAGAATAAATACAGCACGCCCATCACACCCTCCTGCACCACCCTGCGTTGTTAAACTTTTTTTCGGCTCAAAACACCTAATGAGTGTACAAGCTCCAAGGCCATAAAAACAAAAAAAGCCCACCTTAATTGTGGGCTTTGGCTTCAACTAGGCGCTATGTGATTACTGCACAGTGCTGGTTCGCCCACCGACTGAAGCGTTAGCACCATAGCGTAAGGCGGCAATACGGTCATCCAGCGGGGGATGCGACATAAATAATTGACCGAACTTGCTTTGATGACCTGAAATACCGAAGGCCGTCATCTGCGCGGGTAGCTGAGCCGGCGTTTCATAGTTCAATTTTAGGCGCTCTAAGGCGGCAATCATTTTCGCGCGGGACGAAAACTTGGCACCCGCCTCATCAGCACGAAACTCGCGTTGGCGCGAGAACCACATCACAATCATGCTGGCTAGAATGCCAAACACCATCTCCGATACAAGGGTGGCCACATAAAAGCCAATACCAGGACCATCCCCTTGATTTTTCAATAAAACACGGTCAACAAAGTAGCCCACAATTCGTGCAAAGAAAATAACAAAGGTATTCACCACGCCCTGAACCAAGGTTAGGGTAATCATATCGCCATTGGCGACATGGCCAATTTCATGCCCGAGCACCGCTTCGGCTTCATCGCGCGACATATTGGCAAGCAAGCCCGTTGAAACCGCAACCAAGGCATTATTACGGCTGGCGCCTGTGGCAAACGCGTTGATTTCGGGTGAGTCATAAATAGCCACTTCCGGCATACCGATACCGGCCATTTTTGCCTGACGCTCTACGGTTTGCAGCAACCAACGTTCAGCTTCATTACTGGGTTGCTCAATGACCTGCGCGCCGACGCTGCGCTTAGCCATCCATTTGGACATCATTAAAGAAATCAGCGATCCACCAAAACCAAACACGGCAGCGAGTACGAGGGTCGAACCGTAATTAATGCCATTTTTATCCATGGTGACGCCAAGGCCGAAAACCTTAGAGATAACAAACCAAGCGAGGGATAAAATTACCATCACTGCTAAGTTGGTCAACAAAAACAGAAAAATACGTTTCATGGCGGTTTTTTCGCTCCTAAATTAAACCTGATCACCTAAAAGCACCCAAATCAAGTGCATGGCACCCCATTAGGCGAATACTTTAGCGTAAAGTTTGGGTACTTCGCGGATTTTTCAAGTAGCCTTGCATATCATCTGCTTGATTTTCTGGCGCAAAGAGCTGGTGAGCCTCTAATTAAATCCCCCGTGGCCGAAACGGAATTAAATCAGAGGTTCCCTAACGCCCTGTGGTTAAGTACGCAATCAAGCGCGCCTCTTGATACATCTGTTCAAGGGGTTGAGCTTGTGCCCTTGGCTCCGCGAATAAAGGCAAAAATTTCAATAAAACAAGCTCTTGTTGTAATTTAAGATACTTATGGCTCGCAATGAAAGCGCCTGAGGCATTAACGGCTGATTCCAATAGGGGCAACGCCTTAGCGTAACGCCAACTGAACCACACAAGCCCAATCGCGTAGTGTGCAACAACCTGTTGATCTGCCCGCCCACCTGCCGCTGCTTGGAGCAGTGCCGCTTGGTGTGTGGTCGGTATCACCCCGTAAGCCTGGTCTAAAAAACTCTGAATTTGCCGCGAAAAAGTCGGGTCTAATGGGGTCTTGATGGGCAGAATATAGGGGCTATCCACGGGATTATTCCACGGCAGGTTTATAAAGCGATCAGTTTAGTGCCGATTGCACCCCCATGCGAATTACGCCGCCTATCTTGGCAATACCGCTTAATTTGCTTGATTGCCCCAAACCCAATCACACGGTTTTTTTGCTGCCCGCTCGCAGTGAAATTTGCGCACAAAGCGCCCTAAATGCGTTCAGAGCAGTTATCTCGGCTCAAAATTTGATACAGACTCAAGCCGCGATGGTTCGTTGGCGTTTCGGCTTTATTTTTTGACTCATTGGGCTTATTTACCGCACGGATTGCGCCCAGCGGTAGCACACGGCAAACTAAGCATCCTTTTAGCTACATACGATTTGCCCCATCATGACTTTATATCCGTATGCGCGCGCCCTGCTCTTTAAACTTGAACCTGAAACCGCGCACAGGCTCACGTTTAATCTGCTGGATCTTGCCGCTAAAACCCCGTGGTGCGGGTTTGCCGCAAGCCAAGTTTTGGCCGATCCCACGACGGTGATGGGGCTTAAGTTCCCCAATCGAATCGGCTTGGCCGCCGGGTTAGATAAAAATGGCGCCCATATTGACGCACTGAGCTGTTTGGGTTTTGGATTTATCGAAGTGGGCACCGTAACCCCGCGCGCCCAGCCGGGCAACCCCCGTCCGCGCTTATTTCGGCTGCCCGAGGCAGGGGCGTTAATTAATCGAATGGGCTTTAATAATGAGGGTTTAGCGCATTTTTTAGCCAATGTTCGGGCGCGCCATTCCACAGGAATTTTAGGGCTCAATATCGGTAAAAATTTTGATACCCCGATTGAACGCGCGGTGGATGATTATTTAATCGGCCTTCGTGGGGTGCATGCCGTGGCGGATTATGTCACGATCAATATTTCATCACCCAACACCAAAAATTTACGCCAATTGCAGGCCGCCGATCAATTCGCCCCCTTGCTAGCGGCCTTGCGGGCGGAAAAAGACCGGCTCGATCAGTCCAACCAAAAGATTGTGCCCCTCGTGGTCAAAATCGCGCCGGATTTAGCCACCGATGACATCGAACAGATGGCTAAATTGCTGGTTAATGAAGGGATAGATGGGGTTATTGCCACCAACACCACAATTGCACGCGATGCGGTAGCCGGCCTGCCTTACGCTGATGAGGCGGGGGGGTTAAGTGGGTGCCCCGTGCGTGCCGCCTCAACCGAGGTGATTAAAACCTTGCGCAACTGCCTGCCTGCGGGCTTTCCCATTATTGGGGTGGGCGGCATTGATAGCGCTGATGCAGCCGTTGAGAAAATCAACGCGGGCGCGGATTTAATCCAAATTTATACGGGTTTTATTTATCAAGGCCCGCCACTGATTGCCCAAATCAGCCAAGCTTTAGCGCGGATGCCTCAAGCTGGACGCGCCTGACAAACCGGACACGTGGGGTCTCGCTTGAAGCGAATAGATCGAAACTCGGCGCGCTTAAGATCAAACAGCGCCAACCGCCCGATCAAGGGTGTCCCAAAACCTACCAATAATTTAATCACCTCTGCGGCCTGCAGGCTGCCGATCACCCCCACCAACGGCGCCAGTACGCCGGCATCACCGCATCGCAGGGCATCCTCACCCTCTTCTTGATAAAGACAGCGATAACAAGGCGATTCAACCCGCCGGGTATCAAACACGGTAACTTGCCCTTCCATGCGAATCGCCGCGCCCGATACCAGCGGTTTTTGCGCCTGAACACACGCCGCATTTAAGGCGAACCGCAGGGCAAAATTATCTGAGCAATCACATACACAATCAACGCCGGCGAGGTGTTCAGCCAAGTTATTGACTTGCAATTGCTCTGGCAGCAGATGCACGCGCACATCGGGGTTAATGGCCTTAATTCTCGCCTCAGCCGACATGACTTTAAGGCGGCCCACCGAGGCCGTATCGTGGGCGATTTGACGTTGCAAATTGCTTAAATCAACGGTATCAAAATCAGCCAACACGAGTTCACCTACGCCCGCTGCCGCCAAATACAATGCAACGGGTGAACCTAAGCCACCCAACCCAACAATTAGCACCCGGGCGGCGCGCAGGCGTTCTTGGCCGGCGTAGTCTATTTCAGGCAGCATCATGTGGCGGCTGTAGCGCAGAAGTTGATCGTCATTCATAAGCGAAAGTCATAAGCCCGTGATGATTGAAATTACAAATAGTGCCGCCACGGATCATCGCTGCGTTCTGGCGCGGCGGGCGGCTTCGTAAACCGTGCGCAGGCGGATAATTGATCGACCGTTGGACGAAACGCTTGATTGGGCATGGCACAATCACCCAAGCCCCATTCTTCGCGCTGATTTTCTTCCGAATATTCAATCAAAGCGGTTCTAAGTTTATTAAGCAATGAGGCATCCAAATGAAAGCCCGCCAATTGCAAGTGACGCCGCAATACCCGCAAACAAATACAGCGCAAATCGTAATCCACTTGCATGCAGGCCGCGTGCTTGCTCTGCGCGCGCTGCACACCGGGTAAATACACCACAAAAGCGCAGGCTCCTGCCGCTTGATTACCTTGATGATGCGGTCCACGAAACGTAATTTCTCGCGTTTTAACTACCTTAGCGCTATCCATGATTCCCCCTAAGCTAATCTTTTAAGCGAAATAACCAAAGCGTTTATGCCGCCCGCGCACTTCCTCTATTTTGTGCCGTTTGGCGCTATTTGACCTGCGGTATTGCGCGGTAATCCGGCTAAATCCTGACGGGTTTCGATCGAAACAAAACCCGCCTCTGCGAGTAAGGCGCGCAGCGATTCGCCCTGATTGTACCCATGCTCAAATATAAGCCAGCCGCCGGGTTTAAGCACGCGGTAAGCTTGCTCGATAATGACCCGATAGTCATCTAACCCCTCGCCCTCCGCCACTAAGGCGCTTCGCGGCTCAAAACGCACATCGCCTTGATTCAAATGCGGATCATTGGCCGCAATATAAGGCGGGTTGCTTACAATTAAATCAGCACGATGTGCTTTTAGCATGCAGGCCCAGTGCCCATTAATCCAGCCGACAGGCTTTGGTGCATTGGGTGCCATTTGCGCTTGATTAGCGCGCGCTACGCGCAATGCAGCCCTGCTTAAATCACAACCAATCACTAACGCGTTTGGGCGCTCGATAGCCAAGCTCAAGGCAATTGCACCGGAGCCTGTACCCAAATCAATTACAGTAACTTCTTGATATAAAGGTATTTTATCAAGCGCCCATTCGACCAAATGCTCCGTTTCGGGGCGTGGAATTAACGTATCTTTAGTCACCAAAAAATCGTGATGCCAAAAACTGCGGTATCCAACAATATAAGCGACCGGCTCGCCACCGGCACGGCGCGCGAACGCAGCCCGCGCTTGCTCGGCCTGCGCCATGGGCACCAACCCATCAGGGTTAGCCAGCTGGCGGGTGCGGTTGAGGCCGGTTGCGTGTTCAATCAAAAGCCGTGCATCCACTTGGGGTTCAGCCGACGTATTGGCCGATAAAATCGCCCGCCCTTCTGCCAACAATGCAGAAAGGGGGATCAATTCAGGCTCAGAAGGTTTCATCAGCCAAGGCCATGAGCTGATCGGCTTGGTCGGTTTGGCGCAACGGGTGAATAACCGGATCAAGATCGCCGGCCAAAATACGTTCGAGCTGGTAGAGCGTTAAATTGATACGGTGATCAGTCACTCGGCCTTGCGAGAAATTATAGGTACGAATACGCTCCGATCGATCCCCAGAGCCCACCAGTGCCTTGCGCGTGGCGGCCTGCTCCGCATGGGCTCGCTGGCGCTCCACATCGGCCAAACGAGCAGCCAGAACACTCAGAGCACGGGCTTTGTTTTTGTGTTGCGAGCGCTCATCTTGGCACTCCACCACCATGCCGGTCGGCAAATGGGTAATGCGAATGGCTGAATCAGTTTTATTAATGTGCTGCCCGCCCGCACCCGAGGCGCGAAAGGTATCGATCCGTAAGGTTGAAGGATCAAGGGTAACGGCTTCGGCTTCAGGCACTACCGGCATAACCGCAACGGTGGCAGCCGAGGTATGCACCCGCCCTTGGGTTTCAGTGGCAGGCACCCGCTGCACGCGATGCGCACCCGATTCGAATTTGAGCGCCGCGTACACCCCATCCCCACTAATTTGGGCAATGGCCTCGCGATACCCGCCGTGCTCACCTTCCTGCGCCGATAAAATCTCCGAACGCCAACCCCGCGTATCGGCATACCGTAAATACATGCGCAACAAATCACCGGCGAAAATCGCGGCTTCATCTCCGCCCGTACCGGCTCGCACCTCTAAAATAATATCGCCATCATCGGCGGGGTCATGGGGTAGCAAATGCAGTTTTAACGCATCATCCAGCACTTCAATTTGGTTGCGCAGTTGCGGGATTTCTTCCTCTGCGAGCGCTGCCATATCCCGATCAGCTTCTTTGCTCATGATGAGCGCGGCCTCTAAAGCCTGCTTGGTTTTTTGATAACGCGCCAGCACATCAACCAAATCATGCAGGCGGGCATGTTCTTTAGATAAAGTGCGAAAGCGCGTTTGATCATTAATCACCTCAGGCTCGGACAATAACGCGGTTAATTCTTCATACCGCTCAGACAAGGCAAATAATCGATTAAATAAGGCGGGTGGTAACATAAATTTTCAGCGCATAAGGTAAATTGAACGAGGGCATTACACCCTCAAGCGAGAAGAGACAGCGACGCTAACGGTGGGGCGTATCCACTAAACCGAGCACATTTTGCACCGCATGCACGGCGGGCAAATCACCACTGGCGCAGGCTTCGCGGAGCACAACCGTAGGGTGGTGAATTAACCGGTTGGTTAAGGTGTTGGCTAAAAAATCCAAGGCTTCAGCGGGGCTTTTACCCGCAGCCAACAGGGCTTTAGCGCGAAATAACGCATCATCGCGCATTTGTTCTGACTGCTGGCGATAGGATTTAATTAATTCAGCGCCCGTTTGCAACTGCGCCCATTCAAGAAAATGCCCCACTTGAAGGCTAATGATTTCTTCCGCTTGTTCGGCCGCCGCCACACGGGATTTTTGCCCTTCATCGATGACGGTTTTTAAATCATCCACGGTGTAGAGATACACGTCTTGCAGTTCGGCCACTTGCGGCTCAATATCTCGGGGAACGGCAATATCCACCATAAACATCGGCCGACGTTTACGTTGTTTTAATGCCTGCTCAACCGCGCCCTTGCCCAACACAGGTACCGGGCTCGCGGTTGATGAGATGACCACATCAGCTCTATGCAAATGCTTTGGAATATCAACCAGCCCAATGGCGATGCCCCCAAACTGTTCGGCCAGATGGTGGGCTCGATCGATCGAGCGATTAGCCACAATCACTTGGCGCAAGCCATTGCCTTGCAAGTGCCGCGCACATAATTCGATGGTTTCACCCGCACCAATTAATAGGGCTGTTTTTTGCGAGAAATCACCAAAAATCTGTTTGGCCAAGCTCACCGCGGCAAACGCGACTGATACCGGGCTTGCCCCAATTTGGGTATCGGTTCGCACTTGTTTGGCAACCGAAAAAGTATGCTGAAATAATCGATTAAGCACAGGACCCAAGGCTTGGGCATCTTGGGCGATGGTAAAAGCGTCTTTAATTTGCCCAAGAATTTGCGGCTCGCCCAACACCATAGAATCCAACCCGCAAGCCACACGCATTAGATGACGAATCGCCAACTCATCGGTGTGCGCATACACATAAGGGGCAATGGATTCAACCGGCAGTTGATGGAAAGCGGCCAACCATTCCACAAGGTTTTCTCGCACGCAATTGGAGCGGGCATAGATTTCGGTGCGATTACAAGTAGAGACAATCGCCACTTCTTTAGCGCCGCAACTGTGAATTAAACCATTGAGCGCGGGCACTAAGCGTTCAGGACCAAACGCCACGCGCTCGCGCACATCCACAGGGGCTGTTTTATGATTTAATCCGAACGCAATAAGTGACATATCGAGGAATTATAGCCTTTCAGTTAGGATAGCTGCATCCTGCGTGTTAGATCGAAAGTCACGATTATATAAGCAAAGCCTCAAATTCGCATGAATGGCCATCACTTGGGGGCGGATTTGTCTCATTCATTGCGCCCCAAATCGCGCAAGGGCAAGCGCTGGCGATTGCGAAACAACGGCCAATAGCGCCCAGATGCCCATGCGAGCGAGGCCAACCCGAGTACGGCAAGCGTCCAATTGACCCATTCCCCTAACGGGTAGCCCGCATCAAACCACGGCGCGGATAACGCACAAATGGCGGTCACCACAATGCCCACAGGCGCAGGCCAGCGCGCGTGGGCTAATTTAGGCCATTTTGATAATAATTTTTGCCCCAAAACCACCGACGTCAACCCAATGATACTGCCAGCCAAGACATCAGTGGGCCAATGCACACCCACGGCCATCCGCGAAACGGCCAGAACAGACGCGGCAAATAGCACCAAAGCCGACCATCCGAGCGATAACCGCAACCCCACAATCATCAAGCCCGCCAGCGTAAACGCGGTGACCGCATGCCCCGAGGGAAAACTGCCGTGATCAAGCCTGTGGCCGATTAAATGCATCATATCGGCAGCCAGCACGGCAGGCGGGCGCGGTACATCTAAAATCGGCTTAATAGTGTGGGTAATAACCGTCGCAATTAAGGCCGATACGAGTAATAAAGCCGCAACACGCGGGCGCAGCAGCAGCACGGGTAAAAACAAACCCAAAGCCAGATAGGTATCGGCAAGCGAGGTCATCCCCGACCAAAAGTGCGGCGCCAAAGGGCCTAAATTATTAAAGGCGTGAAATATCGCCAAGCGATAATCTGGAAAAATACTGATAAAAATCAATGCAATTGTTGCCGTTACCGCAAAGCCACAAGCTAAACGCATGCCCGGCAGAGCCAAAAGATTGATATTGGCGCGCGCTAAATCTGCTTGATGGTTCATGAAGCCGCCGGTGTTTGGGATGAAGAGGCGGCAGGTTGACACCAATCCGCCAACTCAAGTTCAGCCAAAGCGGTTGGCCGTATATGGTACGACTTCACCTCTTTTGATTCGTAATAGGTGCGAGATAACATTTCAGAGAGCACACCGGTAGTTAAAATTTGTACGGCAATCAGCACCAGCATAATGCCCACCATAAACAGGGGCCGATCACCAATACGCTCACCCAGCATTTTGAGCGTCAGTAAGTAGGTTAAAATGGCGCCTCCGACGGCACCAAATCCCAACCCTAACATGCCAAAAAAATGCGCCGGGCGCGCGGCAAACCGCATAAAAAAATACACAGAAAGCAAGTCGATAATGACCCGAAACGTGCGCGACAAACCATATTTAGATACGCCCGCCGTGCGGGGATGATGCGCTACCACCTCTTCCTGAATTCGGCTCGGAGAAGTTTGTGTCGCCAACCAGGCCGGAATAAATCGGTGCATTTCACCGTATAAACGCACGCCTTTAATCACCGAGGCGCGAAACACCTTCAGGCTGCAGCCGTAATCGTGCAGAGTCACACCCGTAATTTTACGAATCAGCCGATTGGCGATGGTGGAAGGCACTTTTCGCAGCCACAAATTATCTTTGCGGTTTTTACGCCAGCCAGAAACTAAATCCAGATCTTCAGCCAGCAAGCGATGCACCATGCGCGGAATATCCATCGGGTCATTTTGCATATCGCCATCTAGCGTTGCGATTACCTCGCCCCGCGCAAGATCAATCCCAGCCTGCATCGCCGCCGTTTGGCCAAAATTGCGCGCTAACGGCACACACCGCACATGCGTACCATAAACAACCCGACCCTGCGCGATCTGTGCAACCGTTCGATCCGATGAACCATCGTCAACCAATAAAACTTCCCACGGCTCGGGGTACGCGGCCAGCGCCTCATGCACACGCTGTAATAACGGAGCGATATTGTCTTGCTCATTAAATACGGGAATGACCAGCGACAAACTTGCCGCACGATAAGGGGGCATACAGGCTCCTATTCATTGACCTAAGCATCGAAAAAATCGAAACGCCTGATTTAATCGAACGATCGCGTTGAGTGCAAAAGCACGAGATTTTATGCCAAATTCAAAACAAAAGCCCCAACCTTGCGCACATAATTGAGCCACTCGCATGAAAACCCGCAGGATTAGCGCACTTGCCGCAAACGGACTAAACATCACCTCCGACGACTTCGGTATTGATTGGTGTAATCCCCGGCCATCGGCGTTTTAATTGCTCAGCCAATCGTGCCAAAGGGGTTATCCCCACAAACACCTCAGCAATGTGGCCGTTTTGAATTAAAACCAAGGTCGGCGTGCCCATGATACGCAGCGTTTGCGCCAACGTGCGGTGATTTACCACCGACAAATGGATCACGCGCCCCGGATATTGCGCACTTAACTTCGCCAGTGCTGGCGCCATGCGACGGCAAGCGCTGCAATTGGGCGAACCAAATTCAATCAAGGCGTTCAATGCCGCAAAGTGTGGCGATTCTGCAGCCACAACCATTGCCGGGCTCTCGGCAACCAAAGTCGCCACAAGCGCTTGCGGCACCACTTGGCCGCGCATCGATTGCGCCCGGCGCTGCACCACCCACTGCCCCAACAAAATCAGCAAAACTAACGCGGCCAATACGGTCGGCACGGTCAAATCAGGCATTGTCAGCAACCTCCCACGGTCAATTCAAAACGGCAAACTCAATGTAACAATCGCTTGGCTTACACATTGAACAAAATAGCCAAAAACGCCTCCAACCAAAAACCATTCAAACACAGCAAGAGGGCGACATGCGCTTTAATTCACGGTTCAAACACCATAGCCTCGATTGGCAAGCATTAATCGAGCAACTCAACCAAAACCCAAGACAAAGATTAACACCGGATCCCCGTGCAATCGCCCAACGCTGGCAGCCCGCCCAAGGTTTTACCGTGATTCGGGAGCCGGCGCTCATCGAACCCGAAGCACTGCGCCATCGTGAGCGACAATGGGCTCAAATTGAGCGCAATACCCGTCTGTTTTTAGAGGGGAAACAAGCGAACCACGTTCTACTCTGGGGTGCGCGTGGCACAGGGAAAAGCTCACTGATCCGTGCGCTACTCACCCGATATGGTGGAAAAAATTTAGGCATGATTGAGCTGGATCGTGCCGGATTAATCGGGCTCGCCGATTTAATTCAAATACTGAGCACCCAGCCTAGGCACTACATACTTTTTTTAGATGACCTGTCTTTTGAGGCCAACGACCCCAGTTATAAAGGGCTTAAGGCACTATTGGATGGCTCGCTAATGGCGCCCCCGCCCAACCTATTGGTGTATGCAAGCTCCAACCGCCGCCATTTGCTGCCCGAAACGATGCAAGACAACCTCAACGCCAGCATGGAAGATACCGAGCTTCATGAAGGTGATGCTATCGACGAAAAAGTCTCACTATCCGAGCGCTTTGGGCTCTGGCTCGCCTTTCATCCCTTTAGCCAAGAACAATATCTCGACATTGCACGCAACCAAATAGCCCAACTACAAGGAGAAACACCCGAACTAACGGCAATTTTGCGCGATGAAGCGCTCTGGCGGCAAGAAGCACTCAAATTTGCGCGGCTGCGGGGTTCACGGAGTGGGCGCGTCGCCAACCAATTTGCCCGCTTCTGGCAAGGGGAGAACTTACCTGAAACAAACACCCCAACCCCCTGAAAAACCTAATTTAACAAACACGGTTAAAAATAAAAAATGAACGATCATCGTCATTAAAAAAACAAATCGATCATAACTATTTAATTCAGATGACGTATTAATTGGTTTTTACGCAACATATTTCAAAAAAGTGCACGAATAGGCAAAAAAACATCTTGTTTTAATTGATTAATGCTTTATCTTCAGTCGAGTATTTTTGCGACAGGCTAACGCCGTTAGACAATAAATACCTGTGAGGCGAGTTTTTAGTGCTAAACACGCCGCACAGCTGAAACTGTAAGCACGTGTAGAAGAGTATTTTTTCCGATGATTAATATCTATGTTGGCAACCTGTCCTATCAATCTGGCGATGCAGACGTTCTTGCTGCTTTTGAAGCCTTTGGCGAAGTTAAATCTGCCAAAGTTATTCAAGATATGGCCACAGGTCGCTCAAAAGGCTTCGCGTTTGTTGAAATGACCGATAAAGCCGCTGGCTTAACTGCCATCGAACAACTCGACAACACCGAGTTGAACGGTCGTAACATTCGTGTGAACGAAGCACGCCCACGTGAGCGCACCAACGATCGCGGTGGCGACCGTGGTGGTGATCGTGGCGAGTTCCGCGCCCGTCGCTAAGCTTTAGAGCTTCTGATGAAAGCCACCATTAATTTTGGTGGCTCGTGTCAAGCTTAAAGCACCAAGCAAGGCTCTTTGTTGAGTCTTTTTTTATGCCTGGAAGAATGTGTCATGTAGCAAGCTTGCTGGCATCCGCAATTATTTGCCCCACAACCGCATGATAATCCGCCCGATACAAATACATATCAAACTGCTGGGCCGGCAATAATTCACTGGGCTCAATGCCCGGCACCAAAAATGCCAAGCTCACGAGAACGGCACCTTCCCCGCTTTCACGCAACCTTTTTCGCCATACAGGCAACATAGGTTCAGGGGATAAAAATGCAAAAACCACATCAAAATCCGCCCAAGAGCGCGGCCAAAAATCCCCAAACTCAATGCGACAATTGGGTTGATTGCGGCACCGCCAGCGGGCGATCAAATACAACATAGGCGCACTTTCGATCCCGACAAATTGGCTTTCAGGTTGCGCCTTGGCCATCCGCCACAACAAGCGGCCATCGCCACAACCTAAATCCAGCAACGATTTTTGTCCATCGCGCTGCATATAAGCCATCAATACTTCAGCCACCATGGCATCTGAGCGGTACAGCGGAATGCGGGTAAAAATGGCATTCCATTGAAAAGCCAGCAACAAAATGGCGGCAAACAACCACCACCATGAATTAATGGATAAAGAAAAAAGCGCAGCAAGCGGCAAAATCAACAGCACTGGCCGCCACCATGCAGGCAATAATCGCCAGGTAATCAGCATGGAGACAACGCCCGATAAGAGCGCGAGCACCCAAATCGGTACACGCGGCCATTGATTTAGCTGGGCGAGATAAATAATTCCCAGGCTAAAACCAATACCGAAACTGAAACTTATGAGCGCAAGAATAAAACCCAATAACCGGGGCATGGCCGTTAGGGTTTGGGTGCGGGGGGCACCGCCGTGGGCATAATTGCCTCGGGGTTTGTCATGGTGCCGGTAATCCCTTCGATGCGGGTTGAGTTCACCGCGGGCTTTGAGGAGGGAGCGTTAGAGGCGGCACCCGGCGCATTTGTCGCAGGCACTCCCTTACTTCGGGCGGTTAACCCTGCGCTATCCGATGCAAAATCGAGCGGGTTGAGTACGCGATCGGCCGCACTATCGTTCATAACCGTGATAGAAATGCGCCGATTTCGCGGATCGGTCGGGGCATCGGGCAATAACGGTAAGGCATCGGCCATGCCGATAACCCGTAATAATTTTTTCTCATCATAGCCATCTGAAACTAATTCACGCCGAGCCGCATTTGCTCGATCTGCTGAGAGCTCCCAGTTGGTTCGATCAATGCCGTTGTAGGGTAGCGAGTCGGTGTGGCCAGCGATGGTTAGCCGGTTGGGTAATTGATTTATGACCGGCGCCAGTTTTTTAAGAATCTCAGCAGCATAGGGCTCAAGTTTCGTCGAGCTAATTTTGAACATGGGACGTTTATCTTGATCGATAATTTGAATTCGCAGGCCATCTCGGGTCATATCAAGCTTAATTTGATCTTTATAGGCTTGCAGGGAGGGATCAACCTGAATCATAGATTCCAGTTCTTTTTTAAGTGCTTCAATCCGTTTTTTATCAGCTTCTTCGATTTTTTTCCGCGCTTCTTCTTCGGTAATTTTTGCAGGATCAGGCGTGATGTCGCCGTTGCGCACTTGGCCTTGTTGACGGGTTAAATCCTCGCCCCCGGCATTAATCAGGCTTACCGACATGCCTGCGCTAGGCCCGCCCTCAAGGGTTACTTTAACGGGGTTGTTAAAATAATCCGCGATGCCTTCTAACTTGGCTTTGCTCACCGAACCGAGCAACCACATGAGCAAAAAAAACGCCATCATCGCCGTCACAAAATCGGCGTAGGCAATTTTCCACGCGCCGCCATGATGGCCGCCATGCCCTTTGTTAACCTTTTTTATAATGATGGGTTTGGCTTGATCCGGCTGTTCGGCCATCGGAATTCTCTTTTGCTACAAGGGTCGGGATGAAACGCGGCTTATTTTTTCTGTTTCAAAAACTCTTCAAGTTCTTGGAAGCCTGGCCGTTCAGATGAGAAAAGCACTTTGCGCCCGAACTCTGCAGCGACTTGGGGCGGATAACCATTCATAAATGCAATCATTGATGCTTTAATGCTTTGATAATATTTGGTTGAGTCATTCACTTTATGCTCAAGGTTATTGGCAACAGGCGAGATATAACCGTAAGAAACAAAAATACCCAAGAATGTACCCACCAGTGCTGCGGCAATTAATTTACCGAGCTCTGCCGGCGGCAAACTCACCGACTCCATCACATGCACAACGCCTAAAACGGCGGCCACAATACCGAATGCAGGCATGGCGTCTGCCATTTTGGCAATATTATTACCCGGCAAGGAGGCCTCTTGGTGGTGGGTATCAATATCAATATCCATGAGGTTATCGATTTGATGCACATCGAGCGTACTTGAAACCATTAAGCGCAAATAATCGGTAATAAATTCAAGCGCGTGGTGATCGGCCAACACCTTGGGCGCTTCTTTAAACAAGGCGCTGTTTTGCGGATCTTCAATATCCTCTTCAATCGCCATCAGGCCTTCTTTGCGCGCACGGGTGAAGATGTTGTAGAGCAAAGCCAAGGTTTCCATGTACAACGCTTTGTTGTATTTAGAGCCTTTGATGGCCGTACCAAACCCGCCTAGGGTCGCTTTAATAGTTTTGCCTGAATTTGATCCCACAAACGCCGCAATTGCAGCGCCAAGGATCATAAGGTATTCAATGGGTTGAATAAGAACGGCCACATGGCCGCCGGCCATTATAAAGCCGCCAACAACCGATATTGAGATAATGATCCATCCGATGATGAGCGTCATGTGTGTTCCAAGTTAAACTAATTGATCCATAAATTCCGTCGCCTTGTTTACTCGTTCAAACAGAGCCCGCCAAAGCCTTCCCTGTTATTTCGGCCAAATCGGGCGAACATTGAGGCCGATCACGCATTTTTTTCAGGGCGGTCTTCATTAAATCGGCACGTTTAAGATCAAAACGTTGCCATAAATTAAAGGCTTGCGCCATACGCGCGGCAATTTGCGGATTAAAACTATCCAATTCGATAATTTTATCGGCTACCCAATCATAACCCGAACCATCTGGGGCGTGGAAACACAAGGCATTTAGGCGCGCAAATGACCCGATTAATGCCCGCACCCGATTCGGTGTTTTAAGCGAGAATGTTTCATGCTGCATTAATGTCTCTAGGCGTTGCAACGATTGGTCATCGGTGCGTTGTGCTTGCAGGGCAAACCATTTATCCATCACCAAGCCATCACGGCGCCATCGCGCTTCGAACGTGGTCATTAGTCGATCGAACGCCGCATCACAACTCACACTTAACGCGGTGAGCGCATTAAATGATTCGGTCATGTTATCGGCACGCTCAAATTGCTCAACCGCTACTTGAATCCAAGCCGGATTATCTAAGCTACACAGATAGGTGAGCAGCTGGCGACGCAATTGGCGTTGCCCCACGGCACGCGCTTCAAAATGGTAGCGGCCTTGCGGCGCTTGATTACCATACACCAATATCAAGGTGGATTCCCACTCGGCGGCTAATTGCCTCCGCAGACGATTGCGCTCATGATGAATCCACTCGACTGGGGTATTTTCTCTAAACTGATCGGCGAGATAACTTTCACTTGGCAGAGCAATGCATTCGGCTACAAACAGCGGGTCATGCTGGGATGAGTGCAGCAATTCACCAAAAGCCGCCGATAGATTGGCAGGTAACTCATCTTGCCCCAATTGCTCGGCTTGTGCGGCTGCGCGAATTCGGTTTAACAGTGCGCGTTGCATAAGCCTTTGCATGGCATCCCAGCGATTAAATGCATCGGTATCATTGCGGCTTAGAACGCTCAGCGCTTCGTCTGAATAGGTAAATTCCACATCAACCGGTGCGGTAAACCCCCGATTGAGCGAGGGGAATAAGGCGTCACAGGCGGGCGCATCAACAACAAAATCCCAAGTTTGTTGCGATTGAGTCACAACCAAGGTGTGTTCAGCTTGGCCATTCATGAGCACAGGCTTGCCGCTGGCGTTAAATAAAGCCACGGTAAAGGGAAGCATAAAGGCAGGGGCATCCCCGGAATTACCTGGTAAGCTTTGTGTAATGTGCAGCCGATAACGCCCCGCTTGACGCTCATCGGTAATCACAAGCTTGGGCGTACCCGCATAATCGTACCAATGGCGAAATTGGCTTAAATCGAGGCCTGAAACATCGGCCATGCAGGCAATGAAATCTTCAATGCGAACCGCTTGGCCATCAAAGCGCTCAAAATACAAATCGGTTGCTTTTCGAAATGCAGCTGCGCCAAGCAGGTTGCGCAACATGCGCACCACTTCGGCGCCTTTGTTATACACGGTAGCGGTGTAGAAATTATTAATTTCTCGATAGTGCTTGGGCTGCACGGGATGGGCCTGGGGGCCGGCATCTTCCGCAAATTGCACTTGACGCAGCGTATTGACATCTTGGATGCGCTTAACCGCGCGTGAACTCATATCTGATGAGAACTCCTGATCGCGAAACACGGTAAAACCCTCTTTTAGCGAGAGTTGGAACCAATCTCGGCACGTGACGCGATTACCGGACCAATTGTGGAAATACTCATGGGCTACCACCGATTCAATACCGGCGTAATCCGCATCACTGGCGGTATCCGGTTTGGCCAGGATATAGCGGGAATTAAAAATATTTAAGCCCTTGTTTTCCATGGCACCCATGTTGAAATCATCAACCGCAACGATATTGAACACATCCAGATCATATTCACGGCCAAAGGTTTGCTCATCCCAGCGCATCGAATGTTTGAGTGAGGCCATGGCATGCGCGCACCGATCAGCGTTATGCGCCTCGACGTAAATGCCTAAATCAATTGTTTTACCCGATTGAGTAATAAATTGATCTTGAATGCGGGTTAATTTACCGGCGACCAAGGCAAATAAATACGAGGGTTTAGGGTGCGGATCAACCCAGCGTGCCTGATGTTTGCCATGATTCATGCGCTCAAAACTGACGGGGTTACCATTGGCCAATAGCACGGGGTATTGCTCAGCATCGGCAATTAAAGTGACGCTATAACGCGCCAACACATCCGGGCGATCTAAAAAATAGGTGATGCGACGAAAACCTTCAGGCTCGCACTGAGTACAAAAATTACCCGAAGATAAATACAACCCCTCTAATGCTGCATTAGCCGCAGGATCAATTTGATTTTCGATCACCAAAACTGCTTCATCGCCCACATTCGGGATCATCAATGCACCAGCGGTAACGCGGTATTGATCCCCGCTTAATGTGCGCCCATTGAGGCGAACACTCTGCAAAATTAGCCCTTCACCATTCAACACCAAATCGCGATCATGCCCACCCTGGCGCCGGAGCCTCATTTGCGAGCGCACGCGCGTTTCATGTGGCTCAAGATGAAAGGTCAAATCAACTGAATCAATCAAAAAATCGGGCACGGTGTAATCGGATAATTTAATTTCTTGAGCGACTTCAGGCGGGGTCATTGACATAAAAATACCTAAAATTTTAGTAAAACAATGCTTGGAATGGGTTCAAGTATAACGCGGCGAAGCGCTCGCCGTGACCGCCCTGTGGATTAAATCGCCCTTTTCCCACCACATCACACCAAAGCAAAGCGAGAGCAACCCCGCAAGGGATGCGGCATAATGCCTGCCACTTGCTTGGAGGATTTTATGTTTTTTCGTCAATTAACGGTTTATCGGCTCGAAACACCCTGCCCCGATTTCACAACGCTGGATGCTACTTTAAGCACGAAGCCTTTCATGCCGACACGGGCGCAACAGGTTGAATCCATTGGCTGGCAGCCGGCGTTAGGCACTCAGTTTGTGCATGAAACCGATGGCGCCGCCCGCATCGTTTTGCAGCGAGAAGAGCGCTCTGTGCCTGCCGCTGTGGTGCGTGAAGAAGCGGATAATCGCCTGCGTGCACGCGACGGCGCGGCGGGCGAGCCCACAAGGGCTGAGCGCACGGCCATGCAAGATGCGGTACTGCTTGATTTACTGCCCCAAGCGTTCCCCCGCCAAAGTCAAACCCAAGCCTTGATTGATGCGAAAAATACGCAAGTTTGGTTTGATACCGCCACCGCGACTAAAGTTGAGCGCCTAAGCCTGCAATTGCGCGAAGCCTTAGGGCAATGGCGCATGGTGCCGTTATTTGGCAGCACCGATATTTCATCGCACTTAAGCGCGTGGTTGCTGGGCGCGCCGCCCTTGGGGTTTGAGATTGGCGAGGCGGCAAAACTCATTGATTTGCGCGAGGGCGGCAGCATTACCGTCGCCAAACTCGCTCTGCCTGATCCGCATGTGATTGCACATTTGCATGAGGGCCTGAAAGTCGATCAACTCGAATTAATTTGGCAAGAACGCATCCGCTTCATGCTGAAAGCCGATGGCAGCCTGGCGCGCATTAAACCCACCGAGCAATTGGGCGCAGAGGAATCCTCTGAGATCATTGATGATGCCGATCAACAGCGTGATGCCGATCAGCGCTTAATGGTTGAAGCCCTGCGGCGGTTAATTTTGGATTTAACCCGCGTATTGGCCGCGCCAATCGAACCTGCGACCGTATAATTTCAATCAAATCGCGCCCCAAAGAATAGGTAATTGATTATGTTCACCCTCACCGCCTTAAGCCCCGTCGATGGACGCTATGCCCGCCAAACCGAACCCTTGCGGCCTTATTTTAGTGAATTTGCGCTGATAAAATATCGCGTGCGGGTTGAGCTCGCTTGGTTTAAAGCCTTAAGCGCCCATCCCGGCATCACCGAAGTGCCCTCGCTATCGCAAGCGGCACACAATCACCTTGATGAAATAGGCGCCGAGTTTTCGCTCGAACAAGCCGAGCGTGTTAAAACCATAGAACGCACCACCAATCACGATGTGAAAGCGGTGGAGTATTTTCTCAAAGAACAAGTGGCCGACTTTGCCGAATTACGTGAACACTCTGAATTCTTTCATTTTGCCTGCACCTCAGAAGACATCAACAACCTTGCCTATGGCTTGATGCTCAAAGAGGCGCGCGCCAGCGTGCTCCTGCCGGTGATGGATGAAATTATCGAAGAATTGCGCCACAAAGCGCATGCTTGGGCACGGGTGCCGCTCTTATCTCGCACCCACGGCCAGCCCGCCTCGCCCAGCACCATCGGCAAAGAGCTTGCCAATGTGGTCGCCAGGCTCACCCGACAAAAAAATTGCGTCGAATCGGTTGAACTATTGGGCAAAATCAATGGCGCGGTCGGCAATTTCAATGCCCATTTTGCCGCCTATCCTGAGCTTGACTGGCCGGCTTTCTCCGAAAACTTTGTGCGCTCCTTAGGGCTCACCCCCAACCCCTACACCATTCAAATTGAACCGCATGATTACATCGCCGAGCTCTTTGATGCCGTGGCGCGATTCAACACCATTTTGATTGATTTAGCGCGGGATACGTGGGGTTCGATTGCGTTGGGGCATTTCAAACAAAAAGTCATCGCTGGTGAAATTGGCTCATCAACCATGCCGCATAAAGTTAACCCCATCGATTTTGAAAATGCCGAAGGCAATTTGGGCATTGCCAATGCCCTGCTCACGCATTTGGCGCAAAAACTCCCCATCAGTCGCTGGCAGCGCGATCTCACCGACTCCACTGTGCTGCGCACTTTAGGCGTGGGGCTAGCTCATAGCCTCATTGCCTATCGTTCACTCTTAAAAGGCTTAGCTAAGCTCGAAATTGACGAGGCGCGGCTGCGTGCTGAACTCGATCAAAATTGGGTTATTTTGGGCGAGGCCATTCAAACCGTTATGCGCCGGTACGGCATGGAAAACCCCTACGAACAACTCAAAGGGTTAACCCGCGGACAAACCGTGGATGCCCATGTGATACGCGCCTTTATTGAGCAGCTTGATGGTATCCCCGATGACGCGAAAGCACGGCTTATCGCCATGACGCCGGCCGATTACACGGGTAACGCGGTTGAGATGGCACTGAAAATCTAATCCCGCCATGACACTGCCGAACGATTGGGCTCTGCATCTTAAAAACACCCCACTCCCCGTGCGGGGGGAAGTGCATCGCAGGCTGACAGGTTGTTTGCGGCGGGATGAAATCGACTTGAGCGAAATCATAGGCTGGCTACGCCGTGATCCGGCTGCGTGCGGCTTTGTGATGGGGGCGGCCGCCCGAGCGCAGCGTACGCGCGGCCGCGATGCGCCGCACAGTTTAGATCATGCCCTGTCGCTGCTCGGCATCATGTGGATGAAGCAAACCCTCCCCAAGCTCCCTGTGCTTGAAGACGCACTACCCGATAACGCGCAGCGCCAAGGCTATTTAACCGCCTTAGCGCGGAGTTTACATGCCGCAAGGCATGCCGAAAGCTGGCTCGTTGAATTGCGTGATACCAGTTATGAAATTGTGGTGGTGGCCACTTTATTGCACAATTTTATTGAATTGGCCTTGTGGCGAGATGCGCCTGAACTCATGCGCCAAGCCCTAATTCAAGTACGCGATCAGAAAACCCGCACCTTAGGGCACGCCGTGCAGGCCGTGCTCGCCGATGCAGGGGTTGAGCTTAAAACCTTGGAGCACGCGTTAAACGGTTTTTATTATTTGCCCACCCAACTGTTTTCCGATGAGGCAGCCACCCCCATCCTAGCGCGGCAGCATCAAACCATTGTGCTGCTCGCGCGGCGATTAAGTTTTTTCAGTGAGCTTGGGTGGTACCACGCCGACATCCTAGCCACAAAGAAAGAAATTTCAGAACTGCTTAAACGCGATTGCGCAGCAACCGATCAACTCATCCACCAAATTGCGGTTAAAACCGCGCAAGAGTTTGAACCCATCGGGCTTTATAGCAGTGCCAAACTCTTGATAGATAGCGCCACACCCCCCATCTGCTGGCCATTTCCCGACGCCTATGGCATTGATTTAAGCCGAATCCAGCGTGCGCAATTTAATTTGGCCCACCAAATTACAACTCAAAAAAATCGCACCCCAAATACACTCATTAAAGCGCTTCTGGCGGGTTTAATTGAAGATTTACACTTTGTGCGCGTGTTGGTTTTAACCAAAGCCGCGAACCTTGAAGGCTTAACGCTTAATATCAACAAGCGCCCTAACCCAGAAAGCTACGCGCCTCAACTTAACTTGCAAAGCAACCCCTTGCTTGATCGGCTCATCATCGGCAACAAAGCGCTCGCCATTGATGCAAGCAACCGCCCGACCCTCAATCGGCTCTTGGATGCTGATGGCCAAAAACTCATCGCCGTTGATTGCTTCCTGCACACACTCAGCATCAATCACAAGCCCTTTGCCCTCGTGGTGGTTGATATAAACACTGCTGCCGATATTGCGCCGCTACGGACAATTTTTGATTACTTCATGCTTTTTTGGACGCCCTAATCGAGCCGCGCCGCATCGATCGCCCCTGCATTAATGCCCAGCTAATATGCCGATCGAGTTGATCGCTTACCCGGCCTTGGCGAGCCTTAAGCGCTGCAATCGCCTCTAGATTTTCAGGCTCAACGCGCAACAAATTGCCCAGCGCGACCGCGATATTTCGCAACCAGCGTTGCCAACCAATCCGCCTGATCGCCATGCCTTCAGTACGAGATAAAAATAGGGCTTCATCCCAGTTAAATAGCTCAACCAAACTCGGTGCATCTAACCCATGGCGTGCCCGAAAATCCGCATCAGCCGAAATTTTGGCAAACCGGTTCCACGGGCAAGTTAACTGGCAATCATCACACCCATAAATTCGATTACCCATATCGGCGCGAAATTCTTCGGGAATATCCTCGGCCGATTCAATCGTCAGATACGAAATACACCGGCGCGCATCCACCACCCCATCAGCCACAATTGCCTGGGTGGGGCACACGGCAATGCACGCCGTACAAGAGCCACAATGCGGGATAACGGGGGTATCAACTGGCAAATCAAAATCAATAAATAGCTCGCCTAAAAAAAACCACGAACCGGCTGCGCGATTAAGTACCAACGAATGCTTGCCTTTCCAGCCTAAACCTGACTTTTCCGCCAAACCCGTTTCATACACCGGTGCCGAATCGACAAACGCACGAAAACCAAATTCGCCAATTTCAGCCGTTATTTTATCGGCCAGTTTGTGCAAATTGCGCCGTATCACTTTGTGATAATCCCGACCCAGGGCATAACGAGAAACATACCCCAACTGTGGATTCCGCAATACCTCACTTGGACCTTGCACATCGGGCGGGAGGTAATTTTTAATCACCGTTAAAACACGCCGCGTACCCGGCACCAACTCTTGAGGACGAAAGCGCATTAACCCATGGCTTGCCATATAGCTCATAGTGCCGTGATAATTTTGCGCTATCCAATCTAAATACCTTTGTTCGTACTGCGACAAATCGGTATCCGTGACGCGTAAATCATCAAAGCCGAGCTCAATGGCCCAAGCGTGGATTTTTTCTTTTAATGCCGATAAATTAATAAACTGGGTATTCAATTAAAGTCTTTCAGCTAAAAGCATGCCCCCGCGCGCCGCCGCGATACACACCACAACGGTTACCGCGATATACACACTGGCCAAAAGCCATTGGTTACGCTCAATCAAAGTGAGCGAGTCGATCGAAAAGGTCGACATCGTGGTAAACGCTCCTAAAAAACCCGTCAAAATGGCAATGCGATATTCAGGCGCCAATTGAAATTTTTGCAATAAATAAACCGCTAAAAACCCCATTAAAGCAGAGCCAGATATATTTACAATCAGAGTGCCAAACGGAAATGCCCGCCCCATGTGATGATTCACAAAATTAATCAGGCCAAAACGCGCCATAGCGCCCATAGAGCCGGCCAATGCAATCAACAAATACACCCGCATAGAAACCCCCACTAGAATAAAATGCACGATGGTAAATTCTAACCCCAGTGCCACCGTACTGCAGTTGCCTTAAACCCATTCGCCCAGCCAAAACCCAATACCCGCGCCGACAAACCCCTTGTGTGAACAGCGCGATGAACGCATAGTACGAAAATCAATAGTCATCGGAATTTTATGGATAACTTACCCCCATTTTCCCCCTTACTGGTTGCCTTCATAGAAACCGCCTTGTTCGGGTTTTTAATTGGCCTAGAATGGCATAGCTATCGCCGTGCAAGTCAGCGGGACTTAGGGTTTGGCACAACCCGCACATTTACCCTATTGGCCATTTTCGGGCTGGCTTTAGTGATTATTGATCCCACATTTGTAGCCTACAGTGTGGGCTTATTTGTTATCGGTGCGCTATTTGCTCTCGAATATTGGAAAAGGCTACAAACACAAGATAACCATCTGCTGAGCACGCTCATTGCGCTCATCGCCTACACACTCGGCCCCTTATCGCTGCACGGCCCATTGTGGCTACCGCTGCTTTTTGTGATTGTGGTGCTCTTACTTTTGGGCGATAAACCCGGCATTCGGCGGTTTTCAGATGCCTTTCGCCACGAAGAAGCTGGCACCTTAGTTAAGTTTTTCATCATGGCTGGGGTGATTTTACCGCTCCTTCCCAACCAAGAAATCGCGCCTTTTATATCGGTCACCTGGTATCAGGTTTGGTTGGCGGTCATCGTCGTATCGGCTATTTCTTATTTAAGTTACCTCGCTCAAACCTATTTTTTTCCCGCGAGGGGCGTATTGCTCACCGGCGTGCTCGGCGGCCTGTATTCAAGCACAGCCGCCACCGTGGTGCTGAGCAAAAGAGCCCACGCCATGAATGCAGAGGAAAGCCGAATCATTGGCGCCGCCATTGTGCTGGCAACTCTCATGATGTATTTGCGCTTATGGGCAATCATTTGGGTTTTAGGCCACACCGAGACAGCCATGCGACTTGCCCTACCCTTCTCGCTACTTGCGATAACGTCCGCAATGGTAGCCTGGTTTTTATATCAAAAAACCACCCAATCCAGCACACCAAAAGCCGAACCCCCACCCCAGCATCCGCTTGAATTTTCAACCGCACTTTTGTTTGCTTTTTTATTCGTATTTTTTGCCACGGTGACGCATTTTGTCGTGCAAAATTTTGGTGCCAGCGGGCTGCATGTGTTGTCATTTATGGTTGGGTTTACCGATATCGACCCGTTCGTTCTATCCCTGCTCGATGGTAAATTTCATGTGAAAGAAAGCGCCCTTGAGGCAGCGATTATCCTTGCCAGTGGGAGTAATAATCTACTGAAAGCAGCTTATACTCTCGGGTTATCACGCAACCCCGAGCTTTATTACGCAGCCGGCTGGTTGACCATTACTTTTTTAATATCCTTCTGCTGGAGTGCAATCGTGATTGGCTAATCAATGAGAAATGATTACTTAAATAAAAAACGTGTGATTGGAGAAGTCACATCAAACCAATCGGTGGGTTTTTTCAATTAATTGCCGAATCGTTAAAGCCAATTCATCCGACAACGCATCAAGAGAAAAACGCCAAAGCCAATTGCCCGATAGCGTACCCGGCGTATTAATTCTGCCGCGCGAATCACAGTTCAACCAATCAGCCATTGGGATAACCGCCAGTTGAGCGACCGATGCCATGGCCGCATGAATTAACGCCATCGGCATAGGCTCATCCATTGGAATAGATAATTGCTCATTTAATAACGCGCGCACATGTAATTTTGCCGGTTCATCAAGTCCAAGCCACCAACCCAACGTCGTGTCATTGTCATGCGTGCCGGTATACACTACCGAATCAGGCTCATGATTAGCCGGCAAATAAGGATTCAACTCATCGCTGTCAAAAGCAAACTGTAAAATCAACATACCCGGCAGGGAAAACGCCTTCCTCAATGCCACCACATCATCCGTAATAACACCTAAATCTTCTGCAATAACGGGCAAAGTATTGCCGCAATCTTGAGCAAGCACTTCAAGCAGGGCATATCCAGGCGCATTGATCCACTGGCCATCAATCGCCGTATGACAAGTCGCAGGAATAGACCAATAGGCAGCTAAACCACGAAAGTGATCAATACGCACCCAGTCAAACAGCGCCACATGCCGTTTGAATCGTGCGCGCCACCAAATAAAGCCATCTGACTGCATTTTGTCCCAATTAAACAGCGGATTGCCCCAGCGCTGGCCTGTCATTGAGAAATAATCCGGTGGGACGCCCGCAACAGCGATGGGTAAACCGCATTCATCTAACTGGAATAAGGATCGATTAGCCCAAATATCGGCAGAATCTCCTGCAACAAAAATAGGCAAATCACCATAAACAAGAATGCCGCGCCGCCGCGCCGAGCCAACGACACGTTGCCACTGCCTTTGCAATAAAAATTGCTCAAACTTAATACTGAATAATAAATCGGCATGTAAATCAGCAAAGTGTGCAAGAGCTAAAGGCTGCCGATCTCTTAAACCGGGTTGCCACTCAACCCATTGAACCCCGTGTTCAGATGATTTAATGGCCATAAATAAAGCATAATCATCCAGCCAGTGGGCTTCATTAACTTGAAAAAGCGACCACTCATGTTGAAGTTCAATCGTTAACCCACGACCCTGTTTGCGGTCAGTCAATGAGGACTGCGCAGCAAACCCCGCATCAACCCGCAAAACCTCATCCGATAAAAAAGCCGGATTAAGCGCAAAAGACGAGCTACATTGATACGGTGAGCCATCCATTAACGGCGGCCCAAGTGGCAAAACCTGCCAAACCGTTAATCCACTTTTCTGCATAAAGTCAAAAAAAGCATCGAGCGCAAAACCAAAATCTGCTGTCGGCAAACTAAACACCGAAGCAAGTACCCCCGCCCTTCGCTTGACGCAGGGTAATTCAAGCGCGCATAGATCAGCCGTTAATACAGCCATTATGATTGACCACGCCGCATCACACCGCCCGCTTCAACCACTCTATCACTCAGAGCAGATAAACATAAGGGGTGCTGCAAAACTTCAGGCGCGGGCATTTCGATTAATTCATAAAGGCGCGTTAATTGCAACCGAAATAATTGATCAAAATCACGAACCGCATCACTCGGATTGTAGTCACCAAACCACCAAAACCAATCAGAGCCCTCGCAAATGGCTAATTGTTGCGAATTTCTGGCTAAAGTTTCAGCATCCCAATTTGATACCCCTTCTTGAGCTGAAAACCCAGCCTGATCAAAAGCAAGTTTTGCCGCAACTAATAAATCCCAAGCGCGATTTTTCGCATCACTACCAATCCAAGTAGATAAATTGCCATAAACCCAACTACCCGCAACAATATGTTTTAATATTTTACGTTGATAAGTTTTATCTACAACGGCTGCGAATGTCGTAAGTTCAATACCAGGATGGTTACTCAGTTTTTCATATAAAGCATCTAAAAACCAATAGCCATTGTACGGGTAAAACTCCCAAGCATTTTCTCCATCAAGAATGATAGAAACAACGGCATCCTCATCTTTGCATGATTCCTGCACACGCTCTAGGTGCGTTATAAAGTTCAAAACCGCATCATCTGCATGCCATTTTTGATAATCAAAACCAATTAAATCAGAAAGGCCATCGTCACGGAAAAATAAAGCGGGTGATAAGTGATCAAATTGCCAAACTCGATGACGACAGGTTTGCTCTGAACTATTATCTTTGGCAAGCGAATGTCTCAGCACCTGATCGCCACTGGCAATCCAAGAAAAGCCCGCCTTGGCCAGTTCATGAATTGTTTGCTCCGAAATAGCCCCCTCAGAGGGCCAACAGCCCGTTGGATGCACACCAAAATACTTTTTGAAAACTTTTAACCCCTCCTGCAAATGCCACTGCACCCGCGAAGCGCCGCCAGGATAGGTCTCATGTTCAGGCTGGGGGTCATTGGGGCAAGCCTGCTTGCCTGCTTTCATATCCAAGAGTAAGGGCATAATCGGATGAGCATACGGGGTCATCGATAGCTCAACACGACCTAGCTTGGCTAAAGATTTATACCGAGAAAAAACCCCTTTAATTAGCACGCCAATAAGTGCAAGAAATTCTAATCGCTCATGGGAATTAAATTGACCGGATTTAGCCATCAACCGAATAATTAAATCATTTTCTCTGCGGACTGTTTCCCCCATCCATGCCAAGTGATACCAAACAGCCAAATCAGAAATAAAATCATCACTTAAATACTGACCATTGTCTGTATTAGATGAAATTGATCGAGCCAAATCAATTAAATCTTCAAACGGCTCGAAGCGCCGAATCAATCGTTCTTCATTTGCACGCATTAAGGAGCGCACAACACCCATTCGCTGGTCTGATTCAGTTATTGCCGACGGGTTAACGAGTGCCGTCAAAAGAATATCGCGAAGGGGCGTTTCTCCATTCGTCTCCAAGTAGGCATCTATTTGATGAGAGTAGTCGTCTAATTGCTCAAGCAAAATAGGGACAAAATTTACAACTGCGCGCGCACCTGTGTGCTTCTCAAGATGAGCTGCCATATCGACATAATCTTTAATAGCATGCAGATAAGTCCAAGGCTGCTGATAAATTTTATTGCGCGGATCTCGGTACTCAGGCTGGTGCATGTGCCAACAAAGCACAACGGGGAGTTTTTTATGAATCATTAACGCACCATATGTAAGCGTTGGCCGAGCATATCTGGCGTAACCAAAACGACACCCCCTTCGCTAATTTCAAATCTCTGTCGATCAAGCGAAAGATCAAAACCAATTTCCATTCCTTCAGGAATGACACAACCTTTATCAATAACAGCTTTACGAATTTTAACCCGTTCGTTAATTACCACATTAGGCAAAATAACCGAATCTTCAACCGAGGCATGTTCATTTACTAACACATTAGAAAATAATAGGGAGTGACGAACGAGCGCACCCGAAATAATGCACCCGCCCGAAACCATTGAATCAACGGCCATCCCACGTCTATCGACATCATCAAATACAAATTTAGCAGGCGGCAATTGCTCTTGATGAGTCCATATTGGCCATTCTGTGTCATATAAGTTAAGGTCTGGTGTTACACCAATTAACTCAAGATTAGCAGCCCAGTAGGAGTCAATTGTGCCGACATCACGCCAATAAGCTTGCGCACCCGATTGTATATCCCGAAATGGATATGCATATACCTGATAATTTTTTATGACACGAGGGATAATGTTTTTACCAAAATCATGTTCTGAATGAGGATCATCTGCATCATAAATTAACTGTTCAAAGAGAAACTTTGTATTAAAAACATAAATACCCATTGAGGCCAAAGAAACCCCCGGGCAATCCGGCATTTGCGGCGGGTCTTTGGGTTTTTCCAAAAACATGTTAACGCGGCCGGCTTTATCAATACCCATAACACCGAAAGAACTGGCATCCCTGACAGGCACTTCAATGCAACCAATCGTTAAATCGGCATTTTTTTCAACGTGATAAGCAATCATCGGGCCGTAATCCATTTTATAAATATGATCACCGGCAAGTATCAGAATGTATTCAGCATTGTGTGTACGTAATATATCAATATTTTGGTAAACCGCATCGGCGGTGCCGCTATACCATGATTGTTCGTTTATTCTTTGCTGAGCGGGCAAAAGCTCCACAAATTCATCACGTGCCATGCGGTTAGCACCCCAAGCCAATTGAATGTGCTTAATTAATGAATGCGCTTTGTACTGAGTCAGCACCGCCATTCGCCGCACGCCAGAATTCACGCAATTGGATAGAGGGAAATCAATGATTCGAAATTTCCCACCGAATGGGACAGCAGGCTTTGCACGCCAGTCTGTCAGCTGCTTTAACCTTGATCCTCGTCCGCCCGAGAGTACTAGGGCGAGTGTATCTCGCGTGATTCGGCTAACCAACCGCTTTGGGCTTTCAATTTTCATAACAATTTCCCTTTAAATACAAGGCACTAAGCACAATTCAAGCGTTTATATTCAAGTCCACGTAACTCATAATCCTACCCTTACAATGCGCTCGTCAAGCGGCACATCACAAATACTTGTTTTAAGGTGTGAGGCTTTAAAGAACCCATGGCTTTTTTAATTGCATGATTTCCATCAAGCCATTGCTCCATGCGAGCGCCAAGCACTACTCAAGAAGAGACTCAACGGAGATATTTATTATATTAGCCATTGATTTTATGAGTTTTATTCCAAGCCAAGTCACAAAAAATTTAAGTCCACGCTCAAAGCCAACTAGCAGTCGGCGCACGCTTTAGTCGCCCAATAAGAGCAAAAGTATGATATACCGCAAGAAGTAAATTCATCTTAAGATAGTGCGCCGCTGCAGGTATTCATGACTTTTGCGCTAGGACATAGGTTTTAATGCCTCGGTATGATCACTCACAACGAACAATAAATTAATCACGGGAAGAATCAAATCATGCCTTTAGATTTCCAAGCGATCATTGAAGCTCGAATGCATGACCCGTTTTCGTTACTGGGCAAACATCCATTAGGGGCGCAAAGGTGTCGATTTCATACCTATCAGCCACAAGCAAGGCGCGTATCGATAGAAACCGTGCTGGGTGATTTGATTGAACTTGCCCCACTTCCGAGGTTCCCGGGAATTTTTGGCGGAGAATTTCCAAACCAAGATTTACAAGCACGACCCAAGTTATTAATTGAATTACCCAATACATCCCTCTACGAAATAGTTGACCCGTATTGCTTTGAACCCTTTTTAGGGGAATTAGATCTTTATTTATTTGCCGAAGGTAATCACTACAATCTTTGGAAAATGTTAGGTGCGCACGAGGATACGATTGACGAGGTCGCTGGAGTACGCTTTGCCGTATGGGCGCCGAATGCGTGCAGAGTCAGTGTCGTGGGTGATTTTAATTCGTGGGATGGGCGGCGTCATCCCATGCGCAATCGAATCAGTAATGGTGTTTGGGAATTATTTATTCCTGGGTTAACCGCTGGAGATCTCTATAAATTTGAAATAAAAAATAAAGATACCCTCGCCGTGTCAGTTCGCACCGATCCTGTGGGGCAAAGCTTTGAGCTTAGGCCCAATACCGCGGCACGCGTTGTTTCCAGCACGCCATTTAACTGGGGCGATCATGATTGGATTGTGCAACGTAAACAACAAGACTGGCTCCATACACCCACCAATATCTACGAGGTACATTTAGGCTCATGGCGCACGACTAAAGGAAATTTACCTACCTACATAGAACTTGCCAAAGAGCTTATTCCCTATGTTGTTGCGCATGGCTTTACTCATATTGAGTTATTACCCATTACGGAGCACCCGTTTGATGGCTCATGGGGGTATCAAACAACCGGCTATTTTGCACCGACCTCACGGTTCGGCACACCGGAGCAATTTAAATCATTTGTCGACCAAGCCCACCAAGCCGGATTGGGCGTTCTACTTGATTGGGTACCCGCCCACTTTCCAAGAGATGAATTTGCGCTCGCAAAATTCGATGGCACAGCACTTTATGAACACGAAGACCCTCGTCGCGGGGAGCATAGAGACTGGGGAACCTTGATTTTCAATTATGGACGCAAAGAAGTAAGCAACTTTCTCATTGCATCCGCGCTGTATTGGTTAGAAGAAATGCATCTCGATGGATTACGGGTCGATGCAGTGGCATCCATGCTCTATCTAGATTACTCAAGAGATCATGGCGATTGGTTGCCCAATGCTTATGGGGGGCGAGAAAATTTAGAAGCCATAGATTTTCTAAGAGCACTCAATAAAATCACCCAAACAAGAAATCCCGGCACACTCATCATCGCCGAAGAATCCACCTCATGGCCACAAGTTTCAAGCCCGCCTGAACATGGTGGCTTAGGTTTTAGCATGAAATGGAACATGGGCTGGATGAATGACACGCTAAAATACTTTCAAGAAGACCCAATTAATCGGCAATATCACCATAATCGACTCACATTTGGATTATTGTATAGTTTCACTGAAAATTTCGTATTACCCTTTTCTCATGATGAAGTAGTACACGGAAAGGGCTCATTACTAAATAAAATGCCGGGCAATGAATGGCAAAAATTTGCAAATTTGAGATTATTATTGGCTTATCAATATACCTACCCCGGTAAAAAATTGCTGTTTATGGGCTGTGAGTTTGGCCAAGGCAATGAGTGGAATAATGAAAAAGCGCTTGATTGGTGGGTACTTGAATACCCTTTACATCAAGGGATCAGTAATTTATCTAAGGCACTTAATCACTTATATAGAAACGAAAAAACACTGCATGAAAAAGATTTTCACCACACAGGCTTTGAATGGTGCGATTGCAACGACCGACATAATTCAGTAATAAGCTATTACAGAAAAAGCTCAACAGAAACAGCCCTTGTAATTTTAAACTTTACACCCGTTTTAAGAGAAAATTATCAAATAAAAACAATGCAATTTAATGCATTCGAAGTAATGCTAAATACCGACTCAAAATACTTCATGGGCAACGATACCCATCTCGACATAAAACATATAGCATCAAAAGAAGATAGTGGAAAGGATGATTATATAGAGCTCAACATTCCCCCTTTAAGCGCTATAATCTTAAAAATATACAAATAAGGAAAATAAAATGAACGTATTGTTTGCGACAAGTGAAATGTTTCCGCTAATAAAAACAGGCGGACTCGCTGATGTATCAGGTGCACTGCCACAAGCATTAAGCAACCTAGAAATAAATATAAAAGTGATACTACCCAATTATGCCGATCTTAAAAACGAATATATTGCATCCAAATCAAGCATTGGGAAAGTCGAAATACTCGGACAAAATGTAGAAATTTTTAAAACGACATTAATCAACTCAAAATTAGAAATCTATCTCGTCGATCATCCTACTTTTTCCGCGAGAAAAGGAAACCCTTACATGGGGCCAGACAAAAACCCATGGCATGATAACCCAGATCGTTTTGGGTTATTTTGCCGAGCCGTCGTTGCACTGGCAGCCGGTGAATTTAATGAAAATTGGCATCCCGATATCATCCACACCAATGATTGGCAAACCGGGCTCATTCCCGCGTTATTATCTGAGAGCGACAAACCTAAAAATATCTTCACAATTCATAACCTTGCCTACCAGGGCGTTTTTGACCGACAAACTTTTGAAAGACTCGGGTTACCCTGGAGTCTATGGCGAGATAACGCGCTTGAATATTGGGGCAATATGTCGTTCATGAAATCAGGAATTGTTTTTTCAGATACCGTAACAACGGTAAGCCCTACCTATGCGGAAGAGATAAAAACTAAAGAATACGGTTATGGCTTGGATGGTGTACTAAATAACAAAGGAGAAAATTTAAAAGGAATTCTCAATGGTATTGGCGAAGACTGGAACCCAGCAACCGATCACCTGATTGATGAAAACTACGCCCCTGAGCATATGGCTGGAAAATATATTACCAAAACCAGAGTCCAAAAGCACCTAGGTCTCCCTGAAAACGAAAAAACGCCATTAATTGTCCATATTGGCAGATTGGTAGAACAAAAAGGCATTGATTTGCTCATTCAAGCAATTGAGGCCTTGAAAGATGAAAATATCCAATTTGCTATTCTCGGCACGGGAGAAAATAGATTTGAGCAAACCTTAAATAAACTAGCCGCACAGAATCCCCATAAAATCGCCGTTCATATTGGATACGATGAAAAATTAGCACATAGATTAGAGGCAGCAGGCGACGCATTCGTTATGCCAAGTCGATTTGAGCCATGCGGACTCAACCAGCTCTACAGCTTAAAGTATGGCACCATACCCATTGTTCACCGAGTGGGTGGTTTAGCCGATTCCGTCACCCATTCAAATGAGGAAACAATTACGGCTGGAACAGCAAATGGTGTAGTAATAGATTATCTTGATGTACCCGCAATCATTTGGGCAATTAATTATTTTGTTAGCCTGTATGAAAACAAAGAAAATTTTAATAAAATTCAATTGAATGGCATGAATACCCAACATGAATGGATTGTTAGCGCGGGCGAGTACAAAAAAATATATCTAGCGCTTCTACAGGAGCACTGACATGATGAATAGAACCAATTTAAAGCCGCAAGAGATTAAAAACAATCTTAACTTACTTTTTCAATCCGCATTAAAAAGTGCATTAGGAAGCCTTTTCAGTGACATTGAAAAAAAGATTTTTTTGCGTGCTGAACACACCGAAAACCCTGCTGATAAGTTAGCATTATTTAATCATCTTGAGATGATTAAGAAAAAAAACAAGGAATTTGAAGAGTTTTTTTTCAAATCAATAATGGAAAAACCTGCCACGGAGCCAGAGATAACTTGGTTAGAGGCAACTGGAAATAGGAATTTAGCACTTCAAATTGAAGATGTAATTACCCACGCCAAAGCCTTGTATGGTGTAGAGCATGCACAGTTTGAATCACGAATAAACTGGCTTTGTAGTAATTTCCCTGATCATTTTTCAAAAAGCTTTTTTACAATAAACTTTTTGGTACTCAAATTTTTAGAAGCAAGCAAGATACTTAAAAATCCACTAAAGGATCAAGTCATCCGGTCTTTAGGCAATCAGCTTCTGTTCAAGCTCGAACCATTATACATTTTAATGAATGAAAGTTTAATTCAATTTGGTGTAATAGCAGAGATTAAAAGCACCAAAAAAACTTATGCATTATCACACGCCGATTTGCTAATTAAAGAGCTTGATAAAAACGAACAATTAATGAGTAAAGAACTTGATGAATCAATCATAATACCAACAACAGAAATTATTGAATTTATTAGCAGCTGCATTAATACAAAGCGGCATGTGATGCTAAAAAAATCGAACTGGACTGCAACTGAATTTGTCAAACAGTTCAATCAGCATTTAATTCAATCAATCAGACCCGAACATTCAAATAGAAGAATCTCTAACACAGATCTTGATATTTTAGAATCAATTGGATCTTTATTATCTGCCATTATTAACAAAAGCACCATAAGTCCAGTTATAAGAAACAAAGTTATTGAAATGCAGTCAATTTTTTTAATGACAGCTTTTTCATGCCCTTCGTTTATGAATCAACCAGATCACCCTGCCAGGGCTGCGCTCATTACGATATCTTCTATCGGCACAAATACCAGCACAAGCTTATCTGTTTTAAATGAAGTCGCCAATAAAATTTCATTTTTCATTGATAATTTTTCAAATGGCAGCGATGAAGATTTCAGAACATTAACTAACAATCTCAATCAACTTGAATTTAAAACAGCATTACCTAAAATTATAAACACTTCACCGGCTAAAACGCGTGACACTAAAGAATTTACACAACGTTACTCGAATTTTGTAAGAGAAATTATCGAAAAGCACATTTCGGGTGGCATTTTAAGCGCGCCAGCCAAAGAATTTATCGAAAACACCTTGATTGATTTTTTAACTTATATACTGACTCGACATGGCCAGCTCTCTCCGGCTTGGCGCGATGCAAATAGTTTAATTAGCCAAATTGTGCTCTTTGAGGCCGATTTAACAGGCCGCTCCGTTGATAGCAAACTCCACATTGAACCTATTATCAATTTAATTTCAACGCTTGAAAATCAGAACCAACATTGGCATTTTGCCGAAAACAGTTATACTGCTGCGTATATAACCTACCTTAATAAATTCACTTTTGATGGAATCAAACTCAATTCAATTCAATCGTCCCTTGAGTTTAATCAAAGCATCCCCCCCCCTGATAATTCTGGTTTATCAGTTTCCCCACCGCCTAATCAAGTTTTATCACCAGTAAAACCAGAACCGTACGCACCGATTAAAAACAACACCGAATTTGATTTACTCTCGAGTTTAGATACAGGCCTTAGAAGCCCAGATAACAAATCAAACAGATTTGAAAAAATTTCCGTACCATATAACCATACAGCCGTATCTTTATTTTCGACCAAGCATATTTTTAATAATGAATGGTTCAAGGTTTTCATTGCACCAGATTTGCCACTTAGAACGCTTAAACCTTCTAAAATTGACAAATCATTAATGGCAACAGTTTTCGTAAATAAAAATGGTGTTTCTACTTTAAATTTGTCTCTTGATCAGTTCTTTCAAGATATTTTTAGCCACAGAACCTATCCCGTTTTTGAAAGTTCTAGCTATGCTCATGATCTCAACAACCTGATTATTGAATTAAAAAATCTAGGCTTCACTTTATGACTTTTCTTGATCTTAAAAGCTCGACAAATACTTCTCAACTGTTGTATGGATCCAAACTTGATAGACGATATTTTACTCGCGTTAAGTTAGAAGGCGTCACTTTAATAAAGGCTGATTCGGCTGCTCAATTTGTTATCAATGGCGAATTATCTGATGTGAGTGCCAGTGGTTTAAAAATTACTTTAGATTCCCAATTACTTGTCGGCTCTGAAATTAAAGTTTCTATTTTTATTAAAGAGGAGGATTTGATTTTTTTGGTTTCAGGAAAAATACTCTGGTGCGCGGCCTCTGATAAAAATCCAACCAAACTTTGCTACGATTGTGGTGTTGAGATTCTTTACGAAGGAGAGGGGTCGGATTTTCATGACTGGCGCGCTTTGTTTATTGCTTAAATAAGCGACATATTAAAATAAAAGAATCCTCGTTGAGAATTAACGATTAGAAATTAATCTTCGACTTCCCGACGAGATTTGAGCGCCAAACTTAGGGTATGCGCATCAAGATATTCAAGCTCCCCGCCCATCGGAATACCCTGAGCTAATCGTGTGATTTTATAGTTTTGATTTTTAAGCATATCCATGATGTACGTAGTCGTGGCCGCGCCTTCCAGTGTGGCACTGATCGCAATAATAATTTCTTCAACCGGGCTTTGCTCAAGTCTTTTTTTGAGTTCGTTTATGCCAATTTCGTTTGGCCCAATGCCATCTAGTGGTGAAAGCCTACCGGATAATAAAAAATATAGCCCTTCATAGGCGCCTGATTGTTCAATGGCGATCCAATCTGTTGGAGATTCCACAATGCATAGTTGAGTTTTATTTCTTTTACTATCTGAACAAACTGAGCAGCGCGAAGATTCAGTAAATATTCGGCATTGATCACACCGACCAATGACATTGAGTGCTTGCTCGATAATTTGCGATAACGCTAAAGCGCCGGTGCGGTCACGCTCAAGCAGGTGCAATGCCATACGTTGTGCCGATTTTTGCCCTACGGAAGGCAAAATTCGAAGTGCTTGAACGAGTTCTGTAAATTTTGGTGAAAACATACCAAAATTAAAACGGGAGTTTCATTCCGGCCGGCAAATTCATTCCGGCCGTAATACCCGACATTTTTTCTTGTTGATTTACTTCAACTCGACGCACCGCATCATTAATGGCTGCGGCGATTAAATCTTCAAGCATTTCTTTATCATCGCCCATTAAACTGTCGTCAATCATAATGCGCCGAACTTCGTGCTTACCCGTCATGCTGACTTTTACCATGCCCCCACCGGATTCGCCCAGCACTTCTAGCTTGGCTATTTCATCTTGCATGCGCTGCATTTTTTCTTGCATTTGCTGCGCTTGTTTCATCAAATTGCCTATGCCGCCTTTCATCATGATGTACTCCTCGGTTTTTTCTCAATTAGTTTAAGTTAAGTTCTGAATCATCTATTGCTGTAATACTTTCTTCTACAAGAACCGCAGAAGCTTTTGCCTGTAAAACACCGACTGCGGGATGTTGCAAGATAGACTCTTTTCGCTGTTTTTGGCTATTTTGTTCGATTAAGCTTTTTCGTTCAGCGGGTGTGCGCTTTGCTTGAAGCGTGCCAGGACTTGGCGCACATTCAGATTTTGTTGCCATTATGAATTTTACGTTTTGAACATCCAATACATCAGCTAACTGATTAAGGAGACTCTCTTTCGTTTTCGGGCTGGCTACCGCTTCAAATTCAGGAGCGAATATGAGTTGAATTTGTCCATTGCTCATTTGCACATGGCAGTTACTAGCAAGCGACCGTGCTGCACCCACTCGTATTCGATCAACAAGGGCATGCCATTGCTCATCGTTAATTTCTCGCAGTAAATGGGGAGTTAGTTCCGCTGCATTAAGTTCTGGCGCTTTATCCGTACGCTCGGATAATGCTTGTTTGGGCGGCAGACTGACCTCAGACACCCCTTGCGCTTGCGGTGGGCGGGCACGGGCTTCTTCCGTAGTTTGAGTTATGTGGGCTTGATTTGCGCGAGCCTGATTCATCGAGCTATCTGGCTTGATGGGGGCGAAGGCCAGCATACGTAGTAAGGTCATTTCAAGCCCAATGCGGGCATTAGGTGCCCAAGCCATATCACGCCGCCCCGTTCCAGCAATTTGGTACCACAGCTGCAATGTCTCTGCATCAATTTGGTGAATGGTATCGGGTAGTTGCATCAGGCTGGGCGTGCTTGCAACCCATTGCTGCAAGGACAATTGGTGGAGTGCTTCAATTAACTGTGTGAGCAAAATCACAGGCTCAACAGCGCGATCTAATGCCTCTTCAACACATTGAAACAAGCGATCGGCCTGTTCTTCGGCAAGTGCTTCGATCATCGCCCAGACTAAATGATGATCGCTCAAACCTAAAATTTGGCTTATTTGAGTTGAGTTAAGATTTCCGCCCGTAAATGCAATAGCTTGATCTAGCAAACTCAACGCATCCCGCATGGAGCCATTAGCGGCTTCGGCAATGAGATTTAATCCCGCTGGTTCTGCCTTCATTTGCTCACGTAGGAGTACATCGGCCAAATGGGCCTGAATTTGCGTGACCGGCAACGCGCGTAAATTAAACTGCAGGCAACGAGATAATACGGTCACGGGTAATTTTTGCGGATCTGTTGTTGCCAGCAAAAATTTAACGTGTTCCGGCGGTTCTTCCAGGGTTTTTAATAAGGCGTTAAAGCTTGATTTTGAAAACATATGCACTTCGTCAATCAAGTAGATTTTAAAGCGGCCTCGCACGGGAGCGTACGCTATGTTATCGAGTAATTCCCGCGTATCGTCTACGCCTGTGCGCGAGGCGGCATCCACCTCGATTAAATCAACAAACCGGCCTTGGTCAATTTCAACACAGGCATTGCACACGCCGCAGGGCGTGCTTGAAATGCCTTGTTCGCAATTTAACGCTTTCGCAAAAATGCGGGCAACGGTTGTTTTACCCACGCCGCGCGTACCGGTGAATAAATAGGCATGGTGCAAGCGGCTCTTGTCGAGCGCATTGGTTAAAGCCTGGAGTACATGCCCCTGCCCTACCATTTGCGCAAAGCTTTTCGGGCGCCATTTGCGCGCAAGGACGAGATAGCTCATGCCGGAATATCCACGCTGAGAGGGAAATTGGAGAATGAGGTGGCATCCCGTACCCGCCGATCTCCGGCACCCAAGGCAACCGTTACCGTTGCTCCCTTCCGGGCCTGGCGGGATTCACGGCGCATTGTCGCGAAGGGACGAATACGGAACACCATAGAAACCATCTTTTGAATAAAAAATGGAGTTAAACAATACCATAACTCATACCCTATGGCTATACGCGCGTGCATCATGCCGCAAGTAAGACATCAAGCGCGGCCAACAAGGCGGCATTTTCTTTTGGGGTGCCGATTGTAATTCGCAGGTATTCATTAATTCTGGGTTTATTAAAATGCCGAACGATGACATTTTGCGCGCGCAAACCTTGATATAAGCCCAGCCCTGATTGGTGCTTATGGGTCACGAATAAGAAATTAGCGCCCGAAGGTAATACATTAAATCCGCGCTCACTTAACGCTTGCGTTAATAGGGCTCGTTCACGAATAATTTTTGCGCAGGTTGTTAAAAAATAATCTTGATCCTCAAATGCCGCGGTGGCACCTGCCAACGCTAACCGATCAAGCGGATAGGAGTTAAAACTGTCTTTAATACGCACTAACGCTTCAATCAGCAATGGATGCCCGAGCGCCAGCCCTACCCGCAAGCCTGCGAGTGCGCGTGATTTTGATAATGATTGCGTTATCAGTACATTAGAATAACGTGCGATGAGCGGTATGGCTGTTTCACCGCCAAAATCAATATAGGCCTCATCAATGACAACAACAGTATTCGGATGCGCTTTAATAATTTCTTCTATCGCATCAAGTGGTAATACGCGGCCGGTTGGTGCATTTGGGTTAGGAAAAATAATGCCGCCAATGGCTGGTAATTGCGGTGAAATATAATCAGCCACTTGAATGTTTAAGTGTTCATCTAGGGCCATGGTTTGAAATTCAATACCATACAACTGGCAGTAAACGGGGTAAAAACTGTAACTGATATCCGGAAATAAAATCGGGCGGCCGTGGGCTAATAAACCTTGAAAGACAAAGGCCAACACCTCATCCGATCCATTGCCGACAAAAACTTGTTCAGGGGTTAATTGATAATAAGTGGCGATGGTTTCACGTAACTTGCTGGCAGTGGGATCAGGATACAGCCTAAGCGAATCATCTAGCGCAGAAGCGATGGCCGCAACCACTTTGGGCGAGGGGCCGTAGGGATTTTCGTTGGTATTAAGCTTAACCAGCCCAACGCCCGCCGGCTGCTCGCCGGGCACATAGGGCGTGAGTTGAGTGACAACGTTCGACCATAAGGGAGAGTTCATACCCGATCCTTTGCGATAAAGTTCGCTTAAGTTTAACGATTGCTTTCAACACGATAACGAGCCGATTGGCCATGCGCGTGCAAGCCTTCAGCCTCGGCCAACACCATGGCCATCTCGCCGAGTGTTTTGCTGCCCAAAGCTGAGGCATGAATCATACTGGAGCGTTTTTGAAAATCGTAAACCCCTAACGGCGAGGAGAATCGCGCCGTGCCCGAAGTGGGCAAAACATGATTAGGCCCCGCGCAATAATCGCCCAGTGCCTCTGCCGTATATTTACCGACAAAAATCGCCCCCGCATGACGAATTTCAGTTACCCGATCGGCTGCCTTATCAAATGATAGTTCTAAATGTTCAGGGGCTATGGTGTTAATGAGCGCAATGGCTTCATCTAAATCGGCCACTTGAATTAACGCGCCCCGCGTGGCGAGTGCAGTGCGAATTATTTCGGCGCGTGGCTGTTCGGTAATGAGCGAAGCTATGGCCTTGGCCACGTTATCGAGAAAGGCGCCATCGGGGGAGACTAAAATTGCTTGCGCTTGTTGATCGTGCTCGGCCTGCGAAAATAAATCCATCGCAATCCATTCAGGATTGGTGTGGCCGTCGCTCACGATTAATATCTCTGAAGGGCCTGCGATCATATCAATGCCCACTTTGCCAAAGACAGCCCGTTTCGCTGCCGCCACATAGCTATTGCCAGGACCTACTATTTTATCCACCGCGGGAATTGTTTGGGTGCCATATGCCAAAGCGGCTATGGCTTGGGCGCCGCCAATCCGGTAAATGCGATCAACCCCGGCAACACGCGCGGCCGCAAGCACCGTATCGTTCGCTACGCCATCGGGGGTGGGCACCACCATGATGAGTTCGCGCACGCCAGCCACTTTGGCCGGAATGGCGTTCATTAAGACCGATGAGGGGTACGCCGCTTTGCCGCCCGGCACATAAAGCCCCACCCGATCTAGCGCGGTGACTTGCTGCCCGAGCACCGTGCCATCCGCTTCGGTGTAAGACCATGATGTTAATTTTTGATGCTCGGCATAAGCACGAATCCGCTCGGCGGCTTGATGCAGCGCGGTGAGCAACGCCGCCGGTGTGCGGGCTACGGCGGCATCAATTTCTTCAACCGTAAAGGCTAATGCGTCTGCAGAGGGCAGTGATAACCGATCAAACTTGGCGGTGTATTCCAGCAAAGCGGCGTCTTTGCGTGTTCGGATGGCATGAATCACTTCATCGACGGTTTGTTGCACACCGGCATCTGCCACATTAGCCCAATCGAGCAGTTTGAGCAGCGCGGCATCAAACCCTGCATCGGCCGAATTCAAACGAGTAATCATTGAGGAGCACCTGCCTGCAAATACCTATCGAGTTGTTTTACCAAATCGGCAATGACGTGATGTTTAAGCTTTTGTGCGGCACGATTCACAATTAAGCGCGACGAAATATCCGCAATCGGCAACAAGGGTTCAAGCCCATTGGCGCGCAGGGTATTGCCGGTGTCGACGACATCGACAATACAATCGGCCAAATCAACGAGCGGGGCGAGTTCCATGGAGCCATACAATTTAATTAATTCAATTTGGCGGCCTTGTTCAGCGAAATAACATTCCGCCGAATGGGTATATTTGGTGGCCACCCGAAGCCGCCCTGCTTTTAACATCGCATCTGGCCGACCTGCCACCATCAACCGGCAGCGGGCGATATTTAAATCCAGCAATTCAAACAGCCCCTCTCCGCCATGCTCCATGAGCACATCTTTGCCTGCCACGCCCAAATCGGCGGCCCCATATTGCACATAGGTTGGCACATCAGAGGCCCGCAAAATGAGCAATTTAATGTGTGGATGATTGGTATCAAGAATGAGCTTTCGCGTGGTTTCCGGGTCATCTTGAGGGATGATGCCCACATGCGCTAAAAGCGGCAGTGTGTCTTTAAAAATGCGCCCTTTGGAGAGGGCGATAATGATATTTTGGTTAGCCATAATAGCGCGTCTGAATTTTATTGATTAATGCGCTGAATATTCGCGCCGAGCTTGGAAAGTTTCTCTTCAATGGACTCATAACCCCGATCAATATGATAGATGCGATTAATGGTTGTTTCACCCGTGGCAACCAAACCCGCCAAGATTAAGCTTGCTGAAGCGCGTAAATCGGTCGCCATCATTTGTGCGCCCGTTAATTGCGGCAAGCCCCGCACGATAGCCGCATTACCCTCAATGCGAATATCAGCGCCAATCCGTTGCAGTTCATTAACGTGCATGAACCGATTCTCGAAGATGGTTTCCACCACCGTAGCAGTGCCTTCTGCAATGCAGTTAAGCGCTAAAAACTGTGCTTGCATATCGGTAGGAAAACCCGGGTGCGGGGCAGTGCGGATATTCACGGACAGAGGCCTGCGCCCTTGCATATCAAGCTCAATCCAATCATCACCCGTGGTAATAACTGCGCCGGCTTCAGCAAGCTTAGCTAAAACCGCATCCAGTAAGCGGGGGTTAGTATCCCGGGTGCGAACTTTGCCCCCCGTCATCGCAGCCGCCACAAGATAAGTGCCGGTTTCAATTCGATCGGGCAATACCCGATAACGAACCCCCTGCAATGCGGCCACACCACGGATGGAAATCACATCGGTGCCTTGGCCTTTAATATCCGCGCCCATGGCGATAAGAAATTGCGCTAAATCGACAACTTCAGGTTCACGTGCGGCATTTTCCAAGATGGTTTCGCCCTGCGCGAACACCGCCGCCATCATTAAATTTTCAGTGCCGGTGACGGTAACCTGATCCATCACAATTCGTGTGCCGACCAATTGCTTGGCGCTGGCTTCGATATAGCCGTTTTCTACTTTAATTTCGGCACCCAAAGCCATGAGGCCATGCAGATGAATATCCACAGGGCGCGAACCAATGGCACATCCACCCGGCAAAGAAACCCGCGCCTGGCCAAACCGCGCCAGTAACGGACCCAGCACGAGGATAGAAGCCCGCATGGTGCAAACCAAATCATAAGGTGCCACTAATTTCGTGATGGTTGAGGAATCAATCTCAACACTCATTTTGTCTGAGATTGTTAACGTGGCACCCATGCCGCCCAAGAGCTCCATCATGGTGGTGACATCTTGTAGATGCGGCACATTCTCAATAACACAAGGCGATTCACACAAAATGCCGGCGGCTAAAATGGGTAGCACAGCATTTTTGGCGCCTGAAATGCGCACATCACCTTGGAGTGGCGCACCGCCCCGAATTAGTAATTTATTCATTCAATTTGCTTTTAGTTAAAACGTTTTATTAAGCGGTGCGGCCTTGGGTTGTGGCTCCGATGCAGGCAGATTGGGCGCACCCGTGCATCTTGGGTACATTAAACCCCTTCTAGGATCATCCAATCATCTAATCCATAGACCTGCACCATAGCACGCATCGCTTTGGGGGGATGAGTGTACCGCAGAGTGACGGATTGTGCGGCTGCCTCGACCTGCCAGCCAATTAAAAAAGCAAGACCCGCGGTATCCATGGCGGTAATTTGCCCAAGCGCAATCTCAAGCCTTGAGCCGGCACCTTGGCCTTCTGGCATGGGCAAGCTCATTTCTTTTAATGGCTCAATCGCAGCACACAACAAGTCACCCTGCAGACGCACCACACCCGGCTCGGTTCGAATTTGCAGCAAAGGATGTGCGACGGGTTCAGCCATTATTTTGCGATTTCATCGTTTGAATTAAGCTATCTAAACCTTTTTGCTGAATCGCTTGCGCAAAACTGCCTCGATAGTTGTTAATTAAGCTGATGCCGTCAATCACAACATCAAAAGCTTTCCATTGGCCATCAACTGGCGCCATTCGATAATCCACCGGCACCGAGCCCATGTCGCCACCTGAAACAACTGATTGAACCACCAGCTCATCAGAATCAGCGCCGGGCTTAGTTCCCGTTACCGTAATTTTTTGATTCCCCAATTTTGACAGCGGGCCTGCATAGGTGCGAACCAACAGTTGCGCAAACTGATCGGTAAATGCCGTTTTTTGTGCGGCGGAGGCCGTGCGCCAATAGCGCCCCAGCACCAAGCGACTCATGCGATCAGTATCCACCTGCGGCAATAATTTCTTTTTTACGATGTCAAGCAAAGCACCCGGATCTTTATTCACTTGCGCTTGCTGGGCTGCAATTTCGTGAATCACCGAATCAGCTGTTTGCTGCACCGCATTCATGGCGGCGGCAGCACTTGGGGGGGCATCCGCGTGCGCGGGGGTAATCAGCAAAGCAGTTAAGCCCAAAAATAAAGCCGCCGCGATTAAATGAGCGCGTAAAAACATCTGAGCAATGGCAAGTTGTGATCGGTTCATTGAGGATAATCTCCGGTGGCAACATTAAGTTCAGCCACTTGCATATTAAAGTCGTTTAAGGCCTTGAAATAATTAACCTGAGTGGACACATTGCCCGCCACCGCCATGCCAAGCGTGCCGCCATCAACTAAGCCTGCCTGAAAATCAAGAAAGCTTGAAATCATCCAGCGTTTTGCTGCAACACGAGCCTGATCTAACGCGGTAATTTGCTTTTCTAGCGCGTGAACCGAATGATAGGCTTGGGATACTTGAAACGGAATACCCACCTGAGCCAACTGCGCTTTGGCCACGGCGCCGCGTAAATCCGCCTCGGCGCCGCTGACATTGGCCGACAAAACGCCGGGGTTGAAATCCCACTTAATACCAATCACCGGCGTGGCGAACGCTTGATTCAAGGGATCGTTAATATACGGGTTATTAATTTGTTGACGCCCCGGCGTGAACGCCGCAGTGGCTACAACGCCGGCATAAATATCAGGGTAGCGTTCGGCTTTACGCGCCTCAACATACGAGCGCAGCGCGCTTAAGCCCGATTGCGCCATGTGCATCTCGGGGCGATCGGCCAACGCCTGATTTGAATAGTGCGCCATGCTGCCATCGGGCATTTTAACGGGTGTTATGTGCTCATCAGCCACTTCGAGCGGGTCATTTAATGGCACACCAATGATGGTTTTCAGCCCATCTAAGGCAATCTTTTCAACGCCTTCAGATTCTGCAATATAGCGATTAAGCAAGCCTAGGCCATTCTCTAAGGCATACACATCACGCATGGCCGCTTTACCTTCATCGGCTTTTTTCTTCATCGGCTGCTCCGATTCTGCCAATTGCGTGCGCACGCCCTCTAAAAAAGCCCGAGTATCCCGAGCGGTTAAATAGCCGTAGTAAGCCCGCCGAACGGTAAGCCAAGTTTGGCCTTTGGCCAGCGCCACTTCATCTGATTTAAGCTGTTTGTTATATTGCGCCGCTGTTTTGTAATTTTCTAATTTACCGAAGGTATACAGCGGCTTGATGATGGAAGCGGTAATACCCGATGTCACCGTTACCCCATCATTGAGGGTATTGCCATCACTGCGCAACGTGCAGTTTTGGCCGGCAGCGCAGGTATTGCTGCCATTGGTAAAAATACCGTCCGTCGCTTTAGGCGCGAGCGCGGCGTATAAATTTACGCTGGCCCGAAGGCCGCCCTCGCCCTCGACCCGGGCAATTAAGGCTTGCGCCGCAGCGACATTGGCGCGCTGCTCCTCAATGCGCGGATCGGCGTTCATCGCCATGTCGGTCGCCTGCTGCAAGTTAACCGTTTGTGCCTCTGCGCCGGCACTAAAGGCACTGAGCATCACAAGCAAAAGATAAGACTTTTTCATTTTTCTGCTGCCTTGTTAAAGAGAAATTTGGAGATAATTTTTTCGAGCACCACGGCCGATTGGGTCATGGTGATTTTGTCGCCATTTTTAAGCACTTGGGTATCACCGCCGGGGGAAATTTCAATATATTGCGCCCCCAGCAAGCCCGCTGTGTAAATGCTCGCAAAAGAATCTTTAGGCAAATCATTATATTGGCTACCAATCACCATCGTGACCACCGCCTCGAAGGTTTTGGGATCAATTTGAATGCTCGATACGCGGCCAATCGTGACCCCCGCAAGCTTAATGGGCGAGCGATCGGTTAAGCCGCCAATATTGTCGAATTGAGCACTAACCGTATAGCCACTCACCGAACTTGTGCCGAAATCGCTCCATTTAAGCGTCAGTACTAACAAGGCAAGCATGCCTGCCAGCACAAAAGCCCCGACGACAATTTCAATACCCCGTTGCGTATTCATCATTCAAGCCCCAAACATCCAAGCGGTCAAAATAAAATCTAAACCCAGCACCAATAAAGAGCTCAAAACGACGGTTCGCGTCGTCGCCCGCGAAATACCCAGAGAGGTCGGTTCCGCATTAAAGCCCTCAAAAACAGCGACTAAACCAATGACAACACCAAAAACAAGACTTTTAATGACCCCATTCATCACGTCATCCATGGGCTGCATTTGCTGCTGAATTTGTCCCCAATAAGAGGCGGCATCGACCCCCAGCACCACGACACCAATAAAATAACCACCCGCTATCCCCACCAAAGAGAATAGGCCGGCCAACAGCGGCATCGCAATCACCGCCCCCCAAAACCTAGGCGCAATCACACGACGAAGCGGATCTACCGCCATCATTTCCATGGCCGCAAGCTGTTCGGTGGTTTTCATTAACGCAATTTCAGCGGTAACCGCGGAACCAGCGCGACCGGCAAATAATAGTGCGGTCACCACCGGCCCCAACTCACGCACCAAAGACAGGGCGACCATAACCCCAAGAGATTCAGTCGCGTTGAATTTAGATAAAATATTAAAGCCCTGCAGCCCCAACACCAGGCCGACAAACCCACCGGAGATTACAATAATCACCAACGACAACACACCAATGGCATAAATTTCTTGCACAATCAGCTTCGGTCGAGTCCAGGCGGGAATCAGCCGCCCCATTAATTGCCGGATAAACAACGTAAGCTGGCCGGTGTGGGCAGCCGCCGATAAAACCCCCTGCCCCAAGGCAGCAAGGCCATTGAGTAATGCAGTGAGCACGCGATTCATCGGGTGCCTCTTAAAGCTGAGCGCTTATCAGAGGGCGGTTTTAACCCTAATGCATTGGCCAAATAATTTGCCGATTGCTGGCTGGCTTGCGACTGATTATCATCCGGCGCCCCTTCAAGAAACTGACGCAAAAAAGGCACGTGCGGCATTTGCGCCCGCAGCTCATCGGGCGAGCCTTTAGCCACCACTCGGCCCTCATTAATCACGAACACACAATCTGCGATGGCAAACACCTCGGCCACATCGTGCGATACCAGCACACTGGTTAACCCCAGCGCTTGATTCAATGAAGCAATTAACCGAAGCAGCACGCCCACATTAATGGGGTCTTGACCCGTGAACGGTTCATCGTACAGCATGAGCTCAGGGTCTAACGCCAGCGCGCGCGCCAACGCCACCCGCCGCGCCATGCCGCCCGATAATGCCGCGGGCATTTGGTCGGCTGCGGCCAACAAGCCCACCGCTTGCAGCTTGAGCGCCACAATTCGCGCAATTAAGGCCGGCGGCAGTCGGGTGTGCTCACGCAGCGGAAAAGCCACGTTGTCCGCCGCCGTTAAATCGGTAAACAACGCGCCATTTTGAAACAGCATACCCAAACGCCGCCGCATGGCTAACAGCGCTTGACTGGAGGCCTTTCCCATATCCAAACCATCGACCAGCACACGCCCAGACTTCGGTTTTATTTGGCCGCCAATGAGTCGCAACAACGTGGTTTTACCGGTGCCAGATGGCCCCATGATGGCGGTAATTTTGCCCCGAGGAATGGCCATATCAATCCGGTCGAAAATTAAATTTCGCCCACGAGAGAAGCTCATCTGTTCAAATTGGATAAAAGAATTCATTGAATTAACACAGCCTTACCACCCCAAGAGTTCTAGCAGCGTTTGCGCCCGATTTAACGTCGCAACCGAGGGCGGATTGCCTGCGATAAATAAGGCGCATGACTCATGCGGGGCTTGCGCCGCAAACGCTTCAAACCACGTGCGCAGTGTCAAAGGTTCCGCGCAGGCGGGAATCAACCCTACGCGCGCGCCCACCACATCGCTGCCTGGCGACCAGATTAACGCACCGGGCGGCAACACAATCACGCTTAAATCAGGATTCGCATGCTGCCAATTTTGCAACACGGCAGAATCCCCGTCGCCCGCCCAAACCGTGCGTACAGGCTTTGGTGCCCTAGCAATTGCTTCAAGCACATCGTCTAAATCGGGGTCATCCGCACCCACCCAAATCGCCTGAGTGAGCAATACTAAATAATTGGCTCGCCAATCTTCCGGCAAGCCTTCAGGGTAAAAATCCTGCAACAAAGAGGGCACCAAGCGCTGGTGCAAGCCTATTTTAATGTCGAGACCGGCGGGTGGGATTAATGTCATTTAAGTTAATTCACGCAACAGCCGAAAGCCCAAATTAAGGTCAATTTCATGCTCATGGCGCATGGCGCGAGATGCGCTGCGGCAGGCGCCGGGGCCATCAAACCAAGAGCCTCCGCGCACCACATGAAAATGCCGATGCCGACTATCTGGGCTTTTAAATGGGTTATCGCCCGAACGCGGGGTTGAGCGGTAACTATCGCGCCAATGATCGAGGGTGAACTCCTGCATGTTGCCATGCATTTCACACAAGCCCCACGCGTTAGGGGGCAAAGCGCCCACTCGAACAGGGCGGCCAATGCCACAAATAAATAATCCGCGCGTGCAATGCAAGCCGCCAGAACAATTCACTTCTTCGCGGCGGATTTTATCGCCAAAATAAAACATTGTTTGCGTATCGGCGCGCGCGGCATATTCCCATTCCGCCTCCGTGGGCAGACGATAATGCTGCTGCGTTTCCAAAGACAACCAAGCGGCATAAGCCATCGCATCTTTAATGGATACGTTAAAGACCGGAAACTCCTCGTCTGTCCAAGAATAAGGACGGGGGCGTTTATGCCCCGTGGCGATTAAAAACTGGTTGTATTCGCGTCGGCGAATCGTGCCTTGGGTTAAGGCAAAAGCACGCGAAAAAGTCACCTCATGCTGCGGCATTTCACAGGATTGCGCCTGATATTCCGATGACTTTGCGCCCATAATGCACTGCCCGGCCGGAATAAAGGCCAAAGCCGGCGCCGGGCTACCATCTTTAAGATAATCGCAAAACAACACTTCCTGGTTTAAAGCGGCAGCGGCCTGCTTTTGACGCAGCGCGGCATTCTCGCGTTCATCCCGACTGACATTCATCACGGCCAAGCTCACAAACTAAACCCCCACAAGGTCACTCGAACTAAAACAATGCGACAGCAATTCACGCCGGTTTATTTTTAGCCGATGATAGCAGTTAAAAATAATAAGCACGCTATCAAATCAAGCCGCGCAGCGTGTCTTCTTTTAAGATTAGCAAACGCAGCGTCTTTCTTCAGGGCGCTGCCTGCTATACTTTGCAGCCGTTTGAACGCGACATCATAACGAATATCTATGAATCCTAATAATCTCTTAAGCATGGCAAAACAAGTCATCGAGATCGAGACGCAAGCCTGCCAGGCGTTAAGCAGCCGCCTTGATGGCGCATTCATCACCGCCTGCGAGCTAATTTTGCGCTGTGATGGCCGAGTCATCGTCACCGGTATGGGCAAATCCGGACATATCGGCGGCAAAATTGCGGCCACCTTAGCGAGCACCGGCACCCCGGCTTTTTTTGTGCATCCCGGGGAGGCCAGCCACGGCGATTTAGGCATGATTACCCGCAAAGATGTGGTCATCGCCTTATCCAACTCAGGGGAAACCGCTGAAATCCTCGCTATTGTGCCCATTATCAAACGATTGGGATCGCCACTTATCGCCCTAACCGGCCGGCCGCAATCGACTTTAGCGCTATCGGCTGATGCCCATTTAAATGTTGCCGTCGAGCGGGAGGCCTGCCCGCTGAACCTCGCGCCGACCGCCAGCACGACAGCCGCCCTGGTCATGGGGGATGCCTTGGCGGTTGCCCTGCTGGATGCCCGGGCGTTTCAACCTGAAGATTTTGCGTTATCGCATCCCGGCGGCACTTTGGGGCGACGCTTATTATTGCGGGTGCGTGATGTGATGCATGTAGGCGATCGCATCCCGATGGTGCGCTACCACCAAACCATTAAACAAACCTTAATTGTGATTTCCTCGGGCGGTTTGGGCATGACCGCCGTGGTGGATGAAGATCAGCATTTACTGGGCTTGTTTACTGATGGCGATTTACGGCGGATTTTAGATCAAGAAGATTATGATCTGAATCAACACATTGAACGCGTTATGATTAGAAACCCGCGCACCTGCACACCAGATATGCTGGCTGCAGAAGCCTTAACCCTGATGGAGCATAATAAAATCAATGGCTTAATTGTTATTGATTCTGATAACCACATTGTGGGCGCATTAAATATGCACGATTTATTACGCGCCGGCCTTGTCTAGCGCTTTTGCTCAATTTAACGAATAACGTAATGAACACACCCGATTTACTAACCCGTTTAACCCAAGTGCGCGCCCTGGTTCTTGATGTGGACGGCGTTCTCACCGATGGCCGGCTGCACTTCACCGAACAGGGTGAGGAGCACAAAATATTTCATTCCCGTGATGGCCACGGCATCAAAATGGCACAAAAAATTGGGATTGAAGTCGCCATCATTTCGGGGCGAGCTTCGCCTGCCCTGCGGCATCGCGCGGAGAACCTCGGCATCACCCATTGCTTAATTGGGGTAAAAGACAAAGGCGCCGCCCTAGAAACACTTATCCAAACGCTCGGCATCAGCCTGCAAGAATGCGCCGTGATGGGCGATGATGTCATTGACTTACCCATGCTGAACCGCGCGGGTTTAAGCGTTACTGTCGCCGATGCGCCTGCCCTCATTCGCGCCCGGGTAAACTGGGTAACCCGCTTACCCGGCGGCCATGGTGCCGTGCGTGAACTGATTGATCTTATCATTAATGCCCGCGATGCTTGGCCGCTCGTACTGGCCGATTACCAGTAGCACCCTATGCCGATCAACGCCTTAAGCCAATGGGGAATTACCGCACTATTATTCGCCGTGCTGGGCGGCTTGATTTGGAAAAACGTATCCGTGCAACCCCCCGCACAAAACCTGCCGCCCGCGCCGTTCGATCAACGGTTTACGGATTTCACCGCCCGGGCATTTAATCCAGCGGGTGCATTGGCTTGGACACTCACCGGCAGCACCTTAACGCACCTAACTTCCGATCAGGGCTATCAAATTCGCAGCCCAGATTTTTTAATGCAAGCCCGCGATGCCGACACACCGCCCTGGCGACTGACCGCCCCCACGGGCACAGCCAATGAACCATTAAGCGAGGTGCTGCTCGAAGGCGGGGTCGAAGGCAGTCGCGCCGCCTTCAACAGCAAAGCGAAGGGCGGGATGCAAGGTGCGATCAAATTTACCACAGCCGCTTTAACCCTAAAACCTAAGCAACAGATGGCGTTAAGCCAAGACCCTACCCATTTTGCCGAACTGGATCGCAAAAATCAGCCGCTTTGGACCAGCGATTCAACCGGTTTTAGCCTGAATTACGCCGCCAATCTATTTAAGCAAGACTCGGTTCGCGACCAGTATAATCAGCCCAAAATTGAACACGGCTCAAATCAAAACCCCGGCATCCGCACGAACGCCAATCTCCCTGCAGGAGCGCAACCTTAATGTCACACCGCCCCCTCCGATTGCCCACGCGCTTTGGCGCATTATTATTTCTCGGCACCAGCATTTGGCTGCTTATGCCTGCGGCATGGGCAAGCAAAGCCGATCGCACCCAGCCGATTGATGTCGCCGCCAATGAAAAAGTCACCGATTATAAAAACGGCACCAGTATCTACACCGGCAATGTCATTATTAACCAAGGCAGCTTGCACGCCACGGGGAGCAAAGCCACGCTGTATGTTAAAGACGGCCAACTGATTCGCGCCGTATTGGAAGGCAGCCCAGCTACCTTTCAAGAGCTTGATGATAAAGGCTTATTGGTTAAAGGCGATGCCAACAATGCCAACTATCTGGCCACTGAGCAAAAAGTGATTCTGACCGGCAACGCCCATCTTTTTCGCCAAGGCGACACCCTCGATTCACAACAAATTACCTACGATATGAAGGCAGAAGTGGTTCAGGCGGGGGGTAAAGCGGGCGGTGAGCGCGTGCATGTCGTGATCCAGCCGCGCAACAAAGATCAAACCAAAAGTGCCGAGCCAAACAGTACACCCAGCACCACACAAAGCGGCAGCGACACCCCGAGCCTAAGCCCAGAAAAACCGACCTCCGCGCCAAAACCTACACAGCCATGAGCATCAAGCCCCCTGCAGCGCTCCTGCAAGCCGAATCCCTCGTAAAGCACTATGGCGCAAGGGTCGTGGTTCAAGGCGTATCGCTTGAGGTGCATGCCGGCGAAATTGTTGGGCTGCTCGGCCCCAATGGCGCGGGGAAAACAACCAGTTTTTATATGATCGTAGGCCTAGTTGCCGCCGATCAGGGGCAAATCTGGCTCAATGGCATAGATATAACCCTCATGCCCGTCAACCAGCGGGCGCAATTGGGTTTGGGCTATTTACCGCAAGAGGCTTCCGTATTTCGCAAACTCAGCGTGGAGCACAATATCCTCGGCGTGCTGGAATTGCGCCGCGATTTATCGCGGAAAGCGCGCGAGCAAGCGCTGGAGTCGTTATTAGAAGATCTGCATATAAGATCCATTCGCAAAACCCTAGGGCAAGCGCTCTCGGGGGGCGAGCGGCGGCGCGTTGAAATTGCCCGAGCACTGGCCGCCGACCCCAAGGTGATTTTACTCGATGAGCCTTTTGCTGGGGTTGACCCCATCTCCGTGATTGATATTCAACGCATTATTCAACATCTGAGTGCGCGGGGCATCGCGGTGCTGATTACCGATCACAACGTGCGCGAAACCTTAAGTGTGTGCGAGCGCGCCTACATTGTCTCCGATGGCAAAATTTTAGCCGAAGGCAGCCCCCAAGCGATTTTAGATAACCCGCAAGTGCGCGCGGTGTACCTAGGTGAACATTTCACCCTCTAAACCTTAGGTGCACTGCAATCGACTGGTCGTGCAACGCAAATTTCAGTTAAACTTTATGGCATGTTGATGACACTCCAATTTTGCCCCCGTCACACCAGCCGCATTTTCTGCGGTTCTTGGGTGGCGCCTCTCTATTCTTATGATCGGCTCGGGTTATGAAGGCGGGTTTAGAGCTTCGTTTTGGCACAAATTTGGCGATGACGCCACAGTTGCAGCAATCGATTCGTCTATTGCAACTGTCAACCCTTGAGCTCGCACTAGAAATTCAGCAGGCGGTAGACACAAACCCCCTCCTCGAAATTGTCGAAACCGAAGAGTTTGGCGATCGCGATGAGGCATTTGCCGAAACCAGTGATACCGCTTTAAGTCTTGATACCCCCCTTCAAGCCGATCCCAATGCGCAATCGGGCGAAGCCTTGCTTGAGCCCAATCATGAGCTCACGCCCGATGATCCCTTCGCGCTCGACACCCACTGGGAAGATTATTTTGAAGCCGATGGCAGTACAAGCTTCAGTGGCGCTGAACAAAATCACGATGAGTACGACCCCTACGCCACCACCTCAAATGGCGTGGAATCACTCCGCGATCATCTCTTAAGCCAAATCCACTTAACGCACCTAACCCCGCGCGATACAGCCATTGCCACAGCCATTATTGAATCGATTGATCCCACCGGCTACCTTGCCGACTCGCTCGAAGAAATTCAAACCGTGCTGGCAGCCGATTGGCCGGATATTGCCCTAGAAGACGTGAATACGGCCTTGCACCTCGTGCAATCGCTCGACCCCATCGGCATTGGCGCGCGGGATTTAAATGAATGTTTAAGCCTGCAATTACGCCAAAAACCGGACGCCACACCCTACAAGCAAACCGCACTAGAAATTTGCGAGCGCAATTTAATTGAAGCCATTGCCCAGCGCGAGTACGCGCAAGTTTTACGCACATTATCGATTGATCAAGCCACGCTCGAAGGCGCTCTGTTGCTGCTGCAAGGGTTAAACCCGAGACCCGGCGCCGCCGTGGGCAGCGTCGCGGCCGACTACCTCATCCCCGATGTCTTGGTGAGCCTGCGCATGGGTCAATGGCAAGTGGATTTAAATCCTGAAATCGCACCCAAATTGCGGGTGAACCAAACCTACGCCCGCATGATTAACCGCAGCTCACGCGGTGAAGATGCAAGCTACATTCGCAGCCATCTGCAAGAAGCCCGCTGGTTTATTAAAAGTTTGCGCAGCCGCAACGAAACCCTACTCAATGTCGCCCGCTCAATTGTGGCTCGGCAAACTGCTTTTTTTGAACAGGGCGAAACCGGGATGCGCCCGTTGGTGCTGCGAGAAATTGCCGAAGAGCTTGAACTCCATGAATCGACCGTCAGCCGCGTCACCACCCAAAAATACATGCTGACCCCACGCGGTACCTTTGAATTCAAATACTTTTTTTCAAGCCATGTAGGCACGAGCGATGGCGGCGAATGTTCAGCCACTGCCATTCGCGCCATGATAAAAAAATTGGTGAGCGAAGAAAATCCACGCAAACCCTTGTCGGATGCCAAAATTGCCGACATATTGATCGAACAAGGCATTGATGTCGCAAGGCGAACAATCGCCAAGTACCGTGAGGCAATGGGCATTGCCTCTTCCACTGACCGCAAGCGCCTAATTTAAAAGGCCAAAGGAGCACGTATGCAAATCGAAATTACCGGCCACCATGTCGATATTACCGATGCCTTAAGAGATCATATTCAAACCAAATTCAGCAAGCTTAAACGCCATTTTGAAAAGGTGATTAATGTCCATGTTGTGTTAACGGTCGAAAAAAAGGTGCAAAAAGCCGAAGCGACCCTACACATGAGCGGCAATGATGTCCACGCCGATGCCGAATCTGAAGATATGTACGCCTCGGTTGATCTGATGGTTGATAAACTCGATCGCCAAATTATGAAACACAAAGAGAAAATGACCGATCACCGGTAATATCCAAACCCTTTGCTCAAGCGCACATTGGGGCATACTCAATCAAAGAGATGCCCCTATAGTTTTGTTGGCGTATGCTGGCACTCGCGCCCATTAGCCCAAGAAACGCTCAAGGTATCGCCCACTTAATTTGATTTTGGCGCACAAAGGTGTTGCATGAATATCGATGATTTGTTCCCGTTAAATCGGATTTTGATTGATGAAGTTTATCAAAGTCGTAAACGGGCACTGGAAGTGCTGGCGGGGCTATTAGCCGACGATCAGCTCGGTGGCGCCCATGCCACCCATATTTTTGAGCTTTTAATTGAGCGCGAACGGCTAGGTTGCACCGCCATCGGCCGGGGCATCGCAATACCCCACAGCCGAGATAAAGACATTTTACGCCCGCGCGGTGCCGTGATTCGGCTGAACGAAGGCATCGATTTTGGCGCAGACGACAACCAGCCGGTTAGTTTAATTATCGGCTTGATTGTGTCTGAAGAATGCCCCGAGTCGCATTTGAAGATGCTCGGCTTGCTGGCGCAACATTTAAGCAACGATGAAGACCGAGACGCCATCATGAACACCCAAAGCCCCGAGCGCATTCGGGGGCTTATGCGCGAATGGCTCTCTGAACTTGCCACCACCGACGATTAACCCAGCGGGCGCCACAACTGTGTTATCCCCCGCCCCCCCCAATTTATTCCCCCTGGATTTGGCGCTCTCGCCGCCGATGGAATTTGAGATTTATTGCAGCCTATGGGATACCACGCTGCCATTTGCCGCCTACAACCCGCTCGACCCCGCGCCCATCGCCTTCATTGACTCCCGCATACGCAGGGCTCTGGCCACGCGGCAAGAATCGCTCCCGCCCACCCGCCGGCAATATATTTTGATGCAAATGCCGCCGGATGAAGCCGCCGCTTGGCTATTGCAGCACCCCGCCCCATTGGCCACGTTTTTTTACACCGAGCACGATACGGCCACCGTGAGCGCTTGGCTTCAATCCTGCCGCCAAATGCAAAAATGCTCATGGCAGCACGGTGTATTTATGGAAGTGGCCGGCTCAGGGGTTTTAATCACCGGGCATTCGGGTATTGGTAAAAGCGAATTAGCGCTTGAGCTCCTCTCACGCGGGCATCGGCTGATTGCTGATGATGCCCCTTATTTTATTCAAGGCCGGCAAGGCATTGAAGGCTACTGCCCCGAAAATATCCGCGATTTACTGGAAGTGCGTGGCTTGGGCATCATCAACGTTCGTGATTTATTTGGCGCTAATGCCCTGAAATATCGAAAAAATTTACGTCTCGTGATTGAGCTCTATACCGCCGATCATAAAAACCTGAGTGCAGAATCCCGCCTGCATGGTGAGCGCGGCCAAAGCATCATTTGTGCGCAAGCGATCCCCTTATTTCGTTTGCCCATTGCGCCGGGGCGCAACATCGCCGTGTTTGTCGAAACCGTCGTTCGCCAGCATAATCTTGAGCGTTCAGGACATACGGGCTCAAAGTTGGCTAAACATGGGGGCGAGGCTACTCCACAGCCAAGTCCACCAAACAGCGCGCACGTGCGTTAAACCAAGATCAACCCGAGGTCAACTCAGTGCACCGTGATAACCCAAAACATTCAAGGCGAGCTATGAGCTTAACAATGATTTTCCGCATGATGATCCGCACGCCTGCGCGCAAGGTACGCATTTGAACAATCACGACGTAAACGCTGTGCCCAAATCCAGCGTATCGGTGCTCATCGTGACCGGACAATCTGGCTCGGGCAAATCCGTGGCGCTGGCCGCACTCGAAGATGCAGGATTTTATTGCATTGATAACCTGCCGCCCGAGCTTTTAGCAAACCTGCTCGAAACCTATCAGCAAGGCCATATTAAAGCCCCCTCGATTGCCATCGGCATTGATGCGCGCTCATCGGAGGCGGCTTTGGCAGAGCTGCCCGAGCGAATTACCGAGCTTAAGCGGCTGTATCCTGAGCTTAAAATTCAAAGCCTTTATTTAGAGGCCAGCATACCGCGCATTGTGGCGCGCTTTAGCGAGACACGGCGACGCCACCCGCTATCAAACCGGCATGAAAATTTACTGCAAGCGATTGAACAAGAAGCCGACATGCTCGCCGCCATGCGCCAGCAAGCCGATTTGCTGATTGATACCAGCAACACGACCGTGCATCAAATCCGCGAAGATTTGCACCAGCGTCTTTTAGGGGCGGGCACAAGAGGGCCGGTTATTTTGTTGCAATCATTTGGCTTTAAAAATGGCATTCCACTCGATAGCGATTTTGTATTTGATATCCGCCACTTACCCAATCCGCACTGGTTGCCTGATTTGCGTGGGTTTAATGGCCAATCCGAGGTGATAGCTCATTACCTTGAAGCGCACCCCATTACCGTTCAAACCCGCACTCATTTACACGATTTTATTCAAAGCACCCTGACGGAACTTGTCAAAACCGATCGCAGCTATGTCACCTGCTCGATTGGCTGCACGGGGGGCAAACACCGCTCGGTTTATATGGTCGAGCATCTTTTTTTAGATTTAAAACCGATATTTTCAGAGCTTCTCATCCGGCACCGTGATCTTACTCCGGCCGCTTGACCCACACAGGATCGTACAATGACCGTTGGTATTTTATTGATTTGTCACAACCATATTGGCGAGCAGTTACTTGAAACCGCAACCGACATGCTCGAAAAAGTGCCCATGCCCGCCGCAGAGCTCCCCGTGCACCAAGACGATGACCCGATCGATTTGCTGAACAGAGCGCGCCGACGCATCATTGAGCTCGATCAAGGGGACGGCGTGTTGGTGCTCACCGATATGTACGGCTCAACACCCTCTAACATTGCCCATAGGCTTAAAGATCAAGATCGGCGGGTGCGGGTTATTTCTGGGGTAAATTTACCCATGGTGGTCCGCGCCATGAATTACCCCCAGCTCAATTTGGCTCAAATGGCCGAGCGCGTCGCCACGGGCGGTCGCGAGGGCATTATTGAAGGAGATGGGATTTAATCATGCAACAACACCATGTTGAAATTATCAATCGGTTGGGCTTACACGCCCGCGCGGCCGCGAAATTTTCGACCACCGCCTCACAATATCAGTGCCAAATTAAAGTGCAGTGCCAAGGTAAAACCGTGAATGGCAAATCCATTATGGGGTTAATGATGCTGGCAGCCGCGCGCGGCACTTTTATTCACATCGAGCTTGATGGCGCCGATGAAAACGAAGCACTGGAGGCCTTAATGGCCTTAATTGGCAATCGTTTTGGTGAAGCAGAATAAAACCCACCCTAAGACTCAGCGCCTGAGCTTCGCATTTGCGCCATAAACCGATTCGGATTCAATGCTTTTTCAAGCGCTTTTGGCAGCACATTGGGCTCACCACACAGCTGCGCAGCCAATGCTTCCCCTAAGAGCGCACCCCAGGTTAACCCCCGCGCGCCATGCCCCACAGTCAACCACAAGCCCGGCGCTACGCTGGCACCCCGCAAAGCCCCCACCAAGGGCAGGCGATCAAGGCTTGTCACCCGCAATGCCACCCGCGCCGATGCCCCACTCATCACTTGCACACTGGGCGCTAAGGCGGGGCAAATGGCCCGCAGGCGCGCGGCATTTTCTTGTTGTTCTGCCCTACGAGAGGCTAAATCCACATCTCCAGGTTTAAAACTCGCGCCAAACATCCGCAGCCCTGAATGCCCCTGCCCCACCCGCGCGGGCAAATCCAGCGCATAGCCCTCGCGCATCACCGGTTTTTGCAAGCGCAAAGGCATAACGCTTGAATCGGCCAAATCATGCCAACTGACTTGCCCGCGGCAAACCGTTAGCCCCAATGCCAGATCAGGCACTAAACGCGCAGCCTGCTCCGCATTGGCCAACACCACCTGTTTGGACTTAAATAGCGGTGCGCCGCCAGCCTGCGCCCCCACCCAAAACCCGTCCACCCAAGATAAACGCGCCACCGCACGCGTGTACTGAACCTCAATTTGCGCAGCACGTTGCATCGCCTCTAACCAATCAACCGGCGCAAGCCAACCGGCGTTTGGAAACCACCACCCCGGTTCGGTCAGCGCCACACCCGCCAGCGCGCTGAGCTCATCAGGCGGGCACCAGCGCGCCACATCGCCCGATAGCCCTAACGCACGAGCAATTTGCGCCTGACGCAAGGCATGGACAGCATCGCGCGCTAGGGCAATAACACCGGAAAAATCAGCCGCTAGACAAAAGCCTGCGCGCTGTAGCTGCAAAATTTCAGCCTGCATAAACCCCAAACCCATCAGCGTTAGGCGGGTAGTGGCATTGCAATCAAGGCTTAACAGCGGGCTTATGATGCCGGCCGGATTCCCTGATGCGCCGGCACCGAGCATTGGGGCTTGGTCAAACACCTGAACCGGAATATGTCGGCGTTGCAATGCGTGCGCCGTAGTCATGCCCGCAATGCCCGCCCCAATCACCACAACCGACTGCGGGCGGGGTTCTGCACGGGGGCTGCGGCTGCGTGGTAAAACCCGCAGTTGCGCCACTAATTGATGTTTTTTAAGACCATAGCCCGGCACTTTTTCAACTAAAAAACCCGCGGCCATTAAACCGCTGGCCACCGCGCGAGCAGAAGAATAGGTGGCAAGCCGTGCACCAGGAGCACCCAAACGCGCCAAGGCCCGAAAAACCCCGTCCGACCACATAGCCGCGTTTTTACTTGGGCTAAACCCATCTAAATAAAAGGCATCAAAAGGCCCGTGCAACTGCTTTAGCGCCGAGTCAACATCGCCATAAATCAGGGTGAGTGCAATACGCCCACCGGCTAAATACCGGCGATGAAAACCCGGGATTGCTTGCGGCCACTGCGCTGCTAATTCTTCTGCCAAGGGGAGAAGCATCGGCCATGCGGCAGCCATGCGCAAAAAATCGGCTGGGTGCCACGGATGTTTTTCAATCGAATAAAAATTCAACCCAGCGTCCAAAGCCGAACCTGAGGCCGACCCTGAAGAGGTGTGCGACAACGAGGGCTGATTGGCCTCATGCACGGGTTGGGCATTAAGCCATGCATGCGCGGTGCAAAGAAAACTCAAGCCCGTACCAAAACCCAATTCCAGCACCGAGGTGGATAATCTCGCTGAAAATCGGGCGGGCAATTGCGTGCCACGAATAAATACCGCCTGTTTTTCGGCTAATGCCCCCAAAAGCCCGGCGGTGTGCGAGAAGTAAATATCGCCATAGCGCAAGCTGCGCGGTAATCCTTCAGCCGACCAAGCTACATCGGCTAATTCCAGCTGGCAGTGATTTTGCAGCGCCTTTACTTCTGGTGTAATCAACGTTTTTCGCCCTCATAAATTATCCAAACGCCTGCGCGCCGCTAACCACTCAAATAAAGCCGGCCCATTCCAATTGACAGCCTTATCAAAACCCGTCACATTCCCTTAAAAGGGTCTCTGATTAAATCAATAGTGCCTCTGGCTGCGTTGTGACAGCCCTTTGCCAAGGGCTGCGGCCATTCGCTGCGGGCTGCGCCGAGCCTATGCCCCCTTGGCGATCCCGCAGAGACACCAGCGATTTAATCAGAGGTTCCTTAAATAACGAGTTAAATCAAAGGATGTCCCAGCTCATGAGCCAGAATAATTCCGAATCAAAAGAACATCGTCACCATACGCGCACCGCGTTAGACTTGCCGGCTGAATTAAAAATTGATGCCACAACGCATGCCGTATGGATTCAAGATATTTCACTCAAGGGCGTGCTAATCACCTACCCTGCCCAATCCCTTAAGCTCATTGAGCCACAAAGTACGGGGCACCTAGTGATATTATCTGACCCAGAACGGATTGCTCTGCTTGAATTAGATATCCACATTGTTCGCATCAACACAGGGCTAATTGGTGCGACTTGGGGTACCATTGATTTGGATAATTTAACTGCTCTGCGCGAGTTACTAAATGCCCATTTCGCCGACCATGCTTTACTCAAGCGCGAACTATTTGAGTTAGTTCATTAAAATTATTAATCCCACGCTTCAAGAATTCGTTACAAGGACGCATCCCGCATGTTTGATTACACGCACGACCACGCGCAGTCCCATGAAATACTCCGACTGGTTTTAGTTGAGCTATCTGCCCTAAATTTACCGCCCAACCCAATCTATTTCACTTTGTTTTATGAGCGCGCCCTCAAGCGGGACGCCAGTTTAAATAAAGATATTGATGATGCCATCAACGGTGAAAGCGGCTTAACAATAGACTTGGCGCAAGAAATATTCGATACCCATTTGCTTAATGGCTCAATCAAAGAAATGAGTCATGCGCAATCAACCTTATTGCGCTTAATTCGCAACGTCATGATGCAAATGCTCAATACAGGAAACGAGTTTTCAAATTACGCCTCAACTTTGGGTGATTTTATCCTCAAAGTTGATCGCAGCGAATCGGTGGAAGATATCCGCGCGCTCACGGCCGAGGTGATTGACGATTCACGCCAAATTGAGCGCAGCTCCCTTGAAGCCTCTGATCGCCTCACCAATGCCGGTGAGCAAATCACCAAACTCAAAGAAGAGTTAGAAGCGGCCAGGCGCGATGCGCGTACCGACCCGCTCACCGGCTTAGCCAATCGGCGCGGCTTAAATGAGCTCCTGCAACAGCGCATTAATGCCTACCTTCAAGATAAAACCTCGTTTTGCGTCATCTTGGCCGATATTGATCACTTTAAACGCATTAATGACAGTTATGGCCATTTGGTGGGCGACAAAATTTTACGATTTGTCGCCCGCACCCTCATGGCCAATATTAAAGGCCAAGACAGTGTGATTCGATTTGGCGGTGAAGAATTTGCCATTATCCTGCCCTACACCCATTTTGAAGGCGCCATTACCGTCGCCCAACAATTGCGCCAAAAAATTGCCACCTCGCGCTTGCGATTGGCAGAAAGTGGCCGCGATTTAGGCGGGCTCACCATTTCGCTCGGCGTGGCCTGCGTTGATCAATCCGATTCCCCGGAAACGCTACTACGCCGGGCGGATGATGGTTTATTAAAAGCCAAAGCCGAAGGGCGCGATCGGGTGGTTGGCATCGCGCCGCCCAGCGTTGAGGCGCGATGACTCATCGCTAATTTAGCCCCGCTTGCCCTGCATAGGGAGCATGCTGGGCATCAAACCCCATCAAAACTCTCAGTTGAACTTCACCCTCTTATCTATCAAAATGCTTTGCTCATTGATTAGAAATATTAATTAGTCAACTTGATTAATAAGGCTTTGAGTAATTCCCACGGTTCCCAAACTGTAACATGGTGGGTGTCTGGCTCATTTTCCAGCCTGTTCTCTGAGGATTAAACACCATGCTTTCTTTTGGCTTTACCCCGCCCATTAATATCCGCCAAGTTAGCCAAAAAGCGGCTGCTTTGGGGGCGCACCGCGCGTTACAATCCAAAACCGACCTCAATGGCATCATCACCCATGCCAGTCGGTCTTTAGCGGAAATTTCTGGATTTTCGGTCGATGAACTCATCGGTCAACCGCATAATATTTTGCGCCACCCTGATATGCCAGATTCCGTGTATTACCTTATGTGGCAAAGCATCAAAGCCGGTGAGGAATTTTTTGGCATGGTCAAAAACCGCTGCAAAAACAGCGATCATTATTGGGTGATGACGCGGGTTGCCCAAATTATAGAGAACGGCACGCCCATTGGTTATAGCTCAGCGCGCTTTACCCCGAATGCCGATCTGATTCCCGCCTGGGAAGATTTATTTACCCGCATGCGCGAGGCAGAACAATCAAGTGGTTTTAGTGATGACCGCCGATTCAAACCCGCCAGCGACGTGTTAAATAAATTTGTGCAGCGCAAAGGCTTTGATACCTTGGGGCAATTGGTGCTCTCACAACGCTCATAACCCCATTTCGGCAGAAGGTATGCCACTCTAAAAACCGCCATCAAATCTAGTTTTGTTCAAATGAATCGGCCTATTTAGTGGCTATTCTAGCTAAGGTATGTCATCTGAGTCGCTAGCATTTACTCAAAATGCGGGATACCATTTTTTTTGTCGGGAATTAGCGCGTATCTTCGGTATACTGCCTAACCTCTCATCGGCCACTGCCGTGCCGCTTGACTCACTTTATCCCAAATAAACTGGAGCCCAACGATGCAAATTGAACATCACGACCTCGTTCACGAATTCCCAGAGCACAAAGAACGCATTCATCAGTTAAAAATGGAACATCATCATTTCGCTCAGTTATTCGAAAAATATCACGCCCTGAATAATGAAATTGAGCAAGCCGAAAAAAACGATCTGCCCATTTCGGATGAACACGCTGAAACCCTAAAAAAACAACGTCTTGAACTTAAAGATCAGCTATACGCCATCATCACCGCCGCTTAATACCCGTTTAAGCCGCCTAATTAAAAAGCCCGGAATAACCGGGCTTTTGTTATTTTTCAGGCGCATTCAACCTGGGCTGCCGGTTTTTTCAAACAAATCCAGCGCTTTTTTCACCTCAGCGATATACGTCATCGCAGGCCCACCGCCCATCACAATCGCCACTTGACACACATCAATAATTTCCGCGTGCGTGCCACCCGCCTGCAAAACCTTATTCACATGAATGCCAATGCAGTACACGCAGCGCGCGGTAATTGCCATGCCAAGGCCAATTAATTCCTTGGTTTTAGTATCCAGCGCGCCATTGCCTAGGGCGGTGCTCATAAAGCCATCGAAGGCTGCCATAGTGGCGGGCGCTTCGCGCATCATAAGGCCCATACCTTGTTTAAAATCGTGCATGGTTTGTTCCATATCAGTACTCATCAAGAGGCTCCTTCGGTTAAAACACCGTGTGTAGGGTAAGTAATACAACCCATTGTGCGCGCAAAATATGACACAACCACAGCAAATCATCCGCATTCATCCCAAGCACTCACCCAACCAACCAACCAGCCAGCCAGTACGCGCTGTGCGACACTGTTTTGTCATGCCCATTGGCTATAAAGAACGCTCAACGCCCTACCCTCCTGGATTATCCTATGCCCAATACCGCCGCCCCGCTTGATTTAATCACCCCATTACTGGCTGAAATAAAAACCTTAAACGAGGCCGGCGAAGCACTGGAACAGCGCATGAGCGATGCTTTGGCCCAAATCCACCCAAATTTTGCCGAAAGTAGCCGTAATTTTTTACGCTATCTTGGGGTGCGGCAGCACGATATTCGCCCCTTGCAGCGTGCGCTCGCTTTGCGCGGCTTATCGTCATTTGGCTTGCTTGAAACCCATGTTCAAGCATCGCTTGCGAGTGTGTCGCACCGCTTGGAAGAAATGCGCGGCGATGCCCCCCGCCCCACCCACGGCCAAAACATCGACTTTCACACCGGCTTTGCCCGCTTGCAGGAACACACGCGTGATTTATTGGGCGATATGCAAGGCAACCGCGACGTGCGCATTATGGTGACTTTACCAAGTGAAGCGGCAACCGATACCACCCTCATTCCCAAGCTCATGGAAGCGGGCATGGATATTGCGCGCATTAACTGCGCCCATGATGAGGTGGCGGCTTGGCGCAGCATGATTGAGCAAATCCGCCATTCCGCCCTGAACCTAGGCCGATCCTGCTTGGTGCAAATTGATTTAGCCGGCCCCAAATCCCGCACGGGTGCGCTGCGCACGCAAGGGCAAATTTTAAAGGTGCGCCCGCAGCGCGATTTTCAGGGGCGCGTCACCGAAGAGGCCCTGCTTTGGGTGATCCACACACCCAGCCACCCCGACGCAAATCTACAAACCGCAATCCCCAAGCTCATCTTGGCGCACGCATCGGCAGCGGTCGATAGCCTTCATGACAAGGGCGCAGCGCCCGCAAACCCAGAGGCAAATCCAGAGGAAAAAGCTCACACTGCGACCTTTGAAGATACCCGCGGCCAAACCGCCATCGCCCGCATTATTCAAACCACAGACGCAGGTTTTTTGCTGGCGTTCAACCACACGCACTACATTGCCGAGGGCACCCGCATTCAATTTAGCCACGAGCCCAGGTTTAATGGGCGCCTGACCGGCACGCCCCTTATCGCAGAAGAGATACGCCTCAAGATGGGCGACACGCTCTGCCTGACGCGCGCGCCCCTACCCGGCACCGCCGCGCACTACGCCGAGGATGGCTGCCTCATCCACCCCGCCCAACTGCACTGCACGCTTGAGGCGGCGTTCACCGATGCCAAACCCGATCAATCGGTATGGCTAGATGATGGTCGCATCGGCGGGCTGATTTTAAGCAATGATGGCGAGGTGATTCACGTAACCATCACCCACGCCGCGCTAGAAGGCAGCAAAATCAAAGCAGAAAAAGGAATTAATTTCCCGGATACTGATTTTCATACCCCCGCGCTCACTGAAAAAGATTTGGCCGATCTGGCCGCGCTGGCGCATGAGATTGATATTGTTGCACTTTCATTTTTGCGCACCCCACACGATGTGGAACAACTACAAACCCAATTAACCCAATTAAATGCCGAGGATTTAGGCATCGTCCTTAAAATCGAAAACCGCCAAGCCTTCGCCAACTTACCGCGTATTTTGCTCACCGGCATGCGCAGCAAAAAACTCGGCGTGATGGTGGCGCGCGGCGATTTAGCCGTTGAGATAGGCTACGAGCGCCTCTCCGAAGTGCAGGAGGAAATTTTGTGGCTCTGCGAAGCCGCGCATGTGCCGGTGATTTGGGCCACCCAAATTTTAGAAAGCATGGCCAAAAGCGGTGTACCCACGCGCCCCGAGGTAACCGATGCCGCTATGAGCATCCGCGCCGAGTGCGCCATGCTGAACAAAGGCCCCCATATTATCGAAGCCTTAACCTTCTTAAACGCCGTGCTGGGACGCATGGAAGGCCATTACCAAAAACGCATGGCGCTGCGACGCAAGCTCACCATCGCCGAGTTATCGGCGGATTAAGGCGCGCCATGGGCTTTTGAATTTTTACCTCAGCGCACCTCATCGGCCACGTGATACAGGGGATCTTCCTTGATATTCACCTCAACCAAATCGCCAGCTCTCTTCAAAAGTTGGCGGCATTCCGGTGATAAATGCCGTAAATGCAGGGTCTTACCCACCGCCCGATATTTATCGGCCAGGCTGTCGATTGCCTCAAGCGCGGAATGATCGACCACGCGCGATTGGGCGAAATCTAAAATTACCTCATCGGCATCGTGGTGCACATCAAACGCCTCGCTAAATTTGGCTGTGGAAGCAAAAAACAAAGGCCCTTTTATTTCATAAACTTGCTGGCCTTGGGCATTCAGGCTGCGGGTAATGCGCAGTTCCCGCGCGTGATTCCAAGCAAACATCAAGGCTGAAACAATCACGCCCGTGATAACCGCGACGGCTAAATCCGTAAACACCGTGACCAAGGCCACCAGTAACCCCACAAAAACATCCTGCTTTGGCACCCGGCCAAACAAGCGCAGCGAGCCCCATTCAAAGGTGCCAATCACCACCATAAACATAATGCCCACCAGGGTGGCGAGCGGAATCAACTCAATCCATGGTGCCAAAAACAAAATAAACAACAGCAAAAAGCCGCCCGCTGCCATGCCAGAAAGCCGCCCTCGCCCACCGGATTCCACGTTAATAATGGTTTGGCCCACCATAGCACAACCGCCCATACCGCCAAAAAACCCGCAAGCGATATTACCCACGCCTTGCGCCATACATTCGCGATTGGGCTGGCCACGCGTTTCGGTCACATCATCAACGAGCTGCAAGCTCAATAATGATTCGATTAAACCCACGCCTGCCAACACCAACGAATAAGGTAAAACAATCAAAAACGCATCCCAAGTTAAGGGGAAATCGGGCAGATGAAAACTCGGCAACCCGCCGGCAATGCTCGATATATCGCCCACGGTTTTAGTATGTAAATCAGGAAACAAGGCGACCAAGCCAATAGCCAAAAGACTGGTTACCACAATCGCAACTAACGCCGAGGGCACCGCGCGGGTCAATTTAGGCAAAAAATGCGCGATAGCCATGGTGAGAATAATCAAACCCAACATCACCATAAGCGGCGTGCCGACAACCCAATGCAGAGCGCCATCAGCGCCTTTAACCTTAAAATGGTCAAGCTGGGCTAAAAAAATCACAATCGCCAAGCCGTTCACAAATCCCAAAAAGACCGGATACGGCACGATGCGGATGTATTTACCGAGTTTTAGCGCACCCACCGTGATTTGGATGGCGCCCATCAACAGTAGGGCGGCAAATAGGTATTCCACCCCGTGTGAAGCCACCAAGGCGACCATCACCACCGCCGTGGCACCCGTCGCGCCCGAAATCATACCTGGACGCCCGCCGATTGCCGCTGTAATAAACGCCATCAAAAATGCCGCATACAAGCCCATCAGCGGATTAACATGCGCAATTAAGGCAAAGGCCAAGGCCTCAGGCACTAAAGCGAGTGCCACGGTTAAACCAGATAACAACTCTGTTTTGGGGCTAGATTGCCGCCCCATACCCAACAAATGGAACATAAACAACCTCAAAATTTAATCCGCAACTCAAGACAGCACAAACCCTGCGCGCTGAATAATCCGCGCGGCAAAAAATAGGCTTAATGCAACATTAAGAAATCAGGCGCGCGTTCAAATAAGCCCATCTGCACCGAGATGGGGCTAAACGCGCTGCGCTGAAATTTTGAGAACAACTACATGGGTATAAGCACGAGGAAAATGATGCAAGCGATAAGAACCAACCGAAACCTTAACTGAGCATGCGCTCAGGGTCAACGGCTTTACGGCGCAAAATCTGCATTCAATCTGCATTCAAAAGGCGCTTGGCCGCCTTGTAGCGCGCGATTTGCTGCGCAATCGACTCATCGGCTAAGGTCACGCCATCCAACTTAGCAGAGCGTTCCATTGCCTCAAACCGAGCGATAAATTTTTGATTGGTCGCCTCTAAAGCCGCTGCCGGATCAACCCCCAAGCGGCGGGTAAGATTGGTGATAGCAAACAACACATCGCCCAATTCCTCAAAGATATTGGCGGCATCCTGATGGGCTATTCCTGCGCTAAGCTCATCGAGTTCTTCAAAAATTTTTGCCCAAATATCCGCCACATCCGGCCAATCAAACCCCACGGCTGCCGCCGCGCTTTGTAATTGTCGTGCCCGCTCAAAGGCCGACAGCGCAGGGCTCGCCTGCAACAAGGCGGGCGGCAAGCTCACAGCGCCCCCGCGCGCGCCAGCGCCACTTGCCCACCTTGATCGGCATGGTAGGAGGAGCGCACCATAGGCCCGCTGGCTACATGGGTAAAACCCAAGGCTTGCGCGGTTTTGCCGAGTTCAGTGAAGTGTTCGGGTGATACAAAGCGTTTCACCGGCAAGTGGTTGCGCGAGGGCTGTAAATATTGCCCCAAGGTGAGCATATCCACCGCATGGGCGCGTAAATCGGTTAATACCTTTAGGAGCTGCTCATCGGTTTCGCCCAAACCCAGCATAAGGCCCGATTTGGTCGGCACCTGCGGGCAGCGGGCTTTCATCTGGGCTAATAAGTTCAGTGAGCCTTGGTAATCCGCACCCGGCCTTGCGGCGCGGTATAAATCCGGCACGGTTTCAAGATTGTGGTTAAACACATCCGGCGGGTCGGCGGCGAGAATATCCACGGCGATAGCTTCGCGGCCACGAAAATCGGGCGTTAAAATCTCGATAATAAGCTTGGGGTTGCGCGCTCGTAGCGCCCGAATCACCGCGGCAAAATGGGCGGCGCCGCCATCGCGCAAGTCATCACGATCCACCGAGGTAATCACCACATACGATAAGCCCATCGCGGCCACGGTTGCCGCCAGCCGTTCGGGTTCGGCAGCATCAACGGGGCGGGGTTTGCCGTGCGCCACATCACAAAACGGGCAGCGCCGGGTGCAAATATCGCCCAAAATCATAAAAGTCGCGGTGCCGCCCGCAAAGCATTCGCCTAAATTCGGGCAGTTAGCCTCTTCGCAGACGGTGTGTAATTGCTGCTCACGCAGGATTTTTTTTAGGCGCTGCACCTCGGCGCCGCCCTGCGGCTTGGCGCGAATCCACTCCGGTTTGCGGGGGGGCGCCAAAGTGGACTCAATTTTTACCGGAATACGCGCGACTTTATCGGCCGAACGCATGGCGGGTGTGGGTGGGGCGAAGATCACAGGTTGCTCGCTCATGGGGTGTTCCAATGGGGTTTAACACGGCTTAACTGCTGCGTTAAAGGGTGGATTAATTCTTGGCCTATGGCGCTGAACGTAGCTTGGCCGGCCTCAAATGCGGGATAACAATCCCGCCACTGGGTGACGGGCAGGCGCGCCATGCCACAGGGGTTGATACGGGCAAACGGGCTTAAATCCATATCAATATTAAATGATAGGCCATGATAACAGCGGCCTTGGCGTACTTTTAAGCCCAAGGCGGCAATTTTTGCCCCGCCCACATACACACCCGGCGCGCCGGCTTTGCGCTCGGCCGCCACCCCGCGCGCGGCCATAAAATCCATCACGGTTTGTTCCAGTGCCGCAACCCATTCGCGCACGCCAAGGCCGGCTCGTTTGAGATCAACCAAGGTATAAAGCACCAGTTGCCCTGGCCCATGATAGGTGACTTGCCCGCCGCGATCGGTGTGCACCACGGGAATATCGCCGGCATCCAGCACATGCGCAGGCAAGCCATTTAACCCTTGGGTGAACACAGGCGAGTGGCTTAGCAGCCAAAATTCATCCGGCGTGGTAGCCTGCCGCGCAGTGGTGAACGCCTGCATTTGCGCCAAAATATCGGTGTATTCGCGCGTTTCGCCTAAGAGGTTGATGCAGGCTCGGCTCACAAGAGAGGATTCCGCGTTACAGACACATTTTCACATCGGGATGCGCGGTGATTGCCCGATATAAATTATCAATTTGAGGTTTGGAGGTAGCGGTAAAGGTTAAAGTCATGCCCACAAAATTACCCTTGGCGCTTTGGCGAATCCGCCATGCCGATTCAGGCACTTCGCCCACGTGCACCCGGGCAATCGCGCGGATTTCGGCATCAAAATCCGCCGTTGCCGGCCCCATAATTTTGATGGGAAATTCGCAGGGAAACTCAAGCAAGGTTTCGCGCTCAAGCTCGGCTTCCTCGCTTTTAATGGCCGCTTGGTGGGCTAATTCAGCCGCGGCCTTGTCGGTTAAAAACTCATTCATACGCGGTCACGCTGTAATTTAAGTTGCTGAAAATCATGATTCAACGTGGCCCAGATTTCCCCGGGCAAGCCTGAGCCTACGGCATGTTCATTGATTCGGGTAATGGGCAGAAGATCGCGGGTGGAGCTGGTCATAAACACCTCGCTGGCATCAAACAGGCGATCAAAGGGAATGGGGCACTCCAGCATCGGCAATTGGCCTTGGGTACGCACCATCGCCACCAACCGATTGCGCGTCACCCCGCCTAAAATATGCGGCCCTAAGGGCGCGGTGATGAGCTCGCCATCAATAACCGCGAATAAGTTAGACGCAGCCCCTTCCAGCGCGATGCCTTCGCGCACCAAAATCGCCTCCATCGCCCCGGCGGCCACGGCTTGCTGGCGCGCCATAATATTGGGAAGCAAATTCACACTTTTAATATCGCAGCGCTGCCAGCGCCAATCGGGCACCGTGATGGCTCGCGCGCCCTGCTCACGAATGGCGGGCGATACCGGCGCAATGGGGCTGGCGCTGGCAAGTACCGTAGGCGCCACCGGCGGGTTGGGATAGGCATGATCGCGCTTTGGCGGCGTGCCGCGCGATACCTGAATGTAAATGGAGACATCATCGCTGTCGCATTCGGCCACGAGGCGATCAAGCACCGCGTGCCATTGGGCATCGGTTAAGGGGTTGATGATGTCGATTTCGGCGAGGCTGCGCGCTAACCGCGTTAAGTGATCGGCCGCACCAAATAACTTTTTGTTGAAGGCCGGAATCACCTCATACACGCCATCGCCAAATAAAAATCCGCGATCAAAAACCGAAACCTTGGCCTGCTCGGGTGCAACCCAGTCGCCGTTAAAAAAAACTTGTGTCATAAATTGCTCAAAATTGGTTACTCAAACTGCGCTGGGTTAAAACCAGAGGCGCACGCTATCGATCATTTTCTTGAAAAAACCGCCTTCTGGGACGGCTTTGAGTGCCACCACATCGCGTTCGGCAATCACTTTATCGCCTAATTTGACGGTGAGCTTGCCCACGGCTTGATTTTGCGCCAGCGGTGCAATGAGTTTGGGATTAATCGTCATCGATACGATGACATTTTTGGCCTGATCTTTAGGCACCAGCACCACTAAATCTTGTGCTAAACCCGCCGGCACGGAGCTTTCTGCCCCTTTGAACAGTGCGGGTGTTGCCAGCACCTCGTCGGCTTTGCGCACCGGGACATTTTCAAAGAATCGAAAGCCATAATTCATGAGCGCTTCGGCTTCATTATTGCGCGCATCGTCGCTATCGGTACCCAGCACCACCGCGATCAGCCGCATACCATTTTGCTGGCCGGATGTGGCTAAACAAAACCCAGCCTCTTCGGTGTGGCCGGTTTTGCCGCCATCAATCCAGTTATCGCGAAACAAAAGTTTTTCGCGGTTGATTTGTTTAATGCCGTTCCAAGTAAATTCTTTTTGGCGGAAAAATTCATGGTAATAATCGGGGAATTTGCGCACTAAATCGTTAAAAAGCAGGCTAATATCGCGCGCCGACATCACATGACCATCCGCCGGCCAACCGGTGGGGTCTTCGTAATGGGTGTTAATCATGCCGAGCTTTTTGGCGGTGGCGTTCATTTGCGCCACGAAACTCTCCTGATTGCCGCCCACATATTCGGCCAAAGCGGTGGCGGCATCGTTACCCGATTGCACAATCATGCCGCGCAGCAAATTCTCAACGCTCACCTGCTTGCCGACCTCGATAAACATTTTCGAGCCTTGCATTTGCCAAGCATTTTTGCTGATGGTGACCATATCGTTCATGTGAATATCGCCGGATTTCAAGGCGCTAAACACCAAATACGAGGTCATTAATTTGGTGATACTGGCCGGCGGCACGGGTTGATCGGCATTTTTTTGCACGATAATTTGCCCGGTATTGGCATCAAGCAGCACGTAGGATCGAGCGGACAAAACCGGCGCGCCCGGCACCGGCATAGCGGCTTTAGGATTGACTGTGGGTGCGGGGTTGGGCACAGGATTAGGCACGGGCACCGGGTTAGTAGTGGGCTGAGCCGCGCCCGCCGGCGCGCTGGCTGGGGCGGCCCAGGCTGCGGGCAGACCCATTGGGGCGATTATCGCGCTGGTGGTGATTATTAAAACCAAGGCGCCGCGACGCTGCGCCTGACGATTCAATTTCTGTCGATGCATCATTTATTGTTCCACTACCATTTGCGCGTTTTCAAAACCGATTATTCTTAATTGATCCATAGTTTGATCAAATTCATTGAGCGAGGCTACAGGCCCAATCCGCACCCGGCTGAGCGCGCCTACGGGGGCAACAACGACGGGTTTCAGCCCCGCTTGGGCTAATTTGCGTTGCACATTCATCACATTGGCCGCATCGCTAAACGCACCCACTTGAATGAACACATCTTGCCCCCAAACGGCTTGCGCCAGCGCAGGCGGTGTGGCGGGCGGAGGGCCTGCCGGCACTGCCGCCTCAGTGACAGGGCTTGCGGGTTGTACGGGCGCTGTTTGCACGGCCATCGGTGATGATTGCATGGCTAAATCGGCCGGCACCGGCGGGTTATCGGGTGTTACAACTTTAATATCAACCATGGCCGTACCCCGACCGATCATGCCAATTTTTTTGGCTGCTGCATACGATAAATCAATGATGCGATTGGACACAAACGGCCCCCGATCGTTCACCCGCACAATGGCTTGTTTGCCGTTTTCAAGGTTGGTGACCTGCACATAGGCAGGAATTCGCAAGGTTTTGTGGGCTGCGGTCATCGCGTACATGTTGTAACGCTCGCCACTGGAGGTTGATTTACTTTGAAAATCAGGCCCATACCAAGAGGCAACGCCTTGGGCATCGTAACCTGCGTTGCTAGAGAGCACGTGATACGTGCGCCCCAGCACGTTATAGCTTGGTGGATTAATCCGCTGGGGCTGATTTTCAAAGCGCGGCACGGCATTCTCAGTGGTCGCCTCGTTCGGATTTAAGCGCGGCCCGATTGAGCAACCCGCCAGCAGCAATAAGCTCATCAATCCAAGGCTTGCGCCTTGCCAACTACGCCAATGCCTAAACTTTGCCCGCATAAGGCTTACTCACCGGCAGCTTGCGTACGCGCCACGGGCACAGGGGTTAGGCCGGCGGGCGGAACCACGGCTGCACGCGCCGCTGTAATCGCTTGGCTGAGTTGCCATACAGCCATGGCATACAGGGTGCTGTGGTTGTAGCGGGTGATGACATAAAAATTGTTCAACCCGACCCAATACTCGGTGGCATCAGACCCTGTGAGGGTAAACAGCATGACTTTTTCACTATCGGGTAAATACAAATCTTTGGGCAGCGCAATGCCCCATTGGCGCAGTTGGCCGATGGTGACTTTGGGTTTGAGATCTCGAGCTGCATTTAAATAATCAGCCACTTGCGCTGTATTTTTCACCTCGATTTCAAAAGAGACCGGCCCGCCTTCAACCCAGCCATGCTCGGCGAAATAATTGGCCACACTGGCAAAAACATCCGCGTCGGAATGCCATAAATCGCGCTTACCATCCCCATCGCCATCGACCGCTAACGCCAAATAGCTTGAGGGAATAAATTGGGGCATCCCCATCGCGCCCGCATAGCTGCCTAACGCGGTGTTCATATCGATATGGTCTTTGGCGGCCAAGGTGAAAAAGTCCATCAATTGACCGCGAAAAAAAGCGCCCCGCTTGGGGTAATCAAAGCCTAAGGTTGCCAAGGCATCAATCACCCGATAATTGCCCATGCGTTGACCGTAAAAGGTTTCCACGCCAACAATCGCCACAATAATGGCCGGATCTACCTGATATTTTTGAGCAATAGCCGCTAAATCTGCCGAATATTTATTCCAAAAATCAACCCCATCGGCAATCCGCTTAGGCGTAATAAAAATGGGGCGATACTGCGCCCAGGTTTTCGATTCAGCCGGCCGATTCATCGCCTCAACGATGCTACTTTGGTATTTTGCATCATCTAACCATTGCTGAATTTCGGTGATGGGCACCCCGGTTTTTTTGGCTGCCTCCACGGCAAAAGCGGCCACATCCGCCCGCTTGTCATAGTGGCCGGGCGCTGGCACGGCGGCGGTTTCGGCGCCATCTGGGGTGGCGTGAGCCAAGCCTGAACAAAACGCCAAACACAAAGCCACCCCCGCGGGGATTAACCGATTAATACGACGGGCGCCTAATCGAAATTCGTTCATCGTTCATGTCCTAAAAAGCTGCGTTGTGTGCGAATACTCATCAGCATACCCAAAGCAATCATGATGGTCACGAGCGCGGTGCCGCCATAACTCATCAGCGGCAAGGGCACCCCCACCACAGGCAAAATGCCAATCACCATGCCGGCATTAACAAAAACATAAACAAGAAAGGTCATTGAAATTGCCGCCGCCAGCATCCGCCCCGCCGCAGACTCCGCATTAGCGGCAATCATTAAACCACGCCAAATCACCGCTAAATACAAACTAAATAAAATAATCAAACCCATTAAACCGAACTCTTCGGCATAAACGGCCAAGATAAAATCGGTGGTGCCCTCAGGGAGAAAATTTAAATGCGACTGAGTGCCCTGCAACCAGCCCTTACCCCAAATACCGCCAGAACCAATCGCAATCATGGATTGAATCGTGTGGTAGCCCGCGCCCAAGGGGTCGGCCATGGGGTTGAACAAGGTGAGCACGCGCTCTTTTTGGTAATCGTGCATCACATAAAACCACATCAAGGGTGCAGCCGCAGATACCGCCAGCACAAAAGCCAGCACATACCACCACGATAAGCCGGCAAAAAAGAGCACAAAAATGCCTGCCATCATCACGAGAATCGCCGTGCCTAAATCGGGCTGTAAAATAATCAATGCCGTGGGCACCGCGATTAAAACCAAGGCCAAAAGCACATCCAAAAAACGCGGCGGCAGCGGGCGTTTGGCCAAAAACCAGGCCAGCATCATAGGCATTCCGAGTTTTAATATTTCAGCGGGCTGAAACCGAATAAAACCCAAATCCAGCCAGCGACGCGCGCCTTTACCAATATCGCCAAACAAATACACCGCCACCAGAAGCAGCACCACCACACCAAACAACCCCGGCGCGATACTAAAGAAAAATCGTTGGGGAATCTGGGCTATGGCCAGCATCAACAAAAAAGCCAACGCAAAGCGAAATGCGCTTTTCTCAACCCAAACCACGCTTTGCTCCGAGGCGGAGTACCCTGCCAGCAAGCCGATCGCGGCAATCAGCATTAAAAAAAACAGTAACACTGGGTCGTAATTAATCCGGCGAATCACCGCAAGAATCGATGCGGCTTTTTGCTGCCATCGCGCGCTGCTACCCAATGGGCCGCCGCGATGCAGCCGTTCGCCGCCCCCTGTGGGACGCTTGCGGATGAGTTTAATTGCCATAGTTCGTCATAAAGGTTAATCGCAAAGCTTAATCACCGTGGTTGGTTAACTCTATTTTAACGGGCGCGCCGGCTTTATAACCTAAAGCGTAATCCATGATTTTGCGCGCCATGGGCGCGGTGGTGCCCGCGCCACTGCCGCCATGTTCGGCAATTACCGCCACGGCAACCCGCGGATCATCATAGGGCGCAAAGCCGATAAAAAGAGCATGATCGTGCAGTTTTTGCGCCAGTGCTTTCGCGTTATAACGGGCATTTTGCGCCACGGTGAACACTTGCGCCGTGCCGGTTTTACCCGCAATTAAATAGGGCGCGGCAATCCGGCGCGCGGTGCCTTTGGGCCCATTCACCACATCGAACATGCCGTGGCGCACATCGCTCCAATAACTGGCGTGATTCATCACAATCGACGGCTCGGCTAATTCATTGGTTTTAACAAGCCACGGGCGAAAGCGCTTGCCCGATTCCGCCAAGGTGGATGTCGCTTGCGCTAATTGCAAGATGGTGCTGAGCATGTAGCCTTGGCCAATGCCGGCAATCACGGTTTCGCCGGGATACCACGCCTGATTTTTCGTTTTGCGCTTCCACTCGCGTGAGGGCACAAGACCCGCCGATTCGCCCGGCAAATCAATGCCGGTTTTGGTGCCTAAGCCAAATTCAGTTAAAAACTGGTGGAGCTTGTCGATGCCCAACCGAAACGCTAAATCATAGAAATACACATCGCAAGATTGTGTGATGGCGTCATCTAGGGTAACCCAGCCATGCCCCCATTTTTGCCAATCGCGGTAATGGTGTTCATCACCGGGAATTTGGAAATAGGGGCCGGCAAAAAACTTCTTGTTCGGGTCAATAATGCCCGCCTGCAAGCCAGCAAGCGCCATCACGGGCTTAATGGTGGAGCCGGGCGGATAGGTGGCCGTCATCGCACGATCAAACAAAGGCCGCTCCGGATCATCCAGCAAGGCTTTGTAATTTTTCTGACTAATGCCATCGACAAATAAATTGGGATCAAAGCTTGGGCGAGAAACCATGGCTTTAATCGCGCCCGTGCGCGGGTCTTGTACCACCACCGCGCCACTAAAGCCGCCGAGCGCCGCCGCGGCAATACCCTGCAAGGGCACATCTAAACTTAAGTGAATATCTTTGCCCGCAATAGGCCGCACAATGTTCAGCACTCTGACAACCCGCCCCAAGGCATCGACCTCGACTTCTTTATGGCCGGGCGTGCCATGCAGCTCATCTTCGTATTGTCGCTCAATCCCCGATTTACCAATATATTGCGTGCCTTGATACACATCGGGATTAATTCTTTTTAAATCAGCCACATTAATGCGGCCCACATAGCCCACCACGTGCGCCAGCAATTGTCCGTACGGATACACGCGCTTTAAGCTCGATTGAATTTCAACCCCGGGCAGCCACGGTTGGAGTTGCGCGATTTTGGCCATTTCAAAGGGGGTAAGGTCTGATTTAACCAACATGGGATCAAACGAGCGACCAAACCGAATCCGCTCGCGCAGATCGCTCATCGTGTCGTCATCTAAATTGAGTGCCTCTTGCAAAAGGCTAAGCTCTTGCTTGAGATTGGTAGCATCTTCGCGGGTAATTTGCACTTGGAAGGTTGCGATATTATCGGCAACCACGCGGCCGGCATCATCAAAAATACGCCCCCGCTCGGGGGGAATAACCAGCGTGCGGGTACGATTGCTTTCCGCAAGTTCAGAAAAATGAACGTGGCGATCCACCTGCAAAAAAGCAGCGCGCCAGATCAAAATGGCAAAAACGACTAGGGCAATCAACGCCGCCAACAGAATGCGACGGCGAAAAATTTGCCGTGCCACATGGCGGGAATCAACCCCATGATCGTCTAGCGGCACCGGCTGTGCCGAACGCCAAGCATGACGCATACTCATGGCGCGGGCTTACACGCCCCAACGCACAAACGCGGCCGCAATCGGGCTCACGCCTTTTGGAACCGCGCGAGTGATGCCTCAATTTCCACGCAAGCCGCCGCTTTATCGGCAAAGCCATCAACCCGCACCCATTTCCCCACTTCAAGGGCTTTGTACTGCTCAAAAAAGTGCTTGATTTGCCCGAGTAACAATTCGGGCAAATCAGTCGCCTCGACAATGTTATTGTACAGCGGCGTTAATTTGCTGTGGGGCACGGCGATAATCTTGGCATCAACGCCCGATTCATCGGTCATATTGAGCATACCCACCGGCCGAGCGCGAATCACAGAGCCGGGCATAAGCGGCGTTGGGGTCACCACGAGCACATCGACCGGATCGCCATCAAGCGAGAGCGTATTAGGCACAAAACCATAGTTTGCCGGATAAAACATCGCGGTTGCCATAAAGCGATCCACCAACAACGCGCCCGAGTCTTTATCGACCTCGTACTTGATGGGTGCGCCCTGCGCCGGAATTTCAATCACAACAAAAATATCGTCCGGCACCGCTTTACCTGCGGGAATTTTGGATAAATCCATGGCTTTCTCCTGTTTCAACATGATCAAAATAAAAAATAAAAAACCCACCGCTGCGCATCTGGTGGCAAAGATAGCGCGCGAAGATAACGCATCGAAGCAAAGTTTGCGTATTATACGGACTTTATTTTCGGCACGTTGGTTCAAGAAGTTCCTCGCCGCTTGTTTCAATGGCTCAAACACGACACATAGGTTTTTCATTCATGCGGATTGTTCTTCTCGGCGCACCCGGCTCTGGCAAAGGTACCCAAGCCAAACAATTGGTTGACCATTACGGGGTGGTTCAAATTTCAACCGGTGATTTACTGCGCGCCGCCGTCGCATCCGGCTCCGAGTTAGGGCTTGCGGCTAAAGCGGCTATGGCGGCCGGGCAATTGGTGAGCGATGACATCGTGCTTGGCATGATTAAAGAGCGCTTAAGCCAGCCCGATACGCAACGAGGCTACATTTTAGATGGTTTTCCGCGCAATCTCGCCCAGGCCGCCGCGTTAGATACGCTGCTTGATGGCATGAATCAATCGCTGCAAGCGGCCATTTCGCTTGAAGTGCCTTTTGATGATTTAATGCACCGCTTAACCGATCGGCAAACCTGCGCCAACTGTGGCGCGATTTTTAACCGCAGCACCCACCCAAGCGCCGTGCCTGATGTGTGTGATCTGTGCGGCGGCCCATTGGTGCAGCGCGCGGATGATAATGCGGCGACCGTGCGCCATCGCCTCACCGTATTTGAAGCGCAAACCGCGCCCCTAATTGCGTACTACCAAAACCAAGGCAAGCTCGCCCGAATTGATGGCACCCGCCCAATTGATGAAATCACGGCTAAATTCCATGAAGTGCTGGCAGGTTTGAGCCGATAACCGGCAGGAACGCCTTAGCATGAACACTAAAAATTGCCCCGGGCCGAAGGCCACACCGTCTGCATTCCCGCGGGCGGCTCGGTCTCTGGCGGATCGCAAAACCGCCCTCTTGATGGGGCTTATTATGTTCGCCCCGCTCGCCTGTGCCGCCCCCAGTGCGGTGCCCGAAGGCAGCCCTGCTGCACAAAGTTGCAGCTTGTGCCCACCCTTTGGTCCCGATCGCCCCCCGCTAGAACAAAGCCCACCGGCCACCCCCACCCGCGCTACCGCCGATCACGCTCAATTTGAGCAAAACGGCGAGATTGTGCTGCAAGGGGAAGCCAAAATTGTTCGCCCCACTGATCGGGTCACGGGCGATAAGCTCACCTATCAAAAGCAGCCGGCTGAAAAAATCACCGCCCTTGGGCATGTGTGGTACGAAACCCCGGCTTTGAGCGTGCAAGCGGCAAGCGGCTGGCTTTTGCCACAAATTCACCAAGGTGAGTTAATCGACGCGCATTATTGGCTTAATAGCCAGCAGGCCTCAGGCAAGGCCGATAAAGTCACTCAGCAATCCCAAATGCAATTTCAGCTAGACACGGCCGATTTTTCCACTTGCCCGGCGGCGCACCGCGCATGGGATATTACGGCCAAGCGCATTGCTTTGAATCGCGACACGGGCTCAGGCGAGGCCTTTGATGCCGTGCTCCACGCGGGCGGCGTGCCCATTTTATACACGCCGTATTTTCCTTTTCCTATTGATAATCGCCGTCAAAGCGGCCTGCTCTACCCCAATTTTCGCAGCAGCACCGCCGGCGGCTTAGAATACGCCCAACCCTATTATTGGAATATCGCCCCGAATATGGATGCGACCTTCGGCCCGCATATTTTTACGCGCCGGGGCGTGGGGCTGGATGCCGAGTGGCGCTTTTTGCACCGTTTTGGCGAGCGGGGTTTAGGCTCCGATCAGGTAAACGTATTCTGGCTACCCAATGACCGCGTGTATGGCAGCCAACGCTGGCAATTGATGGTAAAAGATCAGGCGCAAGTGTTGCCGAATGTCAGTTACGCGCTCAACATTAACCGCGTATCGGATCAGCAATTTTTCCGCGATTTTTCGACCAATCTCAACCAAGCCACCACCGATAATTTGGTCAACCAATTTAACCTCAATGCCACAACAGGCGGCTGGGCTTTGGGTTTAATGGCGTTGCAATATCAAACCGTAAATCCGTTAATTCCCGAGTCTGCTTACCCATACCGCATCATGCCGAGGCTAACCGCCAGCCGAAATTTTGATTTAGGCTTGGCCAATTTATCGCTGAATGCCGATGCCACCCGCTTCACGCAACCCTATGCGGGCAACACCACAGGCCAGCGCGTGCATGTGGCGCCCTCGCTTTACCACAGCTTTCGCACGAGCTGGTATGAGGTAACGCCCCGCGTCACGCTCGATGCCACCGCCTATCAGCTCAGCCGTGGCTTTAATGATCCGCTCTATCAAGCCGCAGACCCAATCAATCATCCGACCCGCGTTGTGCCCATCACAAGCTTGGACTCCAAGCTCTTTTTTGAACGCAGCTATGGGGCATCGGGGCGCTATCGGGCGCAGTTAGAGCCGCGCATGTATTACCTGAATGTACCGTATCGCGATCAAACGGCCATTCCAATCTTTGATACGGGCTTAACCAATTTAAGTTACAGCCAGTTATTTAGCCCCAATCGCTTTAGTGGCGGCGATCGAATCATCGATGCCAATGCATTAACAACCGGTGTGAGTTGGTCGATCATTGATACGGAGCTTGGCACCGAGCCCTTGAGCCTGCGCGTAGCACAGCGCTACAACTTTAGCGCCAGCCGGGTGTTGCCTGCGGTCAATCAGGGCGGTTCAACCGTGGTAGCCGAGGTGTATTCCGATTTAAACCAGCACTGGAACGGCTCGATGACCGCCGAATACAACAGCGATACCGGTCACCTAGGCCAAACCCAAAGCCGGTTTGGTTACCGCGCAACCGATGGCAGCGTGGCAAATTTAAGTTATTTCACCAAGCCTTTGGACACGACCACCGCCTATCGCCAAACCGATGCCTCGTTTGTTTGGCAAGCCGATCAGCACTGGCAAGTGCTGGGGCGCTTAGGCTATGACTTCACGCAAAAAAAGGTCGTGCAATCGCTTTTCGGGGTAGGGTATGACTCCTGCTGCTGGGCCACGCGCATAGCCCTTAAACGCTATGTGGTTAACCCCGCGTTTAATGCGTCACCCACTGCGCCCCCCACCTATTCCAATGCCGTTTTATTTGAAGTTGAACTCAAAGGTTTAGGCGGTTTGGGCAAATCTAATCGTTTCCAGCAGGAAATCCTCGGTTATGATCAATAAATCTTCAGGCGGCCAAGCCCTGCGTTCAGGCCGCCACATCACCACGCAACACAGCCAATCGGAAGCCGTTATGCCCACGAAACACCCACACCTATTGAACCAAAAGCACACACCACGCATCGCAAAATTCGCCCGACTTTCTCTTGCGCTGGCTGCCTGCCTGCTCTGTGCCGCCCCAAGCTTTGCCGCAAGCCCCGCCATGGCACCCCTAGCGGGCGAGCAAATGCTCGATCGGATTGTGGCCGTGGTGAATCAATCGGTGATTACCCAACGGCAACTCAATGCGCAAATTCAGCTGGTTGCTATGCAAAATAAAATCCCCCTCAATCAGCTTGGCTCATCGGATCTAAAACAGCTGCAAGAGCGGGTTTTAGATCGCATGATTACCGAAAAAGTCGAACTTGAGCGCGCCAAACAAATCGGCATTAGTGTCGATGATGCACGGCTTGATGAGGCTTTATCCGGCATCGCCCAGCGCAATGGCATGAGTTTGGGACAACTGCAACAAGCGGTCACAAGTCAAGGCGATAACTGGGCAAGCTATCGGGAATCGATCCGCAAACAAATCATGATTGATGAGCTCAAGCGCCGCGAGGTGTTCGAGCGCGTCAATATTACCGATCGTGAAGTGGATGACTATTTAAAGCAATACACCGGCGCCAATACCGCAACCACAGAATATCACCTCGCGCAAATTTTAATTAGCGTGCCTGAAAACGCCGCGCCAGAGCAGGTGCAAGCCGCCCAAGCCCGCGCCAATGCCGTCATTGCGGCACTTAAATCGGGGGAAGCGTTTGCCCAAGTGTCTGCCGAACGCTCCGATGCGCCCGATGCGACCAAAGGCGGTGATTTAGGCTGGCGCGATACCTCGCGCATTCCAAGTCTTTTTTTAGACGCCATCAAAACACTCAAGCCGGGTGAACTCAGCGGCATTATTCGCAGCCCCAACGGCTTTCACATCCTAAAATTAGAAGGCGTGCGCAGCGCCAGCGCCAATAATGCCGTGCTCACCGAATACGATGCCGAACACGTGTTAATTCAAGTCAATAGCCAACGCAATGCCGCTTCAGCCCGCACTGAAGCGGAAAATTTGCGTGCGCAAATTATCAGTGGCAAAGCCAGTTTTGCCGCCATCGCCGCCAAATACTCCGATGACAAAGGCTCTGCCGCACAAGGCGGACAATTGGGTTGGGTTAAACCTGCCGATATGGTGCCCGAGTTTGCCGACATGCTCGAAAAAACGCCCGTCGGGCAAATTAGCCCGGTATTTCAAACCGAATACGGCTTTCATTTTCTCGAAGTGCTCAAAACCCGCGAGGTTAACGTGCCCACCGAAACCCTGCGCGCCCAAGCCCGCCAAGCGATTGGTCAACGCCGCGCCGATGAAGATTTAGTCAATTACATCCGAAGGTTACGTGCCGAAGCCTACATCGACAATCGCCTAACCGGAACCATTAACGATTCCGCTGCGCAATGACACCGACCCCATCCGGCCACAAGGCTCTGCCCGTAACGCCGCGCATCGCCATCACCAGTGGCGAGCCGGCTGGTATTGGGCCTGATTTATTGCTGGCGTTAAATCGCCAATCGCACCCCAAGGCCGAGCTGATTATTCTGGGTGATCGCAGGCTATTTACCGAGCGGGCGGCCTTGCTGGGTCGCGCATTTAATATGCCCGAGTACGATGCCGCGCTGCCCGCTGTGGCCGGCGAGCTTCGTTTTCTGCATTGCCCCACGGCGCGCCCCGTGGCGGCAGGTCAGCTAAATCCCGACAATGCAGGCTACGTTTTGTCTTTGCTCAATCGCGCAGCGCACGGGTGTCAATTAGGTGAATTTACCGCCATGGTGACCGCCCCCGTCCACAAAGGCGTGATCAATGACGCGGGCATTGTTTTTACCGGCCACACCGAATATTTAGCCGAGCGCGTGGGTGGGCATCCTGTGATGATGCTCACCGCAAATCGCCAGCCCATGCCCTTGCGCGTAGCATTAGCCACAACCCACCTGCCCCTGTCGCAAGTGCCGGCGGCCATCACGGTTGAAGGCTTAACGCGGGTTATCACCATTTTGCATCACGAGCTCCAACGCTGGCTCAATCATCAAAAGCCACGCATTTTGGTGTGTGGTTTAAACCCGCACGCGGGGGAATCGGGGCATTTAGGCCATGAAGAAATCGACATTATCAGCCCCACCCTTGAAACGCTGCGCACGCAGGGCATGAATCTCATAGGTCCACTCCCCGCGGATACCCTGTTCACCCCCCAGTATTTAGATCATGCCGAGGCGGTCTTGGCGATGTACCACGATCAAGGCTTGCCCGTTTTAAAATTCGCCGGGTTTGGCGAGGCCGTTAATATCACGCTTGGGCTGCCGATTATTCGCACCTCGGTCGATCATGGCACCGCGTTGAGTTTAGCGGGTACCGGCAAAGCACAGGGCGGCTCCTTGAATGCGGCAATTGCGGCGGCACTAACGCTTGTATTAAGCAGGAATACCCCATGAGCACCGCAAGCAACACCTGGGGCGTGCAAGATGGCCACCGCGCCCGCAAACGCTTTGGCCAGAATTTTTTAACCGATGAAGCCGTCATCGCGCGCATCACAGCCGCCATTGCCCCCCGCCCGTCCGATCGCATGATTGAAATTGGCCCAGGCTTAGGCGCGCTCACCTGCCAGCTGATTCAGCCTCTAGACGCGCTCACGGTGGTTGAGCTCGACCGCGACATCATCCCCAAATTGCAGGCACGGTGCGCGCTGCAAAAAACCGCCCACACGCCAGCGGGGGAAAGCAAACTCACCATCCTGTCGCAAGATGCCCTCACCCTAGATTTAACCCCATTGGCAGCGCAGGGTGCGCTGCGCATTGCGGGCAACCTGCCCTACAACATTGCCACCCCATTGATTTTCCACCTGTTAGAACAGGCATCTCACATTCTGGACATGACCTTCATGCTGCAAAAAGAAGTGGCATTGCGCCTAGCCGCGAGCCCGGGCAGCCGAGATTATGGCCGCCTGTCGATCATGGTGCAGGCCATAGCCCAAGTTGAACTGCTGTTTATTGTGCCGCCAGAGGCCTTCAACCCGCCGCCGAAAGTCGATTCGGCCATTGTGCAGATAAGCCCGCGCCCACAGCCCCGCGTGGGCGCCGCGTTGCGCCCCGTTTTTGCCGAGCTTGTCGCGCTCGCCTTCGCCCATCGACGAAAAACCCTGCAAAACAACTTGAAACATCGCCTGCCGACGTCAACAATCATAGCGGCAGGTCTTGAGCCTAGCATCCGCGCCGAACAAGTGAGTATTGATGAATTTATTCATTTGAGCCAAACAACCCAGCGGTTGCATCCCTCAAGCCCCTAGCAGCCTGTCGGACTTGACCATTCGTCACGAAAAAATGTCCAGTTTGAGCGCTACTTTTCACGATTTTGAGGCGAGTGGTTGTTCCATTGAACGAAAAATCGGGGGAACAGAGCCAAATCTGGCTTTTTTGTCGTAGAACTGCGTTAAGGCAGGCTGCTAGCCCGAATTGGCCTTGCTTGTCTCTCACAATTTTTTAAATCTTGGTGGATTTTTGTGCCGAAAACCCAAATGAAACTGCATGTCTACCCCAATTCAAGCCAAACACTGGCCGGTTGCGCTGAGTTTATCGCGATAAAAATGGCAGAAGCCATTGGGCTGCGGGGGGTAGCCCGCATCGCCTTGGCCGGCGGCACCACACCCAAAGCGCTCTATGCATTGCTCGCGCGCCCCCCGTTCGCAGGCAGTATCGACTGGCAGCGCATTGAATTTTATTTTGGGGATGAGCGCGCCGTGCCCCAAACCCACCCCGACAGTAATTATCACCAAGTGCAAACGCATTTATTCACACCACTTGGCATTAAGCCTGAGCAAATTTTCCCGATGATCAGCGACCCCATGCAACTCTTGGGCATTGAGGCCACGCGCTACCAGCACGCGCTCGAACGCTGGGCGGCAGGCGGCGTACCCGTATTCGATTTCATTTTAAATGGCATGGGCGTTGACGGCCATTTTGCCTCGCTCTTTCCCGATACACCCGCGCTACACGAGCGTGCGCGCTGGGTGACTGCCAACCCCGTACCCCAACACCAAACCGAACGGCTTACCCTAAACTACCCCGTGTTTGAAGCCGCGCGTACCGTGTGTTTTTTGGTAACAGGCCACGA